>OLNI01000049.1_pt1 | contig 117043 bp, 94 predicted proteins | sample 1672921 | NCBI WGS metagenome assembly OLNI01 (sample SAMEA3136737, study PRJEB25190) | human gut metagenome | biome: human gut; feature: human-associated habitat; material: faeces | place: Austria | collected 2013 | reverse complement strand
CAATAGATTCAGCGTATTAATCATCACCTCTTCTATTGATAAATTAAAATCCGCCTCGTCCGCCGCCGAACCTTCCTCCAAATGTTCCTAATTTTGAAATGGTTTCAGAAGTCGTTATACTTCCAATTTCAGTTCCTCCAATATAATTTGAAGGCTGACTATACAGTCCGTCTATGCTTTCACTCTCAGCTGTCCCACCATAAGAGATAGTATAAGTATCATCTGAATCTAAATCAGGTGAGCTGAAAATCAAAGCCTGGTATTCTTTTGACGGCTTAAATGTAATTATATCTTCACCGCTTGAATTTTTGATATTAATTATAGTCTCTTTTTGTACAGCTTCAGACAACGATACCACTAAAACATTTTGTTTTGAATCATCACTTGGTATTTCAAGCATACCATTGCTTCCGACAGCAACAATATAACCTCCGTTTATCCACATGGAACCGTCTGTATCAAGCGGACTGTCTCCGCCGCTCGTTGGACCGTCCAGGATGATCGTTCCGCCATTAACTTCCAAAAATCCATTGGAGTCAATTGCGTCTGCCATTGCGTCAATATAGATATAACCTCCGTTTATAGTGATAGAATGACCGTTATTATCAACGTCCGTACGCTGCCCTCCAAAATTAGCCTGACCATTAAAACTAGATATATTTTGTCCATTATCAGTTGGTCTTTCACCATTTGGAGGGAGGGAATCGGGCTGCTGCATTATTTGTTCTGTATTACCAGGGGAAAAATCAGGCGGCATATTATTTTGCTGATTATCAATATTTCCATTAACAATTCTCTCAGCAAGACGCTCTAAAATCATACTTGAATCCATTACACCATGTTCCATACTATCACTGCCTGTTCCTCCGGCATTTAACCCATCGTCTGTGGATATTATATGAATGTTTCCGCTGTTGATTGTCATTTCTGCTTTACTTTCTATTCCTTCTGTGGAATATTCTATATTTATATCACCTGCATTAACATTCAAATTTCCGTGAGCGCTCATACCTTTGCCCTCTTCAGAATAAATATTTAATTCACCGCCGTTTATCTCAGTAATATCTCCCGAATGAATACTATGGTCAATTGAATGTATATTTATTTTTCCTGAGTTTATATAAATATCTTCTGCTGCTTTTAATCCTTTTGAACTTTTTTCATTGGTAGTAACGCCTTCCTCCTGAGTTTGCTGTGTGTCTTCAATATTTCCACTTATTGATAATTCTCCATTTTCAACCATTGATTTAAGCTTTTCAGTTACTTCCTCAACGGTCATATTATCAAAAACTGAAGTATCAATGTTATTTAATATTTGTGAAATACCGCCTTTTTCATTTACGTTATTTCTGTAGTTTTCCGGTAAAGTGTTAGAATCAAATTTCGCTCCGTCGTCCTGCGGCTCATTTCTTTCAAAATCATTCGGAAAACCGGTAATGTTTTTGTGTGAACCGATTATTTCCCCGGTAGTAGTCATATTTATTTCACCGCCATCAACTATAACATTCCATTCACCCGACTGAATACCGTCACCGTCTGAAGTAATATTCAAAGTTCCTCCTATTATCTTAACACCACATTTGGCATGTATCCCGTCACCTATTTTTGAATTTATCGTTATATTCCCGTTTTCTATCCTTATATCATCATCACCGGCAATACCATGTTTATAATTCGCATTAATTATTAAGGAACCATTGCCTTTTATCTCCAAATTATCATCACTGAATAAGGGGGCACTTGCGTCTTCATAATTATATTGCTCACTATCAGTAAGCGTATTATCAGTTCCGTCTGTTAATGTTATATATCCTTTGTCGGTATTTTTAAAATATATTGCCGGACCGTCACTATTCGTTATGTCTACACCGCTTAATCTAAGCTTAACTTTTTCATCGGTATTTACAATAATCATTCCGTCTTCTGTTTTGCCGCTGACTTCAAAATCTCCGCCTTCGGTTATATATACAATTTTATCATCTGTTTTAACTCCGCTTCCGTTTACTTCCATAGAAGTCATATTTATTGTTCCAAGATTTTCTTTCCATGAATCATCTTCAATCTCTTCTTTTTCAGTTATATAAATAGTATTGGTATTTTCATTCCATTCTACCTGAGCTCCTAAAAATTCAGATATTAATCTCACCGGAACCAATGTTCTGTCATTTAGTACGACTGGAACTGTCTCAGTATTTATCACCTCTCCGTCTTGATTAGTGATTTGACCGCCTATTGTCATAGATATTGATTTTTTCTTCTTTTTCACAGTTACAGTCTGAATTTCTTCGTCCCATTTTACCTTTGCGCCCATAGCTTCAAATATAGTTCTTGCCGGTACCATAGTAAAATTATTTATAATCTGAGGTTCGACATCAAAAACTAATAATTCTCCTTCATAATAAACATTTATGTTTTCCTCAGCCAGCGACGTTATCGGAAAGGACATTAAGAATAATAGTATAAATACAGAGAATATTGAACATAATACTTTTTTCATTTTATTCCTCCTTAAAAATATTTCCACTTGACTATACGAAAATTATAAATTAGTTTTCTTAAATAAACCTTAAAACTAAAAATAAAATTGTAAAGTTTATATGAACAAAATCTCTATATAAAAACTGAATAGCAATTTGGCTATAAGGGTAAAATAATCCAGGTGATAAAATTGATAGATACAAATTTAAAAAATAATGAGAATACCGTAAAACAGCTGTTTAACTCAGATAAGAATATTGATTTTAACTTTCGCGAATTTAAAGTTGAGTTTAAAAACGAAACGGCTGACGCTTTTTTAATATACTATGACGGAATGTCAAATCAAACATTTTTAAACCGCGATATTATGCGGTCTTTGCTCACATGCAAAGCGTATGACACAAGCGTAACACCAAAAAAAGATATTGTTTTTAAACAAATAGTATCAGTGGCGCCTCTAAGCATTGCCGAAGATTTTGATTTAATCGGAGAAAAAATCTCTTTTGGTGAATGCGGTATCTTTATAGACGGCTGCGACTGCTGTTTTATAGCCGATATAAAAGGCTGGGACTCACGAGGAGTTGATTCGCCTACTCAGGAAGTCAGCCTTGCGGGACCTCAGGAAGCGTTTGCCGAATCTATAATGACAAATTTAGCACTTGTTAGAAAGATATTAAAAAATCCTAAATTAACCGCCACTAATATTCCGGTAGGCAAAACAAATAAAATTCCCTGCGCTTTAATGTACATTGAAGGAATAACAAACAGCAAGCTTATCAAAGAGGTAACTAGAAGATTAAAAGATATAGATACCGAGTATATATTTTCTTCAAGTGATGTTGAAATGCTGATAGAAGACACCACTTATTTTCCTATGACTAGAACCTTAAAAACAGAGAGACCCGACAGAGTTGCCTCAATGCTTGTCGAGGGAAAGGTTGCAATAATAGTTCAGGGCAGCCCATTTGCATTGATAGTTCCAACTACTTCATTAGATTTGATAGAAGCCACAGAAGACAATTATGTACGTGTTCCCGAGGCAAATTTGATGAGATTAGTACGAATATTTGGCATGTCTCTGTCAATTCTTCTTCCTGCACTGTTTATTGCCGTAATGTTATACCACCAGGCAATTCTCCCCACTGACTTACTAATAGCTATTTCAGCCAGCCGTGAAAAAGTTCCATTTCCACTTATAGTAGAATTAATCTTAATGGAAATATCATTTGAACTTATAAAAGAGGCATCCGTCAGAGTACCAAACCCAATTGGCAGCACTCTTGGTATAATCGGTGGACTGATTTTAGGCCAGGCTGCAGTTGAAGCAAGCATAGTCAGTCCAATATTAATAATAATAGTATCAATAGGCGGAATTGGAGCATTTTCGACACCAACCTTATCACTTTCAAGATCTCTCAGCGTATTAAAATTTGTATATATAGCAGCGGCATATTTGTTTGGAATAGTTGGTCTGGTGGCTGCTATAATGATAACTTTGTCAGGATTGGCAGCGACTAAAACGTTTGGGTTTCCATTTCTATCCGATTTCGGAATTAACGTTCGTTCATCTGAATCATTGCTTGTAAAACCAATATGGAAAAAAGAAAGACGTCCGGCTGAACTCAAAACAAAAGATAATATAAAACAGCCGCACATAAGCAGAAAGTGGAAAAAATAAAAGGAAACAGAGTGATATCTATGAATAAAAAAAATATCAATTTAGGTATATGGTGTTTAACATTTAACTGTCTGCTGATAAAAATATTTATAGGATTTTCGAACATTCTGCTTCACGAGACAGGTTCTTCATCATGTTTGGCATTAATCTTTAGTTTTGCTGTATTTACGGCGATTTTGTTTATAGTTTACTTTTTCAAAAGATATTTTATATTGAGCCTTAAAAACACTTATTTAAGAAACACTATATTTGTGATATTAATTGGTTATTTAATATCACATAATATATATTTTATTTACCAGCTGATTAATACAATAAACAACAGCGCTTATCCCAATACTCCTCTTTGGATTGTCTTGACATTAATTGCTGTTACAGTGCTGATTGTTGGAATCAGAGACTTTTCGTCTATCTTAAAACTGCATAGTATATGCGTTCCGTTAATAATAATTGGATTGATTATAATTTCAATAAGCAGTATAAAATATGATGATATATATAATGCTCTTCCTGTATTAGGAAATGGAATCGCTTCCACGATAAGCAGCGGATTCAAACATCTGTTTGCATTTTCAGAAATAATAGTTCCAATTGTATTTTTAACAATAATGCCTGAAGAAAAGTCTAAAAATATAAACCGTTCAAAAATTATATTATACTCAGCAATTATTGGCGCTGGGATTTACAGTATATTTACTATAATATCTCTGCTGGCAATCCCGACCGACTCTGTTTTTGTAGCAGAAAATAATCCATTGTTCCATATATCAAGATTTTCAGGTATAAACCGGCTTAACACCCGGCTTGATGTGTTAAATATAATTATTTCAATCACATCCGGTATATTATATTTATCAACATCACTTGCGGTCATAAGAATTCTTATGAAAAAAATTGGTTTACCAAAAAACAGCTTCATGAAAACAACCGCGTCAATATTGGTATTGTTAATTGGAATAGTTCCTCTTTGCGGCTGTTACGACAACAGGGATATTGAAGATACCGCATATGCAATAGCTGTTGGCGTAGATAAAGACGAAAATACAGGTTCATTGATATTCTCATTTCAATTTACAAATCCGCTGACAACCGGAGAAAATACAGACCCGCAAAATTCAGGTTCAGAAGAAAGTGAAACAGAAAATAAGTCAGTAAACAATATTTCAATTGATGCTGATAATATATTTGACGGTTTAGAGAGCGTTAAAAGATTTATAGGCAAAACGCCATCACTTTCACATTTAAAACTTATTGTCTTTTCAAAATCAATAACTAACAGTGATGGGTATTTAAAAAATATCTGTGAAGATTTTATTAACATTAATGATGTGCGTCCGGAAACTAAAATATGTATAGCAAGCACAGATACCGCTAAAGAGTATCTATATGGAGTCAACCCATCACTCGAAGAAAGTACGGCTAGATATTATGAATTATTATTTTCAGATTCTTCTACAACCGAAACTTTGCAAACAAATTTAAGAACATTTTTAATAAAACTTACCGGTAGTTCAGGAGACGGGTATCTTCCAATTATTTCACCGGATGGATTTACGGGGGCAATCTTGTTTTCCGGGGAAATACCCAAAATAGAACTAAGTAATCATGAATGTCAAATTATAAACATACTTTTAGGGATAGAAAGAGATTCTATATTTTTTACTTCCGAATCCACCAATCAAGTCTACAAGATAAAAAGTTCATCACCTAATATAAAAACAAATATAGAGAATAAAAAAATCAGTGCTGAAATTGAAACCAAAATATTTGCCAAGAAAAATCAAAATGGTTCTGAAGATAATTATGAATTGCTCTATGAAGATTTAATGAATGATAGTAAAAATTTAATTGAAAAAATATATCAAAATCAATGTGATATATTATCAATCGGAAAATTTGCAAAATCTAAATTCTTATATGAATACGAATGGAAAAATGTAATCCAAGAAAAAGAAAATATCATAAATATACCGACCGTTAATATTAATTTATTATATTGATATAGTTATATAGTAAAATAAAAAATTTCAAAAAATGACACCTGCCTTTTGTAATTGACAAATTTAGATATATGTGGTATTATTATCATATTGTTAAGGAGGTAGCAATTATGAAACCTACTAGTGTCATTCGTGAATTAGATCACTATGGACGTCTCGTTATTCCGAGCGAAATGAGACGGGTACTAGGTCAATCAGATGATGAAAAAATAAGAGTTGAAATATATACATTAGACAATAAGATATTTATTCAAAGAGTTACGCCTTGCTGTGCTTTCTGTGATAGAGAAGATAATTTAGTTGAATACAGGGGAAAAATGATTTGCAAATATTGTCTTAATGATTTAACCAAACAAATATAAAATATGACCTGCGGATTAATCGCAGGTCATTATTATTTTAAGTATAAACTTGTTAATCAGCAAATAAATTTTCATATGATGGCTTTGGAGTTGCTGTTGTTTTATCTTCATTGCTTACAACAGGTGACGAGCTATTACTTTTTTCTATTGTTCTTATACCGGTAATAGCCCTTTTAATAGGTATAGAATATCCACTCTCATCATTTAAAGATACCATAGTAGTAATTTTCACTTTTGTTCCAATAGGGTTATTATTTTCTACACCAAGCTGTTCAGTCCAAAAATTTTCTACTTCAGGAATATCAGTAATAGGAATCATTTTATATGGCTCGTTTTCATCTTGTAAATAATATTTAGAATCCAATTTTGATATTATACCAACAGTCGAAATAAGAGTTTTATCTTGAACATCTTTTTTATCATATAAGTCAGCTATCGAAACTACATTTTCTTTAGTTTCATCATAATCATCTAAAATATATACGTTCATAGCTCTGTCGGTCTTACCTTCATCATCATTAACAAATTTAGCGTTTACATCAGCTCCAAAAGCCTCTGAAATTGCTCTAGCAGGCACAAATGTACGAAAATCTCTGGTTATATCTCCCTGGAAAGCCGGAGCGTCCAGTTCAACTGTTTCTTTCAAAGCTTGCTCTTCACCGTCAATTTTATAAATATCAAGTCTTGGCAAGCCAATAACCAAACGTAATGTAGTATCATATCTCACAATCTGAATTTTTTTATCAGTATTAAACCAATATACAGTAGCTCCTAAAGCTTCTGCAATGGCTCTAAGCGGTATCATTGTTCTATCATTTTGAATATACGGACGTTCAGCCTCACTAAAATCAATAGGCTGACCGTTAATATAAATGTTTTCAATAGGTGATGCAGCGTAGCTTGATATAGAAAAACTGCAAATTATACCGATGGTTATCGATAAACTTATAAACAAACAAATCAGTTTTTTCATAATAACCTTCCTTAACTATATATTTAATACATGATTTTTTCAAATCTAAATTTATTTTATATTATACTATAAATCAACCGAATATGCAACAGAAAATAATGTCAAACCTTTTAGAGTAAGTCGCAGACAGCTTTAAAACCATACATTGATTTGGAAAATTTTATAGCATTAACTATTGCTTTAGACGTCACATATGCCGATAAAGTTCCAACCAAATTAATGTCAGCTTTTAAATCACCCAGCGATAACGCATATATAGTATCTCCGCCAAGAGTGGTGTGAACAGGGCATATACTTCGTGAATAACCGTCCTGAGCCATTTGAGCAACTTTTGTCATATGTGTTTTATCAAAGTTAGCATTTGTTAAAACAGCACCAATTGTTGTATTTGTAATTATTTGATTTTCAAAATTTGAATAGAATTCAAACATTAGCTCCTGACAATCTTTTTTAGATAGTTTTGTTTTATCCTTATTCAGCACCCCTGCAACTTTCTTTCCTGTTTCAAAATCAAAAATATCTCCGAAAGCATTTACAACTACTATAGCGCCAACCATAAGACCGCCTAATTTTGCTGCATATATACCAATTCCGCTTTTAGTACAACGATCCATTCCCAACACTTTGCCTACAGTGGCTCCAACGCCGGCTCCATAACAGCCTTGCTCAGGCATATTTATTTCAGCATTTTCACAAGCTTTTACTGCCATATCAAAATTAGGCCTTTTTTTCATTGAACCAACTGTCAAATCAAAAATAGATGATTGACAAACAATAGGAACTTTAGTAACACCAACATCAAATCCAATACCTTTGGATTCCAAATAACTCATAACCCCGCCGGACGCATCAAGGCCAAAAGCACTGCCGCCGCTCAGAACCACAGCATTAATTTTATCCATAGCCATAGTGGGATTCAAAAGCTGTGTTTCACGTGAAGCCGGCCCCCCTCCTCTTACATCTACGCCGGCAGGGGCTCCGTCTTCACACAAAATAACAGTACAACCGGTGCCGCCTTCAAAGTCCTCCGAACTTCCTATCTTTACATTTGGAAGTTCTGTAATGCTTATTTCCTCTATAAGATTATCTACGAACATTTTGCTCACCTATTGCTTATTATCATTATCTCTAATCTCAACGCGCCTTATCTTGCCGCTTATTGTCTTTGGGAGTTCATCAACAAATTCAACTATTCTAGGATACTTATAAGGAGCTGTATGTTTCTTTACATAATTCTGAACTTCTTTTTTTCTTTCTTCGCTGCCTTCAACACCTTTTACCAAAACTATTGTAGCTTTAACCACCTGGCCACGGATCGGATCCGGTGCAGGAGTAATAGCGCATTCCAATACATAAGGAAGTTCCATGATAACACTTTCAATTTCAAAAGGTCCTATACGATAACCTGATGATTTTATGACATCATCTGTTCTTCCAACATACCAAAAGTAACCGTCCTCGTCACGCCAAGCCGTATCTCCCATATGATATACGCCGTCATGCCATGCTTCACGCGTTAATTCCTCAGAATTATAGTATCCTTTAAATAATCCGCATGGAATACTGTTCTTAGTATTAATAACAATTTCACCGACTTCGCCGGCTGCAGCAGATTTACCGTTTGGCAAAACAATATCAACATCATACAGCGGACTGGGTTTGCCCATAGAACCTGGTTTTGGCGTCATACCAACAAAATTGCCGACTACAAGAGTAGTTTCTGTTTGACCAAATCCCTCCATAAGCTTTATACCGGTATGTTTATAAAATTGCTGATATACTTCGGGATTAAGCGCTTCTCCTGCAACAGTAGCATACTCGAGTGAAGACAAATCATATTTTCCCAAGTCTTCTTTTATAAAAAATCTAAACATCGTAGGAGGTGCGCAGAAAGAAGTAATATTATATTTCTTAAACAGCGGTAAAATATCCTCTGCCTCAAATTTATCAAAATCATATGTGAATACTGCGCCTTCACACATCCACTGACCATAGAGTTTTCCCCACAGCGCTTTTCCCCAGCCAGTATCTGATATAGTAAAATGAATACCGTCAGGATTTACATTCTGCCAATATTTTGCAGTAATAAAATGCCCCAAAGGATATTTATGGCTATGCATTGCTATCTTAGGATATCCGGTAGTGCCTGACGTAAAGAACATCAGCATAGTTTCGTCTCCGCATGCAGTTTCATCCGGATTCTGAGGACGAGGGAATTCATCACTGAAGTTTTCAATTTCATTGTCAAAGTCATGCCAGCCTTCACGCTTGCCTCCAACCATAATTTTTAAGACGTCAAAATCACAATTTTTTTCGCCAAGCTCTGCCTGATGTGCCGTATCACCATCTGAAGTACAAACTATAGCCTTTACTTCAGCCGCCTTAAACCTATAATCAAAGTCGTGCTCAACAAGCAGGTTTGTTGCGGGTATTACAACAGCGCCTATCTTATGTAATGCAAGGATAGAAAACCAGAATTGATAGTGGCGTTTTAAAACAAGCATTACTTTATCGCCTTTTCCTATTCCAAGTGACTTAAAATAATTTGCAGTCTTAGCGGAATACTTTTTCATATCTTCAAAAGTAAACCTGCGTTCTTCTTTCTCTCTGGACAAATGCAGCATAGCCATCTTATCAGGAGCTTTTTCAGCAAGCCTATCAACAATATCAAATGCAAAATTAAAATTATCTTCATTAATAAAATCTATCGATTTAACAATACCGTTTTTGTCCGTTTCAGTTTTAAGATAGTTTTTATATATCATATCATCTGAATCTTCACGGATAGGAACAGGCTTTTCAGGAGTTATTTCAACATTTTCTATATAGCTTGTCCCTCTGCCGTTGGGAGTCAGCACTATTGCATAAAATTTACATGTGTCACAATCAACAGCAATCATACCGTGAGGAGTCTTGCTGTCGTAATAAATACTATCTCCGGGATTCAATATTTCAATATTATCACCTATTTGCACTTTAAGCTTACCGCTTAAAACAATATCTAACTCTTGTCCCTCATGCTTTGAAAGCTTTATATCCTTATGCTGTTCCGCTTCAGAAAATGGTGCGGTTACAAGAAATGGTTCTGCAATTCTATTTTTAAAAAGAGACGCCAAATTATTATATTCAAATTCTTTACGTCTTACTATTTTCATACCTTCACCGGCACGAGTAAGCTCATATCCTGACAAAGTTGCGCTTTGTCCTTCTAAAAGATCTGTAACATCTACGCCCAAAACTCTGGCGCAAAGACAAATAAATGAAAAACTAAAATCACTTTCACCGTTTTCGATTTGCTTATATTTTTCGATGTCAACTGAAGTCTTTTCAGCAACTTCTTCCATCGTTAATCCATCAATTTCACGTAAGGTTTTTATACGTTCAGCAACCTCTTTTATTCTTCCGTCCAAAACATTGTCCATACTGATAACTCCTTAAAATACAAATTTTATAAAAATAATAGATAATATTATTTAGTAAAATAATACAAACTCTATAAATTTAAGTATAGCATTACTAAAAATGTTTGTCAACTTACTTATATTTTAGCTTTTTCGTTCTTTTTCTCTAAATATTTTTTTAAATATTGACCTGTATATGACGCGCTGTTTTTTGCCACTTTTTCCGGCGTACCTTTAGCGACAATAGTTCCTCCGCCGTCTCCGCCTTCCGGACCTAAATCAATAATATAATCAGCAGTTTTAATAACATCCAAATTATGTTCAATAACCACAACCGTATTTCCTGCATCTACAAGCTTTTGCAAAACATTTATAAGCATATGAACATCCGCAGTGTGCAGTCCTGTTGTCGGTTCATCCAATATATATATTGTTTTTCCTGTGCTTCTTCTGCTGAGCTCAGTGGCAAGTTTAACTCTTTGAGCCTCACCTCCGGACAGAGTTGTGGATGGCTGACCTATTTTTATATAACCCAGTCCAACATCATATAAAGTTTGAAGCTTTCTGCTTATTTTAGGAACATTTTCAAAAAAGCTGCACCCCTCCTCAACTGTCATCTCCAGTACTTCATAAATATTCTTACCCTTATATTTAACTTCAAGTGTTTCTCTATTATACCGTTTTCCATCACAAACTTCACAAGGCACATACACATCAGGCAAAAAGTGCATTTCTATTTTAATTATTCCGTCTCCTGTACAGGCTTCGCATCTTCCGCCCTTTATATTAAAACTAAACCTTCCTGACTTGTAGCCTCGGGATTTTGCCTCCTGGGTTGCCGCAAACAACTCCCTTATATCTGAAAACAGACCTGTATATGTTGCTGGATTACTTCTTGGAGTACGGCCGATAGGAGACTGGTCAATATCAATAACCTTATCTAAATTTTCTTCCCCCTTTATACTCTTAAACTTGCCGGGTTTCTTTTTCGAACCATTTAATACATTTGATAAATGTTTGTATAATATTTCGTTTACAAATGAGCTCTTTCCGCTTCCTGATACGCCGGTTATACAAGTAAAAGTTCCAAGAGGTATTTTGATGTTGACATTCTTTAAATTATTCTCTTGACAGCCTTTAATTTCTAAGTTAAATCCATTTCCTTTTCTTCGTGTTTCCGGAACAGGTATCAATTTTTTACCTGACAAATATTGACCTGTTAAAGAAGTTTCACATTTCATAATTTCCTTGGCGGTTCCTGTTGCCACTACTTCTCCGCCATGTATTCCTGCGCCGGGTCCTATATCCACTATATAATCCGCAGCAAGCATTGTATCTTCATCATGTTCAACCACTATCAAAGTATTTCCTAAATCTCTTAACCGTTTCAAAGTCTCAATCAGTTTATCGTTATCTCTCTGATGAAGTCCGATACTGGGCTCGTCCAGAATATACACAACACCCATTAAGCTTGAACCTATTTGAGTTGCCAAACGTATTCTCTGTGCTTCACCTCCGCTTAACGTTCCCGCACTTCTAGAGAGCGTCAAATATTCCAATCCAACATTTTTTAAAAATTTCAATCTCTCTTTTATTTCCTTAAATATATTTTCGGAAATTATTATGTCTTTTTTTGATAAACTGATTTTTATATTAGAGAAAAAATCGTAAGCTTCAGTTATAGACATATCACTTACTTGGTTTATATTTAACCCTCCAATAGTGACCGCCAAAGATTCCGGCTTTAATCTGGCTCCTTCACATTTAGGGCAAGGCATATCTACCATAAAAGTTTCTATTTCAGCTTTCATCCAGTCAGAATTCGTTTCTTTATGTCTTCTTTCAAGATTATTAATTATGCCTTCAAATCTTGCATACTGAACTCCTTTTGAAAATTTTCTGTCATAGGTCAGCTTTATTTTTTGGTCACCGGTTCCGTATAAGATAACATCAAGTATTTTTTGGGGGAGATTTTTAATAGGCTCATCAAGACTGAATTCATAAAGTTCAGATAAACCTCTGTAATACATATACGAAATCGAATTTTTGTCAGTTCCGTTCCAACCGCTTGCGGCTATTGCACCTTGGTTTATAGATAATTCTTTATCAGGTATAATAAGGTTTGGGTCGATTTCAATAATATGTCCTAAACCTGCGCATTCCGGACACGCACCATAAGGAGTGTTAAAAGAAAACATTCTAGGCGTGAGTTCTTCTATGCTTATACCGCAGTCCTCACAAGCATAATTTTGTGAAAACATTAACTCTTCTCCATCTATTATATCAACAATCACAAGCCCATGTGCCATGTTTAAAGCTGTTTCCAATGAATCAGCCAACCTTTTATCAATACCCTCTTTTATAATAAGCCTATCAACAACTATGTCTATGTTATGTTTTTTCTGTTTATCAAGACGGATATCCATATCAGAAATTTCGACAGTTTTTCCGTCTATTCTTGCCCTTACAAATCCATTTTTCCTTGCGTCTTCAAACGTCTTTACGTATTCGCCTTTTCGTCCTCTGGCAACAGGAGCCATTATTTGTATTTTAGTACGCTCAGGCAGATTACGAACAGAGTCAACAATTTGGTCAATGGACTGGGGCGAAATCTCTTTTCCGCAATTAGGACAGTGTGGCACACCTATTCTTGCATATAACAATCTGATATAATCATATATCTCTGTCACTGTTCCTACTGTTGAACGCGGATTTCTCGCCGTTGTCTTTTGGTCAATTGATATAGCCGGAGACAAACCATCTATTGATTCAACATCTGGCTTGCTCATTTGACCTAAAAATTGTCTGGCATAAGCTGATAAAGATTCAACATATCTCCGCTGACCTTCAGCATAGATAGTGTCAAAAGCAAGTGAAGACTTTCCGGAGCCGCTTAAACCGGTAAAAACTACAAGTTTATCTCTTGGTATTTCCAAATCAATATCTTTTAAATTATTTTCCTTTGCACCTTTTACAATTATATTTTTGTTCATATTTATGTCAACTCCTATTATAACGCTTATTCTTCCTGCATTCTTCTAATTTCATCACGTATCTGAGCCGCTAATTCAAACTGAAGAAGCTCTGCAGCTTTTTTCATATCAACAGTTAATTCTGCAATTGCTCGTTCCTTATCAATTAATTTTTGTTCATTCTTCTTTGCTGTCTTTCCTTTTTCTGACCTGCTTAATTCAGTGGTTGCTTCAATAACCTCATATACTTCTTTTTTAATTGTCTGTGGAATTATATTATGCTCTTTATTAAAGGCAATCTGTATACCGCGCCTTCTGTTAGTTTCATCTATAGCATATCTCATTGAACCGGTTATTGTGTCTGCATACATTATAACTTTTCCTTTTGCGTTTCTTGCCGCTCTACCTATTGTTTGAACCAATGATGTCTCGCTTCTTAAAAAGCCTTCCTTATCAGCGTCCAGTATAGCAACAAGAGAAACTTCAGGTATGTCTAATCCTTCACGCAAAAGATTTATGCCGACTAATACATCAAACTCGCCAAGTCTTAAATCTCTTATAATTTCCATACGTTCAATGGTCTTAACATCTGAGTGTAAATATCTTACCTTTACACCAAGGTCGTCAAAATATTCAGTAAGTCTTTCCGCCATTTTCTTTGTAAGAGTAGTAACTAAGACCCTTTCATTATTTTTTGTCCTTTCGACAATTTCTGTGTAAAGGTCATCTACTTGTCCATCTATTGGTCTGACTTCAACCTCAGGATCAAGCAAACCGGTAGGTCTGATTACCTGTTCTACAATACGGGTTGATTGCTCTTTTTCAAAATCTGCCGGTGTTGCAGATACAAAAACTGCTTGATTCAGCTTTCCCCAAAACTCATCAAAATTGAGAGGTCTGTTATCAAAAGCAGATGGTAATCTAAATCCGTATTTGACCAAATTTTCTTTTCTGGCACGGTCACCTGCATACATTGCTCTAACCTGCGGCAGCGTAACATGGCTTTCGTCAACAAACAATAAAAAATCTTTCGGTAAATAATCAATAAGTGTAAACGGAGGACTCCCCGGTTCTCTGCCGCTGATATGTCTGGAGTAATTTTCTATTCCATTACAAAATCCGGTTTCTCTCAGCATTTCCATATCATATTTAGTGCGCTGTTCTAGTCGTTGAGCTTCAACCAACTTATTATTATTTCTGAGTTCTTTTAAGCGTTCTTCTAATTCTTTTTCAATACTTATTATAGCATTGTCACGCTTCTCAGGCGTAGTAACATAATGTGATGCAGGATATACCGCAATATGCTTTCTTTCACCAATAACTTCACCTGTTACAGTGTTTATTTCTGTAATACGTTCAACTTCATCTCCGAAAAATTCTACTCTTACTGCCGTATTATATGCGTCAGAAGGAAATATATCTAAAACATCTCCTCTTACGCGAAACTTATTTCTTGAAAAATTAATATCGTTTCTTTCATATTTAATTTCTATAAGTTTTGCAATAACTTCGTCCCTGTCTTTTATCATTCCCGGTCTCAGTGATATAACCATATTATTATAGTCTATTGGGTCACCCAATCCATAGATACATGAAACACTGGCTACAATAATAACATCTTTTCTTTCAAATAATGCCGCAGTAGCGCTGTGACGAAGCTTATCAATTTCATCATTCGTCTGAGCGTCCTTCTCAATATAGGTATCAGAGTAAGGAATATACGCCTCAGGCTGATAGTAATCATAATATGATACGAAATATTCAACTGCATTTTCCGGGAATATTTCTTTGAATTCGCTGCAAAGCTGCGCCGCCAATGTCTTATTATGCGCTAAGACTAACGTAGGTTTTTGCACCTTTTCAATCACATTTGCCATTGTAAAAGTTTTACCGCTTCCGGTAACTCCTAAAAGCGTTTGAAATTTATCACCATTTAAAATACCGTCAGCTAATGTTTTAATAGCTTTAGGCTGATCGCCGGCCGGCGAATATTTTGATACAACTTTAAAATCCATAACACACCTCCGTGCTATAAAATAATTCCTTCAGATAATAATGTATTTATTAATAACACTTATCTCACATTGTACCACATTTGAAACCTATAATTCAACACATTTTTTAAAAAATATGCTCAAAAGAGAACTCACCATTATAATGCTTTTTAGCGAAAAAAATAAACCTTGCGCGACACACCTTTTTATGCTATCATAATGATACCATATATGTAAATTAAAGGGGCAACTACAATGTTTATTTTCAGAACAAAACATATACAAAAGTTAAAATACTTTATGTTTTTTACCATAATTTTTATTATTTTCTCTATTAGTTATACTAATGGTTTTAGCGAGGAAAATAACAATGTTAGTTCAGATAAAAACATACAAGTTTTATTTATAAGTTCATACTCGCCCTCAAACACATCGGTTCTTAAACAACTCGAAGGTATACGCGAAACACTTGACGGCTCAGTTACACTTGAAAGTGAATTTTTGAATTCAAATATAATAAATGATAATAAAAACGACGCATTATTTTATGATATTCTTAACTATCATATTTCTTCATATGAAAACAATTTCGATATAGTTATCGTTGGAGACGATGAAGCGCTTGACTTAGTTTTAAAATACCAAAATGTTCTATTTCCTAATACACCCATAATCTTTGAAGGAATTGAAAACAAATTTATTGCTGAAAAAGCAGCAATGGATCCGTTAATTACTGGTTCTATAGAAAAATTAAATATTGAAAACAATATTCATACAGCACTGAATCTTTATCCTGACGCAAAAAATATTATTGCTATTTCTGATAATACATTAACAGGTATCGGTGACAGAGATCAGTTTTATGCTGAGCAGGAACAATTTTCTAATATCATTTTCAAAGATATTAATTCTTCTGAATTAAATGAAGAAGAATTTGTATCCGCTCTTTCTAAACTTAATAATGACAGTATACTGTTCTATTTAAATATGAATGAAACTATTGATAAAAAGCAATACTCCGATTATGAAGTCTGCAAGCTAATAACAGAAAATACAACAATTCCAACCTTTTGTTTAACTGATTTAAATATTGGTAACGGTTATTTGGGTGGAGCAGTGTTGTCTTCAAAGCAGTCAGGTATAATTGCAGCAAATACTGTAAATTCAATAATTAATGGACAAAATATATCCGAAATACCTTTATCGGAAAATTCAAGTTCAAAATATAAATTTGATTTTAAAGTAATGAAAAAATATCATATAAGCAGTTCGTCTTTGCCTTCAAATTCTATATATGTTAATTATGAGAAATCATTTAGAGAGAAATATGGTAAGCTTCTTGCTATTGGCTCTATCCTAATAATGATACTTCTTCTTTTGATACAATTTGTAATTAAATGGTTTGAATCGAGAATGAAAAACAGAAAATTGGAAATATCTACTTCTACACTGAAAGAAGCGTTAAAAATTTCTGAAAGAAACGGAATTGCAAAATCTGAATATTTGAATTGTGTGTCAAATGAAATAAAACAACCTATGAGTACTCTTATTTCTTTAATTAACAGAACAAAAAAAGAACTTAATGATTCTGAAAAAACTAAACAAAATATTAATGCAATTGATGATACAGCACACACTCTCTTTAACTCTGTAAATGAATTACTTAATATTTCTAATCTAGATATACAGACTTTAGAAATAAATCATGAGCCATTTAAACTAAGCCGCGTTCTAAATGATCTAAGACAGACTTTTTCTTATCTTTGTAATGAGAGAAATATTACTTTTTCTGAAAACAGGTATGATATTACTGAAAATAATTATTATGGTGATTCATATAAGCTAGGCCTACTACTATCAAATTTGCTTACTAATGCGCTTAAATACACAGAAAATGGAAATACTATTGACTTAAAATCAACACAAAAACCATCCGGCGACAAAAATTATGCTATCCTTGAATTTGTTGTCAGTGATACCGGTATTGGTATGAGCAAGGATAAACTGGATAAAGTATTTAGCAATAATTACAACAATGATTCTGCACAAAATGGCAGCGGTCTTGGTTTATCAATGACAAAAAAATATATTTCTATGATGAACGGAAATATTTCTGCTATAAGCACTGAAGGTGAAGGAACGTCAATTACTGTTACGATTCCTCTTGAAATTTGTGAAAAGGACGGCAAACAAGTTCGTGTATACAAATCACCTGAAGAATATAATTTTTCCGGTAAAACAATACTTATAGCAGAAGATAACGAACTTAATCTTGCTATACTAGACGATGTTCTTAAAACTGTTAATTTTAAAACTATGATAGCTAAAAATGGGCGTGAAGCAGTATATACTTTTAATAAAGCTCAGTATAAGGATATTGATGTAATACTTATGGATGTAGATATGCCTATAATGGACGGATATGAAGCAGCAAATACTATCAGAAAAAGCAAGCACGCTAACTCCTCTACTATCCCCATAATAGCTATGTCGCAAGACGTATATGAGGATGATGTGGAAAAAATCTTAAATAATGGTTTTAATTCACATGTGATTAAACCTGTTGATGCAGATGAATTATATTATACTTTAGAGAAGTATTTAGAAACGTCTGAACAAACATAATAATGAAACATTAGTAACCTTTTAAAGTTTAACTATTGTAATCTTCTTCAAAAGACGCTAATTCTTCTTTAGTTTTAAAAATTATTCCGCGCGTTAAATTTAAAATATCATCGTCAGGGATATCTGACGCATATACCTTAAATGAATATAAAAATTTTTCAGCTGCTTTTGCTGAATCTGTATTACTGCACAAATATATTTCAATGCTGTTTCCATTAAGGCGTGCGAGATAATACTGCTCATTTCCGGGTGTACTGCTTGGAATTGCTTCCTGCATTCCCGGTGTTGTTTGCGATGCAACTGCTTCAGCAGAATTTAAATTTTTAGTGACAGACCTGTTTATAACGTTTACAGTTGCAAAATATGTTATATAACCAATCATCAAAGTAAAGAACACAACTGAAACACAAATGATAATACTTTTGACTAACTTTTTATACATAATTAGTACCCCCATATCTTGTGTTATCATATTTGCTGTAACACTAATTTAATAGATTATTAACAGATTTATAGTTTATTATACCTGTTTATGTGATATAATTATATAGTATAATATGTAGTATTTTGATGATTGATATTTTATAAGGGGAAAAAATAATGGGAAAATACGTTGGAAAATTTATTTTAATATTTTTAATTACAATTATTATTGGAGGAGCTGTTGCCGGAGGAGCTGTACTCACTGCTGTAATGGGCATGTGGGGAAATACTGACGGCATTGATTTGGATTCACTGACGATGGACAGCAATTCAAACATAGTATATCTTGATCCCAATACAGGAGAAGAAAAGAATCTCTTAACATTATCTTCTGATGAAAACAGGATTTGGGTAGATCTGGACGCAACTCCTAAAAATCTTCAAAATGCCTTTATTGCTATTGAGGACGAACGTTTTCCTATTCACAATGGAGTAGATATAAAACGAACACTTAAAGCTACTTTAACATATTTTTTAGATAAACTAACCGGTAAAGGCGGCCAAGCTTCTCTTGGCGGCAGTACTATTACGCAGCAGCTTATAAAAAATATAACCGGTGATGACGAACAAACAATTTCCAGAAAAATTTCAGAAATTTCAAAAGCTATTGACTTAGAAAAAAAATTATCTAAAGATCAGATTTTAGAACTTTATTTAAATTGTATATTTTTATCCCAAAACTGTCATGGAGTTCAAACAGCTGCAAATTTGTATTTTGATAAGGATGTAAGTCAATTAAACCTGGCTGAATGCGCTTCTATTGCATCTATTACTCAAAATCCGGCATTATATGACCCATTCATAAATCCGGATAAAAATAAAGAAAAACAAGAATTGGTTTTAGCAAAAATGCTTTCTCTTGGTTATATAACTCAGGAAGAATATGATGAAGCTGTTAACTATCCTCTTACATTCAGCAAAGATACGGCTGCAACTAAAAAAGAAGAAATAATAACATCATATTATGTTGACCAAGTAGTACGTGATGCAATATCAAGATTGCAGGAAAAAGGCTATTCTGAAAGTCTTGCAACAAAAATGGTATATTCCGGCGGTCTTAAAATTTACTGTGCTTATGACCCGGAAATTCAATCAATAGTTGAAGAATACTATTATAATACAAATAATTTCCCAGATTCTTCAGCCCAGTCTTCAATTGTTATTATTGACCCATCAGACGGCAGAGTTGTTGCAATGGCAGGCGGAATTGGTGAAAAAGAAGCTAGTTTTACTCTGAACCGTGCAGCACAAAGTCCCAGGCAGCCGGGATCAACAATAAAGCCATTAGCTGTATACGCACCCGCACTGGATAATGGAACAATAAACACAAGTACAAGAGTGATGGATAAAAGAAAATCCTATGATGGCTGGGTACCAAGAAACTATAGTTACACTTACAGTAATTCAGAAGTTGGACTTGACTATGCTCTTCAGCAGTCTTTGAATACAGTGCCTGTAGAAATAATGTCGGACATGGGCATTCAGACTTCGTTCGATTTTATGACGCAGAAACTTGGATTTACTACCCTTGTTGAAGCAGAAGAAATAAACGGTGAAATTTACACAGATCTTGGATATGCACAATTGGCGCTCGGCGGTTTAACTCACGGCGCTACAAATATTGAAATGACTGCTGCATACTGCATTTTCCCAAATCAAGGTGTATATAATAAACCTTACACATTTACTGAAATTAAAAATGAAAGCGGTGAAACAATCTTGACCGGCAGAGACAGTGATACTACCTGGGAAGCAATAAAGCCGGAGACCGCCGCAATAATGAACAGATATCTTAACAGTGTTGTAACCAGCGGCACCGGTCGCGGAGCGGCATTGTCAGACGGAACCTTTACTGCCGGAAAAACAGGTACAACATCAGAAAACTTTGACAGATGGTTTATCGGCTATTCTCCATATTATGTAGCTTCAGTATGGTATGGATATGATACGCCGGCTTCAATAGAAATGTCATCAAACCCTTGTATTCCTGTATGGAAAAATGTTATGGACAAAGTACATTCGACAATAAAAAAGAAAAATAGAAGTATAGATATAGACTATAGCGTCAGTGTGTCATCAGGAGTTTCAAAGTCTAAGAACACCGAAAATAATTCAGGAAGAAGAAATAGTGGTTCAAACAATTCAAGAGAATCTGACGGCGAATAAGTTTAGCTAATTTTGTTTGTTATATTACAAACTTTGTTAAATCGAGTGGAGTTATTTATCTTCCACTCGATTTTTATTATTTTATAATTAGAAAACAGTTATCTAACATAAGTAGACTTTTCTTCTTCCCAGCTTTCTAATATTTCATATATAATTTTTATTACCGTTTCGGCTTGCGGGCCTGTAATAGTTCCGCTGATATATTGACTAAGTGTTGATGGCTGTAAGTTCTTGAATCCCCTCTTTCTGATAGCATCCAATAAATCCACTTGTCTTTTTTCCAGTCTTAGTAATCTAATTTTGATTTCATTTACCACCATAATCACCTCACTTTAATAAAAAACTATTGCATACTCATGAAAAATATATTATAATAATTTTGTCGAATAAATTTGCCATTGTATATGCGCAAGTTTTCTTTTATTTGTCTAACTTTATAAATAAGTTATTAATATTATAATACAGAATATTTCTGTAGTCAACAAAAATGCAGATTTTATCTGTAATTTGTTGATTTATGACAAAGAAGGTTAAACTTTTTCTAACTTTGTCGGATTTTATTTATAAAGTCTTACTATAAACAAGTGTGAATTGGAAGAAGCTGATATTATGGAAATGATAACTGGATCCGAATTTGCAAAAAAAATTAAAGAACTAGCATTAAAAAACAATAAATCAATCAAAAAAGTTTTAAAAGACTGTGGAATTAATAGAAACTATATTTATGATTTAGAAAATAAAATAAAATATCCCGCATGGGAAAAAATAACAGTAATAGCAGAATATTTTAAAGTTTCTGCCGACGATATACTGGGTATTGACAATAAAATTCCCAGCGATGAATCTATAGAAGACAATTCAGAATTAAATAATAAATTAACAAAAAATGAAAAAGAACTTTTGGAACTAGTAAATTTAATCTCTGATGAAAAACTTAAAACTAAATTTATCGAACAAATTAAACCTATAATTGAAGAATACGCATTAAATAAACAAAAAGATGAACTAGACAAAGGCATAAATGAAATATTAAAAATTGATACTGAATACGGAGAAATTGCTGCTAAAGGACAGTCGGTCAAAAATTTAAAATCTAATAAGATTGATGAAAACATTGACAATATAGATTAATTTATAATAAATTTAATTTTATTTAAATACTTTTTGTCGTTATCATTATACATAAATGGGAGGATAATGATGACAGCACAATATTATGCAATTCAAACTTTATTACAATATAATATTAAAGAATTTTCCATACTCGTTGACGACATTGAGTCCATACTGCTTGACAGAGGCTGGATAATAAAAAGTTATGATATTAATTCTTCTGATTATATAGATATTTTTAAAAGAATGGGTGTACTTGATATAGCCAAATATTCACCTGCATTCAGCATTAAAACGGATAATAATATGATACTTTTTTATCGCAACAATTTATCAAATGCAGGAAAACGTTTCGCATTAGCTCACGAACTCGGTCACGATATAATGGGGCATTTTTCTAAGCATGGAATATTAGGTTTTCAGGAAAATGGACTTCTTGATGATAACCAAGAACGCGAAGCAAACGAATTCGCTCTTGAATTCCTTGCCCCAATATGCGTTTTATCTGTAAATCGTATATCAACAGTTGAAGATATTTCTATGTTTTCTTTACTTGATAAAAAACATTGTTATGAAATATTAACAAAGATTGATAATCATAATAAATATAGTAATGCTGAAATTGAACTCTGCAAAAAATTTAAGGCAATTAAATCGCCCGGGAAATATAAAAATATAAAATTAATTATATCAACAAGTGTTTTAACAATAATTATTGTTACCGTTTTATTTATATTTTTATCTCAGTTTTATCCATCCCCTATAAGTATCCAAGCAAATGAAGCTGATGATTATGAATCTTCTCCCACACCTACATTGAGTATATCTGAAACATCCCCTTCACCGTCAATTAGTGTCAATCAAGAAAAAGTCGGAGTGACCAAAAGCGGAATAAAATATCATGACCTTAACTGCAGTTATATAAAAGATAAGCCTAATATAATATACATGACTATAGATGAAGCAATAAAATCAGGCTATCAGCCCTGTGGCAAATGCAAACCGAAATAAATATATTAAACTTATAACAAATATTTTTATAAGTCTTTATAAAAATGCTATGATAAGTATTGATAAGAAAATATTTAATGTTTTATTTCATAATTTAATCATAGCATAAGACGTATATATTAACTTATTTTATCAACTTACAATGTACTATATCCAAAACATGTATTTATAAAATTAATATGATAGTAATCTTAGAATGTCTGTGACAGGCTTTGGAGTATTAATAATATAAATAATTTATTTTATTAATTCTTAGACATAATCAATATTTATATGCCAGTCATAAATTTATACTCATCCCAATATATGCGCAGTCGCAAAAAATAATATTATAAGAATCACTTAATTGACTTTATTACTTTTTTTGCATTTTGAATTAAATTTAACTATTATTGAATTTCTTTTTATCAAATGAGATTCTAATTTGATTCACTCAAATATTTATACTTTTTATCATAACTTAAGTAGGAGCAACTTCTATTGAATAAGACCTAATTATAAACAATTCTAAAAACTATTGCTTTTAAAGAAATTAAATCACGATTTGAAATAAAATACAAGAATATATAAATTCTTGTATTTTATTTTTTAATTATTATATACCTATATTATACAAAAATTAATTATAAAATCTTAAGAAGCATTCTTAAGCTGAAGTCTTAACTTATCTGCTATCATTGCTATAAATTCTGAATTTGTCGGCTTTCCTTTTATTTGTGATACTGTGTAACCGAACACGTTGTTCAGAGTGTCCATGTCACCTCTATCCCACGCTAGCTCTATCGCATGTCTTATCGCTCTTTCAACTCTGCTTGACGTTGTGCTGAAGTTCTCCGCTATGGTTGGATATAATTCTTTGGTTACAGAGTTCATTATGTCCAAATCATATATCGCCATCATTATTGCCCTTCTTATGTATTGGTATCCCTTTATATGCGCCGGTATGCCTATCTCATGTATAACGTTTGTCACCATTGCTTCTACCTGTGCATAGTCAAACTTTTTTGTGTTCACCTTCCAATTCTGCATTACGTCTTCACCTGTGGTTATCGGAGCCGCCATCATTGTGATTCTGTCAATCAGCGCATCATAGTTGACAGGCTTCAACATACAATATTCAACGCCGTATGAATTGGAATATGACGTTACAGTCTCGTTCAAGACTGAGCTTACTATCAGAACATGAGGACGTTTATTCAGCTGCATTCTGTTGATTCTCTCAAGAACTCCTATTCCGTCTATAGTCGGCAGCACCAAATCCATTACCAAAACATCTACGTCATTATTCTTTATTAAACTTGCTACTTCTAATCCATCATGTACACATCCTACAACATCTATCTTTGCAGACTGTCTCAAATATAAGCACAATCCATCTGCAAAATCTTTGTCGAAATCTGCTACTGCTACTTTAATTTTTTGATTAATTTCCATTTCTTTTCTCCCTATATTGATAATTTAAAATTAATTCACCATTATATGGCAATAACAAATAATTATATAAAATACTTTTATTATACTTAAAACGATTTTATTCTTAGTTAAAAAATAATTAAAGCAGTAACACAATTGTAAGATTATTGACATAATATGGCAACATTTGATATTCAAATTATAGTAACTTTCTTTTATCTTGTCAACCCATTCGACAAAATATTTACAAAAAATCAGCTATTCTGTAAATAAATATAAATTTCTATTATTTCAAAGATAAAAAATTTTATATTTTGCACTAAAAAAATTAAGAGAAAAAAATATACAAATTGGATATAAAAACTATATTACAAGTATTGCTAAAAAAATATGCTTACTATCTGATTATTTATTAATAAATAATCAGATAGTAAGCATATTAAAACATTAAATATTAAAAACTATTTACAATATTTTTAAAAGTATTTCCGCGCTCCTCAAAATTTTTAAATAAATCAAAACTTGCGCAAGCAGGAGAAAGAATAACAACGTCCCCAGCTTCTGCAATTTCCTTAGCCTTCTTAACAGCGTCTTCAAAAAGAGAACACTTATAAATTGGAATATTATTTTCATTATAATTTTGAGCTGATTTTACTGCGTCTTCAATTTTATCTGCTGTAAAACCACATAAAACCAAACTTTTAACCTTATTATTCACAACAGAACCAAACTCTTCAAAAGGTATCTTTTTATCATAGCCTCCTGCGATTAAAACAACTTTTTTATCAAAAGAATTTAACCCCGCAGTAGTTCTAGCAGGCGAGCTGGCAATAGAATCATTATAATATTTAACTCCGTTAAGTTCTCTAACAAATTCTATTCTATGCGGGACTCCAACAAATTCTTTTGCAGTTTTTCTGATAATATCATCTGAAACTAACCCATCAACCGCAGCGATAGCAGCCATATAATTTTCTACATTATGCATTCCAGGAATATATATATCTTCTACACTTAAAATTTCGCGTTCTATATGGCCGTCATTATAAAAAGATATTATCATATCATCATTCAAACAATAGCCATTATTTAATCTATTTTTGCGGCTGAAGTAAATTCCATTTGCAGTTTCATTATTAAATTCTCTTGTGATATCATTATCATAATTGAGTACTACTTTTCCATCACTGCCCTGATTTAAAAATATTGTTTTTTTAGCACTAATATATTCATCAAAATCAGTATGCCAATCTAAATGATTTGGAGTAATATTTGTGACAACAGCAATTTTGGGACTCATTTTCATTGTTTGCAGTTGAAAACTGGATAATTCAACAACAACTTTATCATTATGTTTTATTTTTTCAACCTCACCAATAAGCGGTGATCCAATATTTCCTCCCAAATAACAATTATAACCGCCTCGTTTAAGCATTTCATAAATAAGACTTGTGGTAGTGGTTTTACCGTCACTTCCAGTAACGGCTATAATATCAGCCGGACAGAGTTCAAAAAACAGTTCCATTTCAGAAGTAAGTTCTGCGCCATTTTGAACCGCTTTGCTAAGAGCAGGCACGTCAAACCTTATACCTGGAGTTTTAAATATAACTTTTATATCATCATCAATTTTATCAAGATATGAATCTCCTAAAATAAAAGAAACTCCCAAAGCAGATAACTCACTGTAAGTATCACCAAGCTGTTCTTTAGTTCTTCTATCATATGCTGTCACTTTTGAGCCCATACCAACCAAAAATTTTATAAGTGGAACATTGCTGACTCCAATTCCCACAACAGCAACAGGCTTCCCATTGACCTTTTTTTTAAAATTCTCAATAGGAACTGAATACTCATTAACCTCCATTTTAAATCCTCCAATACGATATTAATATTCGCGCTCAAAAACTAGGGGCAGACAAAGTCTTGTCCGCCCCTAATGATTTAAACTAATAAAGCTTATGCTTCAGGCTCTTCATTAACATCTTCAGATGCCTTCTTCTCAGAATCTTCGCTAACTTCTGCAGAATCAAGAATGTCTCCTAATGTAAAGCTTGTTTCCTCAATATAAGAATTAGGTAAAACTTCTTCATTTGAATCACTGTCAGCAGTTACATCAGATGCTGAATCGGTCATAAGAGCTTTCATTGAAAGACCAATCTGCTTTGTATCGTCATTAATTTCAACGATTTCACAATCCACAACATCACCAATAGCCAACACATCTGAAGGTTTGTTGATTCTTTCATTTGAAATCTGAGAAATATGAATCAGACCATCTACATATTCAGCCACTTCAGCAAAAGCACCAAATGGAAGAATTCTAACAATCTTAGCCTGAATCTTATCTCCTACATGCAGATCCTTAACAGCTTTAACCCAAGGGCTGTCTTCTTCCTTCTTGTATCCTAAAGAAACTTTACCCTTATCTTTGTCAAGATCCTTAATATAAACTTCAAGCTCCTGTCCAACACTAACTATTTCAGACGGGTGTTTAATTCTATTCCAAGATAACTCTGAAATATGAACCAAACCATCAACGCCGCCAATATCTACAAAAGCACCGAAAGGTGTAATAGACTTTACAATACCGGTATATTTTTTGCCAATCTCAGCATCTTTCCAAAATTCAGCAGCTTTTTGCTCTTTGAGCTCTCTAACAAGAGAAATTCTGTTTTTATCTTTATCAAGTTCTTTAATATATACTTCAATTTCATCTCCAACTTTAACAACCTCAGAAGGATGAGAAATACGAATCGGAGAAAGTTCAGAAATATGAATTAATCCGTCAACACCACCCAAATCAATAAAAGCTCCAAACGATGTTAAAGACTTAACTATACCCTTATATTGTTTGCCTTCTTCTGCAGTTGCCCAAAATTCAGCAGACGCTTTATCGGCAGCTTCTTTTGCAACTGTCTTAATAGAGCCGACAACTCTCTGTCTTCCTCTTCTGTCAGTATCCATCTTAATAATTCTAAACTTCTGCTCTGTATTTAATAAAACGCCTAAGTCTGAAAGATAGTTCAATGCACATTCAGAAGCTGGTATAAATACACGAACTCCTTTTGCAATTGTAACAACACCGCCTCTAACCAACTCAACAACACGTCCTGAAAGCACTTCGTTGTTTTCAAAAGCAGCTTTAAGTTCTTCCATACCTTTAACAGCGTCAATTTTCTTTTTAGAAAGAGTAACGACACCATCTCTGTCGCTGACATGGACAATATAAACGTCAACCTCTTCACCAATCTTTACCAAATCATTAATATTATCATTAGGGTCATTAGTTAGTTCATCAAAAGGAATCACTCCGTCATACTTGCTTCCAATATCAACTTGAACCTCAGTTGGTGTGATACCGATTACAACGCCCTTTACTACCTCACCTGATTTCAGAGGCTTTAATGTTTCCTCTAGTGCCTCTGCAAAATTCATTTCATTTTCCGCCATGGTTAAATAGACCTCCTTGATTACCGACTCGGGAGTAGATGCTCCGGCGGTAATACCTACTTTCATTTTTTTGTTTAATAAATTATTATATTGTTTTTTTATTATTTTACTATTTTCAACATGAACAGTGTTTTCACATAATTCCTTACAAACTTCATAAAGTTTTAAAGTATTAGAACTGTTTTTACCTCCTACAACAAACATCATATCTACTCTAGCTGCCAACTCAGCTGCCGATTTTTGTCTTTCAGAGGTTGCACTACATATTGTATCAAAAAAATCGGCATTTGTAAAATGTTTTTTTAAAATTTCTTCAACTTTTTTAAATAATTGCCTTCTTATGGTAGTTTGCGCAACAACGGATATTGGAATATCCTTCAATTTTAACAGCATATCGTTTATATCATTCTCATCTGATATAATTATAGCTGAATTATTACACCACCCATTTATGCCAATAACTTCAGGATGTTCAGGATTACCTACAATAACTATTGTTCTGCCTTTATTTATGTATTCATCCAAAACAATCTTATGGATTTTTTTTACAAAAGGACAAGTAGCGTCAATCAATTTTATATTATTTTTTTTAAAATATTCTATATCTGATTTTGGTACGCCATGAGCTCTTATAATCACTCTTGAACCAAATGGAGCGTCACAAGGTTTTTCTATCGCTGATATACCCTTTTTTGCAAGGTCGTTTGTAACATCTGTATTATGGATCAGCATTCCATAGGTATATATTAAAGAATCATCCGCTAAATTGTTTTGACTTAGCTTATCTTTTTCACTTATACAATCATAAGCTATTTTGACAGCTCTATCAACGCCAAAACAAAAACCGGCATTTTTAGCTATTTCTATTTTCATATTATATTATCTCACTATATCTTTTTATAATATACATCATATCTGATTATTTAAAGGAATGTTAGACAGCTCAGATATTTTTGGCATAAGGAGCTTGTCTGTTATCTCCTGAAGCTCAGCTGAATTTAATTTCTCATCAAAATATGATGTCAACTCTATTGGCTTCCCTATCCGCACAATTAATTTACCAAAAGGTTTATACTCGCCTTCAATACCAATCGGCAAAATATTTGCCCGCGCCTTAACAGCAACCAGGGCAGCGCCCATTTTTCCTTTTCTTAAACGGTCTTTATGCGACCTTCCTCCTTCTGGGAAGATAGCTATATGCTTGCCGTCAGCAACAAGACTTATAGCAGTTCTCAGAGCTCCAAAATCTGATTTTCCGCGTTTTATAGGAAATGCTCCGAGAGCAGTAATAAGCTTTCCGAAAATTTTATTTTTGAATAATTCTTCTTTAGCCATAAATCCTATTTCAAAGGAAAATGCGGTTCCAACAAGCGGAGGATCAAGATTGCTTTTATGGTTAGCGCATATTATAAATCTCTCATCAACACTTGGAATATTTTCCTTTCCAACGAACTTTACTCTAAAAAAAACTTTAAAAAATGCATTAACGACAAATCTGCCAAATTTATATAATGTCATTGCATTTCTCCTCAACTAAAGATAAAATTTTATTTATTACTTCATCTATTGACATGTTAGTAGTGTCTAATAAAACGGCATCATCTGCCTGTTTTAACGGAGCGAAATCTCTTTCACTGTCATTTTTATCACGAAATAAAATTTCTTCTCTGACTGATTCAAAATTTGTTTCAGCCTTTTTTTCTATAAGTTCCTTATATCTTCGTCTCGCCCTTTCGTCAACATCAGCGGTTAAAAATATTTTCAGTTCCGCGTTTGGAAGAACATAAGTACCAATATCTCTGCCATCCATAACTACGCTGGATTTTTCAGCTAATTTACGTTGAATATCAACAAGTTTAAGTCTGACAGAAGGTATTGTTGCAACATTTGAAGCAGCAATCGAAACTTCAGGTTTTCTTATTTCTTTTGTAACGTCTTTTCCGTTTAAGAAAAATTTCTGTCCATGTTCGTCATTTTTTATTTCTATAGATATATTATTAATTATTCTCTGAAGTTCAGTTTCGCTCCTAGTATCCAATCCGGCCTTTATTGCAGCAAGACCAACGCTTCTATACATAGCGCCTGTATCAATATAAATATAATTTAACATTTTAGCAACAGACTTAGAAATTGTGCTCTTACCCGCACCGGCAGGTCCATCAATAGCAATTTTCATTTTTACCTCTTAATTAAAACATTTTATTTCTGATGCTCAGAACTATCTGATAGAGCATCAGATTTATTTAATAATTGACCTTTATTTATATTTTCTTTATACTCATAATCACTAATATTTTCTTCTGAATCTAAAACAAACAATTCTTTTAAAATGGAGCTGAATTCATCTAGATTATCATAAATATACTTATAGTCATAACCTGAATTCTGAGTAAAAATAACATTTACACCAAGTTCTGATGCAGCTTTTAATTTATCAAGTATATCAAAAGAACTATCAGTTATTAAAAGTTTAGCTTCAAGCTTTTTCAGAACGCCTTTCATTCCATCAAAACTGCTTATATCATCAAAATCCTTTACATTCAATAATGGAATTCCAAACTCAAGAGCCAACTCAATATCAAAATCAAAACCCGATGAAATTGGAACATACAAAGAATTTCTATCAAAAACCAAATCAGATATAGCTTTAACATTATATGGTTTTGAAAAAAATACTATATTACCGACAGTGTTATTTATCTTTGATGCAACACTTTCATAAGAATAATCAACATCACATTTTATATTAACTCTTTTCAAGTTAGAGCGTTCAAAAGGCAGTGTTGGTGGAATCAATTTAATCAATGGCAGTTTTAAATCCTCAGCGACATTTAATGCAACCAAAGACTCATCACTTTTGGGCGCATTAATTATGTCAACAACACAATTTATATTATTTTTATCAATAATACGGCAGAGACTCCTATAGCTCATTTTCCCAACAACCGCATTACCTTTCCCCAAAAAACCTGCATTTGAGAAAGATGAAAAATGAAATAAATAATTTGCATCCAATTTATCGAGAATGCGCGATGTTTCTCTTGCCAAATTACCACCGTCAGAGATTATAAGAAGCATGATTATTCTCCTGTTTTAGAATCGCTTTTATGCGCGTCATTGTCCACATGTTTATCAGGCTCATCATCAACAGGTTCAGAGCTGGACGGCGAGTAGTATTTATGTGTATCTCCATAAAACTCAGCATCTACATCCTCCGAAAGTTTTTCACCGCAATAAGGACAGTAAGAACAGTGATCTTTAACGCCCTTGCCGCATTTTGGACATTTAACAATTGCTTTATAACCGCCTAATTGATCGTCAAGTTCTTCAAGCATATCATTTAATTTATCAATTTCAGCACATTTATCTTTAACATTTTCATCAAGCGGTGTATGATTTTTATAGCTGATATATACTGCTTCACCAATCTGAGAATACAAATTTTTAATTGAATTACTAAGATCAAACATCGAATATTTTAACTTTGAATATTCAACAACTTCGCCGGACTTTTTAACCACAGTCTGCGCGGCAGACCCAACAGCACTCATTACATTTTCTAAAAAATCCATAAAAACAACTCCTTTATTAATATTTCAATAAAGTATTCCCCAAAAAGAATACTTTTAATATTACACATTAAATCTGAATAAAACAATATCTCCATCTTTCATTACATATTCTTTTCCTTCAGACCTCACTAAGCCCTTTTCCTTAGCGGCACTCATACTGCCGCAATTCATTAAATCATCAAAATGCACTACCTCAGCACGGATAAAACCGCGTTCAAAATCAGTGTGAATTTTTCCTGCTGCCTGCGGAGCTTTTGTTCCCTCTTTTATGGTCCATGCCCTTACTTCCGGCTTTCCTGCAGTAAGATAACTAATAAGTCCCAAAAGTTTATAACTCGCCTTTATTAATTTATCAAGTCCTGATTCAGCGGCACTAAGCTCATCCAAGAACATTTGCTTTTCATCCTTTTCAAGCCCAGCAATTTCTTCTTCTATCTTTGCTGAAATAACCATTACCTCAGCTTTATCAGATTTAGCATACTCTTTTATCTTATTAACAAATACATTAGTATCCTCATTTGCATAATCATCCTCAGCAACATTAGCAGCGTAAATTACTGGTTTCATCGTGAGCAGTGCGACATCTTCAAGCATATCTAACTCATCATCAGTCATATCCATAGAACGAGCTGTTTTACCACTTTCTAAATGCGCCTTTAATCTTTCATAAAAATCCTGATATGCAAGATACTTTTTCTCTCCGCCTCTTATAGACTTCATTATCTTGTCAATTCTTCTGTCAAGAATTTCTAAATCTGACATTATCAGTTCATAATTAATCGTCTCTATATCACGCACAGGATCCACACTTCCGTCAACATGTACAATATTACCATCTTCGAAAGCTCTGACAACATGAACAATAGCGTCAACCTCACGGATATTGGATAAAAACTTGTTCCCCAAACCTTCACCTTTGCTTGCACCTTTTACCAGTCCAGCAATATCAACAAATTCTATAACTGCATAAGTTGTTTTATCCGGATCATACATTTCAACCAACTTATCTATTCTCTCGTCAGGTACAAGAACTGTGCCGACATTTGGTTCTATAGTACAAAACGGATAATTTGCTGATTCTGCTCCTGCTTGTGTAATTGCATTAAATAGTGTGCTCTTACCAACGTTTGGTAATCCGACAATTCCAAGTTTCATCTGTATATCCTCTCTTTATGTGAAATTTCAAATCTATATGTATTATTAGACGTTTTAATTTAACTTAGCTTCAAAAAGATTAGCCAATTCTCTTGCTCTTTTTTCAATCAAATTCTCATCTTTTCCTTCTATCATTACTCTTACAAGAGGCTCCGTACCGGACGGTCTTATAAGGACTCTCCCGGTATCTTTAAACTCACTTTCAAGTGCTTCTATTGCTTGTTTAATCTCAGGAAACTTCATATAATTCTCTTCATTTTTAAGTTCATTTTTAACACTTGCATTTATTAAAACCTGAGGATAAACCTGCATAGCAGATGCTAATTCAGACAAACGTTTACCTGAATGCTTTAAAACAGAAACCAGTTGTATTCCTGTTACAAGTCCATCACCTGTAGTATTATGTTCAAGCAGTATAACATGACCCGACTGTTCTCCGCCAATCAAATGGTTATTTTTTAGCATTTCTTCAAGAACATATCGGTCTCCAACCTTAGTTCTTTTAATGTTAATTCCGTTTTCTTCACCCATAACAAAAAATCCTAGATTGCTCATTACAGTTGCAACAATTGTATTATCAGGTAATTTACCGTTTTTCTTCATATCAAGACCTATGACGGTCATAATTTTGTCTCCGTCAACTATATGACCGTTTTCGTCTACAGCTAAAACTCTGTCAGCGTCACCATCAAAGGCCAACCCTACATAAGCCCCGCATTCAGTAACAAAGGCAGCCAAATTTTCAAGATGTGTTGAACCGCAATTTTCATTTATGTTTATGCCATTTGGTGAATCATTAATAACGCAAACTTCTGCGCCAAGTTCTTCAAGTGCTTTTTTAGCTGTAACTGAAGAAGCACCGTTTGCACAGTCTATAGCAATTTTTATTCCATCAAAAACAGTGTCACAAGTTGTTTCTGCAAATTTGATATATTTATCAACTAAAGAATCATCGATAGTAATATGTCCGATATTCTTGCCTATCGGCGACTCAATTTTTTCAGAATTATCAAGAATAATTGATTCTATTCTATTTTCAATTTCATCGCTGAGTTTATATCCGGAACCGCTGAAATATTTAATTCCATTATGTTCAAAAGGATTATGCGATGCGGATATCATAACTCCTGCGTCAAAACCTTCACTTCTAACAAGATGGGCAATAGCTGGAGTTGGAATAACTCCGGCAAGAACGGCTTCAGCACCAACACTGCATATACCTGCAACTAAGGCGGACTCTAAAATTCCACCTGATATTCTGGTATCCTTACCGACTAATATTCTAGGTTTATCACCGCAAGTTTCAGTCAAAACATAAGCACCGGCTTTACCGATTTTAAAAGCTAACTCAGGCGTTAACTCTCCGTCTTTGTTAGCAACTCCTCTTACACCATCAGTTCCAAATAATCTACCCATAACTATCCTCCAAAATATCAAATGCTTACTTAACATAAACAAAATGTATACAATAATTTCTTTAATTATTATACGCTAATGCAACAAATTTGTCAAACAATATTAAAAGTTTTCAGCCATCAATACCCGGTATTGCAGCTCTCAATTGCAGCTAAAGCAACTCGTATTCCATCCAATGCAGCGCTTATAATACCGCCCGCATATCCTGCGCCTTCCCCTGCCGGATACAATCCTTGAATACCAACAGACTCAAAATTACTATCCCTGGCAATCTTAACCGGCGCAGAAGTTCTCATTTCCACTCCGGTCATAATAGCTCCTCCTGATGCAAAACCTTTTATCTTATTATCAAAATATCTCAGTCCTTCACTTAATGTGACAGATATGAATTTAGGAAGGCATGAACGCAAATCTGATAATACTGTTTTACCAGTAAAACTAGGATTTACACTTTCCAGCTGACTGCTTTTTTTACCGGTCAAAAAATCTTTCGCAAGCTGCACCGGAGCCGAAAAATCACTGCCGCCTAATTTGAAAGCCATCGATTCGTATTTACGCTGAAATTCTATCCCAGCTAAAGGTGAGTTAGTTTCAAAGTCCTCAGGTCTTACTGAAACCACCAACGCGCTATTAGCATTTTCGGCATCTCTTTTATAATCGCTCATTCCGTTCACAACAAGTCTTTCATCTTCGGAAGAAGCATTAACAACATATCCACCGGGACACATACAGAACGAATAACAGCTTCTGTCTTTTCCATTATATACCAGCTTATAATCGGCCAGAGGCAATGACTTCCATTCTACTCCATATTGACTTCGACTTATAAATTCTTGCTTATGTTCAATTCTTACTCCGGCGGCAAACGGTTTTGCTTCGATTTTTACTCCTGCTTTATAAAGCATTTCATAGGTATCCCGGCTGCTGTGACCAATACTTAAAAACAACTTGTCACATTCGATGACTTTATCATTATTTAATTCAATTTCTGAAACTTTTCCGTTACGCATTTTTAATGAGGTTAAAGTTGTATTAAATTGAATTTCACATCCATTATCCAACAAATATTTTCTCATATTTATAAGCACGTTTCTAAGCTTATCAGTTCCAATATGTGGTTTTGACTTATATAAAATATCGTTAGGGGCACCGAACCGCACAAAAGTTTTTAAAATAAATCTCTGTCTCTTGTCTTTAATACCTGTATTGAGTTTACCGTCCGAAAAGGTTCCTGCTCCGCCCTCACCGAACTGCACATTTGATTCCGTATTCAATTTTCCCGAATTCCAAAATTCCTCAACAGACTTAACTCTTTCTTCAACCATGCCGCCGCGTTCAATTATAAGCGGTGGATTTCCGGATAATGTCAATATATACGCAGTGAACAGACCGCATGGTCCCATACCAACGACAACCGGACGTTTTTTAAACATTTTTTTACTTTCAACTTTTATTTCATCATTTTGAGATATTATTTGCAAATTGCTATTTGGTAATATCTTTGCACCATTATTTACTTCCGCTGCCACCGAGTAAATATATTTTATTGATTTTTTGTGCCTGGCGTCAATTGATTGACGGTATATATAAAAATTATCTGCATAAATGCATTGCTGCCGCACAAATTCCTGAGCGGCAAGCAAAACATCTTCAATTTTATGGTTAACAGGCATCTTTATATTATTAATTACTATTTGCACTTATTTTAACCTCCGACACATTATCAACCGTTTTAGCCCAAGACGGCAGCACCAATTTAGAAGTTATTTCATGTCCGTTTTCAAAGCTGGATAAAGTTACCGGTTCTGTCTGTATCTGCGAATAATTTTCTATAGAATTATTATCACCATAGATTTTAATCTCGCCCGGTTCACACTTTAAAGTAACACCCGACAAAGTGTAATCGGCATTCGGAACCACTTTAACCGATTTTACTTTATACAGCGGACACTCTGCCTGTATCACAGGAGTATTATTCCAAATCCATCTTTTATCTTTCTCGGTAAGTTCTTTTCCGTTTGAATCAAATAACTTAACCTGACAATCCTGCTTTAATTTACCGTCAATATAAGCGCTGTAATCAGTATTTATAAAATCAATATTAACACTGGCATATGAAACATTATCTATATTTGACTGTGCACCAAATACTCTGATTTTATCTTGTGACAGACTAATGTCACCGCTTACATAGCCATCCATCACATCACCGCTGTGAGTATATTTTATATCAACATCTTTATATTTGGTTGATTCAACATGAACGTCAACAGCAGACGGTGTAAAACTAACTATATCACCGAATTCTGAACTAACACTAAGGTTAACAGTTATAACTCCTTCGCTTGTCAGCTTAGATGCATTGACATCAGAAAAATCCAGTTTAGCAATAATATTACTGCTGTCAAATTTAGCAATAACTTTTCGGCTGCCCTCAATTTTCACAGACGAGGTTTGCACGGAAAGTTTCTCAATAGAATAACCACGATCACTGATTACCTGCTCGTTTACGGTAGTAATCGGAACATCTCTAAACGTCTTTTCGGTAGGCGCATCAATAATTATAATTATATAAGCCCAAAGCACAATGGCAATAATAAATGATAATATTTTCAGGAGAGTATTGTTAGCAAAAATTTTATTCAAGGCTACCTCTCCTTTCTTGTAAAAATATTTTTAAACATTCCGGGATTCTGCTTTTTAGAATAACTTCCAAGCAATTCTTCAAGTCTGCTCTTCATAGTTTCTTCGTTCAAACCTCTGGTCAGCAATCCTTTATAAGCGATTGAAATATTTCCTGTCTCCTCAGAAACAATGACTACTATTACATCCGCTTCCTCAGAAATTCCAATACCGGCACGGTGTCTTGTTCCAAGTTCAGATGTTATATGCGGATTTTGTGAAAGCGGCAAGACGCATGTTGCAAGAGCTATTCTGTTGTCTCTTATTATAACGGCACCGTCATGCAGAGGCGTGTTATGAACAAAAATATTTATTAAAAGTTCAGATGAAACCTCAGCGTCAATTTTAATACCTGAGCTTATCATAGAATCTATATCAGAACCATGTTCAATTACTATAAGTGCTCCCGTCTTGTCATTTGACATAGCTTGTGCAGCATGTGACACTTCTCTTATCATACTCAAAACGTTTGTATCGCTCTCAGAATCATTTGAAAACCAACCGCTGATTGATGTTTTACCTACTTGGTCAAGAGCACGCCTAAGTTCAGGCTGAAATATAACCACTAATGCAATAACGCCAATCTGTGCACATTTACTAAAGATATACGAGGTAACATGAAGATTAAATAGATAAACCACTTGAATGCCTACGATAATAAGAATAACACCTTTAAGCAGACGTGTTGTATGGCTGTCTCTGATAAACTTTAGTAAAATATATACCAAAACAGCGACAATTACAATATCTACCGCATCGGCAATTCTAAGCAAAGAAATCTGGTCTAATGCCGAGCTAAAGAAATTTGCTAACACAGAATTACCTCCGTTTCTGCCTGCAAAAACTGCAGACAAAATAATTTTTAATATGCCTTACCCCAATACACCATATGTTTAGCCGGTTTCCCACAACAAATACACACGTCACTAAGTTTTTCCTGTTCAAATGGTATGCAGCGTGATGTAGCTGTAGTATCCTCTTTTATTTTAAGCTCGCATTCTTCGTCACCGCACCACATAGCTTTAACAAAGCCGCCTTTTTCTGCTATAATATTTTTAAACTCATCATAAGTAACAGCAGAACTCGTTTTGCTTTCTCTATTTTCGAGAGCGGCGTCAAACATTTGCTGCTGTATCTTATCAAGCAGATTTTGTAATTCTGTTTCAACATTATCCAGCGAAACAAAAGTTTTTTCTCTGTTAACCCGATTAACTAAAACAACCTGATTATTTTCTATATCTTTAGGTCCCATCTCTATTCTGATAGGAACACCTCTCATCTCATATTCACTGAACTTCCATCCAGGAGACTTATCACTGTCATCAAACTCAACTCTAAAACTTTTCTTCAAACGTTCATAAAGCTCAGCTGTTTTTTCAAGAACGCCTTCTTTATGCATTGCTATAGGAATTATAACTGCTTGTATCGGTGCAATTCTAGGCGGAAGTTTTAAGCCTGCATCATCTCCATGAACCATTATAATAGCACCAATTATTCTTGTTGACACTCCCCATGAAGTCTGATGAACATACTGCTGTTCGTTATTCTCGTCAAGGTATTGAATCCCGAATGCTTTTGCAAATCCATCGCCAAAGTTATGACTGGTTCCTGACTGCAAAGCTTTACCATCATGCATCATACTTTCAATTGTAAATGTTTCGGTAGCACCGGCAAACTTTTCCCGTTCAGTTTTCTGTCCTTTAATTACCGGAATTGCTAATTCTTTTTCACAAATATCTGCATAGATATTGAGCATCATTCTAGTACGCTCTTCCGCTTCTGCTTGTGTGGCATGCGCGGTATGACCCTCTTGCCATAAAAATTCTGTGCTTCTCAAAAACGGCCTTGTAGTTTTCTCCCATCTTACTACACTGCACCACTGATTATACAATTTTGGCAAATCTCTATATGAACGTATCACATTTGAATAATGGTCACAAAACAAAGTTTCCGATGTCGGTCTTACGCACAAACGTTCAGGCAGTTCTTCATTTCCGCCATGTGTGACCCAAGCAACTTCTGGAGCAAATCCCTCAACATGATCCTTCTCACGCTGCAAAAGGCTTTCAGGAATAAACATAGGCATAGACACATTTTGAACTCCCGTTTCTTTAAACCTCTTATCCATTATTTTCTGAATATTTTCCCATATAGCATATCCGTAAGGCTGAATAACCATGCATCCTCTGACTCCTGAATAACTGCATAGTTCCGCCTTTTTAATAATATCAGTATACCACTGAGCAAAATCTTCGCTCATTGAAGTTATTTCTTCAACCATTTTCTTTTCTTTTGCCAAAATTACCAGTCCTTCCAAACAATATATTAGGTCAAAATATCTCATTTAAAACTTTCTGTATAAATAGTTTTTAAATAATTTTTTACAATTTAATTTCTAAATGAGCATACTACTATTTAGTATAAATGAAAACGATATTTGTGTCAAGGCTGGTCAAGAATTTTAATATTACAATAATGTTACCATAAGCTATTAGTCACTTTATTATTATCAGTTAATATTGGCATTAAATTATAACTCACCAAAAATGAATTTATGCATAAAATGCAGCGAGGTGATTACTGTGTGCGGAATAACTGGTTTTATAAACTATAAAAAAATTATTTCAGAGTCGGATAAAAACATTCTGTTTTCTATGGGAGAAACACTCAATAGGCGCGGTCCCGATGAAAAAGATGAATACTGTTCAAATTCTGTGGGATTAGCACATAGAAGGCTGTCAGTTATTGATATTAAAAATGGTCATCAGCCAATGATTAAAGAAAATAATAATAATACATATGTAATATGCTACAACGGAGAACTTTATAACACTAAAGAAATACGCAATAAGCTAATAAACTTAGGATATAATTTTAACGGTCACTCTGATACAGAAGTTTTATTGACTGCTTATATAGAATGGGGAAGTGACTGTGTAAAAGAATTTAATGGAATTTTTGCTTTCGTAATATATAATAAATTAACTGATTCTCTATTTTTTGCCCGGGACGGAGGCGGAGTTAAGCCATTTTTCTATTATAATAACGATTTTGAATTTATATTTGGCTCAGAAATAAAAGCACTGTTAAAGCATCCATCTGTGTCTTCCAATGTAGACAAATTTGGAATAGCTGAAATATTTTTAATTGGTCCCGGACGAACACCCGGCAAAACTGCATTTCACGATATCAAGGAATTAAAACCCGGATGGTGCGGAACTTTCTCAAAAAGTGAAGGGCTAAATTTATGGCAGTATTGGAAACTTAAAGCATATGAACATAAAGACAGTTTATCTGATACTATTTACACTCTCCGCTCTTTAATATATGATTCTATAAAACGACAGCTTGTATCTGATGTACCTCTGTGTACATTTTTATCTGGAGGATTGGACTCAAGTATCATATCGGCAGTTGCATCAGAAGAATTTAAAATTACAAACCGCGGCAGACTTAATACATACTCCGTGGACTATATTGAAAACGAAAAATATTTTGAGAATAATTACTACCAGCCATCAAACGATAATTATTATATAAATTTAATGAGTAATTTTATAGAATCAAAACACAACAATATTATTTTGGATAACGATTTAGTTGGCAACGCACTGCTGGACGCAACTCTAGCCCGCGACCTTCCAGGAATGGCGGACATTGAGTCCTCACTGTTATTATTCTGCAGTGAAGTGAAGAAAAACCATACTGTTGTATTGTCAGGAGAATGTGCCGATGAAATTTTCGGCGGTTATCCATGGTTTACAAACGAAGAAATGCTGGCACAGGCCGATTTCCCTTGGAGCGGAAATACAGAAATAAAAGCCAATTTAATTCAGGACAAATATTTGCAATTTGACCCAAAAGAATACGTGTTTAAACGATATAAAGATACAATAGATTCAGCGCCTAAAACTGGAAGTGAAACTCCATCTGACTCAAGAATAAAAGAAATTACCATGCTTAACATAAGTTGGTTTATGCAGACTTTGCTGTCACGCAAAGACCATGCGTCTATGTATAGCGGTCTTGAGGTCAGAGTTCCATTTTGTGACCTTAGAATAATTGAATACGCATACAATATTCCATGGGATATGAAAGGTTATGCAGGACGTGAAAAAGGTATTTTACGCAAAGCTTTCAGCGATATGCTGCCTGATGAAATTGTATATCGAAAGAAGAGTCCATACCCAAAAAGCTTTAATCCGGCATATACAAGAAATGTTGAAAATAAAATAAATAAAATTCTTTTAAATTATGACTCACCTATTTTAGAAATAGTAAAACCGGATAAACTGCAGGAACTGCTGGACACAAAAGCTAGTATGTTTTCAAAGCCTTGGTATGGGCAGCTAATGAACTATCCGCAGATATTAGCATATTTATATATGATAAATACTTGGCTTGATAAATATGCAATTAACATAATATAACGATATCTAAATAAAAAACAGACTAATATAAAAAAACAAATACCAAAACGTTATGTTTTGGTATTTATAATTTTTATTCATCCTTTTTTATACTATCCACATCTTTTACCACCCTATGACTTGTCGGAACCCACTTCACATCTTTAACCATAGCAACAAAGGCAATTGGCAGATATGTAAGCATATATAACGGGAAAGTAAATACATAAAGTATTTTCTTAGCTCTGGAAGTATATATTCTTTTACGCTCAGTTATAGCTGTTACTCCACCCATAAAGAAAAATATCCAATATACATTAAATAACGTAAATCCTAAAGAAAATAATACACCGGGCATTTCAGGCGACCTTATAACAGCGGCAAAAATCAATGCAAATATATTAAAAATTAAACCTATAACCATCATTAGTATTGCCGGCGCAACAGACATAAACATATCAAAACAAGCAAAACTGCCCTTAAATGTTCTCTTTAACAAGGTACCGCCATACTTAGCCAAAATCTGATAGTAACCTCTAACCCAGCGCATTCTTTGGATAAAAGACTGCTTTAACTCTGTAGGCTGTTCATCATAGAATACCGCGTCATTTGCATATCCGATTTTAACACCTTTCAAAACTTCACTAACAGTAAATTCTGTATCTTCGCTAAGAAGGTGACATCTCCATCCGCCTTCGGTTTCAACAATTTTTTTGCTTATTAAAAAACCTGTCCCTGTCACTGCGCAGGGAGTATTTAGTAACATTCTGGGATAATTCATATATTTAGCGTCTCTCAAAAAATATAGCGCATTACCGGCAGATACCCAATTTGTTCCGTAATTTTTGGAATTTCGATAGCTTGTTACAATATCATATCCATTATCAAAAACTTTATTCATTTCAAGCAAATAATCTTTGTCCAGAACATTATCAGCATCAAGAATTATAAAACCATCATAATCTTCTTCATTAAGCTTGTCTGAGGCAGTTTCAAAAAACCAGTCCAGTGCAAATCCTTTACCAACTTTAAGATTGTCATTTCTTTCATAAACTGTCGCTCCGGCTTTTCTAGCCGCTTCAGCAGTATTATCTGTGCAATTGTCGGCTATAACGTATACGCCTATTTTTTCTGAAGGATAGTTTTGTGCCAAAGCGCTCAGCACTAGTTCTCCAACAACGATACTCTCATCCCTTGCTGGTATAACAAAAGCATATTTATGTTCGGTTTTAGCAACAAATTTTTTCTGTTTCTTAAATAAAGCAACTACTAAATAAAAAAACTGATAAGCGTAACAAATTGTAAAAATAACTGATATAAGTAAATTAATTATAAAAATAACTTTCATATTCGGCTCCATTCCACTACAATTAGAAAGGAGAGGCAACAGAAACACCTCTCCTAATGTGTATAGTCGAAATATTTTAGATCACATTACGCGGCTTCATTACTTCTAACCTCATCTAATGTTCTAACAACGCTATGTTTGATAGGCTTCCACTCTACTTTCTTAAACAATGCTATTATAGCAATCGGCACATATGAAAGCATAAATACCGGGAATGTAAATAAGTATAACACTTTTTTATACCAAACACAATGAATTTGATCCCATTCTGTGATTGCAGTCAAAAGACCAAGTATAAAGAATAACCCATAAAAATTTACAAGAGTTTGAATAAGCGCCTGCACAAGAATAGCTGTCTCCGGAGCATCAGTAGCAATTGCTACCGGTATAGCTACAACATTTATAAGTACGCTCAATAGTGTAAGCAGCATCGCGGGCATAACTGTCATAAACATATCTAGACAAGAAAAACTGCCTTTCAAAACACCTTTTAATAACTTGCCGCCATAATTAGCAAAAACTTGATAGAAACCTTTTGCCCAGCGCAGACGCTGCGTGTATGACTGACTGAATTTTGTAGGCTGTTCATCATATAAAACGGCTTTGGAAGCATAACCAATCTTCATTCCTTTACTTACCGAATCACAAGTAAACTCAATATCCTCTGTGAGCAAATGATGTATCCATCCACCGTTTCCTTCAATCACATTTGCGCCAACCAAGAATCCTGTTCCTGAAATCGCACAACTTGTTCCCAACTGCATTCTAGAATTATTTAAATATCTTGCTTCTCTAAGGAACCATAAAGAGTATGCTGCTGAAATCCAATTACTGTCAAAATTCTTAGAGTTACGATAACTTGTAAGTATATCATATCCATTATCAAAAACCTTGTTCATTTCAGACACATAGTTAACGTCTAATATGTTATCAGCATCAAAAATCATATAGCCTTCATATCCCGCATCTTTATGGTCTCGATCTATTATCTTAAACAACCAATCCAAGGCATATCCTTTACCAACCTGAACTTTGTTGAATCTTTCATACACAATTGCCCCTGCTTCTCTGGCAACTTGTGCTGTATCATCAGTACAATTGTCAGCAATAACAAAGACGTCAAGCTTATCCTTAGGATAATTCTGTGATTTAATACTCGAAATCAACTGTCCTATTACGTCTCTTTCATTTCTAGCAGATATAACAGCGGCAAATTTATGCTCACGGACAGCTTTAAACTTTTGTTCACCCTTAAGAAGCCCAACAAATAAATAAAAAAATTGATAAGCATAACAAAGTGTAAACAAAATAGATATTACAGCATTAAAAATTATAATAGCTTTCATAAATAATCCCCTTTTAAATTCAAAGAATTAAAATTCACAGAATAAAATTTTCAGCTTAATAAAAATAATAAAACTTTTACAAGCCTTTCTCATATACTATATTAATTTATATTCTTAAAATATAAACAAATCATAAACAAATAGTAAATTTTTCATAAACGATATGTTATTTTACCTTTTCACTCGAAACCCGTCATAAATCATTCTCTTTTTAGTCAAAACTAACAATGAAAATTGATAAATTTTGTATACAATTTACTAATATCCAACTTTGTATCCAAATAGATTTCATCTGCTAAAATTGCTTGACAAATAAGCATACCATATCCATTCATTATTTTATTTCCATTTTTTTCAGCATATTTTAAAAATGCAGTTTTCTCAGGATTATAAATTAGATCAACAGCAAGCGCCTCATTATTGAGTTTATCTAAAAATGACAAATCTGTATAATCATATGATATTCCGCTCATCCCTAATGGTGTTGCATTTATAATCATATCACAATCATCAAGATAATTTTTAACATTTTTTGAATTAGAACTATCAAATTTAAGTGAAGTAACTTTATTTATTGACCCATTATCTTGAGCTGACATGACTCTCATACAAATAGCTTCAGCTTTCTGTACAGTTCTGTTTAAAATAATTATTTTAGAAGCCTCAAGCTGTGAAAACTTCAGCGCCAGCGTTGATACAACACCGCCTGCTCCTAAAATTATAATTTTTCTTCCTTTTACATTAAATCCATTTTGCCCTAAGTTCAAAGAAGTTATAAAACCGTTTGCATCAGTATTATATCCATATAATTTATTATCTTTTATTTTTACAGTATTAACAGCGCCAAACAACTCCGCTTCACTGTCAATTCCATCTAGGTATGGAATTATGTCAACTTTATGCGGCATTGTCAGGTTAAATCCGGTTACATTATTTTTTATTGCATTTTCTATATATTTATCTAGTTCATTTTTCTTAACTTTAACTTTTTCATATTCATAAGGAATTTTTAAAATATTTAATATACTGCCATGAACCTCAGGGGATTTACTATGTTCAATAGGGTCTCCGATTACATTAAGCTTAATTGTCATCTTCTTCCCTCATTTCATTAAGCAAATAATCTATAGCTAAAAGATAACCTCTGATTCCCAATCCACAAATTTGTCCTATACATCCGGATGCAGTAACAGATTTTTTCCTAAAATCGTCACGCTTATGTATGTTGCTTATATGAACCTCCACTGCAGGTAAATTTACAGCTTTAAGCGCGTCTAATATAGCATAACTGTAATGCGTATATGCCCCGGGATTAATTACTATTGCGTCACAGCTTCCCAACGCATGGTGAATAAAGTCGATTATTTCTCCTTCTCCATTACTTTGAAGAACGATAGCCTCGGCGCCTAAATTTTTAGCGTATTCTTCAATTGTGTTTTCCAAATCTGAATATGCCGTATTTCCATACACATCCGGTTCCCTGACGCCAAGCATATTTATATTAGGACCGTTTATTACCATTATTTTCATAACTCTATTTCCCCTTTCATATATATTCGTGATATATAAAAAAATACTATATTATTTATCAGATAAAGTTTTTATATGATTAATTATTTCTTTTAAAACCTCAGCAAAAGACATATTATTTGTTATTATATAGTCAGCTGCATCTCTATATAATTCATACCTCTCACTATACAGAGAAATTAATTTGTCAGCTCCGTCTTTAAGCAGCGGTCTGTCAGATGTATCAACATCTTCCATTATAAAATTCAAGGGTCTGTCAATGAATATAATATACCCACCCAAAAATTTTGCATTTTCTATATTAATATTATTTTTTACTACGCCTCCGCCGGTTGAAATAATAATATCCTTATTTTGCGGAACAGAACAAAACTCTTTTAGCTTCTCTGTTTCTAATCTGCGAAAATATTCTTCTCCGTTTTCCGTAAAAATATCATTTATTGATTTATTCTGACTTTTTTCAATTTCTTCGTCTAAATCAACAAAACTAAAGTCTAAGCTCTTTGCGGCACGTTTTCCTAAAGATGTTTTTCCGCACCCGGGCATTCCAATAAGCAATATTTTCAAATTCATCACCTGCTATTCCTTAATTTTATAATTACCTAAAAGCTTAAACTCACCTGTGCCTTCAATTACATTATTTGTAATTTGCCTTACCTTTTCATCTAAAAGATTCCCTGTATAATCAACAAAGAACATATACTCAAAATTTTTGTTATCAAGAGGTCTAGATTCAAGTTTTAATAAATTTAAATCTCCATGCGCAAAACATGCCAATACTCTATGTAACTCGCCGCTTTCGTGAGGAAGTGTAAAAGCCGCGCTGATTTTATTGCACATTACGTCTATTTCTGAATTAACTGACACCACAATAAAACGGGTAGTATTTTTATCACTGTTATTTATATCTTCCGCTAAAATATCCAAACCATATATCTCAGCATTCTGCTTACCCGCAATTGCCGCTTGAACCGGATTATTATCATTAGCAACTTTCTCTGCACTTTTAGCCGTGCTATAGTATTCACGGCAAATAATATCATTGCCTAAAGTTTTTAAAAATCCACTGCTCTGCATTATCCCCTGTTCATGAGAATAGATATACTTTATATCTGAAACTTTCGAACCTTTAACACCCATAAGACAATGTCTTATAGGTATATCAACTTCACCTATTATGAAATAACCATATTTTTCAAGCAGATCCATTACATCAACTATGGTACCGGTGTTAGAATTTTCAATAGGCAAAACAGCATAATCGGATTTATTATTCTTTAAGGATAAAAACGCTGCTTCAAACGAATCAGCATTAGTTCTGTTTGATTCTGCTCCAAAATATTTTATTGCCGCTTCCTCGCTATATGAGCCTTTAACACCATAAAACACAATCCTGGGATTTTGAATATGCGGTTTAGGATTTAACATATCCTCAATACGTTTTCTGCCTTTATCGCGGCTAAGTTCACGAGTCTGTCTATCACGACTTATTGACATTATAGCAGTAAAAAACTCATAAACTTCATTTTCCCGGCTTTTGTCTGTTAACAAATCCATTTTGCTTTTTAAAACTTGCTTTTCTCTTTCTGAATCAAGAACCGGCTTTCCTACACTTCGCTTGTAATCAGCAACACTGCTGCATAAATCCATTCTTTTTAAAAATAATGGCAGCAGCTCTTTGTCAATCTTATCAATCTCTTCTCTTAGTATGTCTAACCTATTTTTTTGGCTGCATGTATTATTTAATTCATTCAATTTTTGATTATCACTTTTAGTGTCCATTTTATCTTCCTTTAAGTTACAATTTATCTATCTAATAAAATATCCAAAATAGCCAATGCTACAGCATTCTCTATAACAACAGCGCCTCTGTGAACTATACATGGATCATGTCTTCCATGTATTTCTATAGATGCGTTTTCCATTTTTGATATATCTACTGTTCGTTGTTTTTGTGCAATCGAAGGCGTCGGTTTTAAAACAGCCTGCATTATTATCGGCATACCATTAGTAATACCGCCATTTATACCGGCATTATTGTTTGTAAATGTTTTAACATCCTTTCCTTCCATATAAAATTCATCATTTGCCTCATCACCAAACATTCCGGCAAAATCAAAACCGGCGCCAAACTGTACGCCCTTTACTGCCGGAACTGAAAACAGCATAGATGAAAGGCGGCTTTCCACGGAACCAAAAAAAGGCGCCCCCTTACCAACAGGCATACCAATAACAGCACATTCTACTATTCCGCCAACAGAGTTTAAATTTTCTTTAGCCTCAAGTATTTTTGCCTTCATTTGTTCAGTTTTACCGTCATCTATAACTGGGAAATCTTTTTTTGTAATCAACTCAATATCATTTTTTGATACTGAAATAGGATTAAACTTTTCATCAGCAACATCATTAATTCTATAAATATGCGCGCCAACATAAACATTATATAAGCTTAAAACCTGTTTGGCTATGGCGCCGGCAAAAACCAACGGCGCTGTTATCCTTCCGGAAAAATGGCCTCCGCCGCGGTAATCATGACTTTCTCCATACTTCATAAAACCTGTAAAATCAGCATGTCCCGGTCTTATTAAATCTTTTTCATAATGTTTTGAAATCGTATTTGTATTCCTGATTATACCGCAAAGCGGGGTACCTGTTGTTTTTTCATCAAAAAAACCAGATAGTATTTCAACATTATCTTCCTCACGTCTTGATGTTGAAATATTATCCTTTCCGGGAGCACGTCTTCTCATTTCATCTGAAATTTTTTCTATATCCAAACTTATTCCTGATGGAAGACCATCTATAACTATACCTATACCGCCGCCGTGCGATTCTCCAAAAATACTAAGCTTAAGATTGTTTCCCCATGTGTTCAATGCAAGTGTTCCTCCTTAGTAAGTTTCGTTTCCTGCCAGACGATCATACACCTTATAAAAATCAGGATAAGATTTGGTTACAGCTTTTTCTGCGCCCGTTATCTCAATACACCCCTCAGCGCGGCAAGCAGCAATAGAAAGCGCCATAGCTATACGATGATCGTTCCAGGAAGAACAAACATTTCCCTCAACCAAATCTCTGCCTATTATTTTTAAACCGTCTCTTTCCTCTACAATGCCAACTCCCAGCCTGCCAAGTTCGGTTGCGGTTGACCTTAATCTGTCGCTCTCCTTGTGTCTTAATCTTCCGGCGTTTATTATCCGGCTTTCTCCTGAGCAAAAAGAGCAAAGCACCGCGACAATAGGTACTAAATCCGGAATATTTTTGGCGTCAACCGTTATCCCATGCATTACAGCTGTCTTTTTAGCCATAATTCCGCCGTTTGGCCCCTTTACAATTCTTGCACCGGTATTTTTAATTATATCTAAAATTTCTCGGTCTCCCTGCAAACTATTAGGATTCAAATTCAAACATTCAACATTACAGCCGATTGCGTCAGCTACAAGAAAAAATGCTGCCTGAGAATAATCAGCCTCAATTTTTAATTCATTGCAGCCTTTATATTTCTGACCGCCTTTTATTTTAAACAGCTTATACTTATAATTTTCAATTTCAATTCCAAATTTTGAAAGCATATCAATAGTCAAATCCACATAACCTTTTGATTCAAGCTCTCCGGACACAATAATTTCACTGTCTCCGTCTATAATCGGCAAAGCAAATAGAAGTCCAGTAATAAATTGGGAGCTGACATTTCCAGGAAGACCATAACTCCCTGATTTTAAACTTCCATCAATAATTATATAATCAGTTCCCAGTTCATACTTTATACCTTTTTCGCGAAAGATGTTTAAATATGGAGTCTGTGGTCTCTGCATAAGGCGGCCATGACCTACAAATTTTACCGGAACGCCTTTTCCAAGCGCAATAGGCATCAAAAAACGCAAAGTAGAACCGCTTTCTCCGCAATCAAGAGTAATCATATTCTTAACCTTATATGTTTTTTTCTTCGTAACGCTCACTGTCATACTTTTTGTATTGACGCTGCATTTAGCGCCCAGTGCGCGCATACATTCAATTGTTGCTTCGATATCCTTTGAAACTGCAACATTTTCAATTGTACACTCCCCGCCAGAAAGAGATGCCGCAATTATAGCTCTGTGCGCGACGCTTTTGGACGGCGGAACTGAAACAATTCCTTTTAACATATTAGGTTGAATTTTTTTTACATCTTCCATCTTTCAGCCTCCAGCTCTATTTGTCATATAATAAAAAAATGTTAAATATTATTTAAGAAAGTCGCTTTTTTCAAGCTTTTTTATCATTACCTTGCCTATGTCCTCAATTAATATTAAATTAATTTTACTGCCTTCGCCTTTTTTATCAACTGCGACAGCTTCTGCAAGTTCATCTTTGCTGATTTGAACATCAACAGGAAGGTTATAATTTTTAAGAATGCTTATCATTCTGTCTGTAACGCCGTTATGTGTTATACCAAGTTTCTCACCATATTCACAAGACATGACCATTCCTACAGCCACACCTTCTCCATGAGTATATGTTTCATAGTTATATTTTTTCTCAATCGCATGTCCAAAAGTATGTCCAAAATTTAAAATCATACGTCCGCCTGTATCAAACTCATCTGATTCAACAACCTGCCTCTTTATATCACAACAATTATATATTATTTTATCGATATTTGCAAACAATTCTTTTGTAGATTTTATACTTTCAAGCATTTCAAACAGCTTTTTATCTTTTATAGCACCATATTTGATTACTTCTGCCATACCGTCTGCCAAAACTCTGGAGGTTAATGTTTTGAGGCAGTCTGTATCTATTATCACCATCTCCGGCTGTTTAAAAGCTCCAACCAGGTTTTTTCCACGAGGCAAATCAATTGCAACCTTACCGCCCACACTTGAATCTACCTGAGCCAATAAAGTCGTAGGAATTTGAACATAAGGTATTCCCCTAAGTAAAGTAGCAGCGGCATAACCGGTCAAATCACCAATTACACCTCCTCCGAGAGCAATTATTAAATCAGTCCTGGTAAGCTTAAAATCAAGCATTTCATTATACAAATTCATTAAGCAATCAGCAGATTTGCTTTTTTCCCCAGCAGGAACTGTTATAAGTTTGGTTTCAAAACCTGACTGTGCAAGACTTGAAACAACTATTTCTGAATATAGCGGAGCTACGTTTGAATCTGTCACAACAGCAATCTTTTCTCCGGAATAAATTTTTCTTATATAATCTGCTGTGTTGTTTAAAATACCATTATCAATGTATATTTCATACTCTCTTCCAGGAATATTTACTTTTAATTTTTCCATGGCTCAGGCTCCTTTTCCTGCATAGTTATTTTATTTTTACACACTTTATCAAGTAATTCATATAATTCATCACTTTGTGAATTGTCAATACAATACCTAATTTCCGATAAGTTTTCAATTAAGCGGTCTATTTCATTTAAAACATTTTTTCTGTTTGCTAAAAATAATTCACTCCAAAGCTTGGGATTTATTCTTGCCACTCTAGTACAGTCACGAAAAGAACCGGCTGTATACGCTCTATTCATTTTTTCCGGATAAGATAAACATAGAGCTGATGCTGCTATGTGCATTAAATCGCTTGTATAGGCTATCACACTGTCATGCTCTTCAGGACTTGCTATGGTGATACGTGTGGAGCCAATATATTTAGCTATTTCCCTTATCAGTTCCACACTTTCTTTTTTTGAAGTTTTAACGGGAGTTATTATATAACCGCTCATCCAAAAAAGCTCAGATGATGCGTTAACAAACCCATCCATCTCTTTGCCTGCCATTGGATGACCGCCTACATAGTCAACTCCCTCCGGCAAAACACTGCATATGGATTCAGAAACACTGGATTTAACACCGCAAACATCGGATATAACTGCCCCGGTCTTGAACCGGTGTGCGTTAATTTCTATAATTTTATGAATACTGTCCGGATATGTACAAAAAAACACAACATCAGAATTTTCTATAGCATCTCCGGCTTTTTCATATACAAAATTAACAGCTTTATTTTTTAAAGCGAGACGTCTGGTTTCGCTATCTATATCACAACCTGCAATCACGCATTTTTTAAATCCTTTGAGGGCATACGCCAATGAACCTCCGATAAGTCCAAGTCCGATAATTGCAATCCTAAAATCCTTCTCCATATCTCTACTCCTATTTTATATTTTCTTTCCAACATGAACTCCGATTGCCTTCATTTTGTTCATCATATTTTCAAACTGTTTTTTATCAAGAGACTGTGCGCCGTCACACCATGCTTTCTCAGGGCAATTATGAACTTCAACTATAAGACCGTCAGCACCGACTGTCATCGCCGCCAAAGAAAGCGGCTCGACCATCCAACTCATCCCGGCTGAATGAGACGGGTCAACAATAACCGGAAGGTGGCTTAATCTCTTAATTGCAGGAATGGCGCTTAAATCCAAAGTGTTTCTGGTATATGTTTCAAATGTCCTTATTCCTCTCTCACATAATACAACATTTGGATTACCGGAAGCCAAAATATATTCAGCCGACATCAGCCATTCTTCAATTGTTGATGAAAGACCTCGTTTTAATAAAACCGGTTTTTTTGTATTGCCTAATTCTTTAAGCAAGTCAAAATTCTGCATATTTCTTGCTCCAACCTGAATTAAATCAACATCCTTATCAAATATTTCCACCATTTTAGGCGACATAATTTCAGTAACAATCGGAAGTCCGGTCTTTTCTTTTGCTTCTTTCAATAACTTCAAACCCTCAAGTTCAAGTCCCTGGAACGAATACGGCGACGTTCTGGGTTTAAAAGCTCCTCCTCTCAGCATTTTAGCGCCGCTCTTTTTAACGCTCTGTGCCACATCAATAATCTGTGCCTCGGATTCCACGCTGCAAGGGCCTGCGATAACAGTAAACTCGCCTTCTTTGCCTATTTCAACATTATCTACTTTAATAACGGATGGATCCGGATGGAACTTTCTGCTCGCCTTTTTAAAAGGTTCAGCAATACGCATAACTCTGTCAACATGAACATTCAGCATCAGAGTATCAGGATCTATTTTGCTCGTATCTCCAAGCAAACCTAAAACTGTGCAGTCAACACCTTTGTTAACCATCACGTCAAGCCCCATATCCTTTATATAAGACACCATTTTATTGACATCTTCCTGTTTTGTTTTTGGTTTTAAAATAACTACCATTTTTATTCCTCCTAAATTTGTTATAAAAATAAAAAGGATGAGCCATAAGCCCATCCTTGAATAATTTTCAAAGTTTTATGTTATTATCTTAAAAAGAACATAAACGGGCTTTACTAAATTTACTGCACCAAAAATAACCAAAGCTAAAGTAAAAGCTCTGGCTAAAGTAGAAAAAATATTCTGTTGTATCAGAAATCAATCTACGCAGCAAATCACTCATTTTATTCTTCTCCAAATAACAAATTAAATTAAAAACACTTGCAAATTTTAACTTCTTAGTATTATACTACATACTTTGTTAAAATGCAAGTGTTTTTTTAAACTTTTTATATTTTTTCTGTTACATGCCTGGTAACATGGCAGTTTATGTTAACCGCACAAGGCATTCCGGCAATATGTGTAGGAAAAGTTTCAACATTTATTCCGAGTGCAGTTGTTACGCCGCCAAATCCCTGAGGTCCAATATCTAGCCGGTTTATTTTTTCCAATAAAATATTTTCTAAATCAGCATAATACGGATCAGGATTTTTGCTGTCCACATCACGAAGAAGCGCATATTTTGCAAGGTATGCAGCCTTTTCAAAGGTTCCTCCAATACCTACGCCTATAACAAGCGGCGGGCATGGATTGCCTCCGGCATTTTTTACTGTATCAACAACAAAGTCAATTATTCCTTCAAGTCCGTCTGATGGTTTAAGCATTTTTACCGCGCTCATATTTTCACTGCCAAAACCTTTCGGAGCAATAGTTATCTCAATATTATCACCTTCAACAATCTCTGTATGAATTATTGCGGGAGTATTATCTCCAGTGTTACCGCGTCTTACAGGGTCAGCAACAACTGATTTTCTAAGATAACCGTTTTTATATCCTCTCCTAACGCCTTCATTTACTGCATCACACAATAAACCGCCGGAAATATGAACATCCTGTCCTATTTTTAGAAATACAACCGCCATCCCGGTGTCCTGACAAATAGGAACTGCTTCATCACGAGCTATTTCAGCATTCTTTATAATGTTATTCAGAACATCTTTTGCAACTGTATTAGTCTCTTTCTCATATCCCCTGCATATTGCATTTTCTACATCAGGATTCAAAAAACAATTTGCGTCTATACACATTTTTTCAATAGTTTTTGTTATTAAATCTGTATTAATCTCTCTCACTGTATCACCATTCTTTTTTTATATAATTAATTTCCCCTATTGTGGAACACCCATGAATTCAGCCACTTTAACCATATATTAGAGTAATCTTTAGTTACAGTCATGCCTGACAGCACAGGATAGAAACCGACAAAGAGCAATCCACACAATGCAACAAAGCAGTTTGAAATATGCTTAAACCAGCCAAAACGTTCTTCTAAATCACGGAGAGTATAAACTATCATGATTATTAGGAATGGCGTACTTGCAAAGAAATGATATATAAATACACATCTGGTAACGAATACCCAAGGCAATATTTGAGCAAGCAATCCAACAACTAAAAATAGAACTTTTTTATCTCTCTTAATTATTCCAACGATAACTGTATATATAAAAGCAACTATACTGGACCAGAAGATCAATGGATTACCAAAAATGGAGATACATCCAATATTGTTCTGTCCTACCGTCTCTACAGGTGCCGAATAAGCCCATAAAGGACGGTAATCGATCGGCCACTGATACCATGCTGACGAATACGGATGTGTTGCCTCAAGTCCGCTGTGGTAATTATACATATAAGTCTGATTATTCAGCATTGCATGCCAAACATCCGGATATCCTTTAACCATCGAAATCGGCAGATATGACATAGTGTATATAAATCCTGGAATAAGAACAAAAGTTACTACACATGAAGCACATATCTTAAATAAGAATCCAAGGAATAATTTCTTGTGTTTTTTAGGCAAAGCCATATATACGCCAACAAAAATCAGAAGCAACTCTACAGCAAGTCCTGCCCCTGCATATATACAAATCCATTTTGACGCAGCGCCAAAGCCAAACATTAATCCTGATAAAGCTAAAGTTCCGATTAGCTTCCAAATAGTTTTTCCCTCTTTAAGCTTAGTTGGATTATTTTTTGCAAGGTTAAGCGCCCTCTTTCCAAACAAGAACATAAACAAATACATCGCTATTATAAATGTTACTGGATACGAGTCTATCGTTCCCATTCTAGTTAGAGCAAAATGCATAAAGTCAAACGCAAATATCAACGTTCCCAAAACGGAATATCTAGTTCTCTCAAATAATTTTTTAAGTAATATATATAAGAGAGGCAGCATTATAATTCCGAAAGTGGTTCCCATAACTCTCCAGCCAAACGGCGTCATACCAAAAACAGCAATACCGATTGACATAATTAATTTACCAAGCGGCGGATGAGTTGTCTCATAATACGGCATTAAATGAAGATGCTCATACGCAGTACGCGGATGATATATTTCATCAAAATAGGTGCTGTTCATAAAACTTGTTCTATATTGCGCCATATCCTGCTCATCCGCAATATTTGCACAATCACCTTTTCCGGTTACGTTTGATATCGGAATTTGTGTTCCGTCAGCCTGCCAAAAAGCAAGTTCAAACATTCTGTAGTCTATAGCACTGGTCTCACCTTTTATATATCTAGCTTCAACAGGAGAGGCAAGTTTTGACACTTCCCATTTAAAAACAGAATTAAGCTGACAGTTTACATTCATGTCCTGCCATGTTCTTCCATCCTTAGAATATGATAGCTTCATCCCCGGCTTTGTAGCAACATCGCCTATTCCCAAATAATAAGTTACAGTATCAATGCTTTGAACTGAACCCAAATCAATCTGAACCGTTTCATTTGGAGACTCAGGCTGATAAAACGTCTGCGGATTTTTTAAACTTCCCAAATTTACGTATGCGATAATAGCGTAAATAATAACAATTGCCGCCATTATTACTATATCAGTTTTAACTATCTTTTCCGTTTTTAATGGTTTGCCCGTATACTCAATTTTTGTTGCTTTATAAAATAAAGATGTAACTTTAGATAGAATTTCAAAATACTTTAATTTAATTTTAGAAATCCATGTATCAAGAGGTGGAATACTTTCTGATTCCTCCTCACATATTTCCACATTCAATTCAGCACTATCAACAACTCTACTTGAAACATTAACTTTATTTTTGCCGAATGAAGTAAAAAATACCTTTACAGCTTCAAAGCCATGATATTTACTTTCTCCAATATCTCCAGCCCTAGCACAAGTCACCTGAGGATATAAAACGTAATCATGTATGATAACGAACATGGTAATTATAAAAGTAACAACTTCTAATACTGAAGCGAACGCCATTGCTTGATATGACGGTCCTGAAGTATTAAATTTCAGCATAAACATCAACACACAGAAAACATTTATAAAGTTAACACTGCTGAAAAATGCAAAACTAAATAACGTTCTCTTATTTTTCGATAACATATATTCAAAAATTAAAAACATAATTGGCGTTATTAAATAACGTTCGTGCATTTTTAATCCAAACGTAAACAAGAAACTGATTATGAAGAATGCAGGTATAAATATCTTTCCGCTTGGGCTTTTGATTTTAATATATAGTATCAATGCTCCGCCAATAGCTAAAAGTATCATAACATAATTCAGAATATTGAGAAGTGTTTGGGCTGAGCCGCCGACTTCAAGAGAAACCCAATTTAATTTTAGCATTGCAAAGAAATTAAAAGCGTTTATTGTAAAATATGGATATGAAGCTAATGTACTCATATATTTTTGTATAAGCCAAACCGGATTAAGTGATACTAATAATTTTTGCCCTATATTCAATCCTTCATGTCCCCAAGCTGCATAGTTATATGGAATTGAGAACATAAGAAGCATTATAACTCCTATTACAACCATCTTTAATATCATTTTCCAATCCTTTGCTGCAACAAAGGCAAACAAAAATACCGGTCCGACCATCAAGGCCTGAGGCTTCATGAGAACAGCAAGCACATATAATATGCCGGATAAATAATAATTCTTCTTATACAAATTATACATTGAAAGTATTAAAAATACTGCCAGTACAGATTCAACTTGTCCCCAAGCAGATGAATTAATAAACAGAAGCGGGTTCAGCATTAAAATTATTCCCAAAATCAATGCAGACTTTTTGCCCATGTGTTTTGAACCAATAACAAAAACAGAAATCATCAATACGGTATCAGCCAAAATAGCCGGAAGTTTAAACATCAGCTGTGTTGCATTTCCGGAAAGATGAAAAATCTGATTAAACCATGCAAAAATTCCGAGTATAGTTATATACCCTGGCGGATAATCGCAAAAATACTCAGGAGCATAGAAATGTCCCGGCCCATTTGTCATCACATTATTTCCCCATGCTATCCAGCATGACATATCCGACGGATATCCCTTTAAAAAATAAGCCAATATTATTCTGGACAACAATGCAACAGCGCCAACAATAACAAAAATACGTATAGATAAATCACCAATATTTTTGTTATTTTTCAGTTGCTTTGCCGGCACAAATTTCTCTTTGGATTTTTTTCTTTGGTTTCTACTTTTTGATTTATTTTTGTTCACTTCCATCAAAGGTTGAACTGATAATTGATTCTTAGAATCAACAAATTTTTGCAGAGCCACAAAAGCTAAAATAAAAAGTATTGCAATTAAATAGGCTAAATACACTTCCTCTACCCCTTTTTCTATATATTCTTTAATTGTTTACTATAAATAATATGTTGTTTGAAATAAACAGTTGTTATTCCAACCCAGTATCTATAACATCAGGAACCAGGGTTGGCAGCGGAACATCATTATCATCCGAGCCTTTATCATTACTGTAAGAAGAATATTCTACGTAATCTGATCTCCATGTCTGACCAAGCATCTGCCTTAAATCTTCCTGCTGTATAGTATATGGATAACTCAAAACAAGTAAATCATCAAAATTATACATATCATAAAATTCTTTAACTGTAAAGGTATTATAATTTTCACCATTATTATTAAATATTCTGTAATCAACTATATACACATTTTCATAATTATTTAAAAGCCATGTTGAAAAAGCATTTCCAAAAGACTCTTTAATAATACAGATTGATTTGCCATTATCAACGTTAGTATGATAATATTCAAGCGGATTGTCTCCCTCGAGAAAAATAGCATAGTTACCAAAAGCCGGATTAATAAGCTGCATATTCTTTGTTGGTTTGTCCATTTCCATTTCACTATATGACTGTCCTTCAAATTCTACCTTAGGCATATAAAACTCAATTATATCACGGCTGCTGTCCAGCATATTATATCCATCAGTATCTACAGTAACTTTACCCCAAGAACCAAGATAATTATTTATAGTTCTCTTTTCAAATTCATCCAACTCAGAAGCCATATTATCCGAAACACTGCAAAATTCACGATAAGCAAAATATGAACCCAAATGCGTCCAATGATGATCCGTCTTAAAATATATGTACTTATCGGCATTTGACATCATAGCGTTTTCAATATTAATAGGCGTAACATTTGAGTTTAAACTATTATATATGTGTGAAATAGCTGAAAGATAATTTGTTCTAAAACCAAAAGGCGCATAAAACTCCGCCGCAGTGGGAACAACTCCGCAAAATACTCTGACATCAGGCAAATCTTCCGCCATTCCATTCAATATCTCAGCATATTTTTCTCCGCTTTTTTTGGAAATTCCAAGCAGTTCCATACCAAAATAATCAGTTCCGTTTTTATTAAAAATAGAAACTCCGTTATACTGTCCATCGTAATTTTCATAACGATATTCATCACTTATTATTGTTCCATTCATCACGTTATTTGACTCAGGCAAATTTCTAATACAAACTATTCTATTTATATCGTCCCAGGTCACTTCGCTGCCGAAAGATTCAGAAATTGCTCTTACCGGAACCAATGTTCTGTCTCCTTCAATCATGGGAGCCGCATCCAAATGTATAACTTTTCCATTTCTAAACATCTCATTATTGTCAATCTGCAATATAATCTCGATATCATCCAATCTAGAAGTTATTATCTCAGTTCCCTCGTCCCATGATACCTCTGCTCCATAAGCTTCAAACACAGTTCTTAATGGAACCATTGTTCTTGAATTTACTATAATAGGATTTTGACCAAATTTCAAAAATGTCCCATCAAAATTAACTGAAATATCACCGCTGGAAGCGGCAGCTGATAGACTTCCAATAATAAATATTAATATCGCAATTAATATAATAGTCTTACAGAATAATTTTTTTACATCAATTATAGTTATCAAAAAATCACCAAATTTCAATTTTTTCATCTAATTTATCTTGCCATATTCTCAAGTGCATTTAATTCAGGTTCGTTTTCAACAGAAACAGGATAATTTATTATTACTAAATCATCAAATTTCACATTATCATAGAAATCGCTTATAAAAAACTCCCGGCTGTTTTCAATGTTGCCGCCATACCTGTTAAACTTTCTATAATCAACAACATACACTTCCTGATAGTTATTAAGCGCCCATACTGCAAACGCGTTTCCAAAGGATTCTTTCACAATACATATTTTTTTGCCATTATTTATAGAAGTCTTAAAAACTTCTATAGGATAATCTCCTTCCAGCAGACAATCATAATTTTCAAACCCTGGATTTATCCCTTTCATCTCCTCAATGTACTGTGTCAAATTAACATCATAATAAGACGCTCCTGTATAGTTGCCTACTGGATAATAGAGAGTTAATTTATCATATGTATCTTTCATTAAATCATATCCGTCTGTTCCTGATAAGTAACCAAGAAAAGAACCTTGATAATTATCTATAGTTTGATTTGCAAACATTTCCGGCTCATCGATATATCCGCCGCTATAACTTAAAAATTCTTTATAGGCATAATATGCGCCAAGCTGCGTCCAATGGTGGTCTGTTTTAAAAAATATATTTTCATTGGCATGTTTCATTAAAACGTCCTCAACGTTAATTGGCGTCACATCATCATGCAATCCATCATATATACTGGCTATTTCATTTAAATAGCTGGACTTTTTTGCATCAGAAGCATAAAACTCAGAAGCGGTCGGGATGACAATACTATATGTATTAGCTTCAGGTACAGCATCAGCAAAATTATTCACTATATTTGAATATCTATTGCAATTCTCATCACTAATATCTAATATTTCCATACAGAAATGATTTTCACCGTTGCTGAAAACGTCAAACCCGTTATATGAACCATTATAATTCTGATATCTGTATTCATCACTTATAACAGTCCCGTCCATAGGGTTTTGCTTTCTGCCTTTATCAATATGTACAGTCATATTCTGGGAATCCCAAGAAACATGATACCCCATTGTGCTTCCTACAGCACGAATAGGTATAAACATCTCTGAATTTTCAAGTATTGGCTCTGAGCCAATATTAACTTCTCTGGAATTGACCGTTATATCACTGCTATAAACACTCAGAACATAAGTATTTCCATTATTTTTAACAGTCAATTTATTTTTATCTTCTGAATAATAAATATCAAGACCCAGTATATCAAAAATTTCTGAAGCCGGCAAAAAAACTCTCCCGCTTTTTATAATTGGTTCACAGTTAGAAAATTCAACTCTATTTCCATATACATATACAGATACCTCCTGTTTGATAGCTAAAACATCACCTGCAAACAACACGCTCATCATGGATAACAATAAAATAAGCGCCGAATATAATCTGATTTTAACCGAATATTTCAAAAATAGTCTGCTCCTTTACCATTTAACATATTTGAGTTATTATATCATACTTATATTTCCAATGCAATATTTCTAAATAAAATTTTTGTATTATTTTATTGAAAAAATATATTATAAATATAAAATTACTTTATAATTACATTACATAAAAAAGCCTTGCATTTTTGTATAAAGTGATTTAAAATGAGTTTTTGTGATAATACGACCAAATTTCTGCAAAGGGGTTATGATTATGAAAGTCCTAATGGCAACAATGAAACTAGATATTGGCGGGGCAGAAACTCACATTGTCGAACTTTCCAAAGCGTTAAAACGTCGCGGTATTGATGTCTATGTAGCTTCAGCCGGAGGTGCATATGAAAAAGAACTGACAGACGCCGGGATAAAACACTTTTATGTGCCTATGTCAGACAAAAATCCAAAAGATGTAATAACCGCATATAAAACTTTAAAAAATATCATAATTGATTATAAAATTGATGTAGTTCACGGGCACGCAAGAATACCTTGTTTCATATTAAATCTTATCAGAAAATCAATTAATTTTAGATTCGTCACAACAGCTCATTGGGTTTTCAGTTTAAAATTCCCATATAAATATATAACCAAATGGGGTGACCGCTCGCTAGCTGTAAGTGATGATATAAAAAAATATCTTATTGATAATTATGGTATAAAACCGGGAAATATAAGAGTAACAATCAATGGTATAGATACTCAGAAATTTTCAAAAAATACTGATTATACTGAAGTTGCAGAAGAATTTGGACTAACGCCGGAAAAACGCAGGATAGTATATGTCAGCAGGATGGATATTGATAGAAGTCTTGCTGCTCATAAACTTATTTCTATTGCAGAAAAACTTGATGAAAAGATAGATAATCTTGAAATTCTAATAGTTGGAGGCGGTAATGACTTTGAAAATATGAAAACTGCTGCTGATAATGTAAATAACAAATTAAATAAACCTTTAATCAAATATACTGGAAGCAGAACCGACATAAATAAGCTGGTTGCCAGCGGCGAAATATTTATAGGCGTCAGCCGTGCGGCTCTTGAAGCCATGGCCGCGGAAAAACCGTCTATAATCGCAGGAAATGAAGGATATATCGGTATATTTGACCAAGATAAACTAGGTATTTCTATTGATACTAATTTTTGCTGCAGAGGCTGCCGTGAAACTGATGAAAATATATTATATGAAGATATTATAAAGCTTATGGGCCTTCCTGAAGCAGAAAAAACAAGATTAGGAAGCTATTCAAAAGAAGTTATCGAAAAATATTATTCTATAGATACTATGGCTGATGACGCAATGAAAATGTATGTCAGCATAATTAAAAGTGAAGGTATAAACGATGTTACTAATGATGAATTTGAAGACATTGATGAATATATTTTTCCCTTGCGCAAAAATAAAACTTATGATGTTATGATATCAGGTTACTATGGCTTTGACAACAGTGGTGATGATTCAATATTAAAAGCCATTGTGAACAATCTTAAAGAACTAAAACCCGATATAAAAATACTGGCATTGTCAAATAACCCCAAACAGACTAAAGCTGTTTATGGTGTGGATTCGATTCATAGGTTTAATTTTCCTAAGATTTATTTAAAATTAAAAAACACATCATTACTAATTAGCGGCGGCGGAAGTTTGATTCAAGATATCACCAGCGACAAATCTTTGGCATATTATCTCACTATAATAAGACTTGCCCAAAAATGCGGCACAAAAGTTATGCTGTATTCTAATGGAATAGGACCTATACAAAACAAACACAATTACGCTAAGATAAAGAATACTCTTGATAAGGTTGAATTAATTACTTTACGCGAAGATTCTTCTAAAAAGGAACTTGAAAAAATAGGAGTTAATAACTCAAATATAATTATAACAGCAGACCCTGCTTTTACGCTAAAACCCACTACTGATGAAACAACTGATAATATCTTATTAAAAATGGGGCTAAAAGAAGATTCAGAATTCGTATGTATATCTGTACGCCCTTGGAAAACAATCGGCAAATCTTTTGAAAAAACTATTGCAGCAACTGCTGATTATATAAAAGAAAAATATGGCATTGACAGTGTATTTGTTCCAATGCAGTGCCCTAAGGACGTTGATATTTCGAAAAGAATTTCTTCCCTTGCCACAAAAACCGGCTATATAGCGCCTGAAAATTTGACGCCGCCTGAAATTTTGGGGCTTACTGCACGGTCCAAAATTGTTATAGGAATGCGTCTGCATACGCTTATATATGCAGCCGCCACTTGCACTCCAATAATCGGATTGATATATGACCCGAAGATAAATGCTATAATGGATTATATTGACCAAAAATACAGTATTTCTGTAGATAACCTTAATCCTGTCACGATAACCAGGTATATAGATGAGCTTATTTTATCTCATGACGATATTGTAGCTAATTTAAAAAATACAACCGCATTAGCTAAAGAGAAAGCTCTTGATACCGCAAAACTCGCAGTAGATTTAATTAAAAATGAGGATTAAATATAATATACAGCTAGAATTATGTATTATATCTATTTTTATATAACTTAGACATGTATTAGAATTATATTTAAAGCAAAATTATTTTTTCAATATCAAACAGCAAAGTAGATATTTTAGTTAATTACTTAATACATTCACAGTAAAATATAAAGGAAGGTGACTATATGAATTTATTTATATTCAATAATTTAAATAATGATGATGTTGTAACTTCATTACTTAAATTTAAAAGCGACGGAGATGAAGATGCGTATTATCAGGCCGCACGTAAATTAATCTCATTCTCTAAACACAGACTGACAGACGGAAATATTATTGATGAATATATCTTGCGTTTAATGCTTGAACAGGACAATTTACCTAATCCTGAAACAATTCGTGACTTTTTGCGTCAGGACATAAAAACTGTTTATGATAATCTTCTATGTATAGATTGGGATAAGCTTTGTATATCTCAAGATCTTGTTCCAATTTCTTCTATAATTTCGACACCTATAGAAACTGGATTACATGGATATGCCAGATCTCTTGAAAGTATGATGAATTCAAAATCACGAGAGGCCTTGATGGGCGCAATACTTGCACATGCTGAAGTTTTCGGTACCGGGAGTTCATCAGCATTTGCTGCATTAAAATGGGAAGGAAAATCATTAAAAGGAATTTATAATACAGATCCTATCACATTTGATGACCTTTGCGGTCTTGAATATCAGAAAAGAATACTAATAGCAAATACAGAAAGCTTTATGTGCGGAAAACCTGCCAATGATGTTCTGCTGACCGGAAGCAGCGGCACAGGTAAATCTTCATGCGTTAAAGCTAGTCTTAACATGTTTAAAGACAGAGGTTTAAGACTTATTGAATTAAAAAAGTCTGATTTAGATGATTTGCCGCTGGTTTTCAGAAGCATAAATAATCAAATTTTAAAATATATTATTTTTATAGATGATTTATCTTTTGAACCTGATGATATGAGTTATAAATTATTAAAAGTTGCCCTTGACGGTCAAGCAGAAACCAGGGGAGGAAACGTTCTAATCTACGCTACTTCCAATAGAAGAAACTTGATTAAAGAAACGTGGGCTGACCGCGAAGGCGGTATGAATGATGAAATTCACAGGAGCGAAGCTCTCTCAGAAAGAAAATCTTTAGCAGCACGATTTGGAATAAATTTAAGTTTTCTAACTCCTACACAAAAGGAATATCTCAATATAGTTTCAGACATGTTAAGAAGAGAAGATATTCAAATGGATGAGAATATTCGTTCTAAAGCATTAACTTGGCAAATACAATATAATGGCTTTTCAGGCAGAACCGCCGCTCAGTTTGTTTCAAATTTCCTAAGTGAACAATAATATATTAATTATAAATTATTAATTTTTTATAACAAATACGTTTTAGGTGAAAATTTTGTTGATTTTTGTAGAAAATTGTGAGACAATAAGTATATGGACAATTATGAAATTTTAAAATAGTGGGTGAAAGATTATATGTCAAAATACAATGTCAACGATGACTTTTCACAAGATAATATAGATAATGATATATTAAAAAACGCGTCTAAAGAACTTGAAAATAAAAATTCTAAAATTATTAGAGATAACGATAAAGAAGAAAATTTAAAAGACAATTCAAAAAATAAATTAAATAGTAAAGAAGAAAATAAAAGTTCTGAATTTGTTAAAGATAACTTTAATGATGAACAAACCTCATCTACAGATGAAAATAATAATTTAAAATCAACGGCAGATTCTAAAAATAATGATGATGAAATTAAAAGAAGTCCGGTTAAGAACAGTACTATAAAAACAAAAAAGAAAAATTATAAAACAATAAAAATTGTTGCTGCCTCTGCTATTTCTTTAATAGTTTTAGCAACTGCCGGATATGGAATATATGTCAATAGCTACAGTAATATAATGCCTAATACTTATATTGAAAATATAAATCTTGGAGGGTTAACCCAAGAAGAAGCTGCAGAAAAATTAAGTCAAGAATATGATCAAAATAGAATTCAGGGCAAAACTTTGAAATTTATTTGCATGGGTGACCAATCCACTATAGATATTAAAAACTTATCTATGCAGTTTGAACCGGAAAAAATGGCTAGTGACGCTTTTCAAGTTGGACGAACAGAAGCCGGCTTTTTTAATAAACTTAAATCTTATACTTCAAGCATATTCTCAGGCAGTAAAGTAAGGCCAGCTGTATCCTATGATGAACAGGCGCTTACCGGTGCAATTAATGATTTATGCGCCCCGCATGAGATTGAACCGTTAGGTTACACCTTCAGAATCGGTGATAACAACGATATAGTAATCGCTAAACCTCAGGACGGTATTAAGGTCGATATGGAATCTGCTATACAATTGGTTATTGACCAAATTTGTTCTTTTAACTTTGGTGATATTGAATTTATTCCGATTAAGACAAAAGCTCCTGAACTTGATTTGGACGATTTTTATAATTATATAACCAAACCGGCTGAAGACGCGTCATACGCCAAGTACGATAATAATAAAGTCTATGTTGTTCCGGGAAAACCGCAAATCGTCGTTAATAAGTCGGAAATTAAAGCCGCAATTGAACAGCCCGAAGATGATTACAGCATACCGGTTCAATTGGTTAATCCTGCTGTAGACACTGAATTTCTGCAAAGTATCCTCTATGAAGACACTTTAGGAACTTACACTACCGACTATAGCGGAAGCAGCGCTGCCAGAGCCGGAAATATAAGACTGGCTTCAAACACAATCAATGGTTTGGAATTACTTCCGGGAGAAAAATTTGATTTTAATGATGTCGTTGGCAAACGTTCACCGGACAGAGGTTATCAGCAGGCACCGGTTTACGTAGTCAAAGAAGGTAAAACTGTGAGTGAAGTTGATTATGGCGGCGGAATATGCCAAGTATCATCAACACTTTTTTGCGCAATCAACAGAGCGGGTCTTGACGTTATAGCCAGAACCTCACACTCAAAAGACGTAGCATACGTTCCTAAAGGAATGGATGCCACCGTGTCTTGGGGAGGTCCGGAGTTTATATTTAAAAACAGTACAAATTATCCCGTTAGAATCCTTATTGATGCCAGCGGCGGAGTTCTGTCTGTTAGAGTTGTAGGTTCAAATGTCTCTAAACCTAAGATTAACTTAGACGTTCAAAATGATGGAAATTCTATAACAGTTATTAAAACGACTACCAGTTCAGACGGCAGCACAACTCAAGAAACTATCAGCAGTAAAACTCCTCCAACAAAAGAACCTTCAAGCCAAACTACTGCCTCTGCAGAACCTCAGCAATAAATTTGGAAAAATATAAAAAAACTATTGAAATAAATCATAGTATATGTTATAATTTCTAAATCAATTAAAATACTTCAGGGTTGGGTGCAATTCCCTACCGGTGGTTATAGCCCACGAGCTTATTTTTATAAGTTGATTTGGTGAAAATCCAAAGCCGACGGTAAAGTCCGGATGAAAGAAGTCTATATTGTATCGATTATTTAAATACTTGAATACTTATTTTAAGTATTATAATTTATTTTGGTACTATAACACCCTGAAATTTTAGGGTGTTTTTATTTTGCAAATAATTAAAAATTTATATTATAAAGGGGAATTATTATGACTAACGAAGCCGTAAAAAAGAAAAATTCATTTAAACCCAAAAGTGTTTTGTCAAAACCAGTTATAACGACAAGAATGCTTGTTTCAATTGCTTTATGCAGTGCGATAGCATATGTGCTAATGCTAATTGAAATCGCAATACCTATTGTACCAAGTTTTGTAAAGTTTGATTTTTCAGACCTTCCGGCTCTCATTTGTGCCTTCACTTTCGGTCCGCTTGCCGGAGTATTTGTTGAATTGATTAAAAATCTTCTGCATTTATTAACAACCCATACAATGGGTGTTGGAGAATTATCAAATTTTATTCTAGGCTGCTGTCTAGTTATACCCGCCGGCATTATTTACAAAAAAAACAGAACTCGAAAAGGAGCTTTAATAGGCATGCTTGTCGGAACACTTTGTTTTGCGGCAATGGGATTTTTCTCTAACTACTTTATAGTTTTCCCGTTTTACATAAATGCAATGGGTTTTCCTATGGATGCAATTATAGAAATGGGAACTAAAATCTCACCTATTCTTGACAGTGAACTAAAACTTATAGCTTTATGTATAACTCCATATAATATTTTCAAAGGCGTTATTATATCAATATTAACATTTTTATTATACAAACGTCTTAAACCAATATTAAAAGGTAAGGCATAAAAATAATGGGCCGCAGAACAAAAGCTCTGCGGCCCAAAAATCAATAAGAAATAAATCATAAAAAAATCTTCTGAAATTATTTACAAGACAATTTGACAAACTTTATTTTATTATTTGTACCTTACACATCATATATATCGTCCCCCGAAGTTCTAAAATAAACTTTTTAATCTAAATAATTAAGAATTTCATAAATCTTTTATATTATTTAAAACCATTCTGTTATATCAAAGAACAAGTTATTGCTATAATCCATAACAAAAACCTTATTTAAAATGTGCTCAAATCGTAAATCCTTTAAATTTCTGGATATTTTATAACTTTCAACAAAGTTTGGATTATTAATTAATTCAATACAATGAGTTTTAAAAGACTTGCTCATTTCCCTATGAAGAAACTTTGGAAGTCTTGCGGTCTTGTTATTTTTAATAAAATCCACTGCCAATTCTTCAATAATGCAATCTCCAAAAACTTCATACAAAATCTCATAAAATGCTGTATTTGCCAACTTTCCTGCTTTTTCACTGCTTTTGACTTTTTCGCCCAGCTGCTCAAATAAAGAATAAGGATTATTATCATAAGGCGGTTTTTCTGAAATACTTCTTATACTATTAAAGAATTTTCCGCTGTTATAAAACATATCCACAGCATTTTCAACTTTTTTTAATTTCAGAAGTTCTGACGCTGATATCCATTTTGTTGAAATCACTTCATATGGAGGGAACTCTGCATATTTTATATCCGAAGTAAATCGTTCAGATACCTGTGTGCCTTTTAAGACTTTTAAAAATCCTAACTGCAACATGTCAGGACTCATCGAATACACAAAATTAAAAGATTTAATAAAAGAATTATAATCTTCAAATGGCAATCCAGCTATCAAATCCAAATGAATATGTATATTTTTTGGCTCTGTCAAACGTCTTATATTATACCTTATTTTTTCTAAATCATAATTTCTGTTAACTGCTGTAAGAGCCTCGTGATTTATAGTCTGTACGCCAACCTCAATTTGAAACATATCTTTTGGAGCTGAATTCAAAACCGAAATCAGTTCATCAGTTAAAATACTTGCTTCAATTTCAAAGTGAACTTTGGTAGCAGTTGAATTTTCAATTATATAATTCACTATTTCTACTGCCCGTTTTGAATCACAATTAAAAGTTCTGTCTATCAATTTAACTAAAGGAACCTTTTTATCAAAGAAAAATTTAAATCCTTTTTTAACATATTCCATTGGAAAGTATCTTATCCCATTACTATCTGCCGACGACAGACAATATGCACATCTGAATGGACACCCTCTAGAGGTCTCGAAATACAATATTTTATTTTTAAGATTTTCTATATCCAAAGTTGTATACGGAAACTTCAGACTGTTTAAATCCACACATTCTCCTTGATAAAACCTATTCGGTCGTTTTCCTTGCTGAATCAGTTCCAGCACTTTGCCAATTATTATTTCTCCTTCTCCTCTGATTATTGTATCAATAAAATTGTATTTCTTTAGAAGTTCATCAGAATTATAACCGCTTTCAGGGCCACCGAATATAATTACAATATTTGGCATAGCTTTTTTTATTAATTCCGCAGCTTTCAGAATTATCTCAATATTCCAAATATAGCAAGAAAAGCAGTACACATCTGCACCGCTTTCCACTAATGCTGAATATATAGAACCAATACTGTCATTAATTGAAAATTCCATTAGTTCAGGATTAAATTTTATATTATATTTTTCTATATACCTTATTGCCAAAGATGAATGAGAATATCTGGCATTAACGGCAACAAAAACCGTCTTCATTACTTTTTCTTTCTCCTTATTGGAATCACTTCTCCATCCGGATATTCAACTTCAATATTTTCCAGCTGGGCTCTGAGATTATATTTAACATCCATTATATATTCTTTTCTTAGCTGAGCACGTTCCTGCTCTTCTGCTTGAGTAAGACCATTTTCACTTTTTGCTTTTTTTGCCAGCTCATTTATTCTTTTTATTTTCTTTTGCTCCATATATCCTCCATTATTCAGAGAAACCGTTAGGATTTTCTTTATGCCATTTCCATGCAGTTTCGATTATTGTACCTAAATCATTATACTTCGGTTTCCAATTCAGTTCTTTTTTTGCTTTTTCAGAACTAGCAACCAGTATAGCCGGGTCACCCGGTCTCCGTTCTCCAAGTTCAGCCTTTATATCCACACCGGTAACCTTTCTAGTTATATCTACAACTTCTTTTACAGAAAATCCGTTTCCGTTTCCAAGATTATAAATATTAGATTTTCCATCGGCTCTCATCTTATCAAGAGCAAGAATATGAGCGTCTGCCAAATCAGTAACGTGAATATAATCGCGTACACAGGTTCCATCTTCGGTATTATAATCATCGCCGAATATTGTAATACTATCTCTTTGTCCAAGTGCAGCCTGAAGAATAATAGGAATCAAGTGCGTCTCAGGATTATGGTCTTCACCTATTTTTCCGCTTATATGTGCGCCGGCAGCATTAAAATAGCGCAGTGCAGTGTATTTTATATCATATGCTTCATAACACCACTTAAGAGCCTTCTCGACGGCCAATTTAGTTTGTCCGTAAGGATTAGTAGGAATAGTTGGGTCAGTTTCCATAATTGGTATATTCTGCGGCTCACCATAAGTTGCAGCAGTAGATGAGAATACAATTTTATCCACACCATACTGTTTCATTTTACTAAGCAGACTCAAAGTTGACACAACATTATTATTATAATATTTAAGCGGGTCCTCAACGCTTTCGCCTACCAAAGAATCGGCCGCAAACTGAATGACTGAATCAATTGTATTTTCCGAAAAAACCTTATCTAAAAAATCGCTGTCACGCAAATCACCTATCATTAATTTGCCGCCTAAAACAGCTTTTTTATGACCTTTTTGAAGATTGTCAGCAACAACAACGTCCTCGCCTCTATCAAGAAGTTCTGAAACAGTATGGCTGCCAATATATCCTGCTCCTCCGCATACTAAAACTGACATAATATCTCCTCCATTATTAGTATATATTCTAACTTACATATAAACCTATTTACAAATATGGCTATAGTTTATAACAAATAAAATTGCTTGTCAACAGATAATTAAATATTGTAATGCTATTGTTGACATTAATCGCTAAAAATGATAATATAAACATTATTAAACTATCGTATTATCTATAACTTTGAGGTATTTTTATGGTTAATAAAAAAAATGATTTTAATACAATAAATTTGATACAAACACTGATGAAACCTCTGTTTATGTTTATCATACTATTTATATTTGCACACTCATCCGTTTATGCTTCAGATGATAGTCAAAAAATTGAGGAGACAGCAAGATATGTTCTTTCTCAAGCGACTATACCAACAATATCATCTACATCTGGTGAATGGGCTGTTATTGGAATATCACATTCAGGTCTGAATGTCCCCGATTCATACTTTGACAGTTATAATGCCAGAGTCTCAAATATTTTGGATGAAAAAAACGGAAATTTAGGACGAAAATATACCGAATATTCCAGAATAGCCATTGCGTTAAATTCAATTGGAGCTCCAACCAGCAATATTGGTGAAAAACGATTTAATTTATTTTCATATATTAATGATTATGATAAAGTAATTCTACAAGGTATAAACGGACCTATATTTGCTCTCACCGCTAAGGTATTATGCGGCGACAGCGATATAGAAACAGCTCAAAAATACAAAGAATTTATTTTAAATCATCAAAATTCTGACGGTTCTTTCGGTCTTTCTCAAAATATGCCTGACACTGATATTACGGCAATGGCAATCAGTGCATTGTCTCTGTGTAACGATAGTCAAGAAATAGACAATGCTATCAACAAAGCTTTCTTGTATTTGTCTTCAATACAGAAAAATGACGGCAGTTTTACTGCAAATCCTAATGAGTCAGAAGGAAACAGCGAAAGTATCTCTCAAGTTATAATAGCTATGAAAAGATATGGACTTTCGCCTCATGACAGTTTTTTTACAAAAAATGGATATACACCATATGACGCACTTGATAGTTATAGAATAAGCGGAGGCGGATATCTTCATTTAAAAAGTGATGCCGACGCAAATCAAATTGCCAGCGAACAGGCACTTCTCGCATTGACTGAGGTGCAAAAGCCAGCTAATATGTTAATCTATGACCGAATATGGTTTGACGCTAATGTAAAATATTTAGAGAGTATTACAAAATAACTATAAAAAAGGACATTTAAATGAAAGTTAAAAAATCAGCTAAAATTTTAAATATTAGTATTTTAATTATATTGTGTATAATTCTGTTCTCAGGCTGCTCAACTAAAGACATCTCTAAGTCAAATTTATATGATAATATAAATAATGATTCTTATTCAATATCTTCAGAAAATAAAAGTTACAATAAAGATGAGGGGGGTGCTGTAAGCAGTCACAGTTTCAACAGCAGTAAAAATACAGATTTGTCAGAAGAAAATAGTAATTCTGATACAAATAATCAACAAAGCAATACCAAAATTCCCTCCGAAGATATGAGTTCCAATTCTGAACAGAATGTTATGCCCGAACAAAACGGTACATCTAATACTTCAAACTCACCTGCAAATGACAATCATGAAAACCTCGATACATCAAGTCAGAACACCATAAATAATGAAAGCCAAACAACACAACAGATACCTGATACACAAAATAATCCGTCATCAACTGAAAATGAAGGTTCTGATAGCTCTAACTATTGTTCATTTATTGTCGACTGCAATAAAGCTTTTGAATCCACAGAATTATCACAAAGCTTAAGAGATGTGCTTCCTAAGGACGGAATAATATATTCAGGAAATCCGAAATTTAATCAGGGTGAAAGTGTTTTTGACCTGTTAAAACGTCTCATGAAAGAAAATGGTATACCTTTAGAGTTTTCCTCATCTCCTGCTTATGGTTCCAAATATATAGAAGGAATAAACTCATTACACGAATTTGACTGCGGCGAATTATCAGGATGGACATATTTTGTAAACGGCAGCCGCCCAAGTTATGGATGTGATAAATATATAATAAGACCCGGTGATGACATACGCTGGTATTATACATGCAATCTCGGCAATGATATTTGATAAAACTATTCGAAGTTTTATTATTCACTTTTTGCAGATAAAAGAAGAGTAATCAACCGTTTAATAATTTGCGGCATTCTAGTTTAGTTATAATTAATGGAGGATATATATGAAAGATGAATTCTCACGTTTTCACCCAACAATAAATTTTATATACTTTGCAGCAGTAATAACATTTTCAACTATCTATATGAATCCAATACTACTTTCAATATCATTCATTTCAGGACTTATATACTCAATCTATTTAGACGGACGCAAATCATTTCGTTTTAATTTGCTTACTATTTTACCAATTTCTATATTTGCCGCCTTAGTAAATATTGCATTCAATCATAATGGAATGACAATATTATGCTATCTTCCAACAGGAAATCCTGTAACGTTGGAATCTATAATTTATGGAATATGCGCTGCTGTACTTTTATCAAATATAATTATTTGGTTTTTTTGTTTTAGCCGGATTATAACATCAGATAAATTTATCTATCTTTTTGGAAAAATAATCCCCTCACTTTCTCTGGTATTATCTATGATTATAAGGTTTATCCCTCTTTTTAAACACCAGTATCAAGCAGTGTCAACGGCTCAAAAAACATTGACATACAACAATAAAAACAATAAAATTACATCAAAAATAAAACATTCTCTCAATATATTTTCAATAATGCTGACATGGTCATTAGAAAATTCTATTATTACAGCCGATTCAATGAATTCTAGAGGATATGGTTTGAAGGGCAGAACGGCATTTTCAAACTATAAATTTTATTTTAGAGACGGTATAGCGCTGATAATATTGGCAGCGCTTATTATAACATTAATTTTTCTAACACATGGAGGATATGCTAATATTACATTCTACCCTTTCTATGAATTAAATATTACCGGAATTGGAATAGTGGGTTATATTATTTATGCAGTTTTATGTATTTTACCAATGATTATTAACATAACGGAGGACATGAAATGGAATTATTTTCGGTCAAAGATTTAAACTTTTCATATACAAATAACAGAAATAATTTCGCCCTGAAAGACGTAAGTTTCAAAATTAACAGCGGTGAATTTATAACTCTGTGCGGTAAATCAGGCTGTGGAAAAACAAGTCTTTTAAGACAGTTAAAAACAACCTTGTCTCCAAGCGGATTTAGATCAGGCAGTATAAAATACTGCGGTAATGAACTTGAAAAAACAGACAGTTGGGTTCAAGCATCGGAAATTGGCTTTGTAATGCAAAAAGCAGAAAGCCAAATAGTTACCGACAAAGTATGGCACGAAATGGCTTTCGGACTTGAAAGTTTGGGGTATGACACAGACGAGATAAGGTTAAGAGTCTCAGAAATGGCAAGTTTCTTTGGTCTGCAATCATGGTTTTATAAAGACACAAACACCCTTTCCGGTGGTCAAAAACAACTGCTTAGTCTTGCGTCAGTAATGGTATTAGAACCAAAAATACTTATCTTAGACGAACCAACAGCCCAGCTTGACCCAATATCTGCGGGTGATTTTATGCAGATGCTGCTTAAAATCAACTGTGAGTTCGGAACAGCTATACTTGTTTCAGCGCATAATCTTGAGGAAGTCGTACCTATTTCTGACAGAATAATTGTCATGGAAAACGGCAGGATAATAGCCGATAACGAACCCCGATCCGTCATACTTAATTTAAGAAACACGCAAAATGAAATGTTCTCCGCTATGCCGTCACCGGCTCAAATTTACGCCAGTGTTGACAGAGGCTGTAACTGCCCTCTTACAGTAAGAGAAGGCAGAGATTGGATAAGCACATATGTACAGGGAAAGGAAATAAAACCTGTACCAGTTAAAAAAATTGGTTACAAAGAATCTGAAACGGTTTTGAAGGCCAAAAATATATGGTTTAGATATGAAAAACGTGATAATGATATTTTAAAAAATATTTCTCTTTCACTGCACAGCGGTGAATGGCAATCGCTTGTTGGAAGCACCGGGGTTGGAAAGACAACGTTTTTGTCTATCTTGTCAGGAACAAAATCCCCATATAGAGGAAATGTTGATACAATGGGCAACAGGGTCTGCCTTCTGCCTCAAGATCCCACAACTATATTCGAAAAAGATACTGTTATGGCTGATTTGGTGCAAGATATAAGTCAAAAAGACGAATCATATCTTCAAAATATTATTAATCTTTGCGACCTTTCTGAATTACTATACATGCACCCATATGATTTATCAGGAGGTGAACAACAGCGCGCAGCTTTAGCCAAAGTATTACTGAAACGTCCTCGCATACTGCTTCTTGATGAGCCGACAAAAGGACTTGACGCTTTATTTAAGAAAAAGTTGGCAGGAATACTCCTGAACTTAAAGATACGAGGAATTTCTATCATTATGGTATCTCATGATATTGAATTTTGCGCCCAATATTCTGATAACTGTGCATTTCTGTTTGACGGAGAAATTATTTCTAAAGATGAACCTCGTGCATTTTTTTCAGGAAACAATTTTTACACAACATCTGCTAACAGAATTGCCAGACATATAATTCCCAATGCTATAACCACCGATGATGTTATATATGCTATAGGAGGTTCGCCTGTCATAACCAAAAGTTCACCCAAACATAATAGTCGTGATTCCGCCCTGCCCCCTCTTCTTACACCGGTGAAAACAAATATAATAACTGACAAAGGATCAAAAGGTTCGGTATTTTTCTCAGTATTATCCTTATTATTAATACCGTTATGTATATTTTTAGGAATGAAATTTATACATGAAAGACCATATTATTATATAAGCATTGCAATTATACTGCTTTCGATAATCCCATTTATTGTTATGTTTGAAGGCCGAAAACCACAGGCGCGTGAACTTGTTACTATAGCAGTACTTTGTACTATAGGTGTTATTGGAAAAATTGCATTCTATATGATTCCTCAGTTTAAGCCAACAGTTGCTATTATAATTATTTCCGCAATGGCTCTTGGTTCTCAGCGAGGCTTTCTGATTGGAGTAATAACCGCCTTCGTATCAAACATATTTTTAGGACAGGGCCCCTGGACGCCATGGCAAATGTTTGCCTGCGGTCTTATTGGTTTCATATCCGGATTTATGTATAAAAAAGAGGCACTGCCAAAAACGACAGTGCCAATATGTATATTTGGATTTTTAATAACTCTGTTAATATATGGCGGGATTATGAATCCCGCGGCTTTAATAATGGCCAATGATACAATATCTATGTCCACTCTTGCCGCTTATTATATATCAGGAATCCCATATGACATTATACATGCGGCTTCAACTGTTATATTTTTAATAGTTTTAGCAAAACCTATGCTTACCAAACTTGATAGAGTTAAGAAAAAATACGGTCTTCTCCTCAAAGGCAGAAATTCATATAACTAATTATTAAACTCATCTTTAAAGAAACATAATGCAGTCATTTTGGAAACTTCTGATCTGGCTGCATTTTCTTTTGGGGCAAACCGTCTACCTTCCATACCATTTATAATCCCAGCCTCTTTAAGATGTTTAACGCTATTTTTCGCATATCCGTCTATCTCAATATAATCACTAAATTCATCTGCCAAATTCATTTCAGATTCTGTTCCTAAAGATTTACCATATAACATTTCATAAAATCTGTCTAGGATTACACAGATATCTTCACGAGTTATAAAATTATTCGGTCTAAATTCTCCATTTTCAAAACCATTTATTAGACCATTTGCCGAAGCCCAATTAACATTATCAAAATACCAGTCACTTTTATTGACATCATTGAATATCAATGAGTCGCCCTCATCCGATTGAATATTGTTTTCTGCATTCCAAATTCTTGAAAGCACAGACACAAATTCTGCTCTTGTCATTGGAGCTTCTGGCCTAAAAGCGCCATCGTTATCACCAAGCAATATTTTTTTCTCTGATAAAACTTTTATATACCTATATGCCCAATAATCTTTTGAAACGTCAGAATAAATAAAACTCTCTTCTGTCGGCTTATCCGGTGTTGCTTCAGGACTAGCTGTTATATCCGGTGAACTGATAATCCCAGGCTCAGAACTTATCCCTGAACCATTTGAACCTGCGCTGCTCTCATTTTCCAAAGTATAGTCATCAGTATAATATAACTTTACAGCATCACCATTTTTAAGTTTATAAGAATCCATTCCAACACTTGGGCTTTTCTCATTTACAGTATATAACCAACCACTGTTTTTACCATTAGTATATTCTCCGATTGTTATGCCGCTTGGCGAAGTTATTGAAGAAATATACCCAGAGTCCAATCCCTTTGCAGTATAACCATTCTCACTTAGAACTGTCATAATGACGCTTAAAGCTGTATCGTTTGAAGAAACAGTCTTTTTGACAGGAAATATCCATGTAGGATATGAACCGGTATGCTTTCCATCTCCATGAGCAGTATCACCAATAACTGATACTGTTACCGTAATAGATGTCGTTCCGCCCCCTGTACTGCCTCCGCTGTTCCCGGAACTACTGCCGGAACTTGACGAGTTTTTAATCGGTTTTATATCATAGATATTATATGCTCCATAACTATCTAAGCCAACATATGATATCAGTGCTCTAAATCCCTGTTCAGTTGCTAACTTATTTAATTCTGAATTATCTATATATCCAAATCCGCTGTTATCCTCCAGAGTATATGAAAGCAATCCCGAAATCAAGCTGTTACCATTTTTTATAAATCTAGAATCATTTAATGAATTAATTCCCAAAGAAGATAATCCAGTTATTACCATAGCATCAGTATTTGATGAACCTAAACTTCCGCTTGATAATTGTTTTTCAGATAATATATTTACTATTTTGTCTACAGCCGTCTTTATTTGACTATGTGTCTTTGTATCTATTCCTACACTTTCTGCTGAATTTGCTAAATAATACTTAGAAAGTGCATTTAATACCATAGCTGAAGAATCATAATCCGGATAATTCATGCCTTCCCAGGTATATCCCCACACACCATCAGAATTTCTGCTCGTAAGTATATATTCTATTAAAGCCTCACGGGTTAGATTTCCGTTAACAGTGTAGTCTCCTGAATCATATAGAAGCATTGCAAAAACCGCATCAGTTATATATGTAATATCAGAAATATTATAGCTTGATATTTTATCTATTAAATCAAATACTTCACCATCTGAACTCTTAAGTTTTTTTATATCTGTGCCTATAGACTTTAATGCAAAGCCATCCTTTGCTAATGTTCCAATGGATTGAGAAGTAAAAGCGTCATCTATAATCAATTGCTTAGCTTCAGACTTGTTTTTAAGTTTCGAAGAATAACCTCCGCAAACCATATCAAATATAGACCAAGCTTCTGTTGTTTCAGTATATAAAGATGATATGTTACTCATCAAAAGCTTTATTTCTTTATTTATAACAGTATCAGGAACTGACGATGAAGTCGGAAGTGGTGACGCGCTTTCAATATTTGAAGTTTCTGTTGGGGCAGGGGTAAAAGTTTCTTCATAAGGTACATCCGTCGGTAACGGAGATGCGCTTACAACAACTGGTGCTTCAGTTGGAGACGGCGAAGCCGTTTCGGCATTTTCTTCCTCTACGGTTACCTCACACCACGGCAAAACAATATATGTAAAATCATCAGAATAACTCTCTGCAGAAATAAAATATTTTCCCGGAGTTTCAAAAGATAATGTAAAGTTTCCATTATTATCTGTTACTATTCCGGTGTCCTTTAAGTCATATTTATCAGTACCTGATAATATTTTTATATCCGATATCGCCTCTGTATTTGCTTCAATAGTTTCCTGCGGATAACAACCAAAGAATGAAACATACCCACTGAGATTCAAATTAACTTCCTGATTAGGAGCAGCAGTTACATTAGTTTTATCAAACCATGAGAATACGTCACTCCAAAATGACTTGTCCTGATACAAAAATATTCTGACATCATCATTGTCTTTCAAATATGACTTATCAGCAGTATAGCCAGTATATGAACCATACAAAGGATTTATAACACCATCATTCGGCTGGACGCCATTCACAAAAAAAGATGACGCCGAAGCATCCACGCCTAAGATTTTGGTAATAAACCCGCTGTTAATATCTAAATAATCTTTTGCGGTATTTACAGTAAACCCATCAGACAGCAATATTTTGTGAACAGCGATCAAAGCATCCAAAATGCTTACTTGACCGTCGTCTTCATTTTCATAACCGTATTGATACGCTAAATCAGATGAAACTGTGAGAGTTTCCGGAGCAAAATAAAATTCATCACCGGAAAGTGAAATAGTAACCGTCTTTTCCTGATTTCCCGATGCAAAAACTGCACCGCTCATAACAGATACACAGATTATAACAGCAAGAAAAACTGAAATAAGCCGGCGTACAAAATTTTGTTGTTGATAGTCTAGATTTTTCATAAAATCCCTCCATAAAATAAAAATGCCTGTACAAGGTAAATGTATAGACACAAAAAACACAGTGCGCTATGCAATGTGCCTTTGCCAAATCCAATACCCCTGTGGACCACAAAACACAGATAAAGGCAGGTCTTCCGACTTAGCTTCAGCATATTTGGCACCTTCCCAAGAAAACTCAGTGGTATAAGCCAAACACTCGGCGTCACGGCAGCAAGGTCTGTTTGAGAATTTCACTCATATTCCCTATTATCGCTGAAATCAGCGCACCTCTATCTCTATTCATTTGTAAATTAACTTCTAAGAATTTTGTTCTAAAGTTCTGACAAACTCTTTCAGCTTATCAAAACTTTCTTCACTGATGACATGTTCAATCCTGCATGCATCAGTAAGAGCGGTTTCTTCAGATACTCCAATCTTCATCAAATACTTGCTCAAAAATCTATGGCGTTCATAGATTTTCTCTGCAATTGCCCTGCCTGATGGGAGCAAATCAATATATCCATGAACGTCCACAGATATATAACCGCTTTCTTTAAGTGATTTGACAGCACGGCTTATACTTGGCTTAGTATATCCGGTCTCAGTAACTATGTCAATAGACCGAACTTTATCTCCTTTATTTGATAACACCAATATAGTTTCAAGATAATTTTCAGCCGACTCCATTATTTTCATCCGTACCACCTCACTTAATTTACATATATTTTCTATATAATTTTATCATAGTGCCAAAAGATTGTCAAGATTTATCAAAAATACCGTTCAATATTTAATTGATAAATTTTTTTATGAAATATGAATATATCATCCAACATTAAAAAAACTTTAAAAATCAGTAAACCGATTGACAAAAATAGTTTGGTATATTATGATAAGTAATAGTAATTTTGCGTGTTAACTATATAAAAGGAGAGGGAAAATGATTAATAAACTTAAAGAACTCTATAAAAAATATGAGGAAGTTATTCTATATTTATTTTTCGGAGTTTTAACAACTATTATTTCAGTTGGTCTCTACTGGCTTCTTGGGGTAATGTTTGACTATATTGCCGCAACATCAGGCAACAGCGGATTAACTCTTCAAAATAACGGTTTTATCAACTCTTCATGCGTTGTATTTAAAAATATTATAGCAATTTTGTTTGCATATATAACAAACAGAATATTTGTTTTTAAAAGTAAAATCTCCGGGTTTAAAGCTATAACTTTAGAAATGCTCAGTTTTTTTGCAGCAAGGTTGGCAACTATGGTATTTGAGGTTATTTTTATGTTTGTAACAGTAAATGTATTTGCTCTTCAACCATTATTAATGAACATAATTGCACAGTTTGTTATAGTAGTTCTTAACTATGTTTTCAGCAAACTTTGGATATTCAAAAAGGAAGACTCTGCAGAAAAAACTAAATAGTAATATTTGTGGAGTAAGGATATATTTCAATTTAAATTCCAATAAAGGATGTATTAGTTATGAAAATGTCTTACAAAATTATTATTTCTTTAACTGTTATATTAATATTGGGCTTATCAGGACTTTTTACATATGAATACTATATTAATCAAAATCAGACAAGTCAAAATCAAGAAGAAGCCGAGAATACACAAGATAACGTTATAACATCAGAATTTAAGTCTGAGAAAAACTCAATAGTTCCGTTCACTTCAATGACGGAATCAAATGGCAGCTTATATATTACAAAATCACTTTCCTCTTCTGCCAATTTAGAAAATGCAAATGTTATTCCTATTGAGTCTGACTTTTTTACAATAGTTGGCGATGACGTATATTATATAACAAATGGGAGCGATGAATTTGCACCGGAACTTAGACGGTGCGGTTTAGACGGTAACAATGATATATCAATAAGCGAATTTGTCTCTCCGCTTGGCTCACCTGTAGTTATTGGAGACTATATTTATTCTGCTTACTACACAGAAGCTGACGAAGGTTTGAATAACGGAATATATAAAATTAACATAAACAGCGGAGAAACCGAAAAAGCAATTGAAGGCGAATACTTTATTTATGGATATGATAATGATAAAATTTATTATACTTCAAATTCAGAAAACCGCGGTTCAGGGACAATACTTCACCGAATGAATTTTGACGGAACGGATAAAACTGAAGTTCTTAATTTCAATGTAAGGACTGACAGTATTGTTGTTTATGATAAGTATATATTTTTCTCAGCATATGATGATATTAGCCACTGCTACAAAATATACAGGTCTCCTAAATCAGGAAAAGGAAATATTGACGCTTATAGCTTCGAATGTTTCTCTAACGTTTTTGATGTAATAGACGAAAGATTATATTATCAAGCAAATTCTGCAGTGTATTCATCTGAAATCAACGGAGATAATGAAATAAAAATTGCTGATATTGATGAGAAAAGTGACAGCGCTTATGGATTTAAAAAGTTTGACAATAAGATTTATTTTTACGAAAAGTCAAATCAAGGAGACATCCTATATCAAACAAACATTGAAACAAGCGAAAAACTAAATATAAGCAAATAATTTATTAATTCAAAAAGAATATTATAAAAATTCACTGTCAATATTTGTATCGTTAACAAAGATTATTTGCAGTTTAAATATGCTGCATATATTATAAAACTATTAAATGTAAAAGGAGTTTATAATGCCATACATCACAATAGAAGGCGGAGAATTATCTCCATCACAAAAGGAAGACTTAATTAAACAAATTACTGAAGTCTCTTCGAAAATAATGAAAATACCTTCAGATTTTTTTATGGTCACAATAAAAGAACTGCCGGATAATAACATTGGTATTGCCGGAAAAACAATAGACAAAGTAAAAGCAGAATATATAAAAAGTAATAAGTAAAAAGTTTTTATATTAAATATAAAGTATAAAGAGGATAATATGAAAAAAACTATACTATTTTTTGTTTTGGATAAGTACTCGGATTGGGAATCAGCATATGTTTCATGTTTAATAAATGCATTAGGTGAAAGTGAATATGCAATCAAAACTTTTTCGTTATCTAAAGAACCCGTAAAATCATTAGGCGGTTTTACATTAATTCCTGATTATGACTTAGCAACCGCACCTAAAGACTTTGAAGGATTAATATTAATTGGCGGAATGTCTTGGAGAACGGAATCTGCAAAAAAAGTAAAACCTTTTGTAAAAATAGCTTTTGAAAACAAAAAAATTCTGGGAGGAATATGTGACGCCGCAGGATTTTTAGCTACAACTGGAGTGTTGAATAATATAAGACATACAGGAAATGATTTAAATGATATCAAACAATGGGCAGGAGATTCATATTCAGGAGAAGAAAAATATATTTTAGAACCTGCTATCTGTGATAAAAATATAATTACTGCCAACGGAACTGCGCCGCTGGAATTTGCTTTGGAAGTTTTAAAAGCCTTGAAAGTGGCTCCTGAACAGAAAATACTCGAATGGTATAATTTTCACAAATACGGGTTTTATGAAGCCCCAATGCCTGAAATATAATCGGAGGAAAATATGAAGAAAAAAGATATTTTATTCAAACAGGATGATTTTATATTTTCCTACCGTGCAGCAGGGATACTTGTTCACAATAATAAAATTTTAATGCAGAAATCTAAAAATGATGACGGATACTCATTTATCGGCGGGCATGTCTCATCATGCGAAACTTCTGAGGAAGCGTTGAAAAGAGCATATATGGAGGAACTGCATGCTGATATAAATATTAATAATTTATTCGCTATTGGTGAAGTCTTTTTTCCGTGGAAATCAAAATCTTGCCACCAAATTAGTTTATATTATAAGGTTGAGCTAAAGAATTTATCTGACATTCAGCTTAATGGAACTTTTCCCGGATATGATGAGCTTAACGGAAAACGGTATGACTTGGATTTTTGCTGGCTTGATTTAAACACTTTAAATGCTGTAAAAGTTTATCCAGTAGAATTGGTTCCGTATATAATAGAAAACTCTAACAATGTTGTACATTTTATAAGCCGGCAATTATAGGGTGAGTTAAATTAAACTTATAATATTAATACACATTATGTATTTGATATATTGATAGTAAATACATAATGTTTTTGTTTATAAAATTGACTGTAATAAACTATCTATTTCAAAAATATTACGAAAAACGGTGCTCTTTTCATGGTTAAAAGCCTGAGGACAGCGCTGTTTTCTCACAATTATAGAGTTTTTTGTGTGATTTGCTATAATGGCTTTGTTTCTTTAAAGCCACTTTTTATTATTTAACAGGATTAATATTCAACTTTATTGGTTCAATAATATTAGTTTTATATAATCAACTTTATATATCCTAAATCTCATACCAAACAATTCAATTATTTTATTATATTTAAATATCTAATATCTGTTTGACTGTAAAACATAACAAAATAACTATTGTTTTACCTTAAGTATTATGATAAAATGAAGTATAATAATTTCAATTTTTAGGAGTGGACAATATGAAGATTAAAAGATTGCTTGCCGGACTCACTGCAGCGTGTATGATTACTGCAATAACTCCGGTCTTCGCGAAAAATGATTTAACTCTCTATGACGGACAAGTTTCTGTTGAGGCAGCAACAAAAAACGGACTTCTTGCCTTTCCAGGCGCTGAGGGCGGCGGAAAATACACAACCGGTGCTAGAGGAGTCGAAAACCCTGAAATTTACCATGTCACCAACTTAAATGAAAACGGTGCCGGTTCTTTTGCTGACGCAGTCTCTCAGCCTGGAAGAATTATTGTTTTTGATGTAAGCGGCACTATAAATTTAAGCAACACATTAAATATACCTAGCAACAACTTAACTATACTTGGTCAAACCGCCCCGGGCGACGGAATAACTTTTGCAGGTTCTGATCTCCTCTTATCCCACGGTGTTTCAAACGTTATTTTGAGATATCTTAAAATTCGTCCTACTGATGACAATGAGGGTGAACCCGACGGCTTGGGCGGAAGATGGAACCATGATATAATTATAGACCACTGCAGTGTTAGCTGGAGCGTGGACGAAATGCTGACTTTATATGCCGGCTCCAGTGAAAAAACTGAGTATACCCCGTCAACCAACATAACTATGCAAAATACAATTGGTGCCGAAAGTTTAAGAATGTCTGACCATTTTAAGGGCGCTCATGGATACGGAGCAATTTGGGGCGGCGGTCTTGCAAGCTATCATCACAATTTGCTTGCTCATCATGACAGCCGAAGTCCAAGAATGGATAGAGAGCTTGTATCTACAGATGTTAGGAATAATATAATTTATGACTGGGGCACTACAAATTCAGCCTACGGTGCCGAACCATATTCTTATAATTATATTAAATCTTTGGATAATCCTGAAAAATATCCTATTGTTTCTAAGAATCCATCAAACGTAAATTGGGTTAATAACTATTATAAATTTGGCCCCGGCACAAAAGAAAATTTAAGAAGCCGAATTTATGATATATCAAATGATATTCCTGAAATAACAAAAGCAAATTTCTTTATTAATGGAAATTATGTAACCGGCAATGACGAAGTTACATCTGATAACTGGAAAGGGATAAATTTCCCAGAAAAAGCTGAAAAATTATCATCTCCTGTTAATATGGATATTTATGATATAAAAACTCAAACTGCACAAGAAGCATATGAGCAAGTTCTCGCTGAATCAGGCGCAACGCTGCCGAAACGTGATAGTATAGATGCAAGAGTGGTTGCTGATGTAAAAAATGGAACGGGACGAATAATAAATAATGCAAACGAAGTTGGCGGTATTATTAAAACTGAAAATATTAGCCGTGTGTTTGAGATACCAAGTGATTGGAAAACTTCAAACAATATGGGAACAGCCAAAGAAACCGATATTATTAAAAGTGGAAAATGGACCGGTTATACCTGGATTGAGGCATATGTAAATGATTGGACTGAAAAACAGCCAAATCCTGAAAATCCTGACATTATAGTTACTGAACCCGCTATACAATCTCTAAGTGATGAGATTAACGGGCATAAAATAGAAAATGGAAACTGGGCTGTTTTATTTGACAACGAACAATTAAGTTATAAAGCTATAGGTCTCCCTCCCAAAAACTCTGATACCAGTGTTGTAAAAATGGAACTCTATGACGGTGCAGAATTAATTAAGACATATGACAATTCTGCAGAAATAAACGATTCAATCTCTCTTGCTCCAGGAATACATTATTTGAGTTCTAAAGCATATAATAATAAAAATGAATCAACACAAAGTCCTACGTCAATTGTATACGTTAAATCTTCCTCTGATTTCGGAACCTTTGAACATACGCAAATTGGAAAGCCTTCTTTTGACGGAAAGGGCGGCTCTTCAATGGATATTGATGGAACCTATACAATAAGCGGAAGCGGACTTATTGGCGGTACAGAAGATTCATGTGATTTTATGTATAAACAGGTTACAGGTGACTTTGATATAACGGCTAAAATTGTTGACATACCAAAATATGAGAATGGTCAAATAAGCGGTTTAATGTTACGTGAAAGCTTAGACAACGGTTCAAAAATGGCAATGCTGGCAGACGGATGGTTAAAATATGGCGAAAACGTAAGAGCAGTTTATCGTGCTGGTGAAAATCAAAACGCTGAAACTTCGTTTTTTAAAAAGGCTGACGGTTCGGTTCTTGATAATGCAGGTTCTTATGATACATCTAAAGAAGAATGCAGAGTTCCACAATATATGAGAATGCAGAGAACTGGAAACACGATAACATTATCCGTTTCAGATGACGGAAAAGATTGGACGAATAATCCAAGACAGCCACAGTCGATAGAAATTCCAGGATTATCTGATACTATATATGTTGGTATTGCTACTGATTCAATCCAAGGCGTTCCTGTAAAAGACTATTTTTCACAGGCTAAGTACAGCAATATAATTTTAAATGGAAATACGGACGCATTGAATGAACTTTATTATTTAAACAATCCTGTTATAAATGGTAATAATGTTAAAGCCAGTATCATAAATAAGGGAGAGACTGCATTTTTTATTGCCGCGTCATATGATAAAAACGGTAATGTTTTAGATGCCGAACTCAGAGAAGTAAAAGGGCAAGAATCCCCGACAGAAATAAATATAACACTTTCACCTGATAATGGAACTGTTAAAGCATTTTTATGGTCAAATAATTTTGAAACTTGCATAATGAAATAACTACAAATAAAAAATAATATATAGCTAAACTTATTAGAATCAGAAAAAACATAAACTAAAAAAAGAGTTCTTATGGTAAAATAAAACCATAGGAGCTCTTTTTTATACTGCACGTACATATTTTGTATGGTTCATAACTTATTTCTCTTAATTTTTTACTCCATATTTATTCCCATACACATTCTTCGCTTTATCAGTATAGTAATTTACAAACTCAGTTTTGCTTTCTGTGTATGCGTCTCTATTATTTTCATAACGTTTCCATAAATTTAGTTTTAGCTTTTCATATAATTTTGCAATATCCTCATTTTCTATTAAATAATCTCTAAAATACAACTCGTCATTATCTCCAAAACGCCTTAAATGTAAATGAAACACTTTATCTGCAAATCCGCACGCAGTATAGCCCTTGTTAAATGACATGCGAGCAATACTTTCTGACATACATATATAATCATTTTCAACTAATATTTTCTTAATATAATTAAATTTGCATTCATTTGTTGTTTCTAATAATATATCAATAATTGGCTTAGCTTGAATTGTTTCAATAGATGTACTGCCGATATGACTTATTCTTTTAATATAGCCATACGGTAATATTTTTAAGATATTCTGTTTTTCATCCTCGTACCAATTTTTCCAATATAATTTATGCCCAGTTAAATAAATAGGAAACAATTGCCACAATTTCTCAAGCGGCATATTAGATAAATCTATAGGCAAAATAATCACCACCAACAACATTTCATAAAATTTTTATAAAATTTACTGAGCCTGCTTTATTGTTCCGTCTCTATAAGCTTCAAGCAAATCTTCCAAATCTTTAATTTGTTCTTTTATTACCTCACCCTCATCAATATCCGCCACCATTTTCCTCTTTCCCGCTTTTTCCAAAACTACTGTTTTAGAGTGTATATCAAGTTCTTCCATAATAGCTTTTTGCTTTGATTCAAAAGGTTCATGCGATGTTAAAATAAGCCCGTGGGAATTATATAATAAGGTGTAACCTGCTATACCGGTCTTTGGATGATATCCTTTTGAAAGGCCACCGTCTATAACAAATAACTTACCTCCGGCTTTTATCGGGCTCTGACCTTTTTTAATTTCAACAGGAACATGTCCGTTAATAATATGTGACATTGCAGGAGAAAGCCCAAATTCCTTAAGTATTTTTATACATATATCACGTTTTTCAACGTTTGCATAATACGGATTCTTTTTTTCTATATGCAGTTTAGGCTCGTCAATAAAATATTGTTCAAAAGTAGTTATTTTGTCCTTACCAAACAGCGGAGATTTCGGACCGCACCATAGATACCACAGCAAATCCTCAACATCGGAATGCTCACTAGTTCCATTCTTAACTTTCATGCCTTGTCTGACTTTTCTGTCTATTTCATCAAATAGTTTTTTACCTCTAAGCTTTTTACCAAAAATATCAACTGTGGCAAAATTTCCGGAAGGCGTCATAGGAATACAGCCGTGAAACATCAAGTTAGAATTATAGCTGTTATAAATAGAACCTCTCTCACACATAAAATACATGTGTTTTTTTAGCCTTTCACTTGTCATAAACGCAGTTCTAAGTCTTTCCATTACCTCTAATTCGTCATCAGTAAGTTCATACGGATTTTCCGGGTCAATTGTAGGAAAGTTTTTGTCAACAAGCTCATATTCCTTTCCGTCAATAATTATTGTTCCCTTATCATAATCTATTTTATCTAATAAAAGTCGACCTTCCATTTTATACTCGGGATGACGCTTTATAACTTGTCCTTCAAGTTTAAATTGTATAATTGTTATGGCCTTATGTATTTTAGAAATAAGTTTCTCATCATGTTTGCTATACTCAGTCACATCAATATGTCTTGGAATAAATTGTTCACAATCGTCTTCCGCATAGGCTTCCATTGCAAAAATCGCCAAAGGACGCACACTTATTCCATATTCTCCTTCAATAGTGTTCATATTATCAAATTTAGAACTGAGTCGTATCACATTCGCTATACACGCCATGCTTCCAAATGAAGCTCCCATCCATTCTATATCATGATTGCCCCATTGTATATCCACGCTATGATGATTCATTAAAGTATCCATTATTATAGGCGCACCGGGGCCGCGGTCATATATATCGCCTATTATATGAAGACGGGCTATAGCCAGTCTTTGAATTAGATTTGACATAGCAATAATAAAAGCGTCAGCACGGCCTATTTTGATTATTGTTTCTACTATTTGTTTATAATACTCATTCTTATCCATTTCATAATCCTGAGAATGCAGCAGCTCGTCAATAATATATCCAAAACCTTCCGGAAGCGCCTTTCTAACAACTGAACGTGTATACTTTGAAGCGCTTACTTTACACACTTCAATAAGACGATGCAGTGTAAGGGTGTACCACTCGTCAAGGTCCTCAATATCTTCTTTTATAATTTCCAGTTTTTCTTCAGGATAATAAATCAAAGTCGCCAAAGACTTTCTTTCAGACTCAGGCAAAGTGTGCTCAAAAACCATATCTATTTTTGATTTTATTACACCGGACGCATTTTTTAAAATATGAATAAATGATTCATACTCTCCATGTATATCACTTAAAAAATGTTCTGTCCCTTTTGGCAGATTTAGAATTGCGTTTAAATTTATAATTTCCTCAGACGCTTTTCTGATAGTCCCATAACGCATATGAAGAAGCTTTAAATATCTATAATCACGTTTTTCTCTATTGTTATCAGTTTTATCACTTTTCATAAAACAAAAACCATACGGAATTATCCGCTTTTCCTTTCGTAATAATTAAATGTCCAATATGCGGCAAAAGGTGCTTATTAAGTAAGCACCTCTATTCCTTTTTCCTCTGCGGCGCGTCTTGCCTCTATTGCTTCTTTCAGCATCATATCTTTAACTTTCATAAGTCTGATTTGGGTTGAACGCTCATTCTCATCAAGTTTCATAGTGATATATTTTATTTGACGCTGATATTCTGGTATCATAACGTGTTCAAGAGCATTTACACGCCTTCTTGTCTTTTCAATTTCATCCGCCATTAGCTGACACGATTTTTCACATTCAGCAAGCTTCAGCATATCCGGAAAAACAGAGTTCAGAGATGCTACCGCATCATCTAAATCTCCCGAAGTAAATGCAAAACCATATGAATAAATATCATTCTCAGCCGGGGTTCTTGTCTGATAATCAAAGACAGGTATTTCAACACTCATAACATTCTGCTTAGACACATTAACTGAAACCGACTGCTTAGGCGCCAATAAAGCGGTCTTTAAAGCGGGATCATTCATAACGGCAGCCGCAAGCACAAATTTCTTATTTGCTTCCTCTATTCCTTTTTCAACCTTCTCACGCAGCTCCTTATTAAACCGTACCAAGTCAAGAAAACGCCGCATAAGTTCATCACGTTTATCCTTTAACAGTTTGTGACCTCTAAGAGCTGTTACCAGCTTTTTCTTTAGCCGTGTAAGCTCCATTCTGGTTGGATTTACTTGTGTCATTGCCATATGAATTCCTCCTAACTCTTTTCTTCCTCATAATATTTGTCAAGAAATTCATCTTTAATTCTCTTTAACTCGCTTCTCGGCAAAATTGACAAAAGCGACCATCCAATACTTAATGTCTCCTCAATATCACGGTTTGTTTGATATCCCTGCGAAACATATTTTTTCTCAAATTCATCAGCAAACTTTGCATACTTTTTATCTATATCAGTTAACGCGGCCTCGCCTAAAATAACCATAAGTTCTTTAGCGTCTTTTCCTCTTGCATACGCTGCAAACAACTGATTCATAGTATCTGCGTGATCACGTCTTGTCTTGCCTTCTCCTATACCCTTATCTTTCAAACGTGAAAGCGATGGAAGCACGTCTATAGGCGGCATAATATTTTTTCTGTATAATTCACGGGATAATATTATCTGACCTTCAGTAATATACCCTGTAAGATCAGGAATAGGATGAGTCTTGTCATCCTCCGGCATTGTAAGAATAGGTATCATCGTTATTGACCCCTTTTTACCTCTCTGCCGTCCGGCTCTTTCATATATTGTAGCAAGGTCAGTATACATATATCCTGGATATCCGCGTCGTCCAGGCACTTCTTTTCTTGCTGCACTGACCTCTCTTAAGGCGTCAGCATAATTTGTAATGTCAGTCAGGATAACCAAAACGTGCATATCCTTTTCAAAAGCCAAATATTCTGCCGCTGTCAGCGCCATACGCGGAGTTGCAATACGTTCAACAGCAGGGTCGTTAGCCAAATTTACAAACATAACGGTTCTGTCAATTGCTCCGGTTTCTTTAAAACTTTCAACAAAAAAGTTAGATTCCTCAAAAGTTATACCCATAGCTGCAAAAACAACCGCGAACTGCTCATTCTTTCCTTTTACAGTCGCCTGTCTGGCAATCTGTGCCGCCAGCTGCGCATGCGGAAGTCCGCTTGCAGAAAATATTGGAAGTTTTTGTCCTCTTACAAGAGTGTTAAGTCCATCTATAGCAGAAATACCAGTTTGAATAAACTCCTCAGGATAATTTCTGGCAGCCGGATTCATAGGAAGACCATTTATGTCCATTCTTTTGTCAGGCAATATTTCAGGACCATTATCAATGGGACGGCCAAGCCCGTCAAAAACTCTGCCCAGCATATCTTCAGAGACACCAAGCTCCATGCTTCTTCCCAAAAATCTTACCTTACTTGTTGATAAATTTATTCCCGTTGAAGGCTCAAACAATTGTACCATAGCGTCACTGCCGTCAATTTCCAAAACTTTACAGCGGCGTTTCTCGCCGCTGGATAATATGATTTCACCCAAGTCATTATAGTTAACATTTTCCACACCGCGCACCAGCATAAGAGGGCCGGCAACTTCTTCAATGGTTCTATATTCCTTTGGCATATTAATCAGCCTCCCTTGTGAGCATACCAGATATTTCGCTATTTAAGTTTTCAAGGATTTTTTTATATTCTCCGTCTATATCATCTTCATTATAATATTTAAATCTTCCTATCTGTTCACGTACCGGAAGATTCACCAAACTTTCAACATCTCCGCCCCTATTTAAAGCTTCTATGCTATTCTCATAAAAATCTATAATAAGCTTCATCATATAATATTGTTTCTTTAAAGGCGTATAGGTATCTACGTCATGAAAAGCGTTTTGATGCAAAAAGTCCTCACGTATACTTCGCGCGGCTTCAAGCTTTATCCTGTCAGTTGGAGACAATGCGTCCATTCCAACCATTTTAACTATTTCATCCAATTCAGACTCTTCCTGAAGCAGATGCATTATATCATTTCTTAAATTCATCCAGTTGCCGTTTACATGCTCATTAAACCATTTTTCCATTGTGTCAATATATAAAGAATAACTTGTAAGCCAATTTATAGCCGGGAAGTGTCTTTTATACGCCAAATTTGCGTCAAGACCCCAAAAGACTTTAACGATTCTAAGCGTTGCCTGAGATACCGGTTCTGAAATATCTCCTCCCGGAGGAGACACGGCTCCTATTACCGAAAGCGCGCCCTCTTTATCATCGCTTCCCAACGTTACAACACGTCCGGCACGTTCATAAAACTGTGCAAGCCGGCTTCCCAAATATGCAGGATATCCCTCTTCTCCAGGCATTTCTTCAAGTCTTCCTGACATTTCTCTCAGCGCCTCTGCCCAACGTGAAGTTGAATCAGCCATTAAAGCAACCGAGAATCCCATATCCCTAAAATATTCAGCTATTGTAATACCAGTATAAATTGATGCTTCACGAGCCGCAACCGGCATATCAGATGTGTTAGCAATAAGAACGGTTCTCTCCATAAGCGACTTCCCGGTCTTAGGGTCAATCAGTTCAGGAAATTCGTTCAATACGTCAGTCATTTCATTACCGCGTTCGCCGCATCCAATATAAACTACTATATCAGCGTCCGCCCACTTAGCAAGCTGATGCTGAACAACTGTCTTTCCGCTTCCGAATGGCCCCGGAACAGAAGCCACGCCGCCCTTCGCAATCGGGAACAGTGTATCAATAACACGCTGACCCGTAACAAGAGGCATGTCAGGAGACAATTTTTCTTTATAAGGACGTCCGATACGAACAGGCCATTTTTGCATTAAGGTTATTTCTTTTTCACCGCTGCCGGTATCAATTATTGCAATAACTTCATCAACCTTGAAACTTCCGTCAGATATCGACTTGATTTTACCGCTTATATTTGGAGGCACCATTATTTTTTGAGTAACAACGTCAGTTTCCTTAACTGTCCCCAAAACGTCTCCGCCCGTAACTTTGTCCCCATTTTTTGCCGAAGCCTTAAACTCCCACTTTTTATCCCGCTTTAAAGAAGGAACCTCAACTCCGCGGCGCAAGTTATTTCCAGCAGCTTTCATAATATCATCAAGAGGTCTTTGTATACCGTCAAAAATGCTACCAATCAGCCCGGGTCCTAGTTCCACACTGAGAGGCATACCTGTAGTCACAACAGGCGTTCCCGGACCAAGACCCGAAGTTTCTTCATATACCTGAACCGAGGCTTTATCACCGTGCATCTCAATTATTTCGCCGATTAGATGCTGTTCTCCAACTCTGACAACATCATACATATTACATTCTTTCATTCCCTCTGCTATTACCAAAGGTCCGGCAACTTTTTTAATTATTCCTTTCGCCATATTCAACACTTCCTATTTATCATTTTAGTCATTAAATATAATATCTGAACCGACAGCTTTCTCTACTGACTTCCTTACCCCTAGTATGCCGCTACCCGTATTTCCGGATACTCCGGGTATCATTATAACAGCAGGAAGGATAGACTCCGTATATTTTTCTATCTCATCAGCTACATATTCCGAAGCTTTTTCAGTAATATAAATTACAGCAAACTTTCCGCTGGATGCAAGCTGTTTAAATATTTTTCTGCATTCATCACGCGTATCTGTAAAATAAGTGTCAAGCCCCAAAGTTCCGAACCCGGCAACGCTGTCCTTATCTCCGATAACAGCAACATTATACATAGAGATCACGTATCCTTTCTCTAATCAATTCATCCGGAAGATTATTCTTTTTACCGGACAAAATAATTTGAACTGCTTTAAGCTCATTTTGTTTTGCCAATATATATGAAAATATAGGTGCGACAGTAAAAGGATTTGATTTTTGACTTTTGATTAAATCCATAATCTTATTATCAGTCCATTTTTCAAATTCTGACATTGACACACTGAGTTTCTCTGCCGCTTCTTTATAACTTGTATGTTCGAGATATTTATATACATCATTTATGCTTTTTCCGGCTGCCGCAGCTAAAGTATCAACATCTAAAGTTTCACATTCGGCTAAAGCCCGCTGCATAAACCCTTTAGATTTTTTTGTCAATGCACCTCTGGCGGCAATTTTAATATCACTGAGCGCCACAAAAAGTTCAGCATAATCTTTTATAATAGATATGTCGGAAGCTGTTCCCTCGCTTAATATAGTCTCAAGACAACGTCTGTCAATATAAATATCGCACTCCTGTCCGTCTCCCGTCTCAGCAAACTTCTCAGTCGCTTCAACTGCAGTTTCTGAAAGAAATTCAGGAAGTTCAGAATAGTTTTTTATCTTAACAGCATTTAATATTACTTGAGGTTCAACAATTCCGCCTCGCAAAAAGTATCCTTCCGCTTCTTCAGCTGTGAATACAGATTTGATTGCAGCTTTTAAATTATGAAAATCGATTTGTCTTAAAAGAGTTTCAAACGGTGTTTTATCAGGGATCAATTCATTTATGAGTTCCCACATTTTTTCTGTTTCGTCTTTCTCTAATTCTTCAAAGCTTCTGTAATTGTCTTTAATTCCATACCCTTTTTCAGTCAAATACTTTAAAGCAGTCTCAAAATCAGGACATATAAGAAGCTGCTCCAAATCAGATGAACTCAGTAAATCAAGTTCTCTGGCGTGTATCCTGGATACTGCATATGTGTATTGCTCAACCATATAAATACCTCCGAAGTCAGTCAGCTAAATAATTTCATATAAGCTTTCTCTTTTATACTGTCGATATTTTCTTCTATTAATGCGTCAATAGTGCAATTTTCTTCTATATCGCCGTATTTTATAACAAACCCGGCATCTATCTTCTTACTCTTAACAATTTTAAGCTCAGGATAATTTTCAGAAACAAAACTATTAAACGTATCCGGCATTCTTTTTATATCATTTTCTGACAACATAAGCTCGCCATTTTTATTTTGAGCGTATTTTGAAATAAGTGTTTGCAAGAAATTAAAGTACTCTTTAACGTCAAGAGACTTTAGCTTTTCAGCAGCGTTTGCAACAGACTTGTCAAGCAGTTTTTGCTTTTCTTCAAGTATTGTTTGGCTCATACCATGTTCTGCAGACGTTTCCTCGCGTTCAAACTCAGTTTTAAACACTATATCCGCCTTTTGTTTTGCCGCTTCAATTTTATCATTAGCACTTTCAGTTGCTTTTTTTATAATCTGCTTAGCATCTTCCTTTGCTTTTGCAGTTATTTTTTCAGCCGCTTCGACCGCTTCTCTGTTAATTTGTCCGATAATTGAACTTAATCCTGCAATATCTTCCGCCACCATAATCACTCCTTTCGATTTATAGTATAGCTTAGATATTTAATCCACCAATACCATTTATTGAAAGAATCGATACCAAGAGCGCCAAAATAGCATAAGTTTCAACCATTGCGGCAAATATCATTGATTTACCCATTTGGTCAGGACGTTTTGCCACCAGCTGTATACCTGCTACCGCTGCTCTCGCCTGTCTCTTTGCTGACCAAAGTCCAACAAAAGCCATAGGAAGACATGCCGCCAAATATAATAGACCTTTTGCAATAGAAATATCACCGCTGCCGCCTAAAATACCAATCTGTGATAAAGTTATAAATGCAATAAGCAGCCCGTATATTCCCTGAGTTCCCGGAAGCAATTGCAGAATCAAAACTTTACCAAACTTGTTTGGGTCCTCTGTAACAACCCCCGCAGCAGCCTCACCTGCCATACCAACACCAATTGCCGAACCGATACCTGCCATTAAAGCTGCTAAAGCAGCTCCGGTTAATGCAAACACAATACCTAAATTTCCCATTTTTACTTTTCCTCCTTAAACTTAAAATAATTTGTGTGAACAGAAAACGGTTTAAATTTTTCTCCGCCGCCTTCATAAAATTTTCCAAAAAATTCAACAAACTGTAGTCTGTTTGTATGAACATACGCGCCCAGCAAATTTATTGCCATATTTAAAGTATGTCCTATAACAAACACTAAAGTAAAACATATGGCTCCCAGGAAACCTCCGCCAAACATACTACCCATCTGATTAAATACCTGAGCTATTACCCCTGTAGCCAATCCCAAAGCCAAAAGCCTCGAATATGACAATATATCACTTAAATATCCTGTTACACCGTAAAGCTCATATAATCCTTTTGCTACACGCTTTGCCGGATTTTTGGAAGAACGCCCGGCAAACAATATAATGCCAAGGGCTCCTACACCGGCGCATACCGCGGCTGCGGTTCCAACTTCAGGAGGTAATCTAAAAGTAAGCTCCGCCATGTTTATAAACATATCCATAGTAAGAAGATAAACCACTCCTCCCCCTACCAAAAGATACCAAAAAACGACATCGTAAATTGCACCTTTTATATCTCCATCTTTCGCCATCTGATAAAATTTTATTCCTAATCCAACAAATAAATGAACTATACCAACAGCAAATGAAAATACCAGCATTCTCATTGGGTCTTTTATAGGTTCAAACCATAATGGAGGTATAGTAACTGAAGTTCCAAAAAACGTCGTTGAGATTACCTTGACAGCGTCTCCAAAAAATCCTCCGAACAGAACTCCCCAAATAAAGGTTGATATACCGCAGTAGAAAAACATTTTTAATGTTTTCTTTATACCAATGTTCATATCCGGATAGCGTAATATTACGAATGCGCAGCCTATAATCATTAAAAGTCCATATCCGGCGTCTGACAGCATCATACCAAATAAAAAATAATAAAATAAAGACATTATAAACGTAGGATCTATTTCATGTTTATTCGGCATACTATATGTTTCCAGCACTGTCTCCACAGGTTCTGAAATAGAATTATTTTTTAAAAGCACAGGCGGATTGTCTTCCTCTGAAACATCACTTATTTCTACTGCCGCATTATACTTTCTTACTAATTCATCTTCCAGTCTGCCTGTATATTTTTCAGGAACATAACCATATATGACAAAGAACTTTTTTCTCTGATTTGTATCAGCTAGGGTATGATATTTTTCAATACGCATGGTATAATAGTCTACCATAAATTTCAAAAGGTCTCTGTGCTTTGACTGCGTCTCTATCCTTTTCGTATTTTTCTCTATCATAGATTTATCAAGTTGAATAAGATTTTTTAAATTTTCAATTTCATTTGCCGGAATTTCTGTTGAAACATACTGCGGACGTGAAAAGCCAATATTTCTTAAATATGATTCTATCTCAGCTCTTTTTTCCTTACGGCAGATTATAACGGCACATGTCTGCTGAGGTGCGGAAGAAATAATTTCAACATCAACTGAATACATTTCATCTTGACTATTCCCTTCATCCGACAAAATTTCATTATATTGTTCTAATATATCTTTAAGCTCATACTCCTCAGGAAAAACTCCAATTAATACAGAAGTTTTTTTAGTGCCCATAAAATTCATTGGAATATCTAAATTTAGCCAAGGATTTAAAGCTAAAATCGAATTCTCTTTCTTAGCTATATCAGCTTCAAGCTCAGAATTTTGTTTTGACAAATCATTTAGCTCATGAGCAATATTCATAACTCTGTCGGAATTATCAACCATTTCATAATACTGTTCAACCGACAGCATCTTTTTGCCGCTGAACATAGCCAACAGCGGAACGTCTTCCGGCGAATATTTCTTTAAAACTTCAAGCGACTGTTCTAAATTTGACCTAGCTTTTGCAAATGTAGCCGCTGACGATGAAGTATCCATTTTTTCAAAACCATCTTCTGACAAATCTACGCTTATCGGTTCTAAAACTCCATATCTTTGGAGAGCTTCCAAAATACTCTTACGGTGTGTTTTTAATCCATAAATCTCCACCCTTTTCATTGGCAGCTTAGCCATACACATCCTCCTTTCTTCATAAAGCAGAATTTATAACAATTCTCTTTTAACTATTTCTAATATAGCTTCAGTACCGGCTGAAGACTTTTTTCTAATAGATTCTATCTCTTGTTTAAGTTTAGAATCAGTATTCTTTTTTAACTCTTCAACTTTCAGCTTTGCCGCTTTAGAAGCATCAGATAAAATTTCTGAAATACTGTCATCAGCATTTTTCATAATTTTATCTGCTTCCTTTTTTGCGTCTTCAATTATTCTTTTGGCTTGCTCTTTAGCTTCTTTTTCAATTTTTTCAGCCCTTGCCTCTGCTTCAGTTAATTTATTTATTGTATCTTTCGGCATATTTTAAACCTTCTTTCAAAATAACTGTAAATCTTTCTTAGTTTACCACAAAATCAAGATAAAAACTGTCGAGAAACATTTTTATTTAAAAATATCATACAATACTTTCCTTATTGTCCATATTATACTAAACCATTTTTAATTTGTAAATAGTTTTTGTAAAATTATACAGATTTTTAACATTGTAATTGTATTTTGCCAAATTTTCTTTTTTATATATCTAGCTGACAAAATTAGTTTATTTACAAATTATTATTTTGCACATAAACATATATATTAAACTTTGTACTAATTTCCAAAAATCATTCATAAACATAAACAAACAAGTTTTCGGGAGGCGAAAAATGTGAGACAACATATAGAAGAAAGAACTGTTGAGCTTGGGAAATACATAGTCGAAAAAAAATGTACAGTCAGAGAAGCAGCAAAAAAGTTTGGTATTTCAAAATCTACTGTACATAAAGACGTTACCCAAAGACTCAGAAAAATAAACTTGATGCTCGCAAACCAAGTCGGTTCCGTTCTTCTTGAAAACAAAATGGAACGCCATATCAGAGGCGGTAATGCAACCAGAGAAAAATACAGACATATAAAAGAAACAGGATGATTAAGACCGCCTTTTCGGCGGTTTTTTATATATAGATTTATATAATTATTTAAAGCAAAATTTTCGATATATTTCAAACAATTTGTGCAGATTGTCGTCTAACCGATTATATTGACGACAATAATTGTAATATTATATTAACTTTTTATTAATATTTTTTAATTTTAATTGACTGTTCTCAATATTAGAGATATAATTTAAATATTATTATCTATATAAAATTAAGAAACGGAGGAAAACGAATGAAAAGGATTTCACAAATTGCACCTGAGGTTATAGAGCTGTCAGAAAAATGTATTAAAAATAATAATATAGACCCTGCTCTATATAAAAAATATGACGTTAAACGTGGTCTCAGAGACATCAATGGAAATGGTGTTTTAACCGGTCTTACAGAAATATCCGAAATATGTTCAAGTAAGATTGTTGACGGAAAAGAAGTTTCATGCGATGGTGAACTTTACTACAGAGGGTATAATATTAATGATATAGTATCCGGATTAAATGGGCGCAGGTACGGATTTGAAGAAACTGCTTACCTATTATTATTCGGTGAGCTTCCAAGCAGCGAAAATCTGCACAGCTTTCTTTCACTGCTCTCAGAGTACCGTAAACTTCCTACAAGTTTTGTTAGGGACATAATTCTTAAAGCTCCAAGCAGTGATATGATGAACACATTACAAAGAAGTGTGCTTACTTTATATGCTTATGATAAAAAAGCAAATGATACATCTATTCCAAACGTATTGCGGCAATGTCTGCAGCTCATAGCGTTGTTTCCGCTTTTTTCTGTTTATGGATATCAGGCATATAATCACTATTATTCCGGCAACAGTTTATTTATTCATCAGCCGGTTGCAAATTATTCTACAGCTGAAAACATTCTGCATTGCCTGAGACCTGACGGAAAGTTTACCGCCACAGAATCAAAAATTTTGGATATTGCATTAATACTTCATGCCGAGCATGGCGGCGGAAACAATTCAACTTTTACAACACATGTTGTATCTAGTTCTGGAACCGACACATATTCTGTCGTTGCTGCCTCATTAGGTTCCTTAAAAGGTCCTAAACATGGCGGCGCAAACATTAAAGTTGTGGAGATGTTTGAGAATATTAAAGAAAATATTAAAAATTGGAATGATGAGGGAGAAGTCAGAGATTATTTGAGTAAAATGCTGGACGGAGAAGTTTTTGATAAATCCGGTCTTATTTACGGAATGGGCCATGCAGTATATTCTATTTCTGATCCTCGCGCTAATATTTTTAGGTCATTTGTTAAAAAACTATCTCTTGAAAAAGGCTGTGATGAAGAGTATACGCTTTACAGCATGATTGAAAGGCTTGCGCCCGAAGTTATATCAGAAAAACGTAAAATTTATAAGGGCGTTAGTGCTAACGTTGATTTCTACAGCGGTTTTGTATATAAAATGCTTGGTCTTCCAACTGAATTATTTACTCCTATATTTGCTATTGCCAGAATTGCCGGCTGGAGCGCTCACAGATTGGAAGAATTAATAAATGCAGGAAAAATAATCAGACCATCTTATAAAAACGTATGCGAAAGAAAAGATTATATTGATATTGAAAACAGATAGATTTATTTTATTCCTAGTATAAAAAAACACGGCTGACTATATGAGTCAGCTGCGTTTTTTTAAAATTTTAAATATTAACCAAAATATCTCTTTAAAAGTCCTTCAAAGCCGCAGCCGTGTCTTGCCTCGTCTTTTGCCATTTCATGTACAGTGTCATGTATAGCGTCATATCCTAACTCCTTGGCTAACTTAGCAAGTTCTAACTTACCTGCGGTTGCACCGCACTCAGCATCCTTACGAAGTTCAAGATTTTTCTTTGTATCAGGATATACTACTTCACCTAATAATTCAGCAAACTTTGCTGCATGTTCTGCTTCCTCAAAAGCAGCTTGCTGATAAAAAGCTCCAATTTCAGGATATCCTTCACGGATTGCTTGTCTTGACATTGCAAGATACATTCCAACTTCTGTACATTCACCTGTAAAGTTAGCCTGTAAACCTTCTATAACTCTAGAATCAACGTCCTTAGCAATACCTACAACATGCTCACATGCCCAGCTCATTTCTCCATTCGAAACCTGCTCTGTAAACTTCTCAGCCGGAGCACTACATTGCGGACATTTTTCAGGCGGCTGTTCTCCTTCATATATGTATCCGCATACTCCACAAACCCATTTTTTCATAATAATTACCTCCAAAAAATTGATATATAAATTTTTATTTTTATCTTAATTATTTTCACTCAAACATTCATTACAAGTACCATAAAAAAGAAGAGTATGATATTCTATATCACCATTAAAATGATTTTCAGCAATTCTGTCTATATTAAAATCATATTCTGTTTCTATATCAGAAATTCTATGGCAGCGCCGACATACAAAATGATTATGCGGATTTGTGTTGCCGTCATAATGACTTTGGTCATAGCCAACATCTAGTTTCAAAATCTCTCCATTTTCGGATAAAATATTTAAGTTTCTGTAAACAGTTCCAAGACTTATATTCGGGATTCTTTCACGAACCTTATCGTATATCCAATCTGCTGTTGGATGAGACGTTGTGGCACATAGTATTTCCAGTATAGCTTCTCTTTGTCTGCTTCGTTTCATAATTTGTACCTCCAAATCAGAAATAGTAACTATTACTGTTTACAAACATATAATAACTCAAAGATTTTTATTTGTCAAGAGTTTTTTTAAAAAATTTATATTTTAAATTTTCAAAGTATAAAATGCAAATTAATAAAAACTAAAATAGTTGTCACTCTGATTAGAGAGTATCGAAAACAATTATCGATAAAGTTTATTTAATAATACTAAATGTAAGGTCTTTGTTTAATAAAGAATTTAAATAGTATAAAAATGGATATAAGGTATTGCAATTTTTAGATTTATTTTTATTAAATATCTAGCCAAATTATATCTTACTAAATATAAATTTATATAATAATTTTCTTATTTATCTACTATTATTGGGTCACGTGTTACAATTGAAAAAATATCTCTTACTTTTTCTGCAATATAAGTTGCTCCGGAATTTTCCAGTTCTTCTTTTGACCCATATCCAAACAATACTCCAATTGAATCAATATCAAATTTTTTTGCTCCTAATATATCATATTTTCTGTCTCCGACCATAACAATTAAAGACCTGTTTTCAACACCACACAAATCTAATGCGTCTGATATAACTTCTTCTTTTTTAGTTTTGCTGCCGTCCAAATTGGCTCCGGCTATAAATGAAAAATATTGAGCAATGTCAAAATATTTTAATATTCTTTCCGCAAATACTTTTGGTTTTGAAGTTGCAACTCCAAGACAAATACCACTGTTCTGTAAATCACACAATAACTCTTTTATACCATCATATAATTTGTTTTCAAAAATACCCGTATCCTTATAATATTCCCTATAATACTCTACAGCTTTTTTAGCTTCTTCTTTAGAAAATCCAAAATATTTTTCATAAGATTCATGAAGCGGCGGACCAATAAACTTATATAATTCTGATCTATCCTTTATTTGAATATTATATTTTTTAAGCGAATAAATCACAGAATTTGTTATACCTTCGCCGGGATCGGTTAAAGTGCCGTCTAAATCAAACAACACTACGTCATAATTTTTCATTTTTTAATTCCTCCAAAATATAAAAAGACCCAAAATATTTTATTATGTGAACTATTGATTTGCCTTTTGGTAGGCTTTCCCCCATTCAACCATAGAATCTAATATTGGCTTCAAGCTATAGCCTGTCTCAGTCAAAGTATATTCAACCCTGGGAGGAACTTCAGCATACACTTTTCTAGTTAATAGCCCCGACTCTTCCATTGAACGCAAATTAGAAGTCAGCACCTTCTGAGAAATACTCCCAATAGACTTTTTTAACTCACCAAACCGTTTGGTTCCATCCATCAAATCTCTGATTATAAGCACCTTCCATCGGTCTGATATTAACATCAAAGTCGTTTCAACCGGACATGCCGGCAGTTCTCTTTTCATATTATTTCATTCCTCTCAGCATAATAGTATATATTTGAAACTATACATCAATAAGTAATCTATAATACATTATAAACACAAATTTTCAGTTTGTCAACTTCACTATTTAATTGTTCTATAGTTACCATAAAGAAACTATAAAACAAAAAAGTGCTTACTTTACAAATATTAGTGTAAGTATTATGATTAAGTTATAAAGGAGGCAATCATATGGATATAACCTCTGTATTTAAACTTTTACAAGACGATATACATTCTGTTGTTTTTGCTACAATAAACGAATTCGGGCGTCCCGAAACACGAGTGACAGATATAATGCTTTGCGACGAAAATAGTATATATTTTATTACTGCAAGAGGAAAAAATTTTTATGAACAATTGATTGATAATAAATATGTCTCTCTGACAGGTTTCAAAGGAAACAGTACGATTTCCTCTATCGCAGTCTCTGTCCGAGGTAATGTCAAAGATATTGGAGCTGAACTATTGAATGAAGTATTTGAAAAAAATCCTTACATGAACACCATATATCCTACTATTGAAAGCAGAGCAGCACTAACCGTATTTCAAATTTATAAAGGTACTGGTGAGTATTTTAATTTATCCAAACGTCCTATAGAACGATACACCTTTTCTTTTGGAGACGCTGAACTTACTTGGAATGGTTATTTTATTAACGATAAATGTATACACTGCTTTCAATGTCTCAGTGTATGCCCGCAAAGCTGCATTAATATAAATGAAAAGTCAGCTTATATAAGACAAGAAAATTGTCTTCACTGTGGAAATTGCTTTGATATCTGTCCAGCTAGCGCTATAGAAAGAAGATGATAAAATGGCTCAAGAAGAACGTTTAAAATACTTGATAAATTATTTATTAAACGAACAACCTGAATATTCAAATATAAATATACCTGAAAGCTTAGAAGACAAAAAACAGCTTTTGCGTTCACTTATGAACGTCAGACCACCTTCTGATATTAGTCAGGAATTTTTATTGGTTCAAAATCAATATTTATCACAGGAAATTATTAAAAAAGGAATTACTAATGTGAATGACCTGACTCCGATAAAAGAAAAGATTTATTTGTGGCAAGGAGATATTACAACATTAAGATGCGATGCAATAGTAAGCGCGGCAAATAACAGATTGCTTGGTTGTTTTGTTCCATGTCATGAATGTATTGATAACGCTATACATACATATGCTGGAATACAGCTCAGATTAGCATGCGATAAAATTATGAAGTCTAAAAATTCTTTTGCCGGAACCGGCAGTGCGGAAATAACTCAGGCATATAACCTGCCGTCTGATTATATCATACACACTGTAGGCCCTATTATTAATTCAAAGTTGACACAGAATGACTGTTTACTCCTTAAATTATGCTATCAATCCTGTCTCAATGCTGCAGAGAAAAACAATCTCAAATCAATAGCTTTTTGTTGCATTTCCACAGGTGAATATCACTTTCCAAATCAAAGGGCTGCTGAAATTGCAGTAAAAACCGTATCCGAATTCATTCAATATTCAAACATAGAAAGGGTGATTTTTAATGTTTTTAAGGACAAAGACTATGAAATCTACCGAAAATTACTTCAAACAAATTGAACGTTTAAAAAATGTTTTAGACATTTCTGACGCTGTTATTATTGGCGCCGGCGCTGGGCTTTCAACATCTGCCGGTTTTACTTATTCCGGCGAGCGGTTTGATAAATATTTTTCAGACTTTAAGAATAAATATGGTTTTACAGACATGTATTACGGTGGATTTTATCCTTATAAATCACCCGAAGAATATTGGGCATATTGGAGCAGATATGTTTACATCAACCGTTATGAGCCTGCAAAATCAACCGTGTATACCGATTTGCTTGAGCTTATTAAAGAAAAAGACTATTTCGTCATCACTACTAATGTTGACCATCAATTTCAAAAATCAGGATTTGATAAACACAGATTGTTTTATACGCAAGGTGATTATGGATTATTTCAATGCTCGGTGCCTTGTCATAATAAAACTTATAATAATGAAGATATAATAAAACAAATGATGAAAGAACAGAAAAATATGCGCATACCAACAGATTTAATCCCTTATTGCCCAAAATGCGGGAAGCCAATGACGATGAATTTGAGGTCTGATAATAGATTTGTTGAAGATGATGGATGGCATATTGCAGCAGAAAGATATTCAAATTTCATTCGCCGTCATAAAAATATGAAAGTATTATTCTTTGAGCTTGGCATAGGTGAAAATACTCCTGTTATTATCAAATATACATTTTGGAATATGACATATGAAAACCCAAATGCTGTATACGCATGCGTAAATTTAAAAAATTACATATATCCTAACGAAATAAAAAAACAGTCCATTTGTATAAATTCAGATATACGCAAAGTAATTTTAGACTTAAAACACTGTTAGAAATACAACATTTACGTTATACCAGTAATAGTTACTATTAGGTAACTACAGCACAAAAAAGTGTTTACTTTACAAAATACATTTATGGCAATATAATGAAACCGGTTTTAAAACTAAATATTAAAATAGAAAGGATTGTAATTTATGAAAATCGCAGTAGTATGCGCAAATGGAAAAGTTGGAAAATTAGTTGTAAAGGAAGCAATGAAAAGAGGACTTGACGTAACAGCCATAGTTAGAGGAGAAAATAAATCACTGGCTGAGCACACAATCATTAAAGATCTTTTTGATCTTAAGAAATCGGATTTAGATAGTTTTGATACAGTAGTAGACGCTTTTGGAACATGGAATCCAGAAAGCCTGACGCAACATAGTACATCATTAAAAAAGCTATGCGATCTTTTATCAGGGACTAACAAGAGATTAATAGTAGTCGGCGGCGCCGGAAGTTTATATGTTAATCCTGAACACACATTGCAGCTGATGGATACTCCGGATTTTCCTGATATGTTTAAACCTCTTGCATCTAATATGGGAAAAGCGTTAGAAGAACTTCGTTCGCGAGATGACGTGCGCTGGACATATATTAGTCCAGCCGGTGATTTCAGGGCAGATGGTGAGAAATGCGGAAAATACATATTAGGCGGTGAAGAGCTAACATTAAATTCAAACGGTGAAAGTATAATAAGTTACGCCGATTATGCTGCCGCACTTGTTGATGAAATAATAAATGGTAATCACATAAATGAGCGCATAAGTGTTGTTAGAGCATAATATTTTGTCTTTAATATATATAACGGCAGCTTGACTAGTGCGCCAGACTTTGACTGTTTGACTGTCATTACTCTGTTAACTTATAATTGGCTTTTTAAGATTAAATATTGATTATAATATAATGTTTGTTTTATACAAAACATTATATTTTAAAACAAAACTATAAAATTGACATTTTAAATAAACTCATATATACTAAATTCAGAGGAGTGATAAAATGTCAAGTTTATTTAAGTCAACTTTTAACAGCAGGTTTCTCAACGGAGATAATATTCCTTACCACAGATATATTCGCAGTGATGTCCCTAATAATATCAGCAAAGACGAAATAGATTGGTTATATAAAAATAATTTTACAACAATCATTGATTTGCGCTCTGATTGGGAACACGAGCATGAATCTGTCCCTCTTGAAATTGACAACAGATTTATATACCTTCACAAACCCGTTACAATAGACGGTTTAGTTGATATAGATAATATTAATGGTATAGTTCCTAAAACTGTTGCTGATGTATCAAAATCGTATATTTTGATGGCTGACAAAAATATGAAAAATATAATCAATACAATTTTAAATGCTAAAACAAATGTTTTATATTTTTGCAGCGCAGGCAAAGACCGAACAGGCGTTGTTTCAGCTATATTAATGCTGATATACAAAGAAAGCCGAAACAGTATCATAGATGATTATATGAAATCTTTAGATAATATCAAAGTTATATTTGAGAAATATTCTAAAGAATTCCCCGATATTAATACTGATATTATATATCCTAAAAGAGAATTTATAGAATCATTTTTGGATAATGTAAATCTTAATAATATAATTTAATCATCATTACAACTTCAATAATATAACTTTTGTAAACTTATTAGAAATAAAATCATATATTATTCAATGAAGATTTAATGCTTATATTAAACTGCATAAAGGAGAATGATATATGAAACGTTTAGTACCACTTGAACCACAAGCTGAAAAAGTATGCAACGAAGCCTCAAAGCCGCCTCTTATATTTCAGCTTCCGCCTGAAAAAGGCCGTGAAGTGCTGGAAAAAATGCAAGACAGCCCAGTATACAAATATCCGGCGGAAATTAAAAGACTACAATTTGAATCTGATAACTGGGGAACTTTTAAAATATATTTTGTTATTCCAAGCAACTTACAGGGAATCCCAAGCGTTATCTACTATATACATGGGGCTGGATGGGTATTTGGTAGTTTTCATACACATGAAAAGCTGGTTCGGGAACTTGCAGCAAGAACCAATTCAATTCTAGTCTTTCCTGAATATAGTCTTTCCCCTGAAGTTAAGTATCCTACTGCTATCGAACAATGTTATGAAGCCTTATGCTGTATTCCCGAACTGCTGAAACAAGAAAGTATTTCAGCTGATTTAAGTAAACTCACTGTGGCGGGCGACAGCGTCGGCGGTAATATGGCAACGGTAATGACTATAATGGCAAAATATCGAAACGGACCATATATAAATAAACAGCTTTTATACTATCCTGTTACCAACGCATGCTTTTCAACAGACTCTTACTGCGCCTTTGCTGTAAATTATTATCTATATCGAGCAGGAATGATGTGGTTTTGGAACCAATATACAAGCAATCTTTTAGAAAGAACACAAATTACTGCCTCTCCTCTTAAGAGTTCGCTTAATGAATTAAAGAATTTACCGCCAGCGATGATTTTAAACGGTGAGGCAGACGTTCTGCGAGATGATGGAGAATCTTATGCGCGACGTCTTAGAAAAGCCGGTGTAGATGTAACTGCAGTAAGATTTCAGGCAATTATTCATGATTTTGTTATGCTTAATGCTTTAGACCAAACTAAAGCATGCCGCGCAGCTATGGATCTCTCGACCGAGTGGATAAAAAAGAAAAATGCCGAATAAAATTTAATACACAATTCAGTATATACAAAAATTTGTCTAATAAAATATTAGATTACTATGAAAAATATAATATAAATCAATATTGTTTATTTCAATAATTTTCATCTGCATATAATCATTTTAATAAATGTTTTTCTCATAACAGATATTATAATAATTATATATCATAACTAAAATATAAACTGCAATCAAAATAAATGCGCCTCGAAAACTGAAAAATAATAACTGATGATTTTAACTATACGACAAATTCAGGTGTGCTGTTTTATGCACACCTGAATTCTTATAATATTTAATTATAGAAAAATATATTTTAAAACTTATACTTTTCATTTCAGTTAGTATTAAAATATTAGAACTATTTGACTCCAAAAATCAGCGTAACTTTTTAAACGAATCCCATAAACATGCTTTTATAATATCAAAATTAACTTCACTGACATTTATTTTGTTTGTATTTCCAAGTATATCAGCTTGCTTTAAATCTGTTAATACCAATCATTTGTATAACCGTGCAAAATGCTTTTGTGCCTCTTGTTTAGTTTACATCATGATATGTTATCAATCGCTGTCTGAAGAACCAATATCACTGTATTCAGCATCTCTAACAGATGCGTCACAAGCCAGCTAAAATCCTGCTTCAAGTTGAAGATTTGCAAAAATCATCATTTTCCAAAATTAAAGTTCTATAGAGTTAGCTGCTTTTATCTTATATGTTTTAAAAATAAACTGACATTTCTACCGAATAAAATATTTTAACATATTCCGTACGTTATTGCCATAAATTATTTTATTTAACCATACAAGTAACAAAATGTCTGCAGCTTCATTTCTTAAAATACATACTAGGTTAAAAATTATCATTTAAAAGATCCATTTATATAAAGCTTGCAACAATTCAGATATAGTATGTATATTAACTTTATATCTTCATAATTATACTATTAACTTTAAATCAGTTCTATTATTTTTTCTATACAATACAAACGATATAAATAACAGGATCAAGCACACAAGAGCTAAAATCACATCTGACGGTACGCTGGAAATCAGAAATACCGGTAATGCAAAAATAAGTACTATAACCATACTCATAAATACTGAGATCATAGACGTAGTACTCTGCTTTACAACTGCAGCCTCATTTTCCCAATCAAATACCGGAAACATCAGATTTGAAAAAATACCAAATACTGTTGTAAATATAATCAATGCCGCTGGTACTAGTATAAGCCAAACAGCTTCAAGTATTGACGGTTTTACAGCAATCATTAAAAATATTTCTGAAAGTATATAAAATGGCGCTATAACTGAAAAGTTAACCATTATTTTACTATCAAAAACAGTCTTTGCTTTTACGGGCAGACATTTTATAATCCACCATTCCTTACCCTCTAAAGAAATTGATACTGAAGTGGTCGGCATCAAAGCGGGCATATATCCTATTACAAACGGAAGAGCTTTTCTTACCATTCCAGGTATAGGAATCAACGCTTCAACTTTGTCTATTCCCATAACCAAAATTGCAACTGAGGCCAAAGTCATCATTACAGCTCCCATTACAGTATTGGATATATAGACGCCTGATGAAAAGTAGCGCCTTAATTCTCTGAAATAAAGAGCTTTTAATGTTGAATTAGTTTTTAATTTATGAATTTTATAATTATGCTTTGCCGTTGTTGAGTATAGTGTACTGCATATCTTTTGAAAATTCAAAGACACAATAACAGCCATAACTAAAAATACCGCAACCGAAACGATAATAAAAGTCAGTAAAAATAATATACTTCCCGATGTCATCGCTTCCCCAAGCCAAATTGCCGGCGGATAAATATTATTAATCTGTTCAATAATGACCTGTGACAAATTTTGAAGCGTCTCAGATGAAACATTCTCCATATTATTAGACTGCATGCTGAATATAATTATCACAGAAGCAAACAATATAGATAAAACAGCGGTAACTGGTCCTTTATATTTCATCTTAGAAGCGATCGCCGTTACTGCCGCTCCCAATAATGTAGCAACAGCCATTGGGAGAAACGGCAGAAAAATTATTCCAACCAAACTGGTCAAATAAAATCCAAACCCAAGACCTAAGCTTATTCCATAGACAACAGTCCCTGTTCCCATTACTACAAAAGATATCAACAGGTTATCAAAATACATATTAAAAAATCGGCTTATAACTACATCAATTTTAGAAATCGGCAATGAACATAAAACCTCATAGCTGTTTTTTTGGAATATAACATTGCCTGATGATACTATACCGAAAAATAATATTAACAAACTTGTTGTCGCCGTTAGTATTACGGGAACGACATCAGCCATCCCCATCTGTATATACGTATATGAAAATAAACTGACATAGAAGATAAACATAATGCCAAGGAATATACGAAGAAGCATTAAATATATTATACGTTTTTTCTTTTGCTTGTCTTTGCCAAAGCGAATTTCATTTATCTTCCAAAAATTTGTCAACTGAATTTGAACCAGTTTTTTAATTTGACGAACCATCACTGACTACCTCCATAAATACTGACTCAAGTGTCTCGCCGTCTTTAACAAACTCATTCATATTACCTGATACTACAAGTTCACCATTTTTTATTATTGCTATCTTATTACATAACTTTTCAGCAACATCCAATACGTGAGTTGAAAAGAAGATTGATCCTCCTTCATTACAAATATTATGCATAATTTCTTTTAAAGCAATACTGGCTTTTGGATCAAGTCCCACAAAAGGTTCATCCAATATCAATAGTTTTGGCTGGTGAACTAATGCAGATATAATAGCTAACTTTTGTTTCATACCATGAGAATATGATGAAACCAAATCGCCCAGCGACCCGGTTATCTCAAAAATCTCAGAATATTCGCGTATTCTTTCTTCCCGAACTTCTGCCGGAACTTTAAAAACATCAGCAATAAAATTAAGATACTGAATCCCGGTTAAATATTCATATATATCAGGATTATCAGGTATATACGCGATCTCAGCTTTACACCGTATAGGATTTTCTTTTACTGAAACTCCGTCAATTAATATCTCACCTTCATCAAAATCATGTATACCAACCACACACTTTATTGTAGTGGTCTTACCTGCTCCGTTATGTCCTATAAATCCATAAATATCGCCGGAACTGATTTCTATATTTAAATTAGACACCGCCTTTTTTCCGCCTTTATAAGTTTTGCTTAAATTGTTAATTCTTAACATGACTTTTCTCCTTATTTAAAGTTGACCTAATCCAACTTACTGTCTATTTCTATATTTATATTTTCAGACATAACCAGTTCTTCAAAATATTCCAGCGGAAACGGCGGCAATGACAAAGGTTTAACAGCAATAGACAACAATTTCACTATATTATCATCAGCTGCAATTCTATTTGAACTTATTTTTCCACAAATTCGACATCTATGTATAATTGCCCATTCTCCATTTTCTCGTGCCCATACACTGATAGGTTCCATTATTCCCCCACAGTTAGCTTTTCTATCTCCGGGAATGTTATCTAAATGTATACTCATCAAACATTTAGGACAGTGATTACGGTTTCTTGTTCCGCATCCGTCAATCGGTACTAACTTATCACAGTTCTTACAAGTAAAACTTCTTTTATTATTTTTTCTATTCAAATTAATTCCTCCTAAAAGTTACTTCAATAACTTCGGGAGGTTATGCAGAGATTTATTTTATGCAAACCTCCCGGCTTGCTGCAATCTCCAATTTACCATATTTATACATAAATTTCTCCTTATTAAAAACATTATAATTTTTTGATTCACACTATATTTGACATTTAGGACAGTAATAAACTGTCCCGCCTAAATATGATTCTTTAGTTATCTCACTTCCGCATATAGAGCAGCCATTTTTATAGGTGTTTTTTGAAAGCTTTGTTTTATATCTTCCAGGACTTCCAAAAATATCTTTTTCCGTATCACGACCGCCATGTTCAGTCATATCCAGCAAAACAGATTTTATTGAGTTAAAAATGTTTTTTATATCTTCTTCACTCAATTCAGAGATTTTGTGTCTTGGTCTTAAACGAGCTTCAAATAATATGTCCTGCAGTACTCCATTACCTAGACCAACAAATCTTTGTTCTGTCGCCAAAAAGGCTTTTAAACTCAGCGACGGTTTCACCGAACTAAGTATATTTTTAAAATACTGATAACTAAATTCATCACCAATAATTGAAATACTCTTCTTGCCGCTTATATAATAATCATTATCATAATCTCCGTTATGACATATGATTCCACCATACATTGCTACTGTAAAAATCAAAGCACATCCGTCTTCAAAATCAATAATCAATTGATATTTTGATGGACGCTTTTCACCTGGAGTAAGCAAACGCAGATTTACACCATCGTTATAACATAATCTTTTTTCATCAGAAAAAACTATTTCAACAAATATTCCAACATTATTTACAGCAATTACTTTTTTTCCTGTTAAAATATCATTATATGATTCAACTTCGCCATTAAACCAGCAAAATTTGTGAGGTGAAGACGGAGGTATAACTGATTTAACCATTTTACCAACTATGTTTTCATTTAACTCACGTACTCTTGACAAAACTTCCGGTAATTCCAACACATTATCCACTCCCTTTATAAATTCACTTTATACCCATAAATCCTGCTTGCATACCTGATATCCATATAGTTTCATATTTATTGAAACCGCACTTCTTTAATATGTCAAGCTGACTTGAAATAGTTATCGGATAATAATTTACTCCATAACGGTTAATGTGACTTTCAGCCTCATTCTCGCTCTTTCCATTATTAATTTGATATTTTTTCCACCTTTTAAGCTGCATTGATTTACCAAAACCGGTATTCGGAGCAAAATTTTCAAAAGAAAATAATACTCCTCCTTTTTTTAATGCTTTATAACAGTTTAGGATTACACGTTCCCTGACAGTTTTGTTAAAATAATGATTAACCATAATTGAAGTAACAATATCATATTTATCACAAAATTCAATTTCTTCAGCAGACATCAGAAAAAACCTATTATTTTTATTTTTAAATCTTTCTCTTGTTATATTTAACATTTCTTCAGAAACATCACAAAATGCGAATTCATTAATATTAAAATAATTATAAGCTGCTTCAGCCATTTTCCCGGTGCCGCATCCAATATCAAGCCAATCTATATCTTTAAATTCTAATACATCAACAATATCAATAATCTGTTTAAAAAACTCATTATAGTATGGTACTGTTTTTTCTACTTTATCATTATATTCAAACGCATCAAACGCAGCGTTGTAAGTCGGCATAGATTTAACCTCACAAATTCTAAAATTCGTTTTATAACATCTCATTTTATTCAGAATATAAAAAGCTATTTGCTTATAAAAAATATACTTGTTTATAAAACAAGACATAAAAACAATTATGTCGATAATTTTACTTATTGTACTTCATTAACATAGTAAAGTCAACATATAATAAACACAATTTATATAAATTTTATATATCAGCAAACGTTAATATTGAAATAGAAAAAAATTTGTTGTATAATATTTTTTATACCGCATACCAATTAAGTGATATCGATTTATTATCCAATAAGTCATTGGAGGATATAATATGAAAAATTTTTATATGATTGGCGGAACTATGGGAATTGGTAAAACTTCAACTTGTAAATTTTTAAAAAACAAGCTCCCAAACTCAGTATTTTTAGATGGAGACTGGTGTTGGGATATGAACCCATTTCAGATAAATAATGAGACAAAAAGTATGGTAATGAAAAATATATGTTATATGCTTAACAACTTTTTAAAATGTTCGTGCTATGATAATATTATTTTCTGCTGGGTTATGCACAAGCAAGAAATTATAAATAGTATCTTAGAAACTCTTGATTTATCTGAAGTCAAGCTGCATTTAATTTCTTTAGTCTGTGAACGTCAAACGTTATATGATAGATTAATGTCTGATGTTGCCGCCGGAATAAGAAACACGGATGTGATTTTTAGAAGCATTGAGTATCTTCCTCTTTTTTATAAATTAAATACAGATTTGCTTGATGTAACCGACGTTTCACCTGAACAAGCCGCAAACTTAATACGAAATAATTACTAGATAAAAGGAGAAAACAAGTAAATGAAAATAATAGTAAACAAATATGAAAAAAAAGATATTAATGAAATGAAAAATATATGGAATGAGGTCGTTAGAGATGGTAACGCATTTCCGCAAATTGAAGAATTAACAGAAGTATCCGCTGCCAATTTTTTTGATGAACAGAGCTTTTGCGGTGTTGCAAAAGATTCTGAATCAAATATAATAGTAGGGTTATATATACTTCACCCAAATAATGTTGGAAGATGCGGTCATATAAGTAATGCCAGCTTTGCAGTAAGTTCATCTGTCAGAGGATATGGTGTTGGTGAAATATTAGTAAAACACTGCATAGAGCAAGCAAGAAAATTAGGCTTTAAAATATTACAATTTAACGCGGTGGTAAAATCAAATACTGCCGCTCTGAAATTATATAAAAAATTAGGATTTATTCAGCTTGGAATTATACCTAATGGTTTTCTTCTGCCAAATGGCACCTATGAAGATATAATCCCTCACTACATATCACTATAATAATTATTGTAAAGTGAATCTTCATTTGTTAAGAAAGCTTTTTATACTATACTAAATAAATCGGCTTTTCTAAAAAGCTTCAAACCAACAAAGATTATTATAGATAACCGGTAGACTGCAATATTGCACAACCTATATAAAAATAAAAGACATACTTGCTCAAATTAGTCATGAAGTTTGACCCCGTTACTTTCTCAGACAGCGGTCCACGCGCATGGCTGTCTTTTAAACGGATATTATATGAGCCAAACAAAAAACGCTTTCTTGTTTTTAAGAAAGCGTTCACTTTACAAATAACCTATTTTTAATTGATTTTACAAATCTTCATTATTTATCATAGAATCAATTTCATTAAAAGACCTTTCAGCTACCATTTCAGCTTTTTTCTTTTTATCTTTCACCCTTACTCCCAAATCTGATATTATTCCATAATTAATATTCATAGGCTGAAAATTTGTTATACTGCTGTTAGACACATAGTTTGACAATGCACCAATCGCAGTATCAGCTGAAAATGGTTTTAAATCTTTGCCCATTATTCTCTTTGCGGCATAAATACCTGCAAGCAATCCGCTTGCAGCTGATTCAACATATCCTTCTACACCTGTTATCTGACCCGCAAAAAACATTTTTTCATTCTCTCTCATTGAATAAAACTTATCAAGCGCACAAGGCGAGTTTATATAAGTATTTCTATGCATAACTCCGTACCGGACAAATTCAGCATTTTCAAGTCCCGGAATCATACTAAAGACGCGTTTTTGTTCACCAAACTTTAAATGAGTTTGAAATCCAACTATATTAAACATACTATGCGCCGCATTATCCTGTCTAAGCTGCACAACGGCATAAGGCTTATCCTCACAATGCGGATTTTTCAGTCCCACAGGCTTTAGCGGTCCGAAACGCATTGTATCCTCTCCGCGTTTTGCCATAACCTCGATAGGCATACACCCCTCAAAAACCTTTGGATTTTCTACGTTCTCATGAACCTCTGCAGTCTCAGCGGAAATCAAAGCATTATAAAATTTTATATATTCTTCTTTAGTCATAGGACAATTAATATAATCAGCGCCGCCCTTATCATATCTTGCAGCTTTAAAGGCTTTAGACATATCTATACTTTCATAGCTGACTATTGGCGCGGCAGCGTCATAAAAATGCAGATACTCCTGACCAATAAATCTGTGAATTTCTTCAGCCAAAACCTCTGACACTAAAGGACCTGCCGCTACAATCGTATATTCATCCGGGTTCAGTTTATCAACTTCTTTTTCAATAATTGTTATCTTTGGATTTTCCTTAATCTTCTTTGTAACTGCGGCAGAGAATCCCTCCCTGTCCACAGCCAACGCACCTCCTGCAGGAACTTTAGTTTCATCCGCACACACCATAATAAGTGAATTTAATTTACGCATTTCTTCTTTTAAAAGACCAACAGCATTATATATTCCATCAGCACGCAAAGAGTTACTGCACACCAACTCAGCAAAATTACTATTTTTATGAGCAGGAGAATATTTTTTAGGCTTCATCTCATAAAGCTCAACGTCTATTCCTAAATTAGCTGCCTGCCATGCGGCTTCACAACCGGCTAACCCGGCTCCGATTACTTTTAATTTCATATCAAACCTCAAACTGACATATTTTTTATTTCTCAGATTTCTTTTTTTTAGACTCCGGCTTTCTGACATAGTCACAGTCCTCATTATAACATACAAAGCTCAAAGGTCCGTTTTTTCTGAATGCATGTTTTTTCATAAGTATGCTTCCGCATTTGGGACATTTTTCATCACTAGGTTCATCCCAGGAAATAAAATCACACTCGGGCGAATGCTCACAAGCATAAAATGTCGCCCCCTTTTTAGACTTGCGTATCAAAACCTTACCGCCGCATTTGGGACACGGAACTCCAAGTTCAACAGTTATCGCCTTAGTATTTCTACATTCAGGAAAACCGGGACATGCTAAAAATTTCCCAAACTTACCTTGCTTATACACCATTTTTCTGCCGCACTTCTCGCATACTACGTCAGATTCCTCATCTTTTAACTCAATATCGCCTATTTTTTCTTCTGCTTCTTTAAGAGTCTTTTCAAACGGATCATAAAAATCTCTTATAACTTCTTTCCAGTTGGTAGAGCCGTCGGCGACATCCTCTATTTTGTCTTCCATATTAGCCGTAAATTTAGTATTAACTATATCCTTAAAATTTTCTTTCATCAAATCAGTCACTATATATCCAAGTTCTGTCGGAAACAGCGTCTTTTTTTCCCTAGCAACATAACCTCTAGCAGTAATCGTAGCAATTGTTGGAGCATAAGTACTCGGACGACCAATGCCTTCTTCCTCCATTGCTTTTACAATAGACGCCTCCGTATATCGAGGCGGCGGCTGGGTGAAATGTTGTTCCGGCTTAAGTTCAGAAAGTTTTAATTCCTGCCCTTCTGTCAATACCGGCAGTTTTTTTGCTTTTTCCTCTTCAGTATCCTTGCCTTCAACATACAGAGTAGTAAAACCGGCAAATTTAACAGTGCTTCCGCTGGCTTTTAACATATACTTATCAGTGGTTATTTCAGCGCTGACTGTATCCATTATTGCGTCAGACATCTGACTTGCCATAAAACGCTGCCAAATCAATCTATAAAGTTTAAACTGGTCAGGTTTAAATGTATCTTTATATTTTTCAGGAGAATTAGCCGCATAAGTAGGACGTATTGCTTCATGTGCGTCCTGTGCAGATTTTTTAGCCTTATACTGTCTTGGCGCAGACGGAATAAATTTATCACCAAACTTTTGTGAAATATAAGAACGCGCCTCATTTTGAGCCACTGTGGCGATTCTTAAAGAGTCAGTTCTCATATAAGTTATAAAGCCCATCTCGTAAAGCTGCTGTGCCGCCATCATAGTTCTTCTGGCCGTAAAATTCAGCTTTCTTGAAGCTTCCTGCTGCATAGTACTGGTGGTAAAAGGAGGCGAAGGACGACGCTTTGTTTCCTTTTTTATTATTTTGGACACAGCATAGTCGGAAGTTTTGAGTTCTTTTACAATTTTATCAGTGTCCTCACCATTTTCCAACGGAATCTTTTTACCATCCCTAGAGCCATAAAACCTTGCAATAAACGGCAGTTTTCCACTAACATTT
>OLNI01000045.1_pt1 | contig 120175 bp, 123 predicted proteins | sample 1672921 | NCBI WGS metagenome assembly OLNI01 (sample SAMEA3136737, study PRJEB25190) | human gut metagenome | biome: human gut; feature: human-associated habitat; material: faeces | place: Austria | collected 2013 | reverse complement strand
TGCAATTGCATGACGCGCACCTCGCAACAAGAATGCCGGAGCATTCTTGAATATTGGAGAAGGGACTTAACTTAGACGATAATTTATGGTACAATAAATGTCTTATAGATGACGGCTGTAGTTTGAAAAAAGTATGTTTCGTAAAATGCACAAATTTAGAAAATTAAAGATCGTTTAGAAATATTAAAAGAGAGCTGCGAGGTGTTGAACGAGTCATAAATAATAGCTATAGAAGTTTTTATAAAATATTTAAGATAAGAGAAGGAGAATTGTAATGTTAACAGTTGGGAGTTATCAAGAAATGGATCAAAACAAATATGAAGAAAATTGGTTGATTGTGCGTAAGCCAGATGATCTGCCTGATTTTGTGAAACATATACCAGCGCTCAGTCCGTCGCCAGATCTGTTCCAGAAATATCGTGAAGCATGTCAGGAAAAAACGTTTAATCAGAAATTTTTTAATGAAGTGTATGTGCCACAGTTTGTGAAGGAATTATCTGAGAATGCAGAGGCACTAACTTTGCTAGAAAATTTGACAGATATGAGTAAAACAAAAAATATTATGCTTGGTTGCTATTGCGAAACGGAAGCAATGTGTCATAGGAGTATCATTGCGGGGATTTTGCTTGGCATGGGTGCAGAAATTAACACAAGGCAAGAGTATTTGAATTATTATAAATTGTACCAGATGATGAAAAAACGGGTAAAAGTGGACAACTGGTTGTAAACATAAAAGCAGCTGAAATTGGAAAATGAAGGAGAACATATAGCTAGATGAGTATTTTAAATGTAGAACACCTGACGCATGGTTTTGGTGATCGTGCGATTTTTGAAGATGTATCTTTTCGTTTGCTGAAGGGCGAGCATATCGGTTTGATTGGTGCAAATGGTGAGGGAAAATCCACATTTATGAGTATTGTAACCGGACGTTTGATGCCGGATGAAGGAAAAGTAGAATGGGCAAAAAATGTCCGGGCGGGATATCTGGATCAGCATGCAGTGCTGGAAGAAGGAATGACCATCGGTGATGTGCTGCGTTCCGCATTTTCCTGGCTGTTTGATATGGAAACAGAGATGAATCAGATGTTTGAACAGATGGCAGATGCGACACCAGAGGAAATGGAACGTCTGCTTGAGGAGACAGGTACTTATCAGGAGCTGTTGGAACAGCATGATTTCTATATGATTGATGCAAAAGTGGACGAGGTTGCCCGCGCATTAGGTTTGATGGATCTGGGGCTTGACCGCGATGTCACAGACCTGAGTGGTGGTCAGAGAACAAAAGTTTTACTGGCAAAATTATTGCTTGAAAAACCGGATATTTTATTGCTGGATGAGCCGACAAACTATCTGGATGAGGAGCATATTGCATGGCTGAAACGTTATCTGCTGGATTATGAAAATGCATTTATTCTGATTTCCCATGATATTCCATTCCTGAATGAAGTGGTAAATATTATTTATCATATGGAAAACCAGGAACTGAACCGATATGTAGGGGATTATGAGCATTTCCAGGAAGTGTATGCTATGAAAAAAGCGCAGCTTGAGGCTGCGTATCGCAGACAGCAGCAGGAAATCAGTGAATTAAAAGACTTTGTAGCAAGAAATAAGGCCAGAGTTTCTACTAGAAACATGGCGATGTCCCGTCAGAAAAAACTGGACAAAATGGATGTTATCGAACTGGCGGCAGAGCGTCCAAAGCCGGAATTTCATTTTCAGTATGGACAGACACCGGGAAAAATGCTGTTTGAGACACATGATCTGGTGATCGGTTACGACGAACCTCTGTCCAAACCATTAAATTTCTCTATGGAGCGTGGTCAGAAGATTGCGTTGGTTGGTACTAACGGAATCGGAAAAACAACGTTGCTGAAGAGTATTCTTGGTTTGATTCCATCTATTTCCGGTGAATGCGAATTGGGTGAAAAACTACAGCTTGGCTATTTTGAGCAGGAAGTAAGCCCAGATAATCGAAACAGCTGTATCGAAGAAATCTGGGAGGAGTTTCCATCATTTTCTCAGTATGAAGTTCGTTCCGCTCTGGCAAAATGTGGATTGACGACAAAACATATTGAAAGCCAGGTGCGTGTATTAAGCGGTGGCGAGCAGGCAAAAGTACGTCTGTGTAAGCTGCTGAATCGTGATACAAATTTCCTGCTTCTGGACGAGCCGACTAACCATTTGGATGTAGATGCAAAGGATGCATTAAAGACTGCATTGCAGGAATACCGCGGAAGTATTCTGCTGATCTGTCATGAGCCGGAGTTTTATCAGGATGTGGTAGATGAGATCTGGAATATGAGCCAGTGGACGACGAAATTATAAAAGCAGGATATTATTAAAGATGTTTGCCTGGAAAATGCATAAATGTATATCAGACATTTTTTAATTGGAAAATTGAAACAGAATATATAAGAGCATTTACCCAGTGATCTCAAAAATTGAATTTTATGAGAAAAATACATCAATAATATAGTAGCATATGCTAACTAAAACGATTGACAGAGTACCCCATAGGGGTATACAATAATGCTGGTTTCAGAATATCTTTTTATGATTGAATGGAAGAAAATGTCAGCTGATGCTATCTGGAATTATGCACCGGGTATCAACTGTGTTCGACTTGAAATATCATAATGAATCTGAAAAGTAAATTGAAAAATGATCATTTGAGAAAGAAGGAATCAGTATGGTAAAGACTGTATTAAAAATTGATGGTATGTCATGCAGCATGTGTGAAGCTCATATGAATGAAGTCATCCGCAACAATTTTAAAGTAAATAAAGTGTCTTCTTCTGCAAGTGCCGGAGAGACCGTTATCATCAGTGATGCGGAACTTGATATTCCATGGGTGAAAAAACAGGTAAAGGATATCGGATATAAAGTATTATCTTATGAAGCTGAGCCTTATGAGAAAAAAGAAAAGAAAGGTTTCTTCCATTTTGGAAAGAAATAATATGCAGTAAAATGCCGACAACTACTATAGAGGAAATTTTGTAGTAGCTGCCGGTTTTTTTATTACATTTTGAGTGCAAGAAAAAATTTAACTTACATTATCTGAAGAATCTTATCAGAATCACTGCACTCTACACTCCGTTCCGGTCGGCGCAAAACCATTGTCTCCCAGACAATGTGCGCCCTCGCGGAGCATTTATCTCAGTCGGAGATTGAACTCCCACTGAGAAATACTTGTTACTACTCACCACTTGCAGAAGTGGGAGTCTCAACTCAGACTGAGATGAAGGAAAACTGACTTCTGATGAGGCTTCTACTCTGAAAAATGCAATTGCAGATACAAAGGTAGATGCGGCGGCAGCAAATCAGGACATTTCTATCACAATGCCACAGGAAGATGCGGCAATCCAACAGCAGGGAATCAACAGCTTACAGACAGGTATCAGCAGTGCAGCAGCCGGTGTGGATGCGCTGCAGCAGGGCGCAAATACCCTTCAGTCCGGAACCAGTGAGTTCAGCAGTGGCATGAAAGAACTGAACGATGGCGCAACTGAATTAAAAGATGGTACACAGGAGTTCAAAGATGAGACATCTGACATCGACACACAGATTGATGATGCCATTGACGAAATGGTAGAAAAACTCTCCGGCAGCGATTATGAACCGGTATCCTTCACTTCTGACGAAAACACAGACATCGGTCTGGTACAGTTCGCAATCCGTACCGATGACATCAAAGTAAAGGAAGCAGAGGAAGCTACGGCGGTTGAACAGAAACAGACAATTTTTGACAAGATCAAAGGACTGTTCCAGTAAAATTATTGATAAAATTGCAGGTCTGTTCCGGTAAAAATTATTGATAAAATCTAAGAACTGTTTCTGTAAATCAGCAAGATAAATTTTTATCATTTGAAAGTGAAAAATGAAGTGATTTAAACAGGATTTTCCATGAGGAAAACAGAATGCACAGCGAAAGACTACCGTTGGAAAAAAAACAAAGTGAGGCTTCGTTGTGCATTTTGTATATGAATAAAGCCGAGATTTTATAAAAAATTTCATGGCAGGATTTGTCGAACCATTGTATAATAAATTTATATGTAAAAAATAGGAGAGACGAAGGATGAACTGGAATAATGTACAGATCGTCCCAACATTTGTAGATCAGGGGGTATCCTGCTATCAACTGGAGGACGGAGATTTTAAAAATGAATATTATATTGTATCAGAAGCGGAGACACGGAAATTATTAAACAATCCGGAAATCGTCGGATATGAGACATATTATTGTCTGATTCCGTCCACTTCTCAGATGTTGTATTATTTTAAAGAACAGAAAAAGGTAACAACTGCCAACATTCTGTCTATTTTACGTGGGGCATTGAATTATCCGTTGGAGGAGAGCTGTTATCGTGAGCATATCCGAGTGCATGATATCAGTTTCCTGTCCAGTGAGCGTGTGTTCCATGAGGATGAGATCGCTGGTCTGGAAATCAAATACAGCAAGCTGACCATGGTTCCGGGAAGTACCTTGCTGATCGGTGATATCATTGCAACTGGCGAGACACTGATCCACTGCTTACGCTATGTAACTGATTTTTATCGTGAGCACGGTGCAAAACTCCGCAACATTATCGTGTTTACCATTGGTGGTACAAAAGGTATTGAAATCTTAGAACGCCTGACGGAAGAAATCCGCGAGTATTGGCCGGATTTTGAAGGCTTTATCACAGTATTTTACGAAGGTGTTTTTGCAACTTATCAGGATAAAGGTGTATCCGGTATCAACCTTCCGGATGTAGACTTCTACTGGAAAGGCGGTATCATTGCACCGGAATTCAGACGCCAGACGCTGTCTATGTGCAATCCGTTATTTGAAAAATGTATCATCTACGATGGTGGTGCACGTCGTTACGAGATTCACGAGCACGTAGAGGAAGTTCTGGAATTTTGGAATGGCATGCTGGAGCGTGCAGATCAGATCGACCTGAAAGAACTGCTGGATGAGAAACTTGGTTATCCGGCTCCTTTGTCATACGATGACTGGGTAGAAGCAAACCATTACCAGAAATTAAATGATGCACAGAAAAACTGGTTGTATCGTCAGGAGCTTGGCTACATCGAGAGCTTAAAAGGAATGACTGTGCGCGAGATCGCAGAGCAGAGAATTGAAGAAATTACAACAGCATTAAAAAAATATATGCTGTAATAAAGATGGGGATAGCTGTATAGTTTGCCTGTTATCAGGAGAATTATACAGCTATTTGACGGATAAAAACAAATGAGCATGTCGAAAACTGGACTGTAAATTATGGATTCGGAAGTTTGAAGAAAGAAAAACTGAATTGTGGATAACGGATTCAGAAGGTTGAAAAGTAAAAAAACTATATTTATAAAGACAAAGATATGCAAAAAAGATTGCGAGGAAAATTATGACGAAAAAGCAAAGGGCGCTTGAAATCATAGACCGTTTAAAAAAAGAATATCCGGATGCGGACTGTACCCTGGATTACGATCAGGCATGGAAACTTCTGATCAGTGTCCGTCTGGCAGCGCAGTGTACGGATGCCAGAGTAAATCAGATCGTTCCGAAACTGTTTGAAAAATATCCAAGCGTGGAAGCGCTGGCAGAGGCTGAGGTGGCAGACATTGAGGAGATCGTCCGTCCCTGTGGACTTGGAAAAAGTAAGGCGAGAGATATCAGTGCCTGTATGAAAATGCTTCGGGATGAGTTCGGTGGAAACGTGCCAAAGGATTTTAATGCACTGTTGAAACTTCCGGGGGTCGGCAGAAAAAGTGCAAATCTGATCATGGGTGATGTGTTTGGTGAACCGGCCATTGTGACAGATACGCACTGCATCCGTCTGGTAAACCGCATGGGACTGGTGGATGGCATCAAGGAGCCGAAAAAAGTAGAAATGGAACTGTGGAAGATCATCCCACCGGAGGAAGGCAGTGATTTCTGCCACCGTCTGGTGTGGCATGGCAGAGAAGTCTGTACTGCACGGACACAGCCATATTGTGACAAGTGTTGTTTAAATGATATTTGTAAAAAACGCATCTGATGCTAATGATATAGTAAAGATGCGATAAGAATAAAAATGTCCCTTTGGAAAAGTGAAGATAGTATTTGCATTAAGTAAGGGATGAAAAGCTTTGTATGAGAGAAAACTTTGAAATCATTGTAAAAGAAGGAGAACATGAATGCTGGAAATCAAAGAGTATGTGAAGGTAGAAAGTCTGGAGCAGGCATTTGAATTAAATCAGAAGCGAACCAATCAGATCATTGGTGGAATGCTCTGGATGAAAATGGGAGATCACAGGATACAGACCGCCATCGATCTGTCTGGTCTTGGTCTTGATACCATTGAGGAAGATGAGACGCAGTTTTCCATCGGATGTATGACATCCCTGCGTCAGTTGGAGTTACACGAAGGATTAAACCAGTGGAGTGACGGTGCAGTCCGTGAGAGTGTGCGCCATATCGTAGGTGTACAGTTTCGGAATCTTGCGACCGTAGGTGGGAGTTTGTTTGGAAGGTTTGGATTTTCCGATGTGCTGACCTGCTTTTTGGCAATGGACGCATATGTGGAACTGTATCACAATGGAATCCTGTCTCTGGCAGATTTTGTAAATCTTCCTCGTGATAACGATGTGTTGATTCGTCTCATCATAAAAAAGATACCTGGGAAATGCGTCTATCTGTCTCAGAGAAATACGAAAACAGATTTTCCAGTATTGACATGTGCCGTCTGTCTGGATAAAAAAGGAACCAGAGTGGCAGTCGGTGCAAGACCGCAGAAAGCAATGCTTCTGACTGTTTCTGAGGAGCAGACAGAAGAAATCAGAAAAAACGGTGCGGATGCAGCGGCAAAGATTGCAGAAGAACTTGCGGCTCAGATTCCGACACAGGATAACATGCGCGCCAGTGCCGCATATCGGACTCATCTGGCTAAGGTGCTGATCCGTCGTGCACTGCTGACCGTGACAGAGGAGGTGCAGTAACATGGTTGTGACAATTACATTAAATGGAAAAAAAGTGGATGCACTTGTAAAACCGGACACGTTGCTCATCGACTTTGTGCGTGATCACGGTTGCTATAGCGTAAAACGTGGCTGTGAAACATCCAACTGTGGACTTTGTACCGTATTTGTAAATGAAAAACCGGTGCTTTCCTGCTCCATGCTGGTGGCACGGGTAAATGGATGTAAAGTAGATACGTTAGAGGGACTTCAGAAAGAAGCGGAAGAATTTGGTGCCTTTATTGCGGATCAGGGTGCTGAGCAGTGCGGTTTCTGTAATCCGGGCATGATCATGAATGCCATTGCCTTATTCCGGGAAAATCCGGATCCTTCCGATGAAGAAATCAAAGAATATTTAGCAGGAAACCTCTGCAGATGTTCCGGATATGAGGGACAGATGCGTGGAATCAAAGCGTTTCTGGAATACAAAAAGAATGGAGGCAGCAGATGAAAGCAGTAAATCAGCCAATTCGAAAAAAAGATGCCATGGCGCTGGTGACAGGAAAACCGGTTTTTATGGACGATCTGGTTCCAAAGGACTGTCTGATCGTCAAATTACTGCGCAGCCCCCATGCAAATGCAATCGTAAAAGAAATCGATAAAACAGCAGCGGAGAAAGTACCGGGAATTGAAGCGATTTATACCTGGGAAGATGTACCGCAGCAGCGTTTTACTACGGCAGGACAGACCTATCCAGAGGCAACTCCTTACGATCGTCTGATTCTGGATCAGCATGTGCGTTTTGTAGGTGATCCGGTGGCGATCATTGCCGGAGAAGATGAAGCCTGCGTGGAAAAAGCCATGCGCCTGATCAAAGTAAAATATGAAGTCCTTCCGGCTATTCTGGATTTTCATGTGGCAAAAGACAACGAGATCCTGGTTCATCCGGAAGATAACTGGAGATCTCTCTGTCCGGTTGGAGCGGACAATAAGCGAAATCTTTGTGCCACAGCGAGATCTGAAGAAGGCGATGTGGACGGTGTGATGGCAGAATGTGATACCATCGTGGAGCATACCTATCACACGGTTGCGGATCAGCAGGCGATGATGGAGACCTTCCGTACGTATTGTTCCATCGATGCCTACGGCAGACTGAATATTTTCAGTTCCACACAGATTGTATTCCATGTGCGAAGAATCGTGTCCAATGCCCTTGGTATTCCGAAATCCCAGATCCGTGTGTCAAAACCCCGAGTCGGCGGTGGTTTCGGAGCGAAACAGACCGCTGTTTCTGAGGTTTATCCGGCATTTGTAACCTGGATGACAAAGAAACCGTCCAAAATTATTTTTACCAGAGTGGAATGCCAGATCGCTTCCTCACCACGTCATGAGATGGAAGTACACGTAAAAGTAGGTGCCATGAAGGACGGAACCATCCGTGCCATTGACATGTATACACTGTCAAATACCGGTGCTTACGGCGAGCATGGCCCGACAACCGTAGGATTAAGCGGACACAAATCCATTCCGCTTTATGCAAAAGCAGAGGCATTCCGTTTTGACTACGATGTTGTGTATACAAACGTAATGTCTGCCGGAGCATATCGAGGTTATGGTGCGACGCAGGGACAGTTTGCGTTGGAATCAGCAGTAAACGAACTGGCGCAGAAACTGCATATGGATCCGGTGAAGCTGCGTGAGCTGAATATGGTGCGGGAAGGCGAGATCATGCCAGCGTATTACGGTGAGCGAAACAACAGCTGCGCATTAGACCGCTGTCTGAAACGTGCGGCAGAGATGATCGGCTGGGAAGAAAAATTCCCTTGCCGCGACATGGGTAATGGAAAAGTGCGGAGCGTCGGTATGGCAATGTCCATGCAGGGATCCGGTATTTCTAACGTGGACGTAGGTTCTGCGACTATTAAGTTGAATGAAGACGGAAGTTATCTGCTTTCTATCGGTGCCGCTGATATGGGAACCGGATGCGATACAACGCTGGCACAGGTGGCAGCAGAATGTCTGGAATGTGATACGGACAAAATTGCAGTATCCGGTGCGGATACAGATACGTCTCCTTACGATTCCGGATCTTATGCTTCCAGTACCGCATACATTACCGGTAAAGCAGTGGAAAAAACTGCCCGACATCTGATCGAAGAAATCAGAGCGACCGCGGCGCAGATGTTGGAGTGCGGGGTGGAAGATACCAGATTTGAAGGAGATCATGTAAGCTGTGTTTCCACAGGAAAATCTGTGACAACAGCAGAGATTGGTGTACATTCCATGTGTGCCAATAATCATGCGCTTCAGGTAACAGAAAGTCATTATTCTCCGACTTCTCCGCCACCGTTTATGGTTGGAATGGCAGAAGTGGAAATTGATAAAGAAACCGGTGAACTGGAACTGATCGATTATGTGGCTGTGGTTGACTGTGGAACACCGCTGAACCCGAACCTTGCGAGAGTTCAGGTAGAAGGAGGACTGGGACAGGGCATCGGCATGGCATTGTACGAGAATGTACAATATACGGATTATGGAAGAATGATGAACAATTCCCTGATGCAGTATAAGATTCCTGCCCGCGTGGATTTATGTAAACTTCGCGTAGAGTTCGAGAGCAGTTATGAGCAGTCCGGTCCATTTGGTGCAAAATCCATCGGAGAGATTGTTATCAACACACCGTCTCCGGCTCTTGCACATGCAGTCGCAAACGCAACCGGTGTCTGGGTGCGTGAACTTCCGATCACACCGGAGAAAATTGCGATGGGTGTACCGGAGCAGTAAGGGAAAAAGAAGTAAAAATGTGTGTGTTTCCTTATGAAAAAGGAAAAGAATATGAAAAAGACCGGTAAAAGTTAATTTCAACACTACCAAAATGCCTTGAAACTTGGTATACTAAGTTTTAAGGCATTCTTTTACTTCTTCAAAGCAAAAGAATACTCCGTAAGGATTGCAGAACTGAACAGCGGAAAATATCAGCTTTGCAGATGTTCAGTTCGCAGCAAGATTTGCAGACAAATCTTGAATATATCAGAAAGGCAGGTGTGGCACATATGATGACCGTGTACAAGACGGACAACCGTGTCCTTCATGAAGTAGAAGAGATGGATCCGGGAGTCTGGATCATGATGACAAACCCAACAATGGAGGAGAGTCAGGAAGTCGCGGAACAATATGATATCGATATGGCAGACGTCCGTGCCGCACTGGATGAGGAAGAAAGTTCCCGTATTGAGCTGGAGGATGGATATACCCTGATCCTGGTGGATATTCCGGCAACAGAGATCCGTCATGAATCCAAAAACTATACAACTATCCCGCTTGGTATCCTTCTGACACAGGAATGTATCATTACCGTATGTACCGAGGAGACTCCGATCCTGCAGCATTTCATTGAGCGCAGAGTCCGTGAATTTTCCACAAAGAAGAAAATGCGTTTTGTATATCAGATTCTGTTCCGCACAGCGGCAATGTATCAGAGTACACTGCGTATCATTGATAAAAAGAGAACCGACATCGAGGAAAATATCGGCGGAAATACTGAAGATGAAGACCTTGTAAATTTACATGAACTGGAATCTACGCTGGTATACTTTGCCACATCCTTAAGAGCAAACGGTGTTGTGTTGGAGCGTCTGTCCAGATACAAACGACTGGAGCAGTATCCGGAAGATACGGAGCTGTTGGATGACGTCATTATTGAGAACAAGCAGGCGATTGAGATGACAATGATCTACCGAGATATCATTAATGGTACCCGCGAACTGGTATCCTCAGTTATTAACAACCGACTGAACAACGTCATGAAATACCTGACATCCATCACACTGGTCATGGCGATTCCGACCATCATTTCCGGATTATACGGAATGAACGTCAGTGGAAAATGGATGCCATTGTCCAATACACCTTACGGATTTGGAATCATCTGTCTTGGTACATTGATCATTTGTATTCTGATCCTGCTGATCTTAAGAAAGAAAAATATGTTGTAGTAATGTCATCAAATCTGCAATTTAGAATGGTGAGGTTACATAACATCACAAAAAACGTCCGTTTTTTCACAGAAAACGACATTGAGATAGAACGTTGCATATGAAATAATTATCCCATCGAGATAATAAATTTCATATGCGGCGTTTTTTTATGCAGGAAAAGAAGTTCCGGGCATAAAAGTAACCCGCAAAAAACAGGAGGGGAATTAACAATGTGAAAACCATCTATGCAGAGGCTCAGCCGGGGAAAGTAGTCTTAAAGGAGAAGGAGATTCCGGCACCGGGAAAAGGAGAAGTATTACTGAAAGCAAAATACAGTGCCATGAGCCCGGGAACAGAAAACGGATTACAAAGCATATCTGACTTCCATCCGAATGGAAGAAGCAATCAAACTGCTGATCCAGACAGATGCCAAGATGTATGAGATTGGTGAAAAAGTCGGATATAACAATGTGCGGCAGTTTGTGGATGCGTTCAAGCAGATTTATTCCATGAGCCCGATGGAATACCGTAAAACCTTTCGGGAAGATTAAAGCGTGATGCCCTGGTAGTGGAAAAATATAATATAAAGAAGAAAACTATATCACAGACATAGAAATTTTGCCTTGTGATATAGTTTTTTTAGTACTGATTAAATTTTGCTACATAGTGGCAGCTATAAACAGATTTACAATTCTGCCAGGTCATTGCATCGGGGAAACTCTGTTATTTAGATTCCCAGCGACCGGATGCTCCACATGGAAGAACCAGTCCGTTGGAAGAAACCGGAAGTCCGATTTCATCAGCAGTTACGATACCGTTGTATTTTTTCATAACGGTTCCGAGCATGTAAGCCAGTACTGCTGGTTGAAGTCCTGTTGTATAAGAATTAATCAGGAAGAACAGCGGATCATCGGAGAGGATCTGTGTACACAGTTTTACCAGTGGGTAAACAGATTCCTCAATTTTCCAGATTTCACCTTTCGGTCCTCTGCCATAAGAAGGCGGATCCATAATGATTGCATCGTAGTGGTTGCCGCGGCGGATCTCACGCTCTACAAATTTCACACAGTCATCCACCAGCCAGCGGATCGGTCTGTCACTGAGACCGGAAGAAGCAGCATTTTCTTTTGCCCACTGAACCATTCCTTTGGAAGCGTCCACATGAGTAACCTGTGCGCCTGCAGCGGCAGCAGCAAGTGTTGCCCCACCGGTATAAGCAAATAAGTTTAATACTTTGATCGGTCTGCCTGCTTTACGAATCTTGTCACCGAACCAGTCCCAGTTTGCAGCCTGCTCCGGGAATAAGCCGGTATGTTTAAAGCTGAATGGCTTTAAGTTAAAGGTAAGTTCATTGTAATGAATGGTCCACTGCTCCGGCAGATCGAAAAATTCCCATTCACCGCCGCCTTTTTTACTTCTATGATAGTGGGCATTGTGCTTGTGCCATCCCTTTTCCGTTTTCGGGGTATCCCAGATGACCTGCGGGTCCGGGCGAACCAGGAGATATTTTCCCCATCGCTCCAGCTTCTCACCCTGAGAACAATCAATCACCTGATAATCTTTCCAGTTTCTTGCTATCCACATTGTCTATTTCCTCTACTTTCTCAATGAAATTGTCTTTGTATAAAATGTGTTTCTTCTTATTATATTATAATAATGTATGTGCTTGTATGCGTTTGTACAATTCTTTATGATTATAGATGCTACTGCTACGTTCGTCAAGGAGATAAGCGATGTAGCGGAAATAGAAAATGATCGTGTCTTGGTGTATGTTTCTCTTCTTCACGCTTTCTTAGCAATCATTTTTGTATCAAAAATTAATGTATTTATAAAAATACAAGAAAAACACGAATATTTTGAAAAAAATTGAAAAAACTACTTGCAATTCCGAAAGAAATCTCTTATACTAGCTATTGCTGTGACATGATAGCAATGAAGCGCGAGGTTGCTGCCCGAGTGGCAGGTTTTCCGTGGAGCGAATGTCAAGTTAGGAAACTGACGACAAGTCACTGTACTGAAACTGAAGACCATGAAATGGTTGAAAACAACGTGTGTGAGATTGAATGATACACACGGGAGAGTGTACAGTCACCGCTTGTCGTACTAATCAAAAGTGCGAAAAGGAGGCGACTTTTTTTATGGCAAGTCAAGTAATGAGAATCATTCTCAAGGCTTATGACCACGAGATGGTGGATGCATCAGCAAAGAAAATTATCGAAACTGTAAAGAAAAACGGATCACAGGTGAGCGGACCGGTACCACTTCCTACTAAGAAAGAGGTTGTAACAATCTTAAGAGCGGTTCACAAATACAAAGATTCCAGAGAGCAGTTCGAGCAGAGAACACACAAGAGACTGATCGACATCGTAGCACCAACACAGAAAACTGTTGATGCACTGTCAAGATTAGAAATGCCGGCTGGTGTCAGCATCGACATCAAGATGAAAAACAAATAATTCATCTGGTAAAAAGTCTTCCTTATATAATAGGAAGCAACATGATTAAGGTAAAATCCTGAAGGGTTATATATAGAAGCAGCATTCTTCGAATCCGTTTTAACCCACGTTGCAAAACAACAATGGATTCAATGTTCCACTTATATATCACTGTTCTAGGATGAGCGCATAAAGCGCTCCGCTGTAGAGTAAACAGGAGGTAAATGAGATGAAGAAAGCTATCTTAGCTACAAAAGTCGGAATGACTCAAATCTTCAACGCAGACGGAGTTTTAGTTCCGGTTACTGTATTACAGGCTGGTCCGTGCTACGTTACACAGATCAAAACTGTTGATAACGATGGATACAGCGCTGTACAGGTTGGTTTTGTTGACAAAAAAGAGAAAGTTGTTACAAAAGATGCCAACGGTAAAAAAGAAATCAAACACAGACATGGTGTTAACAAAGCAGAGAAAGGTCACTTTGACAAAGCTGGCGTATCTGGTAAGAGATTCGTTCGCGAGTTCAAATTTGACAATGCTGAGGAATACAACCTTGCAGATGTGATCAAAGCTGATATCTTCGCTGAAGGCGACAAGATCGATGCAACAGCAATTTCCAAAGGTAAAGGTTTCCAGGGCGCAATTAAGAGATTTGGTCAGCACAGAGGACCTATGGCTCATGGTTCTAAATTCCATCGTCATCAGGGTTCCAACGGCGCTTGTTCTTCTCCGAGTAAAGTATTCAAAGGAAAAGGCATGCCAGGACACATGGGTAGCGTAAAGGTTACAGTTCAGAACCTTGAAGTTGTTCGTGTAGATGCTGAGAACAATTTACTTTTAGTTAAAGGTTCCGTACCAGGACCTAAGAAATCTTTAGTAACAATCAAGGAAACAGTAAAAGCTTAAGTTTTACTTGATTAGGAAAGGAGGACACACAGATGGCTAACGTATCTGTTTATAATATGGAAGGCAACGAAGTGGGCTCCATGGAACTGAATGACGCAGTTTTCGGTGTAGAAGTTAACGAGCATTTAGTACACATGGCAGTTGTACAGCAGCTTGCAAATAATCGTCAGGGAACTCAGAAAGCAAAAACACGTTCTGAAGTTAGCGGCGGTGGAAGAAAACCTTGGAGACAGAAAGGAACCGGTCATGCAAGACAGGGTTCAACAAGAGCTCCGCAGTGGACAGGTGGTGGAGTAGTATTCGCTCCGGTACCGAGAGATTACTCTTTCAAGATCAACAAAAAAGAGAAAAGAGCAGCTTTAAAATCCGCTCTGACATCCAGAGTAGAGGCTCAGAAATTTGTTGTTTTAGATGAGTTAAAATTAGACGCAATCAAAACAAAAGATTTTGTTAAAGTATTAAATAACTTAAATGTTTCCAAAGCACTGGTTGTTATGGGAGACAAAGATGTTGTTATTGAGAAATCCGCAGCAAATGTACCGGATGTTAAAACAACACAGGCTACACTGTTAAATGTATACGATATCCTGAAATATGATACCGTGATCACAACAAAAGCAGCTGTAGAGAAAATCGAGGAGGTATACGCATAATGGCAAACGTACAGTACTACGATGTAATCCTCAAACCGGTTATTACAGAGAAAAGCATGAATATCATGGCTGAGAAAAAATATACTTTCCTGGTTCATCCGGAAGCTAACAAAGCTATGATCAAAGAAGCTGTTGAGAAAATGTTCGACGGCGTTAAAGTTGCAAAAGTTAACACAATGAATTGCGAAGGCAAAACAAAAAGACGTGGAATGACTTTTGGTAAAACTGCTAAAACAAAAAAAGCTATCGTTCAGTTAACAGAGGATAGCAAAGATATCGAGATCTTCGCAGGTCTGTAAGATATCCACAAAGCAGTAGGCTAGGCACAGTAAAGTGCGATAATAAAACACAGTATTGAAAGGAGATTCATTATGGGAATCAAAACATATAACCCATATACACCTTCCAGAAGAAATATGACTGGTTCTGACTTCTCTGAGATCACAAAGAGCACTCCTGAGAAATCCTTACTGGTTTCCTTAAGCAAAAATTCTGGACGTAATAATCAGGGTAAAATCACAGTTAGACACCGCGGAGGCGGAGCTAAGAAAAAATACAGAATCATCGATTTCAAGAGAAATAAAGATGGTATTCCGGCAACTGTTATCGGTATCGAGTACGATCCGAACAGAACAGCTAATATCGCTCTGATCAGCTACGCTGATGGTCAGAAAGCATATATCCTTGCACCGGCAGGACTTACAGATGGTATGAAAGTTATGAACGGACCGGAAGCTGAGGTTCGCGTAGGTAACTGCTTACCGCTGGCAAACATCCCAGTTGGTACACAGGTTCACAATATTGAGTTACATCCGGGTAAAGGCGGACAGCTGGTTCGTTCCGCAGGAATGAGCGCACAGCTTATGGCTAAAGAGGGCAAATATGCTACTTTAAGACTTCCGTCCGGAGAGATGAGAATGGTTCCTATTAATTGCCGTGCAACCGTAGGTGTTATCGGAAACGGTGACCACAGCCTGATCAACATCGGTAAAGCAGGACGTAAACGTCACATGGGTATCCGCCCAACAGTACGTGGTTCTGTTATGAACCCGAATGACCATCCACACGGTGGTGGTGAAGGCAAGACAAGTATCGGTCGTCCAGGTCCATGCACACCTTGGGGCAAACCTGCTCTTGGCTTAAAGACAAGAAAGAAAAACAAACAGTCTAACAAACTTATCGTAAGAAGAAGAGACGGTAAAGCAATCAAATAGGAGGTTTAATATGGCTCGTTCATTAAAAAAAGGACCATTTGCTGATGAAAGCTTACTGAAAAAGATTGATGCTATGAACGCTGCAGGAGACAAACAGGTAATCAAAACCTGGTCCCGCCGTTCCACAATCTTCCCGCAGATGGTTGGACATACAATCGCAGTTCATGATGGAAGAAAACATGTGCCTGTATATGTTACAGAAGATATGGTTGGACACAAACTCGGTGAGTTCGTAGCAACCAGAACATACAGAGGACATGGAAAAGACGAAAAGAAATCTAAAGTAAGATAATTTTGGAAGGAGGTTATATCCATGGCAAAAGGACATAGATCCCAAATTAAAAGAGAGAGAAATGCACAGAAAGATACCAGACCTTCAGCAAAATTATCATATGCTAGAATGTCTGTACAGAAAGCTTGCTTCGTACTGGATGCAATCCGTGGCAAAGATGTAAAAACAGCTTTAGCTATCGTAATGTACAATCCGAGATACGCATCAAGCGTTATTGAAAAATTATTAAAATCAGCAATTGCTAATGCTGAGAACAACAACGGAATGAAAGTTGATGACCTTTATGTAGAAGAGTGCTACGCAAATAAAGGACCTACAATGAAGAGAATTCATCCGAGAGCACAGGGTAGAGCTTACAGAATCGAGAAGAGAATGAGCCACATCACAATCGTGCTTAATGAAAGATAGGAGGTAAAACATGGGACAGAAAGTTAATCCTCATGGCTTGAGAGTCGGTGTTATCAAAGACTGGAGTTCTAAATGGTATGCAGAAGGCAATTTTGCAGATCTCTTAGTTGAAGATTACAATATCAGAAAATTTTTAAAGAAAAAATTATACAGCGCAGGAATCGCTAAAATCGAGATCGAGAGAGCTTCTGACCGCGTTAAAGTTATCGTTTACACAGCTAAACCGGGTGTTGTAATCGGTAAAGGCGGAGCTGAGATCGAGAAAGTGAAAAAAGAGCTTCAGAAATATACAGATAAGAAATTAATCGTAGATATCAAAGAAGTTAAGAGACCGGACAAAGACGCTCAGCTCGTTGCAGAGAACATCGCAGCACAGCTTGAGAACCGTGTATCTTTCCGTCGTGCTATGAAATCCTGCATGGGCAGAAGTATGAAAGCTGGCGTTAAAGGTATCAAAACATCCGTTTCCGGACGTCTTGGTGGAGCAGATATGGCTCGTACAGAGTTCTACAGCGAAGGTACTATTCCGCTTCAGACACTGAGAGCTGATATCGACTACGGTTTCGCAGAAGCAGATACAACCTACGGTAAAGTAGGCGTTAAAGTATGGATCTACAAAGGTGAAGTACTTCCGAAAAAGGCAGTGGAAGGGAGCGATAAATAATGTTAATGCCAAAAAGAGTTAAAAGACGTAAACAGTTCCGTGGCACAATGGCTGGTAAAGCGTTAAGAGGCAATAAGATTACAAACGGTGAATACGGTATCGTTGCTCTCGAGCCATGCTGGATCAAATCTAACCAGATTGAGGCAGCCCGTGTTGCCATGACACGTTACATCAAACGTGGTGGTAAAGTTTGGATCAAAATTTTCCCGGACAAACCAGTAACAGCTAAACCGGCTGAGACACGTATGGGTTCCGGAAAAGGTGCTTTGGAATATTGGGTAGCTGTAGTTAAACCGGGTCGCGTATTATTCGAGATCTCCGGTGTGTCTGAAGAAATCGCTCGTGAAGCGTTAAGACTTGCAACTCACAAATTACCATGCAAGTGCAAAATCGTTTCCCGTGAAGACTTAGAAGGCGGTGAATAAGAATGAAATCTAGTGAATATTTAAAAGAGTTAAGAACACAGAGCGCTGCTCAGTTACAGGAACAGTTAGTAGCTGCAAAAAAAGAACTTTTCAATCTTAGATTCCAGAACGCAACAAATCAGTTGGACAATACTGGAAGAATTAAAGAAGTTAGAAAAAATATTGCCAGAATTCAGACCGTTATCACTGAGAAAGCGGAGTAATTCCCCTGGCGAGTAACCCATGAAAGGAGAACGCATCGTGGAAGAAAGAAATCTTAGAAAAACACGTGTTGGTAAAGTTGTAAGCGACAAGATGGACAAAACAATCGTTGTAGCTATCCAGGATAATGTAAGACATCCTCTTTACAACAAAATCGTGAAAAAAACTTATAAATTAAAAGCTCATGACGAGAACAATGAATGTGGTATCGGTGATACAGTCAGAGTTATGGAAACAAGACCTTTATCTAAAGATAAAAGATGGAGACTTGTAGAGATTATGGAGAAAGCAAAATAAGAAGGAGGCTGCCAGCATGATTCAACAGGAAAGCAGACTTAGAGTAGCTGATAATACAGGAGCAAAAGAGTTACTTTGCATCCGTGTTATGGGCGGTTCTACAAGAAGATATGCTAACATTGGTGATGTTATTGTAGCTACAGTTAAAGATGCAACACCAGGCGGAGTTGTTAAAAAAGGCGACGTTGTGAAAGCTGTAGTTGTTCGTACTAAAAGAGGCGCACGTCGTAAAGACGGTTCCTACATCAAATTTGATGAGAACGCTGCTGTTATCATCAAAGATGACAAAACTCCAAGAGGAACTCGTATTTTTGGACCGGTTGCAAGAGAACTTCGTGAGAAACAGTTCATGAAGATTGTTTCCCTCGCTCCGGAAGTATTATAGGAGGTACCGATTAATGCTGAAAATTAAAAAAGGTGATACAGTTAAAGTAATCGCTGGAAAAGATAAAGACAAAGAAGGCAAAGTAATCGCTGTTAACGCTAAGAAAAATACAGTTACTGTTGAAGGTATCAACATGGTTACAAAACATACAAAACCAAGTATGGCTAACCAGGCAGGTGGTATCGTTCAGCAGGAAGGACCGATCGATATTTCTAACGTTATGTATGTTCATAAAGGAGCAGCTACTCGTGTAGGCTTCAAGATGGACGGCGACAAAAAAGTTCGTTTCGCTAAATCAACTGGCGAAGTGATTGATTAATCAAAGAGAGGAGGTCCATCAAGTTGAGTAGACTGAAAGACACATATCAGAATGAGATCGTAGACGCTATGATCAAAAAATTTGGATATAAAAATATCATGGAAGTGCCGAAACTTGACAAAATTGTTATCAACATGGGTGTTGGTGAGGCAAAAGAGAACGCAAAGATTCTTGAGGCAGCTATGAAAGATCTTGAGATCATTGCAGGTCAGAAACCAATTACAACAAAAGCTAAGAATTCCATCGCTAACTTCAAAATCAGAGAAGGTATGCCGATCGGATGCAAAGTTACTTTAAGAGGCGAGAAAATGTATGAGTTCCTTGATCGTCTTGTAAACCTTGCATTACCGCGTGTACGTGACTTCCGTGGCGTAAACCCGAATGCATTTGACGGCAGAGGTAACTATGCACTTGGTATCAAAGAGCAGTTAATCTTCCCTGAAATTGAGTATGATAAAGTTGACAAAGTAAGAGGTATGGATATCATCTTCGTTACAACAGCTAACACAGATGAAGAAGCACGCGAATTACTGACACAGTTCAACATGCCATTCGCTAAATAACAGGAGGGGACTTTAATGGCTAAGAAATCAATGAAAATCAAACAGCAGCGTACACCGAAATTCTCTACCAGAGCATATACACGCTGCAAAATCTGTGGACGTCCGCATTCTGTATTAAAGAAATATGGTATCTGCAGAGTATGTTTCCGTGAATTAGCTTACAAAGGTGAGATTCCGGGCGTTAAGAAAGCAAGCTGGTAAGATACACTTAACGAAAGCAAGCTGAATGAAAATATTACAGGAGGAAACACAACATGACAATGAGTGATCCAATCGCAGATATGCTTACAAGAATCCGTAATGCAAATACTGCTAAACATGATACAGTAGATATTCCTTCATCCAAAATGAAAAATGCTATCGCAGAGATTTTATTCAACGAAGGATATATTGCAAAATACGAGATCATTGAAGATGGTAATTTCAAAACAATCCGTGTTACACTGAAGTACGGTGCTGATAAAAATGAAAAAATCATCACAGGTATCAAGAGAATCTCCAAACCGGGTCTGCGTGTATATGCAAGCAAAAACGAGATCCCGAAAGTTCTGGGTGGTTTAGGAACAGCAATCCTTTCTACAAACCAGGGCGTTATCACTGACAAAGAAGCTAGAAAACTTCAGGTTGGCGGAGAAGTATTAGCATTTGTATGGTAGGCCGGAAGCCACTTAGCGAAATCAAGCCTTCGGGCGCAGATTGAGGTTAGTGCGAGGTCCTTCTGTGAGATTAGCAAAAGCAAGCCATAGGCGCAGCTTGAGCTTAGCGAACAGAAGATTCCCGTGGAAATGTTCAGGAGCCAGAATATGGCTTCTGACAAACATCCTTAATTTCTCGATGAGAGAGTTAAGAGACTGCTTTACAGACAATGCTGTAAGGTGGTAAAATCTATAAACGATCCAAAAGTATAATTCCACTGCAAAGGTGGAACATACTGTGTAACAATGCATGTCGGCAGATGTCGACCAATACAGAATATAGGAGGTACGGGCATGTCACGTATAGGAAGAATGCCAATCGCGATTCCGGACGGAGTAACCGTAACAATCGCAGAAAATAATCAGGTGACTGTAAAAGGTCCTAAAGGAACACTTGAGAGAGTGTTACCTGCAGAGATGGATATCAAACAGGAAGGTTCTGAGATCATTGTAACCAGACCAAATGATTTAAAGAAAATGAAATCTTTACATGGTTTAACAAGAACTCTGATCCACAACATGGTAATCGGTGTAACAGCTGGTTACGAGAAAACACTGGAAGTTAACGGTGTTGGTTACAGAGCATCCAAATCTGGAAACAAACTGACATTAAACCTTGGATATTCTCATCCGGTAGAGATGATTGATCCAGAAGGCTTAGAGGCAGTTGTTGATGGAAACAAAATCATTGTAAAAGGTATCGATAAAGAAAAAGTTGGCCAGTACGCAGCAGAAATCAGAGATAAGAGAAGACCTGAGCCTTACAAAGGAAAAGGTATCAAATATGCTGATGAAGTTATCAGACGTAAAGTTGGTAAGACTGGTAAGAAATAATTGGAGGTGTGACAGGTAATGGTTAGTAAGAAATCAAGAACAGAAGTTCGCGTTAAAAAGCACAGAAGAGTGCGTAATCATTTAGCAGGTACTGCTGAAAGACCACGTTTAGCTGTTTTTAGAAGCAATAATCATATGTACGCCCAGATTATTGATGATACAGTTGGAAACACAATTTGTGCAGCTTCTACAATGGATAAAGACATTAAAGCAGCTTGCGAGAAAACAAATAACGTAGATGCAGCAGTTCAGGTTGGTACAGCAATCGCTAAGAAAGCACTTGAGAAAGGAATCACAACTGTAGTATTTGACAGAGGCGGTTTCATTTATCAGGGTAAAGTTCAGGCATTAGCAGACGCAGCACGTGAAGCTGGATTAAACTTTTAACAAGGAGGAAACAATACATGAAACGTACAATCATTGATCCCAGCCAGTTGGAATTAAATGAAAAAGTGGTATCAATTAAACGTGTAACCAAAGTTGTTAAAGGTGGACGTAACATGCGTTTTACAGCTTTAGTCGTAGTCGGCGATGGCAACGGTCATGTTGGTGCAGGTTTAGGAAAAGCAGCTGAAATTCCGGAAGCAATCCGCAAAGGAAAAGAAGATGCAATGAAGAAACTCATCGAGGTTAAATTAGACGCAAACAACAGTATTACACATGATACAACTGGTAAACATACAGGTGCATCTGTATTATTAAAAAGATCTCCGGAAGGTACTGGAGTTATCGCTGGTGGCCCGGCACGTAACGTGTGCGAGCTCGCTGGTATCAAAAACATCCGTACAAAATCTCTGGGATCCAATAACAAGCAGAACGTTGTACTTGCTACAATCAATGCGCTCAGCCAGTTAAAATCCCCGGAAGAAGTAGCTAGACTTCGCGGTAAATCCGTAGAAGAGATCCTGGGTTAAGGAGGGATATAAGATGGCAGATAAATTAAAAATCACACTTGTGAAATCTACAATCGGTGCAGTTCCGAAACATGTTAAAACAGTAGAAGCTTTAGGTTTAAAGAAACTTAACAAAACTGTTGAAATGCCGGATAACGCAGCAGTTCGTGGTATGATTCAGCAGGTTAGACATTTAGTAAAAGTAGAAGAAATCTAATAGTAAGGAGGTGCCACGATGGATTTATCAAACTTAAGACCGGCAGAAGGTTCAAAACACAGCGATAACTTCAGAAGAGGCCGTGGACACGGTTCAGGAAATGGTAAGACAGCAGGTAAAGGCCATAAAGGACAGAAAGCTCGTTCCGGAGCTCCAAGACCAGGCTTTGAAGGTGGTCAGATGCCATTATACAGAAGAATCCCGAAAAGAGGATTCACTTGCAGAAACTCCAAAGAGATCGTTTCTGTAAACGTATCTGCTCTTGAGAGATTTGAGAATGATACAGTTGTAACTGTAGACACTCTGATCGAGGCAGGACTTGTTAAAAACCCGAGAGATGGTGTTAAAATCCTTGGAAACGGAGAACTGACAAAGAAACTTACAGTTCAGGCAAACGCTTTCAGTGCATCAGCAAAAGAAAAAATTGAGGCACTTGGCGGAAATGCAGAGGTGATCTAATGCTTGAAACAGTCCGTAACGCATTTAAGCTCAAGGAAATCAGAAGCCGTATCATTTATACCCTGCTCATGTTAGTAGTGGTACGAATCGGTACGCAGCTTCCGGTTCCGGGAGTTAATGGAAGCTATTTCTCAGAATGGTTTTCTGGCAATTCAGGCAGCGCTTTCGGATTTTTTGATGCAATTACCGGCGGTTCTTTCGAGAAGATGTCGGTATTTGCATTGAATATTACTCCATATATTACGTCTTCTATTATTATCCAGCTTCTGACCATTGCGATTCCAAAACTGGAAGAGCTTCAGAAAGACGGTGAAGAAGGTCGTAAGAAGATGACTGCAATTACACGTTATCTGACAGTAGCACTTGCATTAATGGAATCTCTTGCTATGGCAATCGGATTCGGCAGAAGTGGACTTCTGATCAAATTTAATGCTCTGAATGTTATTACAGCTGTCGTAACATTGACTGCAGGATCTACCGTAATCATGTGGATCGGTGAGAGAATTACAGAGAATGGTGTAGGAAACGGTATCTCTATCGTACTTACAATCAACATTATCTCAAGAATCCCACAGGATCTTACATTATTATTTGAACAGTTTGTAAAGGGAAAAGAAATTGCATTCCAGGTACTGAATTTGGCAATTATTATTGCAATTATCATTATAGTAACAGTCTTAACTGTCGCTTTACAGGGAGCTGAGCGGAGAATTCCGGTACAGTATTCCAGAAAAGTACAGGGAAGAAAACAGGTTGGTGGACAGACATCTCATATTCCGTTAAAGGTAAATACTGCAGGTGTTATTCCAATCATCTTTGCACAGTCATTATTCATGTTCCCACTGATCATCATGCAGCTGCTTGGTAAATCTGGTGGAAACGGAATTGGCGGTACAATTCTTAAAATGTTAAATCAGTCCAATTGGTGTGATTTCAATGAACCGATATACTCTATAGGATTAATTGTATATATTGCATTAGTTATTGCTTTTGCATATTTCTATACATCCATTACATTTAATCCGTTGGAAATTGCAGACAATATGAAAAAACAGGGAGGCTTTATCCCGGGTATCCGTCCAGGTAAGCCAACCAGTGAATATCTGACAAAGATCTTAAACTACATCATTTTTATCGGTGCCGTAGGTCTGGTAATTGTTGCAGTTATTCCGATCTTCTTTGAGGGAGCATTCAATGCATCAATTTCATTTGGTGGAACATCTCTGATCATCATCGTTGGTGTTATCATTGAGACATTAAAACAGATTGAGTCCCGTATGCTGGTTCGGAATTATAAAGGATTTTTAAATGATTAATGTACTGTTGGAGATACTTGAAATTACAGGTATCTCCTATTGTGCTTTATAAATGTTTTTTAGTATTTTCAAAACGAAGCAAATCCTGTACAATAGAGAGAGCAGTAAGGGAAAGGCTCATATCGGAGGAGGAAGAACAATGAAAATAATTATGTTAGGGGCACCAGGTGCCGGCAAAGGAACTCAGGCAAAGAAGATTTCAGATAAGTTTGCCATTCCACACATTTCAACAGGAGATATTTTCCGTGCCAATATTAAAAATGATACAGAGCTTGGAAAGAAAGCCAAAACATATATGGATCAGGGACTGTTAGTTCCGGATGAACTGACCTGTGATCTTGTTGTAGACCGTATTTCAGAAGATGACTGCAAAAACGGATTCATTCTGGATGGTTTTCCAAGAACAATCCCGCAGGCAGAGTGCCTGACAGAAGCATTGAATGCACGTAATGAGAAAATGGATTACGCCATCAATGTAGATGTGCCGGATGAAAATATCATCAGCAGAATGTCTGGCAGAAGAGCATGCTTAAACTGTGGTGCAACATATCATATTGTAAATATTCCGACCAAGAAACCGGGAATTTGCGACCGTTGTGGAGAGCCGGTTGTACTTCGTGATGATGATCAGCCGGAGACAGTAAAAAAACGTCTGGATGTATATCATGCACAGACAAAACCTCTGATCGATTACTATGGCGATCAAGGTATCTTGAAAACAGTAGACGGCACTCAGCCGATGGAGACTGTTTTTGAAGAAATCGTGAAAATGTTAGAAGCTTAATGCTCCAGAATGGAGGAAAACATGTCAGTAACTATTAAATCTGAACGTGAAATTGAGTTGATCCGCAAGTCTTGCCATATCATTGCCAAGATTCATCAGGATCTTGGTAAAGAGCTGAAAGCAGGAATGTCCACTCTGGAAGTAGACAGCATGGCAGAAGATATGATCCGAAGCTATGGCTGCGTACCGAACTTTAAAAATTATGGTGGCTTTCCGGGTTCCGTGTGTGTATCCATCAACAATGAGGTAGTACACGGTATTCCATCAGCAAAAAGAATCATTCAGGACGGTGATATTGTAAGTCTTGATATGGGTTGCATCTACAAAGGTTATCATTCTGATGCAGCAAGAACCCATGCAATCGGTGAGGTTTCAGAAGAAGCCAGATTACTGATCGAACGTACAAGACAGAGCTTTTTTGAAGGTATTAAGTATGCGAAAGCAGGAAATCATCTTCATCAGATTTCCAATGCAATTGGTGCATACTGTGAGAAATTTGGTTATGGCGTTGTAAGAGATCTGGTAGGTCACGGTGTAGGCTGTGAGCTGCATGAAGATCCACAGATTCCGAATTTTACTCAGAAAAGCAGAGGTATCCGTCTGCGTCCGGGTATGACATTAGCAATTGAACCAATGGTCAATGCAGGTCGTTATGATGTGGAGTGGACCGACGACGACTGGACAGTTATCACAGAAGATGGTTCTCTTTCAGCTCATTATGAGAATACAATTCTGATCACAGACGGCGAGCCGGAGATTCTGACACTGACAGAGGATGAGCGTGTTCTGATGCAGAATGGAGGACTGGGATGCGAGTAGAACTGGCATTGTCACTGGCAGGACACGATAAAGGGCATTACTATGTCATTTTGCGTGAAGAAGGAGATTTTGTCTATGTAGCAGATGGCATTCTGAAGCTGTGTGAACAGCCGAAGAAAAAGAACTGCAGACATATTCAACGGATTAAAAGACTGCCGGCAGAGGTGACAGAACTTCTTTTAAATCAGGAAGATCGAAACGATCTGAATGTAAAGCGGGCACTGAAACTGTATCAACAGCGTATCCAAAATACAGTAGAACAATAACAGGAGGCAAATCAATGTCAAAAGCAGATGTAATTGAAATGACCGGAACAGTTATAGAGAAACTTCCGAATGCGATGTTTCAGGTAGAATTAGAGAATGGTCATCAGGTACTTGCTCATATCAGCGGTAAATTACGTACAAACTTTATTCGTATTTTACCGGGAGATCAGGTTAAAGTAGCACTTTCACCGTATGATCTGACAAAAGGCAGAATTACCTGGAGAGATAAATAGAACACGGAACTTGTAAGTATTTGTTTTTATACAAAAAGAGTATAAAAAACTTAAAAAACATGTTGCAATAAGGAATACTCCATGCTATAATACCCAATGACGCTTTTGGAGAACCAAGGGAATATTATGTATATTGCCTGGCTTCTATTCACAAAACGAAAAGGCTTTATAGTATGGAGTTTTTTTGTTTAAGGAAAGGAGGATTTGCTGTGAAGGTAAGATCATCAGTTAAACCTATTTGCGAAAAATGCAAAGTAATTAAAAGAAAAGGAAGCATCAGAATTATCTGTGAAAATCCGAAGCACAAACAGAGACAGGGTTAATCATTCTTTAAATAGATGATGAGAGCAGGTTGGAGACAACGCGAAACTGCTAATCCGTTCCTCCATGGAGCACTCTGCCACAGAGTACCAATTTGGAACAGGATCTGTTTGAATCAGAAGGGATTACAGCGTCTCCTGAAATTTTCCGGATGTGCGGCTGCAGCAAGATTCCCTCTGAATTTTGCTGTTCATGGCGGAAGATAAAACGACACTGTAATGTTTCTATAATATAGAAGCATTAATGAACAGCTGATACAGGTTGTGCACACATTTCAGGCCGGGTAATCCGGAGCTGCATAAAATGTATCGGGATGTAACTAAGAAAACGAAATCATTATGGAGGTGTAAACACACATGGCTCGTATCGCAGGTGTAGATTTACCAAGAGAAAAACGTGTAGAGATTGGCTTGACTTATATTTATGGTATTGGCGTTGCAAGTTCCAATCGTATTCTTGCAGAAGCAAAAGTTGATCCTAATATCCGCTGCAAAGACTTAACAGATGATGATGTTAAGAAAATCAGTGCAGTAATTGATGAGTCTCAGACAGTAGAAGGTGACTTAAGAAGAGAAGTTGCTATGAACATCAAGAGACTTCAGGAGATTGGATGCTATCGTGGTATCCGTCACAGAAAAGGACTTCCGGTTCGTGGTCAGAAAACAAAGACCAACGCTAGAACAAGAAAAGGTCCGAAGAGAACAGTAGCAAACAAGAAAAAATAATGCATTGAGATAGAGAGGTCGTCCATGGGACAGACCGCAATGCATTTTGACAAAAATCTGTAGAAAGTAGGTTAGTTTAATTATGGCTAAGAAAGTTACAAAGAAAGTGACTAAAAAGCGTGTAAAGAAAAACGTTGAACGTGGACAGGCACATATTCAGTCTTCTTTCAATAATACAATCGTTACATTGACAGACGCTGAAGGCAATGCTTTATCATGGGCAAGTGCCGGTGGTCTTGGATTTAGAGGTTCAAGAAAATCTACTCCTTATGCTGCACAGATGGCAGCAGAGACTGCTACAAAAGCAGCGCTCATTCATGGTCTTAAAACAGTAGACGTATTCGTAAAAGGACCGGGTTCAGGAAGAGAAGCAGCTATCCGTGCTCTTTCCGCAAGCGGCCTTGAAGTAACAAGTATCACAGACGTTACTCCGGTACCTCACAACGGTTGTCGTCCGCCAAAACGTAGAAGAGTCTAATTAGGAGGTGTAGTCTGAGATGGCAGTAAATAGAGTACCTGTTCTTAAAAGATGCAGATCCCTTGGTATGGATCCGATTTATTTAGGAATTGATAAAAAATCAAATAGACAGTCAAAAAGAGCAAACAAGAAGATCTCTGAGTATGGTCTTCAGTTAAGAGAAAAACAGAAAGCAAAATTCATCTACGGAGTTCTGGAGAAACCTTTCCACAACTACTATGAGAAAGCTGATAGAATGAAAGGCATGACAGGTGCAAACCTCATGACAATTCTTGAGAGCAGACTTGACAACGTAGTATTCCGTCTTGGATTAGCTAGAACAAGAAAAGAAGCTAGACAGATCGTTGATCACAAGCATGTATTAGTAAACGGCAAATGCGTAAACATTCCGTCTTACTTAGTAAAAGCTGGTGACACAATCGAAATCAAAGAGAACGCTAAAAGCTCTCAGAGATATAAAGATATCCTTGAGGTAACAGCAGGCCGTCTCGTTCCGGAATGGCTTGATGTTGATCAGGAGAACCTGAAAGGCGAAGTAAAAGAGTTACCGACACGCGAGATGATCGATGTACCGGTAGACGAGATGCTTATCGTCGAGTTATATTCTAAATAATCATGTAGGCAACGAGCAGTGCCGAATTTGCACAAAAATCAGACGCTTCATGGCATCATGCAGGCGGATGATTTTTGTGTCTTAAAATAAAAGCACTGATTAGTATAAAATTTAAGGAGGGACGTACAGTGTTCGATTTTGAAAAACCAAAAATTGAGATTGCTGAAATTTCAGAAGACAAAAAGTATGGCAAATTTGTCGTAGAGCCGCTCGAAAGAGGTTACGGCATTACTCTTGGTAATTCCCTGAGAAGAATCATGCTTTCTTCATTGCCGGGAGCAGCAGTTAGTCAGGTAAAGATTGATGGTGTTTTACATGAGTTCAGCTCAATCCCAGGTGTTAAAGAGGATGTTACTGAGATCATCATGAACATCAAAAATTTGGCTTTAAAGAATACCAGTCCAACAAATGAATCTAAAGTTGCTTACATTGAATTTGAAGGTGAAGGCGTTGTTACTGCAGCTGATATCCAGGCTGATCCGGATATCCAGATCATGAATCCGGATCTTGTAATTGCTCACTTAAACGGTGGGGTAGATTCCAAGTTATACATGGAACTGACAATTACAAAAGGACGTGGATATGTAAGCTCAGATAAAAACAAAGGCGAAGATGTACCGATCGGCGTTATCGCTGTAGATGCAATCTACACACCAGTTGATCGTGTAAACCTGACAATTCAGAATACACGTGTAGGTCAGATCACTGACTATGATAAACTTACATTAGATGTTCATACAAACGGAACACTTGAGCCGGATGAGGCTGTCAGCCTTGCAGCAAAAGTATTAAGCGAGCATCTGAATCTCTTCATCGACCTCTCTGAGAATGCTAAGACAGCAGAAGTCATGATCGAGAAAGAAGACAACGCAAAAGAGAAAGTTCTGGAAATGAACATTGATGAGCTTGAATTATCCGTTCGTTCTTACAACTGCCTGAAGAGAGCAGGAATCAACACTGTTGAAGAGTTGACAAACAGAACACCGGAAGACATGATGAAAGTTCGTAATCTTGGACGCAAGTCTTTAGAAGAAGTACTGGCAAAATTAAAAGAGTTAGGCTTACAGCTCAATCAGGGCGAAGAGTAATTCTTTTATATAACTCATTAAGCGGCAGAGGATATAAGACCGATGTGCGTTAATCTGTCGTCATTCATGAGTGGAGGAATATCAACAGGGCAGACAACAAAACGTCTCCCCGCATCACATTCGGTATCTAAGTCCAAAGAGCGTTGCCGGATGAACCACAATAATGGAGGGCTATTAAAATGGCAAAATATCGTAAATTAGGAAGAACATCTTCCCAGAGAAAAGCATTAATCAGAAGTCAGGTAACTGCATTACTTCACAACGGAAGAATCATCACTACAGAGGCTAGAGCAAAAGAAGTTCGTAAAGTCGCTGAAGGTCTGATCGCATCTGCAGTAAAAGAGTGCGATAACTTCGAAGAAGTTACTGTAAAAGCTAAAGTTGCTCGTAAAGACAGCGAAGGCAAGAGAGTAAAAGAAGTTGTAGATGGTAAAAAAGTTACTGTTTATGATGAAGTTGAGAAAACAATCAAGAAAGATATGCCGTCCCGTCTTCATGCAAGAAGAGAGATGCTGAAAGTTCTTTACCCTGTAACAGAGACAGGCGCAAAGAAAAAAGATACTAAAGAAGTTGATTTAGTAGATAAATTATTTACAGAGATCGCACCAAAATACAAAGATCGTAACGGTGGATACACAAGAATCGTTAAAATCGGTCTTCGTAAAGGTGACGGAGCAATGGAAGTTGTTCTTGAGTTAGTATAAGATTTACAGAGTACTTCATGGAGTCATACGAAAAGAAATTTTCGTATGACTTCTTTTTTTTGTGCAATTTAAAAATATTTTGCATGGAAGTTTGCATAAAAACCTTGTTAATAAATTGTTGATGATCCACAGTACTTGTGCACCATGCTACGAAAGACCATTCAAATGTCTTCATAAAGTATGCGGATTGCACATTTCCAATTGGTAACAAGTGATCGAAATAATACATTAATAAGTTTTTGTTATTATAAGGTAGCTTTTTTCTATTGGAAATGTATTAAATCATATTGTATTATAAGCATGTGCTTGAGAAAGTACAAAACATAGGGAATAAATAATTAATAAAGGGAATAATTGGAAAGAACGGAGGGAATTCATATGAGAAGTACGGAAAACAAAAAAGTAACTGTTACAGCTGTAGACAGCAAATATCGTTGTAACTTATGTGGACACCTTACAAACAATTTTGGCCGTCGTTGCCCACAGTGCGGAACAGTGATTTCTGTTTATACAGCAACAGACGTAACCTTTGATGCTACTTCATACCGATAAGAAGCAGCACAACAAATTAGTAATTTTCAAATACCAACATAAATACCAAACCTTCATGTTCGTGTAGAAGGGAAGCTACACGATTAAAACCTAACTCTTTATATACTTTGTCCGAAGTATGAAACAGAAAAAAGAAGCGGAATGAACCGCTTCTTTTTTTGTGCAATTTATATGCAATATTTTTGTACACTTATACTATTCCTTTATTACAGTGCGGACAGGTCAAGTTTGTCAAAATCTTCCACCAGACTCTGTGCAATCCCTGTGATGATCTCCAGATCACGTACTGTCTGTCCTTCCAGATTTAAAACCATAACCGGATCATGCAGAGAGGCTCTCAGAAGCATCCAGCCGGTACATACACCAGAGAAGCGGATTCTTACACCTTCATAGGCAGTTGGAAGCTCAAAGCCGGACTCAGAAGCTCTGGTCTTGAACTCTGCCAGTACACGGGAGCCATAGCTGTGGAAATCCTCTGTAAGAATCGGAAAACGTACTTCACGGTCGGCATATTCGGTGCTGAGACCGGAAATGAAATGATCAATAGTTTTTCCTTCACGTTTCGCTTTAGCGACGGCAATCACCAGTTTGACAGCCAGATAAGCGCCGTCATCCAGATAATAATTCTCTTTCAGGCAGCCGTGACCGGAAGTCTCCATAGCCAGTGGGCTTACAATGCCTTTGGCATTGAGTTCCTTACATTTGTTGATTACATTTTTGTAACCGCGCATATAAGGCAGATGCTTCAGACCAAGCTGATTTTCAAGAAAGTCAGTCAGACGGTCGGAAGTAACGGAATCCGTGATAATGGTGCTGCCCGGATAATCCGGCGCCAGAATAGCTGCAATCATGGCGATAATGGAATCACGGTTGATCGGTGTGCCATCGGACAATACAGCAGACATACGATCTACATCCGTATCAAAGATCAGACCAAGGTCAGCACCAGCAGCAACGGTTGCGTCACAGATGGCTTTCATAGCGTCTTTGTTTTCCGGGTTTGGAATATGATTTGGGAACATACCGTCCGGATCAAGGAAATTGCTTCCGATTGTGTCTGCACCCAGTTCATTTAATACTTCATTTACAAAGAATCCACCGGCACCGTTTCCGGCGTCTACAACAATCTTTAATCCTTTTAATGGTTCGTCATAATTTTCGGCATTTACGCCATCACAGATCTTCATACACAGATTTGCACTGTAAAGTGAGATCAGTTCAAACTCTGTCAGACGGTTGCAGTCTGTCGGCAATGGTCTGGTCAGTGTGTCTGATGATACCTGCTCTGCCAGTCCTGCGGCAATTTCAAGAATGGCAGTAATATCATCGTGCTCCAGTCCGCCGTCTTTGTCAAAAAACTTCAGTCCGTTTCTGTTAAACGGAAGATGGCTTGCTGTGATCATGCAGGCACCATCGTACCGGGTTTCCGGATATACGATGGACATGAACATGGCAGGTGTGGAAGCCATGCCACAGTCGGATACGTAGATGCCCTCGTCTAACATACCCATCATAGCCTGCTTTTTCAGCTCAGGACCGGTGATTCTGGAGTCTGTACCGATACCGATGATACATTCGTCCGGCTTGATATTTTTCTTTTTCAGAAGCCAGATGGCGAATGCACGACCGATCAGGTACGCTGCCTCGGAAGTCAGTGTGACATGCTCATTTTCGATGCCTTCACACGCGATGCCCCTTACATCGCTGCCGTTCTGCAACTTCAGTAATTCAGTTTTACTCATTGACATAAAATGATTTGCTCCTTTTTATTCTTTTTCAGATTGATTATAATTCAGTCGCGTATGGAATACAAGAGAGAATGAAAGAGAGAAAAATAGGAGTGGTTTATAAGCGAATTTGCCTACTATTTTTTACAAATATAAAATCTTTATAAAAAATGCTAAAAAAGTATAAAAACGATTCAATTTTTCTCAAATTTGATTTGTTATTAAGTAACTGCTTGGTAACTCAAAAAAAGAGGAGTATAATACAATGCATAGTTCAAGGTAGAGAAAGGAGAGGGGACTATGTTTAAAAAATTTACAAATGGCTGTGTAAAACTCGTACAGCGATTCCTTCCTGACGCATTCGTTTTCTGTATTATCTTAACGATTGTCGTATTTATCGCAGCAATGCCGGTAGCAGGTATGAATCCGATCGAAGTTGCAAACGCCTGGGGATCAGGTGTATGGGGACTGTTAGCATTCTCTATGCAGATGGCACTGGTTCTTGTACTTGGTAGTGCATTGGCAAACGCACCGGCTATCAAGAGAATTATTGTAAAACTTGCTGGAGTACCGAAAAAACCAGCAGGAGCAGTTGCATTTGTTACAATTATTTCTGCAATCTGCTGCTTTATTAACTGGGGATTTGGTCTGATCATCGGCGCATTACTTGCAAAAGAAGTAGCAAAGAAGATTAAAGGTCTTGATTATCGTCTGATCATTGCAGCCGCTTATTCAGGATTCGTAATCTGGCATTCAGGAATTTCCGGATCTATTCCGCTTGGTATGACAGCTCTCGATGTTGACGGAACTGTTGCAAATACAGGTGGAGCAGTTACAGAGGTTGTTCCTACATCACAGACAATTTTCTCTGCATGGAACCTGATCATGGTTGTAGCAGTAGTAGTTGTTGTCGCTATCGTAAATGCAAAAATGCATCCGGATGCAAAAGATGTTGTTTCCATAGATCCGAAACTTCTGGAAGATGCACCGGAAGCAGTTGAGACAAAAGCGAAAAAAGATCGTACACCGGCTGAGAAACTTGAGAACAGTATGATTCTTTCTTATATCGTTGTTGTAATCGGAGCAGTTTATCTGATTTACTATTTCGTGAATGCAGGTTCTATTCTGAACGCATTATCACTGAATATCGTAAACTTGATTTTCTTAATCCTTGGTATTGCATTCCATAAGACACCGATCGGTTATGTAAAAGCCATCATGGAGTCTGCAGAGAGTGCTGGTGGTATTATCTTACAGTTCCCATTCTACGCTGGTATTCAGGGTATGATGGTTACCGCAGGTTCAAACGGCGTATCCCTTGCATCTGCAATCAGTAATGGATTTGTAAGTATTTCTACACCGCGTACATTCCCGGTACTGTGCTACTTAGCAGCAGGTATCGTAAACTTCTTCGTACCGTCAGGCGGCGGACAGTGGGCTGTTCAGGGACCTATCATGATGCCTGCAGGATTAAAACTTGGCGTTACACCAGCTGTTACAGCTATGGGTATTGCCTGGGGTGATGCATGGACAAACATGCTGCAGCCGTTCTGGGCACTTCCGGCACTTGGTATCGCAGGTCTGGGTGCAAGAGATATCATGGGTTACTGTGCAATCGTACTGATCGTATCCGGTATCGTTACAGCACTTGGATTCCTGTTCTTAGTACCATTACTGGCATAGGAAGAAATAATTTTTAGAAAGTTTGTTTTTTAACGTATGGAAAATGTAACAATTATCAGTCACCTGACCCCGCGTGAGTGGAAAATGTCGTGGGAAAATAAGGTTGTGGAAGATTCAAGAGAGAATATGCGTGCGTATCAGCAGCAGAATTGCTTTTGGGGACATTTTAAGAATGACAGGGACTTTACGATCTGCCATCACAAAGAGTTTGAAATTAAAGGTATGAGTCTTGGACTTTACTTTAATGGAACAATCGAAGATGATGAGCGTGGTTGTAAGATTGTTGGTAAATTCGGAAAGAAGAAAACAGCAAATCTGTTTCTTGGAATGGGAGCAGCGCTCTGTATCGCAGCAATATTTGGAGCAATCGCACGTCAGGATATGGAAGTATCCATTGTCGCGACTGTATTGCTTGCCATTTTACTGATTGTCTATTTTGCAAAGCCACAGAAGGGACAGAAACGGATTCTGGACCAGCTGGAGAAAATATCCTTTGATAATAACTATCATAGAAAGGTGAGTAAAAAAGCAAAAGCAGATGTGAAGAAAAAACGAACCATGCGGGAAAAAGCAATGGTGAATGTGGAGTAAAAAGGAAAACCCGAACAGATCAGAAATGAACTGTTCGGGTTCTTTCTTTGCTTGATTGGAAATTATGCTGAATTTCTTATTAAACGCTTGATTATCTATACAATCTGCCGGTCATAAGAAGTAAGTATAAATGTTCACAAATCTATTGCAAGGAGAATGAGAAGAAATTAATTTTCATTCTCTGCATAAGGGAGGGTGAAGATAAATTCGGTTCCTACCCCTTCGGTACTGATGACATTAATATTTTCATGGTGTGCATGAATGATCTCTTTTACAATGGCAAGACCAAGTCCGGTGCCTTTTTTATCTTTTCCACGGGATGCATCTGTCTTATAAAAACGTTCCCAGATACGTCCGATGCTGTCTTTGGGAATACCAATGCCGCGATCTTTGACGGATACAAATACCTTTCCGTTTCGCAGCGTAGTTTCAATCGTGATGGCGGAATCTGCATTGCTGAATTTAAAAGCATTGTCGATCAGATTGTGCATAACCTGATCAATTTTTGCGGAATCTGCTTTGACATACAGTTCGTCTCCGGTCAGGATCAGGTCAAAGGAAAGGCGCTTTTCTTTACAGCGTCCCTCAAACATCAGTATTGTTCGTTTGATGAGCTGATTCAGATCAAATACGGTCAGATTCAGGTACGTGCCTTTAGAACCATATTTATTCAATTCCAGAAGACTTTGCGTCAGCTTTTCCAGACGTTCTGCTTCAAAAATGATAACGTTTAAATATTTTTCCTGTAACTCCGGTGGAATCGTACCATCTGCCATCGCCTGTGCGTAACCTTTGATGGATGTCAGTGGAGAACGGAAGTCGTGAGACACATTGGAAACGAATTTGTGCTGATCGTTTTCAAGTGCATCCAATTCCACTGCCATGTAGGTTAAAGTATCTGCCAGTGTTCCAAGTTCATCCTGCCGATGCAACTCCAGTTTGGTTTCAAAATCGCCCTCTGCATAGGAGACAGCGGCTTTACAGATCGTATTCAGTGGGCGGTAAACGGTAAAGAAGAATACCACCAAAATGATCATGGCCAGCAGTGCCAGAAAAATCAGGGACAGATAATAACTGTTCAGTAAGCCATATTGCAGATCTGAAATGTGGCTCAGTGGCTGACAGATCAGGACATAACAGCTTACACTGTAATTATGAGTGACCGGCGTATAAACACTTAGCACATCGGAATCATAAAGGTTGTAAAAATGGTTGATATTATAATAATCGCTTCCAAAATCCAGAATGTCAAAATCCGGGATCATTTCGGAGTCAGTGGCTTCCCAGGATTCGGTAGAAGTCACAAGAATTTTCCCGTCGGTATCCACGACATAAATATCTGCATTCAGGTAGCTGCCTACTGCATAAAGCTGTTTTTGAAACTGTGTCAGCGTCATATCGGAACTGTAATAGTTGGTTCCAAAGGACGTGGCGATCAGGTTACTTTCCCGGCGTAGAGCAGAGGCAAAATGTTTTTCGAGATATTTCTGATTGTAACGGGCAGTAAAGGTGGATATCATAATAAATCCAAGCACTGCAAATACAAGATAAGAAAATATCATCCTGAAAAGTATTTTATGTTTCATATGAAATAAATGCGGTTAGCGGCGTTCGAATTTGTATCCGATGCCCCATACCGTTGAAATCCCCCAATGTTCGTGATCTTTGATTTTTTCCCGGAGACGTTTGACATGTACGTCAACGGTACGTGTGTCGCCCAGATATTCATAGCCCCAGATGTTGTCCAAAAGCTGTTCTCTGGTGAACACCTGATTTGGAGAGGAAGCAAGGAAATACAGAAGTTCCAGCTCCTTTGGCGGCATGTCGATGATCTGTCCGTAATACATGACAGAGTAGTTGGTCAGATTGATGACCAGATCCGGATATTCCACACATTTGATCTCTGGTTCTGCCTTTTCCGGTTTCATGACCTGATAGCGTCTCAGCACTGCTTTGACTCTCGCAACTAATTCCTTAGAATCGAATGGCTTGATGATATAGTCGTCAGCGCCAAGTTCCAGACCAAGTACTTTGTCAAATACTTCACCTTTGGCAGAAAGCATAATGATCGGTACGTTGGACTGTGTCCGGATCTCACGGCAGACCTGATATCCGTCGATGCCCGGGAGCATCAGATCCAGTAAAATGAGATTTGGCTGATAAGTTTTAAATTCGCGCAGAGCGGATTCTCCGTCTTCTACGATCTTCGTATCATAACATTCTTTCAGCAGATACAATGAGATCAGCTCAGCGATATTGGCATCGTCATCTACGATCAGAATTTTCTGTTTGACTGCCATAATTTTCCTCCTATTCGAATTCGGCGATCGTTACACCGGCATCACCTTCGCCAAATTCGCCAAGATGATAAGATTTTACATATTTTTGTTTCTTTAAATGGTTCTGAACCGCTTTGCGCAGCGCACCGGTACCTTTTCCGTGAACAATACGCACGGTTTTTAAATGTGCCAGATAAGCGTCATCCAGATATTTATCCAGTTCCATTAGAGCTTCATCTACGGTTTTACCGATCAGGTTGATTTCTGGAGAAACGGATAATGATTTTGCCATTTTCAGCTTGCCGGCGCCGGTTTTTGTGTTTTGTACAACCGGAGTGGCATCTTCGTTTAACAGAACAAGATCGCGGATATTGGTCTGATAACGCAGGATACCAGCTTGCACGAACAGATTTCCTTTGGCATCCGGAAGGGTGTGAACGGTTCCCTTCAGGTTCATGCTGAGAATCTTGACGGAATCCCCCAGACGCAGCTTCTTCGGAACGTTGTGGTTGACGGCAGCTTTCTTTTTCATGGAAGATTTGGACTGAGCTTTGTCCAGTTTCTTGCGGACTTTTTCACGGTCTTTTTCCATGGCAGCAGCATCCACATGAGTTTTGCCATATTTATGGAAGTGGCGGATGGTTTCGTCTGCCAGATCTTTTGCTTCTTTTAAAATAGCGGCGGCCTGTTGGTTTGCTTCCTGTAAAATACGGTCGCGGCTGCGGTTTAATTTATCCTGTTTTTCTTCTAATTGTTTCTTTAAAGAGGCAGCTTCCTGTTTGTAACGGTTGATCTCTGCCTGTTCTTTTTCAATGGTGAGACGGCTCTGTTCCAGATCAGCGATCACGTCCTCAAAACTTTCATTTTCTTTGGTAATGCGTGTTTTGGCATCTTCGATCAGATCAGAAGGAAGTCCGATCTTGCTGGAAATGGCAAAGGCATTACTTTTGCCCGGAATACCGATCAGCAGACGGTAGGTAGGGCTTAAGGTCTGTACGCTGAATTCGCAGCAGGCATTTTCTACACCTTCTGTGGAGAGTGCGTAAAGCTTGATCTCACTGTAGTGCGTGGTTGCCATGGTGCGAATCTTATCCTGACGAAGACGGTCGAGAATGGAAATCGCAAGGGCGGCACCTTCATCCGGATCTGTACCGGCACACAACTCATCAAAAAGAACGAGGGAGTGCGGGGTAGCATGTTTCAGGATGGAAACGATGTTTGTCATATGAGAAGAAAAAGTACTCAGACTCTGCTCAATACTCTGTTCATCTCCGATATCTGCATATACATCATCAAAAATAGCAAGTTCGGAACGATCTTTTGCCGGGATGTGAAGTCCGGCCTGTCCCATCAGGGTGAACAGACCGACGGTTTTTAAGGAAACGGTTTTACCGCCGGTATTCGGTCCGGTAACGATCAGCAGGTGAAACTCATCGCCCAGATGAACGTCGATGGGAACGACTTTTTTCGGGTTCAGCAGCGGATGTCGTCCCTGACGGATCCGGATACGTCCTTCCGTGTTGAAAATCGGAGCCATACCGTTTTGGATTTTTGCCAGATTCGCCTTTGCAAAAATAAAATCGAGATCCGTCAGGATATGGTAGTTATCCATCAGAAAATCTGAATACTGAGCAGTCAGATTACTGAGTTCTGCCAAAACGGCTTCAATGGCTTCCTGCTCTTTTAAGAATGCTTCTTTTAAATCGTTATTTAATTTTACAACGGACATCGGTTCGATAAACAGGGTGGAACCGGTAGCGGACTGATCGTGGATCATGCCTGGAACCTGTCCTTTGTATTCTGCCTTGACCGGCAGACAGTAACGACCGTTTCGCATGGTGACAACCGTATCCTGTAAATAAGAACGGGTGGTGGAACTGTTCAACAAACTGTTCATGGCACCATGGATCTTGTCATTGATATTGCGGATGGTCCGCCGCACACTGTGCAGAGCCGGGCTTGCATCATCACTGATCTCATCCTCTGCTAAAATACAGCGGCGGATTTCTTCTAAAAGCGGTGTCAGCGGCTCAAGTCTTGCAAACATATCATCCAGCGAATCCTTTGGCAGATCGTCACGGTTTTCTCTGGAATAAGATTTTGCGCGTTTCGTAATCTCTAACAGGTTACAGACAGACAGAAGTTCGGCAGCGTTTAATGTACCGCCGATTTCCAGTCGTTTCATCTGAAATCCCGGATCTTTTAAGCCACCGAAAGTCAGATTGCCTTTGCGGTAGATGCGGGAAAGTGCATCCGATGTCTGTGTCTGTGCCTGTATGATATCCTGTTTGTCTGTCATAGGCTTCAGTTCGAGACAGCGTTTTTTGCCGGCATCGGAAGTCGCCTGATCTGCAAGCAGGTGAATGATTTTGTCATATTCTAAAACTTTTAATGCTTTTTGATTCATATGTCCTCCATAACATAAACAACATAAACGAAATTAAGTCGCTATTATTTATATTTTAACGCATAATCAGGAAAGTGAAAAGAGAAGATTGCATTAATTTTGCTATGGTATTGGCACTGTGGAAGAAATAGTTGCATAAGAATTACAGAAAACGTATAATAGTTCCATAAGACTTATATGCTGAGGGCGTTCCGGAATGTGTGGACGCTGAAATGATTCGGAAAGGTGTTTGACCATGGATAAGAAAAAGCAGGAAGAATATCATTTTGTAAAAGAGCATATCAAGAAAATTCCGCCGGATCGAAAGAAACGGAGAATGAGTCTGGGATGGACGATTCTTCTGGCAGCTGTGTTCGGTGTGGTTGCTGCACTGGTGTTTTGTGCTGTAAAACCGGCAATCGAGCGGCTGTTTCAGTCCAAAAATGAGCAGGTAGTATTGTCCAGTGATGAGACAAAAGAAGCGGATACTGCTGATGAACCGGTATATATTACAGAAACGCAGCAGATGGATCTGAATGATTATCAGATTTTGCAAAATAAACTGTATGCGGTGGGACGGGAAGCGAACAAATCCGTGGTGTCCGTCAAAGGCATCGGACAGACGACGGATTGGTTTGACACGGAGCATGTGATGGAAAATCAGGGTTCCGGCATTATTCTTGCCGATACGAACGGTCGTTATCTGATCGCTACGGAGCGAAAGTTGATTGCAGAAGCAAACCAGATTGAGGTCAGCTTTTATGATGACAGTACTGCGGAAGCAGAACTGATCGCGTACGATGGAACGACCGGAATTGCTGTTTTAAGTGTACAGAAAAGTCAGGTGTCAGAGGATACGCAAAACCGGGTGGCAGCAGCGACTCTGGGAAGTTCTTCGGCACTGACACAGGGAACCATTGTGATCGCAATCGGAAGTCCGCTTGGAGAGCCTTTTTCTGTTCTGACGGGAAACGTGACTTCCAGCAGTCATGAAGTGACAGCTACGGATGCAAATTATAAAGTGATTTCCACAGATATTAATGCCGGTTCAGGCGGAAGTGGTGCGCTGATCAACTTAAACGGTGAGGTCGTGGGACTGATCTTGCAGAGTTTTGGTACGGAGGCAGCACAAAGTACCGTTACAGCGATTGGTATTACAGAGATCCGTTCTATGCTGGAAAAAATGTCAAATGGGGATACTCCGGCGTATCTTGGTCTGGAAGTGAGTACAGTGTCAAGTACTATCGCCAAAGAGAACAAGATCCCGAAAGGGGTATATGTGAAAAATGTCGCACAGGATTCGCCGGCGATGCAGGCGGGACTTCAAAATGGCGATGTGATCACACAGATTGGCAATACAGAACTGACTTCCGCGGAACAGTATCGCACCTGTCTGTTACAGGAAAAAGAGGGGCAGCAGGAGAAAGTCACACTTCAGCGTATGGGCGCGGATAAGAAGTATCAGGAAATGACGGTGGAAGTAACGTTTGATGCGGCAAAATAGCTGAAGTGGCAAGAACATAAGAATATAAGGGCAAAAACAAGACCAGTCAGAACATGACAGCAAAAATAATACCGTAAGAAAAAGACAGTATGAATTAGTATGAAATAGAAAGGACCCGACAGGGGATGAGTGAATTATGAAATATATTGAAGAACTGCGTGAGGGAGAACGAATCGGAGAGGTATATCTGTGTAAACATAAACAGACTGCGACAACAAAAGCAGGAAAACCATATGATTCTCTGATTCTTCAGGATAAAACGGGCACCCTGGATGCAAAAATCTGGGATGTTGGTTCCAGCGGAATTGAGGAGTTTGACAAACTGGATTATATCTATGTGGTCGGAGATGTGACCAGCTTTCAGGGCGCGTTACAGCTGAATGTCAAACGTGTGAAAAAAATGTCAGAGACTGATGTGAATCCATCCGATTATCTTCCGGTCAGTGAATATAATATAGAAGAAATGTATCAGAAACTGTTAGCTTATATCGCACAGATGAAGCATCCATATCTGAAACAGCTTGCAGAGTCTTTCTTTGCAGATGCAGACTTTGCAAAACGTTTCCAGTTTCATTCCGCTGCAAAAAGTGTACATCACGGATTCGTGGGCGGACTGGTAGAACATACGTTACATGTGACACAGATCTGTGACTTTTTCAGCAAATTGTATCCGATGCTGAACCGTGATCTGCTGCTGACTGCTGCGATGTTCCATGATATCGGAAAACTTACAGAGCTTTCTACGTTCCCGGCAAATGATTACACGGATGATGGTCAGTTACTGGGACATATTATGATCGGAGCCATGGAAGTGCAGAAACATATTGAGCAGATTGAAGGATTTCCGAAACGGACAGCTTCTGAGCTGATTCACTGTATTCTGGCACATCATGGCGAACTGGAATATGGTTCCCCGAAAAAACCGGCGCTGGCAGAGGCGATTGCGCTGAGCTTTGCGGACAACTCCGATGCAAAACTGGAAACTATGCGGGAAGCATTGTCTAACATTCCGGAAAACAGTCTGGAGTGGCAGGGATTCAATCGTTTCCTTGATTCTAATATCAGAAGAACAAGCAAGTAATATATCAGATGAGTAAAAATAAGTGCTCCCGATGCTGTTGTGTCCGGAGCACTTGATTTCTAAGAAGATAGGATGATATGTAATTTGCAGATTTCTGAAAAATATAACGATACTGGAAAAGATTGCGGCATGGAATGATGCCATGATATGGCTGCTTGTTGACATTTGAAAATGATGTTACTTTTGGAAAGGATAACTATGCAGAAAAACGATGAATTGATTTTGAAAATAGAGGATATGGGCGTGGACGGAGCTGGTATCGGAAAAGCAGACGGTATGACATTTTTTGTAAAAGATGCCGTTATTGGCGATGTGGTGCGGGCGAAGGTCATGAAACTGAAAAAGACTTATGGCTATGCCCGTCTTATGGAGCTCCTGGAGGCGTCGCCGGATCGTGTGGAACCGAAATGTCCGTATTACAGACAGTGTGGCGGCTGTCAGATTCAGGCTTTGTCCTATGAAAAACAGTTAGAGTTTAAAGAGCGTAAAGTACGTAATAATCTGGAACGTATCGGTGGATTTTCGGAAATCCCGATGGAACCGATTGTTGGTATGGAAGAGCCATATCATTATCGGAACAAGGCGCAGTTCCCGGTGGGAACAGACAAAGATGGCCATATCGTGACCGGATTTTATGCGGGACGCACACATACGATCATTCCGAATCGTGACTGTGCATTGGGACTTCCTGTAAACCGGGAGATTCTGGATCTTGTCATTGATTTTATGGAAAAATATCATGTTTCCGCATATGATGAGAAAACCGGAAAAGGACTGGTGCGTCATGTGTTGATTCGCTGTGGATTTACCAGTCAGGAGAAGATGGTCTGTCTGATCATCAATGGAAAAAGTCTGCCACACAGCGAAAAGCTGGTGGAAGCGCTGCGCAAGATTGATGGAATGACAAGTATTTCTATCAATTGTAATACCGAGCGTACCAATGTGATTCTTGGACGCAAGACGGTCGTGCTCTGGGGACAGGAATATATCACAGATCAGATTGGAGAAATTTCTTATGAAATCTCACCGGTATCTTTTTATCAGGTGAATCCGGTGCAGACGGAGAAACTTTATGGTTTGGCATTGGAGTATGCAGATCTGCACGGGGAGGAAAATGTCTGGGATCTGTATTGCGGCATTGGAACGATCTCACTGTTTTTGGCGCAGAAGGCAAAACAGGTGTATGGTGTGGAGATCATTCCGCAGGCGATTGAAAATGCGAAACGGAATGCGGTGAAAAATGGTATCGAAAATGCAGAATTTTTCGTTGGAAAATCTGAGGAAGTACTGCCAGAGTTTTATGAGAAAGAGGCGGCAGCAGGACGGAAGGCGCATGCAGATGTGATTGTGGTAGATCCGCCGAGAAAGGGATGTGACGAAAAACTGCTGGAGACGATTGTAAAAATGGCACCGGATCGGGTGGTTTATGTGAGCTGCGATTCTGCGACACTGGCACGGGATCTGAAGATACTGTGTGAAAATGGGTATGAATTAAAGCGTGTCCGGGCTGTGGATCAGTTCTGCCACACTGTTCATACAGAGAGTGTTTGTTTAATGGAAAGAAAAGATAAATAAGGGAGCAAATTGCAGAAAAGGAGAATGTGATGTACAGACCATCAATGTATAATAAACACGATGAATCAATGTATACTTTTGCAGAATTGTTTAATAATTGTAAGGTTTGCAATGATGTCATAATGAAACCGAATGATGAAGAAACGTATGGAAATGATGGATATTTTATTCATAGCAATGGTCAAAAGATCGGCTATGATTGGGAATATAGAGACCGATATTTTTCAAATTGCAGGCTGCAGTTTGATACATTGGGACAATACGAAAGAAAATTAAGAAAAGATTGTATTCAAATAGCAATACAGTGTGACTCTACCGAAACGGGAATTGCCGTTGGCTGGCATGAGGATTGGTTAGTGGAAGCAAAAGAAAATCGAAGCTTACAATAGAAAAAAGGTAGAGAGAAGAAAGGAGAAAAGAAAATGTTTTGTCCAAAGTGTGGTAAGCAATTGGATGATGGTGCAAAGTTTTGTTTCAACTGTGGATTTTCAATAGAATCCGTTAACAAAAATGCGTAGAATAGGAAGGCTGGTGTGCAGCCGAAACCGGTTGAGGTGCCAAGGAAACCTGAAGTAGAGCCGATGCAGCCAATCAAAGAGCAACAGGAGAATATGCAGTATGATTCATCATATCCGAATCATAAAAAAAGAAATGTGAAGATGGTGCTGGTGGTGGTCATAGCCGTAATTGTGGCAGCGATTGTAGTTATACTTGTAGCGCAACATTTGGGTTACACGTTACCGTTCCTGTCAAAGAATAATTATACTGTAAGCAGCGACCATGCTACCAAGTCGGATACTAAGGATGATGAAAACATCGACAGTAAAGATCATCAGGATAATGATGATAAAGACAAGAATTCTAATTTGAATAAGAATCAGAATTCTGATCAGGACAGTGATTCAGCAGATTCAGAGGAGACAGACAAACAGTCATCTGAAGAGGGGATTCATACCTATGAGGTGATCACCGCTGATATGACCTGGGATGAAGCATATAATGACTGTATAAAGCGTGGAGGATATCTGGCACGAATCAATTCCAGAGAAGAGTGGAATGCTATTATTGCACAGATTCAGGCATCCAACACAGAGGCATGCTATTTTTATGTATCAGGAACCAGAAACGATGGTGGAAGCTCTTATTATTGGAAGAATGAAAATGGTGAATTGTATGGAGAACCACTGAACAGCAGTGCATTCTGGGGCAATGATCTGTGGCTTGAAAATGAGCCGAGTTTTCAGGATGGCGATGTAACAGAAGATGCTATGGCAATTTTGTATATGAAATCAGCAAACCGCTGGGTACTGAACGATGTTGCAAACAACCCGCTTGAAACAGAAAGTTATTTGAGTGGAAAAATTGCTTATATTTGTGAGTATGAATAAAGAGGTTAGATCCATGAAATTAAAGTGGATAAAAAGAATGAGTGTGGGCGCGGCAATTGCCGTGCTCACTGCATTTTTTGTTGTCGGATGCGGCAGCACAGAAAAACAGAATAACGGGAGTTTGTCGACAGATTCCAGTCAGGACATTTCGGAAGTAAGTACAAAACAGGAAGTTCCTGAAAAATCAGAAGTTCCCAAAAAATCAGCGGATGAGTTGAAACGTGAAAAAGTGGAACAATATCTGGCAGATATGACAACCGAAGAAAAAGTAGCACAGCTATTTGTCATTACGCCGGAAGCCATTACCGATGTACAGACAGTCACGGCTGCTGGAAATGCGACCCGAAAGGCACTGGAAAAGTATCCGGTTGGCGGCATGGTATATATGAAAGCCAATCTGGTATCAGAAGATCAGACAAAAAAATTATTGGAAAATACCAAGACAATGTATAAAGAAATCGCGGATTTGCCAATTTTTCTGACGGTGGATGAGGAAGGCGGAACGGTAGCCAGAATTGCAGGAAATGATGGATTTTCCATAGAAAATGTCGGTTCGATGAATCTGATCGGGGAAAGCGGAGATACTGACAAAGCATATGAAGTCGGGGTTACGATAGGGACATATCTTTCGGATCTTGGATTTAATGTGGATTTTGCTCCGGTAGCAGATGTACTTACCAATTCCGAAAATCAGATTGTTGCCAAGCGTTCTTTTGGTTCTGACAGTGAACTGGTGACCAATATGGTGTTGGCAGAAATGAAAGGATTTGAAGAAACGGGAATATTATCCTGTGTAAAACATTTTCCGGGACATGGATGCACCATCGGCGATACTCATGAGGGTTATGCGTACACGGATAAGACCAGGGAGGAATTACAACAGGAAGAACTGGTGCCGTTTCAGGAGGCATGCGCGAATGGAGTACCTTTTGTCATGGTGGCGCATATTTCAGCACCGAATGTAATTGGTGATAATACACCGAGTTCATTATCGCCAGTTATGATCACGGATATTTTACGAAATGAATGGAATTACGATGGAATTGTCATTACAGATGCCTTGAATATGGGAGCTATCGTACAAAATTATTCTTCTGCCGATGCTGCGGTCAAAGCATTACAGGCAGGTGCAGATATGCTGTTGATGCCGGAAAATTTTCAGGAAGCCTATCAGGGCGTTTTGGATGCGCTGGAGAATGGTACATTGACACAGGAACAGATTGATTGTTCTGTAAGAAGAATTTTAAATGTGAAATTGAGTATGCAGTAAATAGAACAATCTATTATTTGATATAATTCCTATCTTTACAGTATGATATAAAAATGCTAAACTACCAGTTAAGAAATTTTATCTTATTTTTCATTAAGGCATTCATAGTTACTGAAAGAAGGAATGGACATGACATTTGTACAGTTAAAATATATATTGACCATAGCGGAAACGAAATCACTAAATAAGGCAGCAGAACAGTTGTATGTATCGCAGCCGTCTCTGACCAATGCATTAAAGGAACTGGAAAAAGAAGTAGGAATTACCATCTTTTTCCGTACCGGGCGCGGTGTGACATTGACAAACGATGGTGTGGAGTTTTTGACCTATGCCCGTGAGATTTACCGGGAGTATGAGCAGCTGATGCAGCGTTATGGGGATGGTGGTTCTTATAAAAAGAAATTTGCGGTATCTACGCAGCATTATTCCTTTTCGGTAAAAGCGTTTGTGGATGTGGCAAAAAAACTGGATATGTCAAAATATGAATTAGCCATTCGTGAGACCAAGACAGCGGAAGTCATCCAGGAAGTAAGCACGATGAAAAGTGAGATTGGAATCCTGTATTTGAGCGAATTCAATCGAAAATCCATGGAAAAATTATTCAAATCTGCAAATCTGGAATTTCATCCGCTGATCACCTGCAAAGCATATGTGTATTTGTGGAAGGATCATCCGCTGGCGAAGGAACCATATCTGACGCTGGAACAACTGGAACATTATCCGTGTCTGTCCTTTGAACAGGGAGATGACAGTTCTTTCTATCTGGCAGAAGAATTGTTCCCGACCAATGAATACAGTCAGATCATTCATGCCAACGACCGGGCAACGATGCTGAATCTGATGGTCGGTCTAAACGGCTATACGTTGTGTTCCGGTTTGATCTGTGAGGAATTAAATGGCAGTGATTATCGGGCAGTACCGTTTCGGAGTTTAGATCAGACGGGTGATATACAGGATGAAAATCAGATGGAGATCGGATATGTCACCAGAAAAAATCTGATTTTGAGCAAACTGGGACAGGAATATGTGATGGCACTGCGCCAGTATCTGGCGTAGTAGTTTGTGATTAAAAAATTGAGTTAGTGAAGGCACCAAAAACAAGAAGAATTTCCCAGACATAAAAACCACATCTCCGCTCATACTAGGAACAAGACAGAAAGCTTCACAAGGATACTTCTGTTGAGTTGAAAAGAAAAACAACCTTTCCCATTCAACAAAATTACCGGGAAGCGCCCTGTCTTTACTATAGAGAAAAACATTACGGAGGTGTAACAACATGAGTAATTCTAAGAGCTCAAACAAAGTGTCAGTTCCGGAGGCAAAAGAAGCAATGAACCGTTTCAAACAGGAAGTGGCATCCGAACTTGGAGTACCTTTAAAAGAGGGCTACAACGGAGATCTGACATCCCGTCAGGCAGGATCCATCGGTGGTGAAATGGTGAAAAAAATGATCATGAGACAGGAGGAGCAGATGTCTGACAAATAAGACCTGCTAAAACTACTCAGATCAGAGAGAAAATCATATACCGAATATTCGGATATGAGAAAAAAGAAGAGCAGCTGCGTTGTGCGGCTGCTCTTTTTCTATGAAAAGTTGGCGCTTTTCATAATGAAGATTGAAACGTTACAAAGTAAAAAGGTCTTTACTGTTGTTCCAACAATATAGCACAACAAAAGTATTCTGTCAATTCAAAAGTTATAATTTTTGAAGTAAAAATTTAAAGCAAAATTTTGTGTATTTTTACGTCAAAACAACAATTGACATTTCCACTGTATAGGCATATTATAATGACAACAGCTGTTGAAATAAAAGAAATGAGATTTTAAAACAACAATAAAAGGCAATAATGAAAAAGAAAATATTTTTGTTGTTGCAAAAGCGAAAAAACGGGAATAACATGTAGAAAGGAGCTTTTATTATGAAAGCAAAAGGAGTAAGATTACACGCAGCAAACGACCTGAGACTGGAAGAGTTCGAACTTCCGGAAATCACAGATGACGAAATCCTTGTAAAAGTAGTTTCTGACAGTATTTGTATGTCAACTTACAAATGTGCGATCCTTGGAACAGAGCATAAGAGAGTACATGAGGATGTTGCAGAGCATCCGGCAATCATGGGACATGAGTTCGCAGGTGACATCGTAAAAGTTGGTAAAAATCATCAGGATCAGTTTAAACCGGGTATGAAATTTACACTTCAGCCGGCATTAAACTACAAAGGAACCATGTGGAGCCCAGGATATTCTTATGAGTTTTTTGGCGGAGATACTACTTATTGCGTAATTCCAGCAGAGGTTATGGAGCTTGGATGCCTGCTTGAGTACAAAGGCCGTGCTTATTATGAAGCTTCTCTGGCTGAGCCGATGTCCTGCAGTATCGGAGCTTTCCATGCAGCTTACCATACACAGATGGGTGTATACACACACGAGATGGGTATCAAAGAGAATGGTAAACTTGCGATCATGGCAGGTGCAGGCCCGATGGGACTTGGTGCTTTAACCTATGCATTACACCGCGATGTACGTCCATCCATGGTTGTTGTTACAGACATTAATCAGGAGCGTCTGGATCGTGCAGAGGAATTATTCCCGGTTGCTGATTATAAAAAGGAAGGGATCGATCTTCATTTTGTAAATACAGGAAAATTTGAGGATCCGGTTGCTGAGCTGATCAAAATCTCCGGCGGCACAGGATATGACGATGTATTATGTTATGCACCGGTATCATCTGTTGTAACTCAGTCCAGCGCAATCCTTGGAAGAGATGGCTGCCTGAACTTCTTCGCAGGTCCGACAGACAAAAAATTCAGCGCAGAGATGAATTTCTACGATGTACATTACAATTCTACACATGTAATGGGAACTACCGGTGGAAATACTGCAGACATGATCGAATCTCTGGAGCTGACCGCTGCAAAACGCATCAATCCGGCTGTTATGGTAACGCATATCGGTGGACTGGATGCTGCAGCTGAGACAACTCTGAATCTTCCGAAGATTCCGGGTGGAAAGAAATTAATTTATACACATTTAAGCATGCCGCTGACAGCATTAGATGAACTGAGAAAAGCAGCAGAAGAGAGAAACGATGACCGTTACATCGCTCTGGCTGACATTGTAGATACACATCAGGGATTATGGTGTCCGGAAGCAGAAGAATATTTACTTGCAAACTTTATTACAGAATAAGTACTGCCAGAATTCTCCGATCCGTCAGGAATTGAGAGTCTCTGGCGGAGAGGAGAGACTATGGACGCAATGGAAATGCGCAGAAATGCGATTGCAGAACTGGTAAACAAACACGGAACCGTAAGTTTTTCACAGATTAAGGAACAGTTCCCGAATGTATCGGAAATGACACTCCGTACGGATCTCAAAGCCTTAGATGCGGCAAAAGAGATCGTAAGGATTCATGGTGGCGCAAAATCTGTACAGCTGGTGATCGGTACAGACGACTATCTCACCAGACGTTCGGTGCGCAACATACAGGCAAAACAGGAGATTGCAAAAAAGGCAAAACAGCTGATCCTGCCGGATACCGCTATTTTTCTGGATTCCGGAAGTACAACGACAGAACTTGCCCGGATTTTTCCGGATCAGTCCAATCTGATCTATACCACAGGACTTTCCTGTGCAACGGAACTTGCCAATCTCACAAAGCCTGTCATCATGCTGACCGGCGGACAGTTGAACCGCTACAGCATCAGTATGTACGGTATCTCCGCGATTCGGGAACTGGAACAGGTAAACTTTCATCAGACATTTTTAGGGGTAACAGGGTATTCAATGAAAGCAGGTTTTACCTGTGGAAACAGTGAGGAAGCAATGTTAAAACGCACAGCGATCGCGCAGGCGGAGCAGGTGATCGTTTTGATGGATTCTTCCAAAACAGATGTCAAAAGTACTTATACAATCTGTGGTCTGTCGGATGTGGACGTCATTATATCCGACGGAAAATTGCCGGAAGATTTTCTTTTGGAATGTGAAAAACATCACATTGTCGTATATTAAAAATAGTACATAAAAAGAAAGTTTTTCGGATGCTGGTTTTGCAATATTTCCCATTGTGTTCGTAGTATGGGGACTACAAAAGTGGGAGGTATTATTGTGAAAAACAAAGTACAGAAATTCGGTAAGTTCCTGTCGGGAATGGTTATGCCGAATATTGGAGCATTGATCGCATTTGGTTTTCTGGCAGCGCTGTTCATCGATACAGGCTGGATTCCAAATGAAAAATTAAACAGTATGGTATCACCGATGCTGACATATCTGATCCCAATCCTGATCGCATCTACCGGTGGAAAAATGGTAGGCGGCGACAGAGGTCGTGTCGTAGGTGCTATCGCAGTTATCGGTGCGATTATGAGTGATACATCTATCACAATGCTGATGGCTGCTATGGTTATGGGACCGTTGGCAGGATTTTGTATCAAAAAATTTGATCAGCTGATGGACGGCCATATGCCGGCAGGATTTGAGATGCTGATCAACAACTTTTCCGCAGGTATCATTGGTATGCTGCTGGCAATTCTGGGGTATGTGGTTGTCGGCCCGGTGATGAGTGGTATTTTAGCTGTTCTGGCAGCAGGAGTAAATATTCTGGTAAGCCACAGCCTGCTTCCGCTGGTTGCAATTTTCATTGAGCCGGCAAAAGTATTATTCTTAAACAATGCAATTAATCATGGTATTTTCACACCGCTGGCTACTGCACAGGCAGCAGAGGTCGGAAAAACCATTATGTATATGCTTGAGCCAAACCCAGGTCCTGGACTTGGTGTTCTGCTTGCATACATGTTCTTCTGTAAAGATAAAAAGACAAAACAGTCCGCACCGAGCGCTGTGATCATTCACGTATTAGGTGGTATTCATGAGATTTACTTCCCGTATATTTTAATGAATCCGCTTGTGATCATCGCACCGATCGTCGGAAATATGGTAGCAATTTTCTGGTTTAACCTGACAGGCTGCGGTCTGGTAGGACCGGCTTCTCCGGGCTCCATCATTGCATATCTGATGATGGCTCCGGGACCGGATATCTGGAAAGTATTAGTTGGTGTGGCTATCGCAACAGGTATTTCCTTTGCCATCGCATCACCGATCGTAAAAATGGCAGGTGGCAAGACCAGTCTGGAAGATGCACAGGCAGAGATGGCAGCGATGAAAGCAGAAGCAAAAGGTGAGGTTGCTGCTCCGGTTGCAATCAAAGATGCATCTGAAGTAAAGAAAATCATTTTCGCATGTGATGCAGGAATGGGTTCCTCTGCTATGGGAGCAACAAAATTCCGTAACCGTCTGAAAGCGGTTTGTCCGCAGATTCATGTAAGTAACACTTCTGTCGATAATATTCCGGCAGACTGCGATATCGCGGTTGTTCAGACAACACTGGCAGACCGTGCAAGAAAATCTGCACCGCAGGCACAGCTTGTGACCATTGGAAACTTCCTTGCGGATCCGGCATTGGATGAACTGTATGAACAGCTGACCAGCAAAACCGCTGATACAGCAGCTTCTACACCGATAGCTGATACAAATGTTATAAATGAAAAACAGGCAGAGAAAACGACACCTGTTGTTGAAAATGCAGAAATAGAAGAAAAAATTTCAGACGTATCTGCTGAGACATCACAGGCTGCTTCTGAGAAAAAACAGGTTCTGATCAAAGAAGGAATTCGTCTGAATCAGGCACCGGTTTCAAAAGAAGAAGTTATTCAAGCAGCAGGTGAGTTATTACATCAGCTTGGCTACGTGGATGAAACTTATGTAGATGCTATGCAGGAACGTGAAAAACTGATCACAACCTATATGGGAATGGGTGTTGCAATCCCGCACGGAACCAGTCAGGCAAAAGGCACCGTAAAGAAAACTGGTATCGTATTCTTACAGTATCCGGAAGGTGTTGATTTTGGTGATGAAAAGGCACAGCTTGTGTTTGGAATTGCCGGAATCGGGGATGAACATCTGGATCTGCTGGCAAAGATCTGTGAAGTATTGGAAGACGATGAAGTACTGGAAAAAATGAAAACGACTTCTGACCTTGACTGGGTAATGGAACGGTTATCTTAAAAGTTTCTTTGGTGGTAAAAATTTAAGATTGTGAAGGAAACTCCGGCTATTTTGTCTTATCGGCTAGTAATCACTCGCTAAGAAAAATAGCCGGAGTTTCCAATTTGCGATATTGAGATTCAAAAAATTACGTTTAAGGAAGTGGAAGTTTTATATATTCCGTAACGTAAATTGGGGAATCAGGGGATTTTTTCTTGGAAAGCGATTGTTAGCTGACAAGACAAAATCCCCTGATTCCCCATTCAATACCTAAATTTTTCCCGCCGCAGAATTTTTACCTACGTGCAAGGTGCCCATTCAGCCACGTAAGGATATCTGCATAGACCACATCACGATCGGTTTCATTCAAAATCTCATGCCGATCTCCCGGATAAAGTTTGATCTGCACATCCTGAATGCCGGCATCTTTATACTGCTGGCAGACCTGCGTCACGCTTTTTCCATTATTTCCAACAGGATCATCTGCACCGGCAACGAAAAACAGTGGCAGATTTTTTGGAATCTGCTGAATATGAGCCGGATTCTGAATATATTGTATCCCACGAAACATCTGGTAATAACCGTTTACCGTGAAGCGGAAAGTAGACCACGGATTGTTGACACAGGCATCAATAATGGCTTCATCCTTGGTGAGCCAGTCACTTGGTGTACGCGCAGGTTCAAATTGTTTATTGTAACCGCCAAATGCCATATTATCTACAAAGGAACTTCGGTATTCCCATCCGCGAAACAGCGCGATCAGTCGGCAGAGCAGCTTTCCGATATGTAACACAATGCCTGGTTGGGAACCGGTTCCCATGATCACAGCACCTGCCAGTCCATCCGCATGCATTTGGATATACTGACGAGTCAGAAAGGACCCCATGCTGTGTCCAAGGAAAAAATAAGGCAGATCCGGATATTTTTTCTGCGTCATAGTCCGCAGGGTATGAATATCAGCAATAACACATTCATTGCCGTTTGGGTGTCCGAAATAACCGTGCTGGTCGTCGGTAACAACGGATGCGCCATGCCCAAGGTGATCGTTGGCGACCACATAGTAACCCTGAGCGGCAGCATGTTGTGCAAAATCGTCATATCGGTCTGCGTAATCAACCATGCCGTGACAAATCTGCAAGACCGCTTTTGGTGTACCTTCCGGTTCCCAGATAATCGCGTGAATCTGTGTTTTTCCATCCGAGGATGGGTAAGTGATATCGTGTTTCATATTGGATTTTCCCCCTCTACAATCTGTACTTCTCAAATAATTAAAATGTCGAACGCACATGAGATTTGGTGCGAGGCTCTGGTAAGTGTAAGCAGATACATTTTTTCAGAATCATCGCAAGCCCATCCGTGATTGTTATGCTTCCATCATATCGGGAAAAAGTAATGGATGCAAGAGACAAATGCCGGGAACTGTAGTGAAGTGGCGGTATCGTTCATTGACGAACCCGAACAGGTATGCTATACTTTTGGGCAAAAGAAAGCAAGAAGGAGCTTATCAGAATATGAGTCAGGCAAAAGTTGATAGATATAAAGAAGAAAAGAAAAACAGAAAACAGACAATGAAAAAAGAAAAACGCAATCGTGTACTTGCAAGATCCCTTGGTGTAGTGATTGCGGCAGCAGTTGTATGCTGGATCGGATTTTCCGGATATTCTTATTATCAGGAGAAGAAACCGATGACAAAAACAGAACTTTCCACAGCAGCACTGAGTGATTATCTGAGCGGATTGACCACAACAGACAGTGCATCAGAGTAATCCAAAAAGTTTTGAAAAATATTACCCCATCGTGAGCAGCAGATGCCCGTCGATGGGGTTTGTTTTTTGCAAAAATCGAATAAAAATGAGTGTTGTGTCATGTTATTCATCAGAAACAATCGCTTTGTCCAGCGCATCTTCGACTGCATTCAGGAGCATCGTTGCGGTATATTGATTTTCTTCCGAATAAGAAATGTTGTCGGTGGACTGCGTTTTGCAGATCTGCTCACTGATATTGTCCATGGAGGACTGCATCAGCGGATACATGGTGGCAACGGTATCATTCAGATTTACAAAAGACACAGAGTTAATGTGATCTTCATCCACTACGACCTGCACATCCAACGTCTGCCCTTCAAAGGCGATTGAAGATGTGTATACACCGGCTTTGTATTTCGGCTGGTCGCTATCGTTTTTCTGATGCCTGCCCGGACCAAACATGTAGATCAGTAAAAAAATGAGTACAATTCCGAGAATAATAAAAATGGTTGTATAAATGACTTCTTTCATGTGAAGCACTATAATTTTTGTCTTTGAACGCATGCAACAGTTTCCCCCTCATACCATACTTTGTACATCATATGCAAAAAGAAGAAAAATATGTGTTCCTTCGGAAAAAATGGGGAGAAAAGATAGGAGAAAGGCTTTTTGGATGAAAGCAGGGGGATTTGATTGGGAAAAGGACGCTACGCGCTCTATTATCTGAGAACCTGGTAGCATTAGAATCTGACAAAAAAGAACCAGTTTTTTTCGAATCTGAAAAAGTAAATGTTATCTTCTGGTACAAAATTTCAGATGGAATAAAAAATAATGTAAAAAAATTGAAAAAAGTGCTTGACTTTTGGGACTGACCGCGGTATCATATCACTTGTCTTGAGGCGAACAGCTAAAGACAATAAGATATGCGCGAGTGGCTCAGTTGGTGGAGCGCGACCTTGCCAAGGTCGAGGCCGCGGGTTCGAGTCCCGTCTCGCGCTTCCTAAAAAGGTATCCGATTGGATACCTTTTTTTTGCCTAAAAACATGAACCCGCGGCGCCGCGGAGTTCGAGGTCTCAGAGGACATAAAGCCCTCTTCGGTCGGTGCTAACCATTGGTTTCCCAGACCAATAGCACCGTCTCGCGCTTTTTTTGCGTGCCGGAAGCTGCGGCGTTTTCCATTTGTTGTATGCAGTATTTTTCAAGTTACTACTTTAAGAATTGTGTTTTTTTTGCTATACTATTACGAATACGAGAAAAATAAAATATATGATGTCGAAGGAATGTCAGATCTATTTATTTTTTATGGAACGAAATATTAAAATAGAAAATATAATTGGAGGACGCAGATGAGTTACGCAGATCACATTTTTATCAATATGTGTAAAGATATTATTGAAAACGGAACCAGCACAGAGGGAGAAAAGGTGCGCCCGAAATGGGAGGATGGAACCAGTGCTTACACCATCAAACAGTTTGGTGTGGTAAATCGCTATGATCTGTCCAAAGAATTTCCAGCACTGACTCTGCGCAGAACTGCCATCAAGAGCTGTACGGATGAGATGCTCTGGATCTGGCAGCAGAAATCCAACAATATCAATGATCTTCACAGCCATGTGTGGGATGAGTGGGCAGATGAAACCGGTTCCATCGGAAAAGCATATGGTTATCAGATGGGCGTAAAGCATCAGTATAAGGAAGGTATGATGGATCAGGTGGATCGTGTGATCTATGATCTGAAAAACAATCCTTACAGTCGCCGTATTATGACCAATATTTATGTGCACGCGGATCTGCATGAAATGCATCTGTATCCTTGTGCCTACAGCATGACATTTAATGTGACAAAGAAACCGGGGCAGGATAAACTGGTGCTGAATGCGATATTGAATCAGCGTTCCCAGGATATTCTGGCAGCAAATAACTGGAATGTGTGTCAGTACGCGGTACTCATGCATATGCTGGCGCAGGTTTGCAATATGCAGGTGGGTGAGCTGGTGCATGTCATTGCGGATGCGCATATTTATGACAGACATATTCCGCTGGTACAGGAGCTGATCTCCCGTGAGCCGCTTCCGGCTCCGACCTTCTGGCTGAATCCGGAAGTGAAGGATTTTTACAAGTTTACAAGAGATGATGTGCGTCTGGATAATTATCAGACCGGTCCGCAGATCACAAATATACCAATCGCGGTTTAACAGTTCACTCATCACATGTATTCAGACAATGATCATGCTTGCATGAGGAATTGGCTGGATGCATAGTGATGAAGGTAGCGCCTTATTATGAGCAAAAATAGTAGCGTAGCTACGGAGAAGCCTGAAAAGGCGTTTTGCGAATGGCGCGTGTGAACTGTATGAAATATTAATTAAGAAGAAAGAGAGATGTGAGATACATGAATTTAATTGCAGCAGTAGATAAAAACTGGGCCATCGGCAGAAATAATAAGCTGCTGGTGAGCATTCCGGATGACATGAAGTTTTTCCGTGAGACAACCACCGGAAAAATCGTTGTCATGGGACGTAAAACACTGGAGAGTTTTCCGGGAAAGAAACCGCTGAAAAACCGTGTGAATATCGTTCTGACAAGTGATCACAGTTATCAGGTTGACGGAGCTGTGATCGTGCACGATATGGACGAACTGCACGAAGAACTGAAAAAATACGACAGCAAAGATATTTACGTCATCGGCGGTGAGAGTATTTACAGACAGCTTTTGGATGAGTGCGCGGTGGCGCACATTACAAAAATCGATTTTGCTTACGAGGCAGATGCCTGGTTCCCGAATCTGGATGAAAAAGAAGAGTGGGTGGTTACCGCGGACAGCGAGGAGCAGACCTATTTTGATCTGGAATATTATTTCTATAAATATGAAAAGAAGGCATAAAGCATGAGTAACTTTTTATTTAGTATCAATGTGACGATACCGATTTTCCTTGTCATGGTAATTGGCTACTTTTTACGTCGGATCGGTATGCTGAATGAAAACTTTGTCACGGTGGCAAATAAGTTCAATTTCAAGGTGACTTTGCCGTTTTTGCTGTTCCGTGACCTGTCATCCGTCAATATTCAGGAAGTATTTGACCTGAAATATGTGCTGTTTTGTGCCATTGCCACTTCTATCTGTTTCTGGAGTGTGTATGGCCTGACAAAAATTTTTATGAAAGACAAATCTATGGTAGGTGCTTTTACTCAGGCTTCCTTCCGCAGCAGCGCGGCGGTTATGGGACTGGCATTTATCCAGAATATTTACGGGCAGTCAACAATGGGATCCCTGATGATCATCGGTGCGGTTCCTTTGTACAACATATATTCCGTGCTTGTACTGACATTTGAAGGAGATTATCCGGAGAATGAGCGCGATACAGGCAGAATCAAACAGGCTGGTATCAACATCCTGAAGAACCCGATTATCATCGGCATAGTCCTTGGTCTGATCGTGGCATTATTACATAATCCACTGCCGGAACTGGTAAATTCGACCGTAAACAATGTGGCAAAGATGGCAACCCCACTTGCATTGATCGGACTTGGCGCGGGCTTTGAAGGAAAGAAGGCACTGGCAAAGATCAAACCTACCCTCTGGGCTGCTTTTATCAAGCTGATCGCCCAGGCAGCAATTTTTATTCCGATTGCGGCTGCTCTTGGTTTTCAGGGCGAAAAAATGGTCGCACTCGTAGTCATGCTGGCAGCACCGGCAACCCCGAGCTGTTATATCATGGCAAAAAATATGCATAACGATGGTGTGTTGACGGCGAGCATCGTAGTGGCGACCACACTGCTGGCTTCCGTGACACTGACGGGATGGATTTTCCTGCTGCGCACGTTAGGGTGGATATAACTTCCCAAAGTTCCATAAAATGAAGGGATCACTTCTACATAAGAAATAGATGTATATAAAAATCCGAAGTGATGCAGGGACAAAAAGGAAGGAAAAAGGAGAGAGTTGAATGGATATAACAGGAAAAAAATTATTTGTAAAAGCTCTTCTTGAAGAAGGCGTAGATACCGTGTTTGCCTATCCGGGCGGAACGGTAACTGATTTATTTGATGAATTATATCTGATGGGAAATGGCAAGATTGATCTGGTTTTGCCACGTCATGAGCAGGCGCTGGTTCATGAGGCAGAAGGTTATGCCCGTGAGACCGGAAAAACAGGCGTATGCCTGGTAACAAGCGGTCCTGGTGCGACAAACACCGTGACAGCCATTGCAGATGCTTTTTATGACAGTATTCCACTGGTTGTATTTACCGGTCAGGTACCATTAAATCTGATTGGTAACGATGCATTTCAGGAGGTTGATATCGTCGGTATGACACGCGGTATCACCAAATACAGTGTGACAGTCCGTGATCGCAAAGATTTGGGAAAAACCATCAAAATGGCATTCCACATTGCAAAAACAGGAAAGCCGGGACCGGTTCTGATCGATCTTCCGAAAGATATTCAGACTGCAACAGGTCCGTCCGAATACCCGGATCATGTAGACATCCGTGGTTACAAAATTAACGAGGGCGTTCACCTTGGACAGTTGAAAAAAGCGACAAAATTACTGAAAGTGGCACGCCGCCCGCTAATCCTTGCCGGAGGCGGTGTCAATATCTCAGGGGCTAACGAACTGTTAGAGCAGATCGTAAATATCACACATGTTCCGGTTGTTACAACCGTTATGGGAAAAGGCGCGATCCCGTCCGACCATCCGTATTACGTTGGAAGCAGCGGAATGCATGGCCGTTATGCGGCAAATATCGCAGTCAGCAAATGTGATGTGCTTTTTTCCATTGGAACCCGTTTCAATGACCGTATCACTGGTGATCTGAACGAGTTTGCACCAAAGGCCAAGATCATTCATGTGGATATCGATGCAGCAGCGATTTCCCGAAACGTTGTGGTAGATGTGCCGATCGTAGCGGATGCAAAAGTTGCCCTGCAGCAGATGTTGGAATGGGTAGAGCCGAAGGATACTGACGAATGGGTAAAACAGATTGCAGCCTGGGATCATGAGAATCCACTGGAAATGCGCCGTGATAAAGGCATGACACCGCAGATGATCATGGAAGGTTTAAATCAGGTTTACGATGAAGTTACATACGTTACTGACGTAGGTCAGCACCAGATGTGGGCAAGCCAGTATCTGGATGTAAATAAAAATAAGAAGATCATCACTTCCGGCGGACTTGGAACCATGGGATTTGGTTTCCCGGCTGCACTTGGAGCAAAGATGGGACATCGTGACAGAGATGTGGTATGTATCACCGGTGACGGTGGATTTCAGATGAACATGCAGGAGATGGCAACCGCTATTGTACAGCAGACGCCGATCACCGTTTGCCTGCTGAACAACTATTACCTTGGTATGGTTCGTCAGATGCAGCAGCTATTCTACGGAAAACGTTATTCTGCTACCTGTCTGCGCCGCCGCAAAGGATGTCCGGAACATTGCAAGGGACCAAATGAAAGTTGTCCGCCATATGTACCGGATTTCATGAAATGGGCAGAGAGTTACGGTGCACACGGCATCCGTGTCACAAAGGAAGAGGACATTATTCCGGCACTGGAGGCAGCAAAGAACAATACCGATGCGCCGACTGTCATCGAATTTATGATCGCTACAGAGGAAATCGTACTTCCGATGGTTCCGGGGGGAAATCCGATGAATAACATGATTCTGAAAAGCAAATAAGGGAGGAGAATGGCAATGAAAGACAGATGGATTGCATTATATGTAGAAAACCAGGTTGGTGTTCTTGCAAAAATCTCCGGTTTATTTGCAGGAAAATCCTACAACCTGAAAAGTCTGACCGTAGGTACGACAGAGGAAGAGGATACTTCCAGAATCACCATCAGCACAGTGTGCGATGACATTACCTTTGAACAGATTAAAAAACAGTTAAACCGTATGGTTGAGGTTATTAAAGTTATGGATCTGACCGATGTACCGATCCATATGAAAGAGCTTATGTTTGCCAAGGTGAAAAAATTAAGCAACACTGATAAGGCAGAAGTATTCCGAATTGCAGAGACCTTTCATGTAGAGCCGGCAGACATCGGAATGGACAGTGTTCTTTTAGAGTGCAAGCTGACAGAGCGCAGAAATAACGAACTGATCGCCTTTTTAAAACAGCGGTTCCAGAGTGTGGAGATTGTGCGGGGTGGTGCAGTAGCTATCGAATCTATCAGTACTTCCTGTAGATAATTAATTTAGGAAGCTCGGGTTGGATGTGAAAAAACTGCTGGAAGATGCATTTTTGCAGTCGCAATGATTAGTAAAAAATACAATTCATGTGAAGAATGGGATATCGGATGAATTATTGAATGAAAATTAATTCATCTTTTACCTGAAACACATGAAAAAAATACAGGCATTTTTTGAAAAAGAACTGGAAATGCTCTATGATTTGCTGTATAACAGTACATAGAGAGAAAAAACGTAAATGCAGGAACAAAAAGTGAAAATTGCAAAATAGATAAGAAAGAAGGATATCACAGTGGAAAAGAAGAATATCGATTGGGAAAACCTGGACTTTGGATATCGTCAGACAGACAAACGTTTCGTAGCAAATTATAAAGATGGTGCATGGGATGAGGGAACTCTGACCGAGGACGCTACTATCGTATTAAATGAGTGTGCAGGTGTATTACAGTATGCACAGACTGTTTTTGAGGGATTAAAAGCATACACAACCGTAGACGGAAAAGTAGTTATTTTCCGCCCGGACTTAAATGCATCCCGTATGGCTGATTCCGCAAGAAGACTGGAAATGCCAGTTTATCCGGAAGATAAATTCATCGAGGCTGTAGAGAAGACTGTAAAAGCAAATATGGCTTATGTTCCACCATATGGTACAGGCGCAACACTTTACATTCGTCCGTATATGTTCGGAAGCAGCCCGGTTATCGGTGTAAAACCGGCACAGGAATATCAGTTCCGTGTACTGACAACACCGGTTGGACCGTACTTCAAAGGCGGCGTAAAACCGTTAACAATCCGTGTGACAGATTTTGACCGTGCAGCTCCTCACGGAACAGGTCATATCAAAGCCGGATTAAACTATGCAATGAGCTTACATGCAATTGTAACTGCTCATGAAGAAGGATATGCTGAGAACATGTATCTGGATGCTGCAACACGTACAAAAGTTGAGGAGACAGGTGGCGCAAACTTCTTATTCGTTACAAAAGACAACAAGATCGTAACACCGAAGTCTGACAGTATTCTGCCATCTATCACACGTCGTTCTCTGATGTATGTAGCTGAGCATTACCTTGGACTGGAAGTAGAGCAGAGAGAAGTATATCTGGATGAGGTTCCGAACTTCGTTGAGTGTGGTCTGTGCGGTACAGCAGCAGTTATCTCTCCAGTTGGCAAGATCGTAGATCATGGTCGTGAGATCTGCTTCGCAAGCGGTATGGATGAGATGGGACCGGTTCTTGCTAAAATGCGTGAGACATTAGTTGATATTCAGGAAGGCAAGATTGAAGCTCCGGAAGGATGGATTCACGTAATCGAGTAATCAAAAAAAAGAAGTAGAATTGTTTCAGAGAGTTTGTAAGATTTCTCACTGTGAATAAATAATGAAAATAAAAAAGAGATTTCCCTGTGGTTATGAGCCATAGAGAAGTCTCTTTTTTGCTGTTATAAAATGATAAATGTGATGTCAGCAGATCGGTTTATTTCATTACTGATATCCGTCTTTTGAACCGAAATTTTCAGCTTTAGCAGAAATCTCCGGAAGACGTACATAAATCTTCTCAATTCGATGCTTATTCTTTGTGCGCACCTGCAGGAAAATGCCATCCGGTGTCATAATAGATTCCCGAATCTTTGGCAGATGGTCTAACAGACCGATCATATAGCCGCCGATGGAATCGTAATCATCGGATTCCAGATGCAGGTTCAGTGCATCACTGAAATCTTCCAGATTCATGGAACCTTCCACCAGATATTCATGATCCGAAATCTTCTGGATCGGGTCTTCTTCGTCATAGTCGTATTCGTCACGGATCTCTCCGACGATTTCTTCAATCAGATCTTCTAATGTCAGCAGACCGGCGGTTGTGCCGTACTCATCAAGTACGATAGCAATATTAATGGAAGAGTTTCGCATCTCCACCAGAAGATCCGCCGTGTGTTTGTGTTCGTAAGTAAAATACGGTTCACGCATCAGCTCCCGCACGGAGAAATGCTCCCGGTCACATAAAAGCAGGTCTTTGATATTTAAGATACCGATGACATCATCGGTGGTCTCTTCGTACACCGGCAGACGGGTAAAACGGTCTTCCCGGAAAATATCGAGAATTTCGTCATAACTGCTGTCCACCTGAGCAAAGGTCATATCGATACGTGGTACCATGACTTCTTTTGCCAATGCATCGCCAAAATCGAATACGTTGTTGATCATTTCTTTCTCTTCGGATTCAATGACACCGGATTCATGGCTGACATCCACGATGGTACGCAGCTCACTCTCTGTCATGGCCTGCTTGCCTTCGGAAGCTTTGACACCCGTCAGACGAAGTACCAGCATTGCCAGATGATTGATGATAAAGATGACCGGAGTCAAGACTTTCATCAGGATCCAGATGATGTTACAAAAACGCAGGGAAATTTTTTCTGCCCGCAGAGTTGCAATGGTTTTCGGAGAAATCTCACCGAAGATCAGGATCAGTACCGTCAGGATTCCGGTGGCAATTCCGGCACCGGTGCTGCCAAAAATATGAATGGTAAGGGTGGTAGCCAGAGAAGAAGCGGTCAGGTTGACCACGTTATTGCCGATCAGGATCGCACTAAGCATCTTTGCGGAGTCATCCGTGATTTTCAGCACCCGGGTGGCACGCTTGTTTCCTTCCTCTGCCAGTGACCGCATACGGATGCGGTTTACGGTAGTCAGTGCCGTTTCCGATGAGGAAAAGAACGCTGATAAACCCAGCAGAATGACCAGTATGATTAATTGTATTGTGGAACTTATGTCCAAAAATAATTCACCTCTCTAAAATAAATATGTTGCCTGTAAGCACAGCGTGTCACAGATTATGTGTAAAATGCGCTGTGGGATTACAATTTTTATTCTATATATTACAGGAAACAAATAGGATTTTCAAGAGATTGTTGCGAAAAAAAGAGGTTCTATCCGTCGGATTGTCCGAATATATATGTATAACAGAAAAAAATTGTGACAGAAAACATGAGAAATAAAAATCGAAAACAGTAATGGGAGGAAGAAAAATGGAACGAGCTGAAGGAAATAACAAGATCGTACTGAAAGTATTGAGTACATTGCTGGTTATGTACATATTAACGGGGGCAGCGCTGTTTTTGCTGGCATTTCTTCTTTATAAAATGGAGCTGACGGAGAATATTGTCACCATCGGCATTATGGTAATCTATGTAGTGTCGGGACTGCTGGGTGGCATTATTATCGGAAAGCGGATGAAAACGAGACGTTTTTTGTGGGGGATTCTGATCGGCGGAGCATATTTTGTCGTGTTACTGATCGGTTCCCTGTTGATGAACCAGGGAATTTCCGGTGATGGACTGCATGTTGGCATGACATTGATCATGTGCATGGGAGCCGGAATGATCGGAGGAATGATCAGTTGAATATGTTCAGTTCCCCATTTAAAATGTAAGGGTTTTATAGCTGTTTTGTGAAAAAATGTTTTGCTTTGCATGCGGATAAAAAAAGACTTCCTTTATAGCGGAAAATATGCTATACTCTTGACATGTATAATAAAGAAAGGAGTTTTTCTGACCATGAAACATGTAAAAACATTAAATACAAAAAGATTACAGAACACAGTAAAAAAAGGTGGATGTGGTGAGTGCCAGACATCATGCCAGTCTGCTTGCAAAACTTCCTGTACAGTAGGAAACCAGAGCTGCGAGCACAAATAAGAAAAACAAAACGGATTATGAACAAAGGGCCGTATGCTAAGGCATGCGGTCATTTGCACGTTTAGAGGAAAAATAAAAAGCAGCGGAATTTGCTGATTTTATAGACAAAAATAGAAAGAGAGGAACTACATTTGGTTCACCAGTATAAAAATAATGGTTATAACATTGTTCTTGATGTAAACAGTGGTGCGATCCATGTGGTAGATGATGTCTCCTATGATGTGATCGCTCTGTACGAAGATCACACACCGGAGGAGATTGTAGCAGAACTGTCCGGAAAATACAGCGAGGCAGAAGTGAAAGAAGCCTGTGAGGAAGTCGCTTCCCTGGCAGAAGACGGAGAGTTGTTTACAAAAGACGAATACGAAAATTACATTATGGACTTTAAGAAACGTCCGACAGTTGTAAAGGCACTTTGCCTGCACATTGCACACGACTGCAACCTTGCCTGTCGCTACTGCTTTGCAGAAGAAGGCGAATATCATGGTCACAGAGAACTGATGAGTTATGAGGTCGGAAAGAAAGCACTGGATTTCCTGATCGAAAACTCCGGAAGCCGTCGCAATCTGGAAGTAGATTTCTTCGGTGGCGAGCCTCTGATGAACTGGCAGGTTGTCAAAGATCTGGTAAAATACGGCAGAGAGCAGGAGAAGCTGCATGACAAGAAATTCCGTTTTACACTGACAACAAATGGTGTATTACTGAACGATGAAGTAATGGAATTTGCAAACAAAGAAATGGGTAACGTTGTCTTAAGTATCGATGGAAGAAAAGAAGTACACGATCACATGAGACCGTTCCGTAACGGAAAAGGAAGCTACGATATGATCGTGCCGAAATTCCAGCAGTTTGCAGAGAGCCGCAATCAGGACAAGTATTATGTCCGCGGTACTTTTACTCATTACAATCTGGATTTTGCAGATGATGTCCTTCATCTGGCAGACCTTGGGTTCAAACAGATTTCCGTTGAGCCGGTAGTAGCAGAGGATTCTGAGGAGTACGCACTCCGTGAGGAAGACCTGCCGAAGCTGTTTGAGGAATATGACAAACTTGCCGCTGAAATGGTAGAAAGAAAAAAAGCCGGAAAGGATTTCAATTTCTTCCATTTTATGATAGATTTAGAGGGTGGTCCATGTGTGGCAAAGAGATTATCAGGATGTGGTTCAGGTACCGAGTACCTGGCAGTTACACCGTGGGGTGATTTCTATCCTTGCCATCAGTTTGTAGGAAATGAAGAATTCCTGATGGGAAATGTCTGGGACGGCGTAAAACGTACCGACATTCGGGATGAATTCAAATGCTGTAACGTTTATGCAAAAGAAAAATGCAGAAAATGTTTTGCAAAATTCTATTGTAGCGGCGGATGCGCAGCAAACTCCTATCATTTCCATGGACATATCAATGATGCATATGATATTGGCTGTGAACTTCAGAAAAAGCGTATTGAATGTGCAATCATGATCAAAGCGGCAGAAGCTGAGATGGAGGTAGAAGGATGAAAAAGAAAAAGGGAGTCGTAGTCTTTCTGGTAATGATCATTGCGATGTTACTGCTTGGCTACTATTCTTATGGTATTGTAAAAGGTACCGCAGCAAAGGACAATGACAAAGGTGTTAAATTAGGCCTGGATCTTGCCGGTGGTGTCAGCATTACATACCAGGTAAAAGGCGATGAGACACCGTCTGCAGAGGATATGAGTGATACTGTATACAAACTGCAGAAACGTGTCGAGACTTACAGCACAGAGGCTGAGGTTTATCAGGTAGGCGATAACCGTATCTCCGTAGAGATCCCGGGCGTATCTGATGCAAACTCAATTCTGGAAGAACTTGGAACACCGGGTACTCTGGAGTTTAAGACAACAGAGGGCGAGACATTCATGACCGGTGAGATGGTAGCCGATGCACAGGCTGCCACACAGAGTGATACAACAACATCCGGCAGTAAATATGTCGTTCAGTTAAAACTGAATGATGAAGGTGCTAAGATTTTCTCTGAAAAAACTGGAGAATATCTGAATAAAGTACTGCCAATTTATTATGATGGTGAGTGTATCAGTTATCCGACGGTACAGAGCCAGATCACAAATGGTGAAGCTGTGATCAGTGGTATGAGCAGTTATGAGGATGCAGAAGCACTTGCTTCCCAGATCCGAAGCGGTGCTCTGAAACTGGAACTGGAAGAGTTACAGTCTGAGGTCGTTGGAGCAAAACTTGGTTCTCAGGCAATCAAGACAAGTATTATTGCAGCAATCATTGGTATCCTGATCATCATTGCATTCATGCTGATCGCATACCGCATTCCGGGACTGGCAGCATCTATTGCATTGCTTATCTATACCGGTATCATTCTTGCAATTTTACATTTATATCACATTACACTGACCTTACCTGGTATTGCAGGTATTATCCTGTCCATTGGTATGGCGGTGGATGCGAACGTTATTATTTTCGCACGTATCCGTGAGGAAATTGCAGCAGGACATTCTGTTGCACAGTCCATTGATATTGGATTTAAGAAAGCATTTTCCGCGATCTTTGATGGAAATATCACCACATTGATCGCTGCAGCTGTACTTGGTCTGCGTGGATCAGGTACGGTAAAAGGATTTGCAGCAACACTGGCAATCGGTATCGTATTCTCCATGTTTACGGCACTGGGAATCTCCAGATGGCTGGTAAAAGCATTGTATGGACTGGGATTCCAGGATAAGAAATTTTACGGTGAAAAGAAAGAGCGCAAGAGCGTCAACTTCCTTGGAAAACGTGGATTATTCTTCGGAATTTCCCTTGCAGTGATCGTAGCTGGATTTGTTGGCATGGGCGCACACAAAGCTGGTAACGGACAGGCATTAAACTTCAGCATGGAGTTTAAGGGTGGTACAGCAACAACTGTTGCATTTGACAAAGATTACACCATTGAGGAGATTGATGATCAGATCGTACCTTATGTAGAAGAAGTAACCGGCGATGCAAACGTTCAGACACAGAAAGTTGCAGACAGCAACTCTATCATCATCAAGACCAGAACACTGGATCTGGATGAGCGTGAACAGCTGGCAACAGCAATGGAAGATAACTTCGGTGTTCAGGAGAGCGATATTACATCTACAAACATCAGCTCCACCATCAGTAGTGAGATGAGAAGTGATGCAATCGTAGCCGTGATCATTGCGACAATCTGTATGCTGATCTACATCTGGTTCCGATTCAAAGATATCCGTTTTGCAAGCAGTGCGGTTATCGCTCTGGTACACGATGTACTTGTAGTATTAGCATTTTACGCATTATCCCAGACATCTGTGGGCAGCACATTCATTGCCTGCATGCTGACTCTGGTAGGTTACTCCATCAACGCGACCATCGTTATCTTCGACCGTATCCGTGAGAATATGGCTCTGGCAGGAAGTCAGAGAAATACCGATCTGAAAGAGGTCGTAAACAAGAGTATCACACAGACATTGTCACGAAGCATCAATACTTCCCTGACAACATTCATCATGGTATTTATGCTATTCATTTTGGGTGTATCTTCCATCCGTGAATTTGCAGGACCTCTGATGGTTGGCGTTATCTGCGGTGGATATTCTTCCGTATGCATCACAGGTGCACTGTGGTACGTATTTAAGACAAAATTTTCTAAAAAGAAAAACTAAGAAAATCCTAAGAAATATCAGATTGTTTCTCTGAATGAAATATGATATTCTATACGAATTAAAGCACAAAAGAGAAGCAACAGGAGGAAAGTTATGGAAAACAATAATAATAACCGTGCAGTGGCATCACTGGTTTTAGGACTTGTCTCTATCGTGACATGGCTGTTCCCGATTGCCGGATATATTACAACCATTCTGGCAATTGTATTTGCAACAAAGGGACGTCACAGTGAGAAAAAAGGTATGGCGACAGCAGGTCTGGTACTTGGAATCATTTTCTTGGTAGTGACATTGCTGAATTCCATTTTTGGAGCAATCCTTGGGGTATTGGCAAATTTATAAGCGTTTGAACGCAGGATAAGCAAAGTGATTATGTTCATGAGCAAGTAGCAGAAGCGGATTGTGAATGTCCGTTTTACTGAGATAGCAGTTGTAGCGATACAACTGCTATCTTTTTTCTTTATAGAAGAATAGGAAAAATGAGAAAAAGGATTTTTTTGCAAAATATGTCCGATTGCTTTTTGTAAAAAAGTACCAAGATATGTGAAAGAAATATTGAAAAAGTTGTTGTAACCATGGAAGTTACAAAAATACCTAGTAATTTACTCTAAAATGTAGTAAGATAGGTTGCGTCAGGCTGATATTGGCTTGCAGGATAATTGTTTTTTTGCTAATATAGGTAAGATTAAGAAAGTAAGTATCAGTAAACTTTGGCTGTTTTTATGCAGACAAGATAGAAATATCAGGAAACGGAGGAGAAGTCATGCAAGCATATGTGGAATATTTTCAAACGCATGGGCAGGAGTATCTGCATATGATTTGGCAGCATGTGTATCTAAGCCTTCTGGCGGTTGCCATTGCAGCTGCGATCGGTATTCCATGCGGAATCCTGTGCCTTCGTGTGCCAAAGGTGAAAAAAATACTGACCACCGGATTCAGTGCATTACGTATAATACCAAGTCTTGCGGTGTTGGTTATTCTGATTCCGATTATGGGCGTTGGTGTGAAACCGGCTTTGACAGCGTTGGTTATTCTGGCAATCCCACCAATTCTGATCCAGACGACACTGGCTTTTTCACAGGTTCCGGCATTTATGCTGGAAGTGGCAGATGCCATGGGAATGGATAAAAAGAGAAAGTTCCGCCAGGTGGAAGTGCCGTTGGCAATGCCGGGCATTATCAGTGGTATCCGCATGGCGATGTCCGAGGTTATTGCAAGTGCGACACTGGCTGCGTATATCGGCGCAGGCGGTCTTGGTATTCTGATTTTTAATGGAATTAATCTGCTGAAAACGGAATATCTGGTGATCGGCGGTGGAACCGTAGCGGTGATCACAATGCTTTGCAGTATGGGACTTGGCGCGATTCAGAAAAAATTGAGCCGAGCAGCTTAACAAATCAAATATAAAAGTAGCATATGAATTGCTAAATATAAGGAAAACAAAGTGCAGAAGGAGAAAATTCCAGAGCATACTATCAATAGATATCATATAGAAGAATTGTTCAAAGAATGAACTACAGGAGGAAAAAGAGATGAAAAAGAAATTATTAGCAGTAATCCTTGCAGTTGCGTCTTTTGCAGCGCTTGCGGGATGCGGAAGTAACGGAACAACAGACCAGAAAGCAGATGGAAGTGCAGCAACTGAGAGCAATAGCAGTGCAAACGAGGACACTACCATTAAGATTGGAGCAAAAAGCTTTAGTGAAAGCAAAATTCTGGGCGAATTATATGCGCTGGCACTGGAAGATGCAGGTTATACCGTAGACCGTGAATTTGAGGTATCCGACAATCTGATCCATCAGGCAGTATGCGACGGTCAGATTGATATGTATCCGGAATACACAGGTACTGCATTGCTGACCATTCTGGATCAGCCGATGGAGACAGACCCGCAGGTGACTTACGATACCGTAAAGAAAATGTATGCAGAGAACTTCAATCTGGATGTTCTGGATATGTGTGAGGCAAGCAACGGAAACGGATTGACCATGCGTGCAGACGTGGCAGAGAAATATGGCATCAAAACAATTTCAGACCTTCAGGCAAATGCAGAAAATATCCGTTTCGGTGGAACATCCGATACCTTTGAGCGTGAAGATGGACTTTCGGGACTGGAGCAGACATACGGAACATTTAATTTCAAATCCAAAAATACCTTTGATAATTCTCTGAAATATCAGGCAATGGAAAATGATGAGGTAGACTGTGTACCGGCTTACACCACAGATGCACAGCTGAGCAGTAATGAATTTATTCTGTTAGAGGATGACAAACATTTCTGGCCTCCGTACAACATTATCCCGGTTGTTCGTCAGAAAGTGATTAATGCACATCCGGATGTAGCAGAGATCATCAACAAGATCAGTGCAGCAATTGATACAGAGACAATGACAAAATTAAATGCACAGGTAGACATCGACAAAGAAGAGTACGAAGATGTAGCAGCAGATTTCTACGCTACAATAAAATAGCAGGACTAAAGAATCAGAAAAGATGCACAGAAACCAGACATTTTTCCATATAAAGTAGGAAGAAATTGTCTGGAACTGTGTAGAAAGGAATAGAAGGATGAGCATTGCAGTAGAATTTCAGGATGTGGTAAAACGGTTTCCGAATGCAACGGAAAACGCCGTGGATCATGTCAGTTTTCAGATTCAGGAAAAAGAAATGATCACGATTCTGGGCACTTCCGGTTGTGGAAAAACCACGCTGATGAAAATGGTGAACCGGTTATATGATCCGACTTCCGGAGAAATCCATGTATTTGGCGAAAATATCCAGAAGACAGATCCGGTGCAGCTGCGCAGAAAAATCGGATATGTGATCCAGCAGGTGGGCTTGTTTCCGCACATGACCGTTGAAAAAAATATTGCAGTGGTACCGGAAATCCTTGGATGGGATGCCGAACGGATCCATACCAGAGTGACAGAATTGCTGGAATTGGTAAATTTGAATCCGGAACAGTATCGCAATCGTTATCCGGCACAGCTTTCCGGCGGACAGCAGCAGCGCGTGGGACTTGCCCGCGCACTGGCAGCTGGTCCGTCATTGATGTTGCTTGATGAGCCATTTGGAGCCATCGACGCTATCAACCGGACAAAACTGCAGGATGAATTATTGAAAATACATGAGCGTGCAGGATTGACCTGCATGTTTGTCACCCATGATGTGACAGAAGCATTGAAACTTGGAACCCGGATCATGATCATGAATCAGGGAAAAATTCAGCAGTTTGATACTGCAAAAGAGATTTTGGAACACCCGGCGAATGAATATGTGGCTTCATTGCTGCAGTCGGTACAGGAAGGATTAAACTTTTTCAGATGACACGTTTTATATCCTATACAACGAGACATTATGACAAGTTAATACAGGCTGTTCTGGAGCATTTCGAGATCGTAGGGATCACGCTTCTGATTTCCATTGCGCTGGCATTTGTGATTTCCATGCTGGTGATGGAACATAAGCGGATCACGACATGGATCATGCGGGTTTCCAGTATGATCTACGCAATCCCGAGTCTGGCGCTGTTTGCGCTGCTGCTTCCGGTGACGGGACTTGGCATGCAGACAGCCATTCTGGTGCTGGTGATCTACAATCAGTTTATTCTGGTGCAGAGTTTTACCGACGGATTTACGGCGGTGGAACCCGGAGTTCTTGAGGCAGCCACCGGAATGGGAATGACGAAGGGGCAGATTTTTCGAAAAATACGACTGCCGCTGGCATTAGATACCATGATCGCCGGAATCCATATCGCAATTATTTCCACCATCGGAATTGCAACTATTGCCTCCACCGTCGGAGCAGGCGGCTTGGGAACCATATTATTTGAGGGCATGCGTACCCAGAATGTGGTAAAAATCGTCTGGGGAACTGTGTTGTCCGTGGCGATGGTACTTGGCGTAAACGGTATTTTAAAATTGGTAGAAAAAAGAATTAAGAAGAAACTTTACAGCAATGCAGGTCAGAAGAAGGAATAAAAGCCATTTTCAGTACCTGCTAAAATGCGTTATAATACATAGAAAATATAGGTACGTTTTTTATTTCAGTAGGTATATAGTCTCAGACTGAGATGGACCATAGATGGAATTTGGAGAAAATAATGATTAGAGAATATTTAAAAGAACATATTCTGATCACAGATGGTGCCATGGGTACTTACTATGACAGAAAAAAGACAGAGAATGGAAGAATTGCAGAGGAAGCAAACCTATTGGAGCCGGAACTGATCAGCCGGATTCATGAGGAATATCTGGAGCAGGGAGCCAGACTGATCCGTACGAATACATTTGCGGCAAACCATGCCATGGCACTGAGCAAAGGCATTCATAATCGTCAGGAGCAGGATGCTTATGTGAAAAAAATAATCCAGACTGGTTGGAAACTGGCACAGGATGCGGCACAGAAACGCCAGGAAGAAATTTTTGTGGCAGCGGATATCGGCCCGGTGGCAGAAAATCTGTTTTACGAGGATGAATTTAATGAGACAGAAGAATACCGTTTTTTAGCAGATTGTTTTCTGGAATGCGGGGCACAAATTTTTAATTTTGAGACATTCTCTGATATCAAAGCGGTTGCAATAGCGGCTCGCTATATCAAAGAAAAATGCCCGGAAGCATTTGTGATGATTTCCTTTGCTGCCAATCGAAATGGATATACGACGAGAGGAATCAGTATCAGCCGTCTGTTTGCGGAGGCAGCACAGACACCGGAAATCGACAGCTATGGATGTAATTGCCTGCTTGGTGCAGCCCATATGTACAAACTGATCAAGGCGCAGAAACTGGCTACGGAGAAATATATCCAGGTATTGCCAAACAGTGGATATCAGCAGATTGTCCGTGGACAGGCAGGTCATGCGGATGGCGTGAACTATTTTGCAGAAAAAATGGAGCAGATCGCAGATCTTGGAGTAAATATCCTTGGCGGATGCTGTGGCACCACACCAAAGCACATTCGGGTGCTTTGCGAAAAACTGGCAGGAAAAGTACCACAGAAAAAACTGGCGGCAGAAAAAGGTGCAGAAGATACCGTATCTCAAACACGAAACAATCCGTTTATGGCAAAATTACAGCGTGGAGAAAAGGTCATTGCAGTGGAGTTGGATCCGCCTTTTGACCAGAATGCGCAGAAACTGATGGAAGGAGCGTTCCTGTTAAAACAGAGCAACGTGGACATTATTACTCTGGCGGATTCTCCACTGGCCAGAGCAAGAGCAGATTCTGTTTTGCTGGCTGCAAAAGTAAGTTCCATGGTGGATATTCCTGTTATGCCACATATTGCCTGCCGTGACAGAAACCGTATCAGCATGCATTCCACATTGCTGGGAGCTCATATCAACGGAATCCGCAATCTGATGATCATTACCGGTGATCCAGTTCCTTCCGGGGAGCGCGACAATACAAAGAGTGTGTTTGACTTTAATTCTATCCGTTTTATGGATTATGTAAAAGAACTGAATCATGACATATTCCTGCAGGATGCTTTTTCTTATGGCGGTGCGCTGAATCAGAACCAGGCCAATACGGACAAAGTAATTGAGCGTATGAAGAAGAAAATTGATGCAGGTGCTTCCTGGTTTATGACACAGCCAATTTATTCTGATGAGGAAGTAGAAAAGCTGGCCAGAATGAAGCGGGAGTTGAACACAAAGATTTTATGTGGTATTATGCCGTTAGTCAGCTATCGCAACGCGATGTTTATCAAAAACGAGATGCCGGGCATTCAGGTGCCAGATGAAATTGTGGAACAGTATCGGCCGGATATGAGCCGTGGGGAGGCAGAGGACGTGGCTGTCCGTATATCCCTGTCTGTGATGGAAAAACTGGAAAATATAGCTGACGGATTTTATTTTATGACACCATTTAACCGAGTATCGCTGATCTGCCGGATCATTGATGCGCGGAAATAGTATAGGAGAGTTGAAATGACAAGAGAAGAACTTTATGGACTGTTGGAAAAAGGTCCGGTATTTCTGGATGGAGCTACCGGAAGTAACCTGCAGAAAGCAGGTATGCCAACTGGTGTATGCCCGGAGCAGTGGATCCTGGATCACCCGGATGTAATTGTAGACCTGCAGAAGCGGTATATCGAGGCGGGAACTCAGATTTTGTATGCACCGACTTTTTCCGGAAACAGAATTAAATTAGAAGAATACGGTCTGGCCGATAAAATTGTAGAGATTAATACAAAACTGGTGCAGCTTTGTAAAGAAGCGGCCGGCGACAAAGGTCTGGTTTGCGCTGATATGACGATGACTGGTGAGAGCCTGGAGCCGATGGGCGATCTGGAGCTGGAAGAACTGATTGATATTTACAAAGAGCAGGCGAAAATCCTGTATGAAGCAGGTGTAGATCTTTTTGTCGTAGAGACAATGATGAGTCTTGCGGAGACCAGAGCAGCAGTTCTGGCCATCAAAGAAACCTGTGATCTGCCGGTCATGGTATCCATGACTTTTGACGAAAAAGGAAAAACATTATACGGAAATACACCGGAAGGCTGCATGGTTGTATTACAGAGCCTTGGAGCAGACATTGTTGGTATTAACTGTTCCACCGGACCGGAGAAAATGGCAGAAATGGTTCGTCAGATGAAAAAATATGCAAACGTGCCGATTCTGGCCAAACCGAACGCAGGTTTGCCACAGATGGTAGATGGTGAAACTGTTTACGATATGGGACCGGAAGAATTTGCATCTTTCGGACCGATGCTGATGGAAGCCGGAGCATCAGTACTTGGCGGATGCTGTGGAACCACACCGGAGCACATTGCACGCCTGGTGGAGACAACAAAGGATATCGTGCCGGTTCCAGTAATGAAAGAGCACAAACGTGTACTTGCCTCCGAGCGTGCATTGCAGGAAATTGACATCAACGGACCGTTCCTTGTTATCGGTGAGCGTATCAATCCGACCGGAAAGAAGGCGCTGCAGGAGTCTCTGCGTCAGGGAAGCATGGATGTTGTCTGCGATATGGCAGAAGAGCAGGAAGAGATGGGTGCTCATATCCTTGATATCAATATGGGAATGAATGGAATTGATGAGAAAGCCATGATGCTGGAAGCCATTCAGGAAGTGACCATGACCACAACCCTTCCACTTTGTATCGATTCCAGTCATGTGGACATTATTGAGGCTGCCCTGCGTCATTATCCGGGACGCGCACTGATTAATTCTATTTCACTGGAGAAAGAAAAATTTGAAAAACTGCTTCCTATTGCAAAAAAATACGGAGCAATGTTTATTTTGCTTCCGCTGTCTGATGCAGGATTGCCAAAGGATATTGATGAAAAGAAGGAAATTATTCATAAGATTCTGGATCGTGCATTAGAACTTGGCATGTGCAAAGAAGATATTGTAGTAGATGGACTGGTGGCAACCGTAGGAGCAAATAAAAATGCGGCTCTGGATACATTGGCAACTATTCGTTATTGCAAAGAAGAGCTGGGACTGGCAACTGTCGGCGGATTATCCAATATTTCCTTCGGATTGCCGAATCGTGGATATGTCAATGCCGCGTTTGTGACCATGGCGTTACAGAGTGGACTGACCATGGCCATTGCGAACCCATCCAGTGATATTATGATGAATCTGGCAGCAGCCAGTGATTTACTGTTAAACAAGACCGGTGCGGATCTGAATTATATCAACCGCATGGCTGAGTTTGACGCGAAAAAAAAAACTGAATCTGTAAAGAAAGCGGAAACAGTAAAACAGGATGCAAAAAAAGAAGCCACTGTTCTTGCTGAGAAAAAAACTGAGGAAACTTCCGTTGCGCACAGCGCTATTTATAAAGCTGTATTAAACGGGTCCATGAAAAATATTCTGGACGAAGTAAAAGCAGGACTTGTAGCCGGTATGGAACCAGGAGTAATTGTCAGCGAGGAGCTGATTCCGGCTATAAATGAGGTGGGAGACCTTTTTGAACAGCAGAAATATTTTCTGCCGCAGCTGATTGCCAGCGCGGAAACCATGAAGAAGGCCATTGAATATCTGGAGCCAATGTTGTCCTCAGGCGATGAGACCGGTCCGAAAGTGACCATTGTCATTGCAACCGTGGAAGGTGATATTCATGATATCGGAAAAAATCTGGTGGCATTGATGCTGAAAAACTATGGATTTCGGGTGGTAGATCTGGGAAAAGATGTGTCAAAAGAAACCATTGTGCAGGCGGCCATTGATGAAAATGCGGATATCATTGCATTGTCAGCGCTGATGACGACCACTATGATGCGTATGAAAGATGTGGTGGAACTGGTCAGAGAAAAAAATGTCGATGCGAAAGTGATCATCGGTGGTGCGGTTATCACGCAGAGTTATGCAGATGAGATTGGCGCTGATGGGTACTCCAAGGATGCAGCCGATGCTGTGAGACTGGTGCAACGTCTTATGGGACTGGCATAAATTCTTGTTTAGGGTAAGTTGGAACAAGCAGAAACGAACTCCAACAAGAACCTGAAAAATTTTCTGTGATCACTGCGTCGCCTATTTCCTAAGTGGAGGTGAAACCTCCACTTAGGAGATAAGCGGCGCAGCGCAGATAGAAAATCAGTCGTGCCGGCATTGGAGTTTTCTTCCAGCTTCTTTTAAAACTACCCTAAACAAGAATTTAAAAAAGTCCATTATTGTGAAGCGGTACGATATCCTGCACGTTATGTTCTACCACATCCCAGTGCTCAGCCAGTTTACCGTCTTCGATGCGGTAGATATCACATACTTTATTGATTGCACCATTCTCAAGTGTGCATTTGAAGAATACATATACGATATCACCATCTTCACCAATGTGAATAATATCCATATGCGGTTTCAGACCAAAGAAAAATTTTGTGAATTCAACAAAACCTTCTTTTCCGTCTGGTGCAGTTGGGTTGTGCTGGATGTAATTATCTTTCATGTAATCATCAAGATTTGAAATATCCCAGTTGTTAAATACTTCATCGTAAAATTTCAATACAAGTTCTTTGTTTGTCATCGTTATTTTCCTCCAGATTTTATATTTTGTTTATGATATGATACGGTACGGATTGAACCATTGTATGGTAGACGGTTATGGATCAATACATGTTTATCTACAGGTACATTAACATTTCTTTGTTTGTTGTATGTATCATACAGATTTGCTCGATATATTTATCATACTGGAAAGATTTTGTTTTGAAAAGATTTGTTTGTCGAAAAAAGTGAAAAAATAAAATCTATGTTTTCAACATTTGTTCAATGAAAAGAAATAGGGTGCTGATATGCGTTTTGTCCATACTTTTGACGCAATTGTGCTATTGGTACATAAAATAGTGATTGTAAAATAAAGATAGCATATTCATGGGGATGTTTATAGATACTATTTCAATTTATGGAGACATTCAGTTTTCATAGGATATCAGTAATAAAACAGATTGTAACAGAGTTGGAGAGGAGAAGACGAATATGGTCAGAGTAGGAGTAATTGGATGTGGAAGAATCGCGCAGCGGCGTCATGTGCCGGAGTATGCTTCCAATAAAAAAGTAGAGATTGCAGGATATTATGATGCAAAAATGCCGCGGGCACAGGCATTAGCGGACAGATATGGTGGAAAAGTGTATAAATCCATCGACGAAATGTTAGCGGATGCATCTATTGATGCAGTCAGTGTCTGCGTGGCAAATAACAAGCATGCAGAGGTGAGTATTCACGCAATGCATGCAGGAAAACATGTACTGTGTGAAAAGCCAATGGCTACTTCTATTGAAGAATGCGAGCAAATGCTGCAGACGGCGAAAGAACATAATTGTTTTCTGATGATTGGTCAGAATCAGCGCTTTAATACTGGGCATATTCGAGCGAAAGAGCTGATTGAACAGGGGCTGATCGGAAAGCCACTGACCTTTAAGACAACGTTCTGTCATGGTGGACCGGAGAAATGGCTGGCCACCGATGATACAGAGAAAATGTCCGGATCAATCTGGTTTTTTGATAAAAAAATTGCTTCTATGGGAGCAATGGCAGATCTCGGTATTCACAAAACTGATTTGATCCAGTATCTGTTGGACGATATTATCACGGAAGTGACGGCAAAGGTTATGACACTGGATAAAAGAGATGCGGATGGCAATATGATTGAACTGGAAGACAATGCCATCTGTATTTTTAAAATGGAAAGTGGTGTGTTTGGTACGATGGCAGTCAGTTGGACAGATTATGGGGAAGAGGATAATTCCACGGTTATTTTCGGCACTAAAGGTCTGATGCGTATTTACGATAACAGCGAGCACACGATTCAAATTAGTACGGATCGGGGGGATAAGATCTATTATGATCTGGATATGATGATGACCAATACAAATCAGCGTGAGTCAGGTGTGATCCGTGAATTTATCCGGGAACTGGAAAGTGGCGAGTGGACCAATGCGGCCGATGACCGGTCGGTCAATGCGCTGCGGGCGGTACTGGCGAGTTTTCAGTCCAGCCAGGAGGATCGAACCATCAAATTGTAGGAAATGAATGCGAAATCAGCGAATCCTTCTACGTCAGCTAGTCGCTCGTTACCCTCGTTTTGCTTCGGTTTCATCGCGCTCATTCTCAACTCTGATAAAAGCTGGTCGTTTCCACTCGCGCAAAACTCGCAAAACTCAGTCTATCACTGAATCGCTTGCCGCAGAAGGATTCGCTGATTTCACAATATAAGTTATGTTATCATTAGCGTATCGCTATAGTTAAAAAATTGCGGGGATGCGTACATAAAAAGAACGCCAGTCAGGCAATCTTTCCTCGGCGAGCGATTGTTAGCTGCAGAGGTAAGATTACTTGACTGGCGCTTTCATAACCTCAAATTTATAACCACAAAAGAAACTAAAACTATTCAATGACGACAGTTCTCGTCATATTTCCTTCCAGTGGTACCGGAATGTAGGCTGTTCTGGTGCAGACTGTCAGGTGCACTTCGTGAGAACCCTTGGAGAGACCGCCTTCCTGCAGAACACGTACCGTTGCAGCTGCGCCGTACTCCCATTTGATGGTTCCGACGGTTTTCATTTCTTCCAAGGAGAACCAGTCGATGTGATCCGGTGTGAAACGGATATTTTCAGCCGGTACTTTGACACCATCCACTTCTACAGCAAGGAAGTTGATCATGGACAGCGGGATACCTCTGTAATAGGTGATATATGTATCCATCTCATAACCGATGATTTTTCCATCTTCTTCTACATTGTGACAGGTTCCTTCTATAAATACATTATTATCAAACATGTCCGAAATCCTCCTAACCTTCGTATTTTTTGATGAGACTCTGAATCAGTTTCTGATGAGCTGCAACCTGCTCTTTTTCCGGAATATATCCGCCCGGTTTTACCCAGCGGTTTCCTTCATACTCAGTAGAAACATAGCCGTTGTAATTGTGCTCATGTAAGAACTTGATGACTTCTTCATAGTTCATGGAATATTCTAATCCTTCCTCTGTCATTTCATACAGTTTGAAATGGAAGTGCTGGATGTATTTTGCAAATGGCTCCATAACGCTTACCGGTACATTTTCGTAACCATCACAGTTGGAAGCATAGAACATATCTTTTGCAGGATCTTTGATGTATTTATCCATTTCCGGATTCTGGCCGTTGTTCTCCAGTCTGATATGGAAGGTATCTTTGCCGCTGGCAAATACATCGTTGACATATTTTACCAGATCCGGGTTGGTTCCATAGATATCCATGCAGTACTCATCCACAACTCTTGGTGGTCTGCGACAGAAAATACTTGTATCAGGAACGATACCGATGTACGGGGAGTCCAGACGAATCATTTCCTCCAGGAATTCCTCTGTTTTCGGAACACCGAAACCGAGTCCGCCGTGGATCTCGATACAGAGGGAGACACCGTATTTTTCAGCTGTTTCCAGACATGGCTCAAGGATCCATGCAGGAACCATGGAAACGAGGCGGATAACCTTGAATCCGAGGCGATGCGCCATAACGATTTCTTTTTTGATCAGATCGACACACTCACGTTTGGTCAGCGTACGATTGCTGTATAAATTTGTATTCAGGAAAATATCATCGCAGGCAAGTCCCGGATGATGTTTTTCAATAATTTTATCCCATGCTGCGTAAGTCTCTTCACTTGGAGTTGGTGTGCCTTTCAGCATCTGGTCCGGAAGAAGCTCGATACCGTCAGCACCAAGTCCCATAACATAGTCGACGATCTGTTCCAGATCCATGTTACCGCGTAAATACTGATACTGTAAACTGTATAAGCTTACACTTGATTTAATACCCATAATAATATTCATCCTTTCTGTTGATCTTCTCTATTTTGATAAGATTATTATACGAAAAAAACTGTCTGTAAACGATAGACGATATCTGTCAACAACATGGACAAAACGCATTATTTTTGCTATGATAAAAAGAAAAAGACACATTGTACATTAAAATGCATAAAAAACGGAGAAAATTATATGCAATGTGACAGATAATTGTAAAATGGGCAGATGTGCAGAAAAACGCAGGAATGATATGGAGGAAAAAGATGGAGATTATTGAAATCGGCAGATCAAAGAAACTGCATTACAGTTTTCCGGAGCATCAGCACGGTTTCTGGGAAATTCTTCTGAACACAAATGGGAATGGCGTGTTTCTGGCAGAAGGAAAAGAATATGAATTTCATCCGGGAACGATTCTGGTCATTCCACCGTATACGCCACATCAGAAAAAATCAAACGACGGATTTCTGGATCGTTCCGTGTTTCTGAAAAATTTTCGAAATATCGGACGCAGTGGTGTAAAACTGTTTGAGGACGATGAGCGGCAGACAATTGCAAGAATTTTTGATCTGGTCGAACAGTTTCAATATGATGAAACGAATCAGAAAGGGGAGACAGAGGCCTCTATCACCAGTGTACTTGGAGACCTTCTGTATCAGGTTCTGGTGTCCTATTATAATCAGAGTAAAAAGAAGGATATCCGGCTGGAAGGTGTCATTGAACTGATGAATGAAAATGTGTCCAATGCGGAGTTTGAACTTTCGAAGGCGATTCAGTCCAGTGGTTATTCCATGGGATATTTTCGGAAAATTTTTAAGGAAATGACGGGGCAGTCACCGGTGAATTATTTTAATTCCCTGCGGATCGGAAAGGCGAAATCCATGTTTCAGCAATATGGAAACAGCCGGACGGTGAAAGAAATCGCTTACAGTTGTGGCTTCTCGGATGCGCTGTATTTCAGCCGGGTTTTCCGACAGTTGGAAGGTATCAGCCCACAGCAGTATATCCGCACTCTGAAGAAGGAGATGACACCGGAGGATATCAGGCTGGTGAAAATGGATACACCAGAGGAATTTTTAAATGATGTATCGGAATAAGACAGAGAATGGATGTGCAAGTCGCATGCAGGTGAGCTCATAAAAATGGTGTTCTTTTCGTACAGGCGCTTGCTGCTCCATATATGCAAGCATGTCTGTGTCAACAAGAATCTGCACGAGTGAACGGCAACGCTCGTATATTGATCCTGCTTTCCAGAAAAATGCCTCTTTACTTCAAAACTTTAATATGTTAAAATTTTGCATAGAGAAATTGTAAAAGAAGTGTGAGAACGATGACAGATCAGGCAAGAATCGTAAAGGAGCTTACCTGGTTTGATATTGCAGAATGTGAAAACAAGGAGTATAGAGATGAGCAAAAAAATTAGAACTGAGGCGGTAGATCACTTATTTGAAGCAATTTTGTGTCTGAAAGATAAAGAAGAATGTTATACATTTTTTGAAGATGTCTGCACAATTAATGAAATCCTTTCTTTATCACAGCGTTTTGAAGTAGCACATATGTTGCGTCAGCAGAAGACCTATCTGGATATTGCAGAAAAAACCGGTGCATCCACAGCAACGATCAGCCGTGTCAACCGTTCCCTGAATTACGGAAACGACGGTTATGATATGGTATTTGCGAGAATGCAGGATAAGAATGGCGAAAACGCATAACAGAAAGGATGTCTGGCAGACAGGACGAAGCGAAAGAAACGAAGAAAGCTGACAGACGGAAGCAAACAGGTAAAATAAGGATGTCTGGCAGACAGGATGAAACGCAGAAATATGTGTGTCAGATCATGAAAAATAAAAAGGAAACGTCAGAGACACCTCTTTTTCAGGGATGTTTAAGATCGTTTCCTTTTATTTGTTTTACTGTTTTTGGAAGTTTCCGGTTTTTTCATGGAATCAATGATTTTTTCAATCAAAAGTTTTTTCGTGTAGACATCAAAGTTCAGCAGACAGATAAAGGTAAACTTCTGCAGAAAATCAGCATCTTCTTCGTCTAAATTTTCCAGGTCGGAAAAAGCAGATTCACTGATGATGTATTCTTCCCGGATAATTTCTTTCAGACGTTCCACCTGATGGGCTTCCAGCCGGAAGATACTGTCATAGATTTCTTCCAGTGTGGGAGAAGATTTTTCACCAAAATACTCATCGGTCAGCGGATTTAAAATATTTTGAATATCACTGATACTTAAAACACTTTTGAAATAGTAGATAAAAACAAGGGTTAATATATGTTCCTTGGAATATTTCTTTTTCTCCGGAGGGGGAAGAAGATTATTTTTCACATAATTGTTGATCATCGTCTTGGTGAGAATCGGATTTTCTTCGTGACGCTTTGTGGGATAAAGTTCCCTTTCCATAAAGGTGATGACCTGATCCATGTACAGATTGATATCCGGCAGGGCTTCCAGCTTTGTATGGTCAATGCGGGAGAGACTTTCCAGTATGCTGTTAAGCAAATCGTTTGTGTTGATCGTCATGGTTGCTGCCTCCAATCTTAAAATAGTGTTCCTCTGTACAGATATCTGTGCTTTTTCACAGGAGGGACATCTGTTTTGATATATTATTTGTTGTGTAAACTGTAACATATTATATAGTATTGAAAACTGGATGACAAGAAAGACTTGTTATTTTTTGTAGAGTAAAGTTATAATATAGTCACAGTTCACTCGGACAGATTCCGGCTGGCACAGATATGCTTGCATGTATGGGGCAACTGGAACCCGTAGGAAGTGAGATACTTGGAAGGAGAAAATGCACATATGTTATTTCAGGAAGATCGGACACCAATCGTGCCTAAGGGAAAAAAGAATCATGGAGAGTGGCCGGAGAATTATTTTGCAGAATTTGACCCGGCAGCAAGAAAAGCGATTTTAGATAAACAAAGAAATGAAGAAGTGGATGAGACACTGGAATGTCTGGAAAAGTTATTCGCACTTCGTTATAAACAGGATAAAAAAGGAAATTATGCAGACCAGTTTCTGGGACAGTTCCTGCAGCTTCGAATCACAGCGGAAAATCTGGATGCAATGTTTTCAGAACGGAAAAACAGAAAAACAGTCAGACAGTGTCTGGAGCAGTTGCAGCTGCATGCCGGTTCAGAAATCCCGGAAGAACTGATCTATCAGGAAATGTGTCAGCTGACCGGATTGTATATTTATTCCTGTTCCAAGGATGTAAATTACACATCCATGATCTGGGGATTTGGAAAGAAAAGTGATGAAAAAATCAGCGAAAAAATCAATCTGGATCTGGAGCGGATCGGGGAAGCAATTCCAAAATATTTGTCCATGGAAGAAGAGTGCAGTGTGCTGAAAGCTGCAATCCTGGATACAAAGAAACAGTATCTTTGATTTCGGGATGATTTACCGTCTTCTGGAATCTCAGAAGCCGGAGAAATACAGGCTCAGAGATCCTTGAAAGACTATTTGCTTACAAAAGGGAGAAACAGATAGCTGCGTGGCAGAAAAGAAACCTTATGGGAGGTAATGACAATGGAAGAAAAGCAGCTGATGGATTTTGATGTGTTGACGCTGGGAGAAGGGGAAACTGCTGACGAAGATCTGCAGATATTATTTGTGTTGAATGGAACAGTGTCAGTGCAGATGGCAGAGAGTATTCTGCATCTGGGAGAAAAGGATTTTCTGATTCTGCATCCATTTCAGGTATATTCCGTTAAAATGGATAAAAACAGTCTGGTTATGCGATTTCGGGCAAATGTCCGGATGATGTCAGAATATTATGACCTCAGCAAACTGGAATTTCTGGGAAATTCAGTGGAAGAAGCATCAGAGAGACATACGATTCTGCGAAACCTGCTGGAAAAATGCATTACATATTATTACGGGAAAAAGGGAAACAATGGAAGAATTCTTCTGAAACTGAACAGTCTGTATTATGAAATTGCAGAACTTCTGATTTCGTCTTTTTCCATTGTCCGGAGCCAGACGTCAGACAGTCTGGAAGGGGAGGAGGATGAATCTCTGATCCAGGAAATGACACGCTATATTCACATGAATTATCAGTCGGCGTTGAAGCTGGAAGATCTTGCGGAACATTTTTTCCTGTCGCCACCTTATATCTCCCGGTTTTTTAAAAAGAAACTGGGGATTAATTTTGCAAAATATCTGTCCGAGGTTCGTCTGGAGGAAGCTACGAAAAAACTGACCCAGACGGAAAATTCCCTGACCTGGATTGCCATGGACTGCGGTTTTCCTAATCTGACTGCCTTTAACAAAGCGTTTCGGGAGAAATATCAGGTAAGTCCAAAGCAGTATCGGACGGAATTAAAGCAGACAGAGCAGAAGAAAGAAAAAGCGGACAAGGAGAGCCGGGCACTGGCGGAGTTTCAGCTTCTGGATTATTTTGAGAAGAACAATCATATTCAGGGGCAGGAATTTGATGAGACGGAGCAGGTGGTGGCAGATGCTTCTGAGTATACGATTCTGGAAAAAAACTGGAATAAGATGATCAACATCGGTGGCATCTATCTGTTACTGCAGAAAGAAATTCAGGATCATACGTTGTTTTTATGCAAGACCCTTGGGTTTGAATATGTACGAATCTGGGATCTGTATGAGACACGTATGCATATCAATGCCGGAAACAGAGAGCGGAAGTACAATTTCAGTCGTCTGGATATCTGTCTGGACTTTTTGACCCAGAATCATATCAAACCGTATCTGGAACTTGGATTTAAACCGTTTATTTTACTGCGAAGTTATCAGGATTATATTTTTAACGAAGAACGTGAAATTTTATTTGAGGAAGCCAGGGAGTATGGAATCTTTATCCGAAGTCTGATCAAACATGTGATTAATCGCTACAGTATTCAGGAAATTTCCAGCTGGTATTTTGAGCTCTGGTGCGATCCGAGATGGTTTCCGGATGGAGAGCCGGCTACTTATATTGAATATTTTGAGGAAGCCTACCAGGCCATCAAAGAGCTGGCTCCGCAGGCACATGTGGGTGGGGATTACGATCGTTCCTATGGTATTATTTCCTTTGAACATTTTATTGAAGTGTGGAGTACCAGAAATATTCAGCCGGATTTTCTGTCTCTGTACTGCTATGCACCGCTTATGAGGGAAGTGACTTATAAGGAAAAAGAAATCGAAGTGACAGAGAATACCTACCGTGAAATGATGCGTCAGATGCACATTAATGAAGAAGCAGTGGCACCGGAAGAAATCAAGGATTTTCAGATGAGCAGTTACGTGGAAACCAGAAAAAGGATCATGCTTCAGTATGGCATGATGATGCCAATGATCTGCAGTGAGTGGAACTTCACTGTTATTAACGCCAATGTCATGAATGACAGCCGTTTTAAAGGAGCTTATGTCATGCATGAGATTATGAGTATGTATCAGGAACTTGGCATGATGGGATACTGGTTTGGTACGGATCAGTTTGCGGAGGATGATGATGCACCGATGCTGCTGAACGGTCGTTGTGGACTGATCACCCATCAGGGAATCTGTAAACCGGCATACTGGGCGATTCTGATGCTGAACCGTCTGGAAAATTATCTGCTGACGAAGACAGAACATACAATGGTTACCCGGAATGAGTTTGGAAGCTATGTCATCGCCTGCCATAATTACAAGCCGCTGGATATCCAGTATTATGTGCAGAAAGAGAAAGACGTCAGAATTGAGAGTATTCCTCATTTTTACGAAAATTCCGTGCAGCTTACTTTGAATATTACTATCAATGGGGCAAAAAATGGAAAATACCATGTAAAAACAAGGGTGGTAAATTCAAAATACGGCGGTGTGCAGGATGAATGGCTGCGTATGGGAAAAGTCGCCTTTCTGACAACGGCGGATGTGGAATATATTGACCATATGTCCAGACCTCATATCACGATTTCGGAACAGGAAGTGATGGATCATGTGCTGCGTTTCAGTGTAAAACTGGAAGCACAGGAGATATTACTGATTCATGCTTTCCAGTATATGGAGGAGTAGAGCGAGGGATGAACTCAGTTCCCCTGTACAAGCGAACTGGAGGCATAAAATAAAACGAAAGACCGGAGAACATGTTTCTCGGGTCTTTCATTTTCATGAGGAGTTTAATTTATTATAGAATACAGAAATCAGGTGGATTCCTGTATTACTAACTTGGATGGGAGCAGGATCGGTTTTGCCTGCTCGTAAGGGTTTTTGATCAGAGAAAGCAAGAGTTTTGCACTCTGAATGCCAAGGTCACGCCGTGGCTGACTGATGGTTGAGATGGTCGGTGTGGAGAGTGATGCGTACATGGTGTTGTCAAACCCAAATACTTTGATATCCTCCGGAATCCGAAATCCCTGTGCCAGACCGGCTTTGATCACTGCGTGGGCATGTTTGTCCGATGTGGCAAAAATCGCATCAGGCGGATCAGCCAGCTGGAAAAAATGATTTGCAGCGGCCAGAATACGGCTGTACGAAAAGTCAGAGACCTGTACGACATATTCCGGCCGGACAGCCAGTCTATTACCGGTGAGCATAGATCGGTATGCCCGATAGCGGCTCTGCACATGACGGTAATCATATGAGGAGGAAAAGAAGGCAATTTTCTGGCAGCCTTCGTTGATCAGATGTGCGATCGCTATTTTGGTAATTGAATAATCATCTATCGAAACATAAGGTACATTCGTATAAAACGGATTGTATTCACTGCACTGGACAACCGGGTAAGCCGCATTGAGCTGCCGCAGAATATCTTCGGACAGTGCATACATGACAATGATGCCGGAAACCTGAAGGTTCGCGCAATAATTAAGAAAAGAAGTAATTGTGCTGCGATCAGGCATTTCCTGTGTTACTACCATATGACAATGTGCGTGACTGAGGTAATCACTGATTCCTTCCAGAATGTCATCATAAAACGGATTGTTCCAGGTCGGGATACAGACCAGTATCGTGTACTCCTGAGCTACTTTCTTTAGAGAAGCAGAAGCACTGCTTCTTTTTTTGGTGCTCAGATCTTCCGGTGTGATTTCATGAAGCTCAAAAGCTTTCAATATTTTATCTCTTGTTTTTTTTGTCACCACATTTGGCTGGTGAATCATGCGGGAGACGGTAGCAGGAGAAACACCTGCTGTCTTCGCAATATCATAAATTGTAACTTTCCCATTCATAATACATTACATCCTTCTTGACTGTAATATGATATGAAGAAACAACTAGTTAAATAGGATAAAAATTAATAACTATTTGTTTGTTTCATGTACAAAACATAGCAGAAAAGACAAAAAAAGGAAATAGAAAAATGAAAAAAACAGCAAAAAGACAAGAAAAAGGTATAAAATATTACTTGTTTCAGAAACAAAATGAAAAAATGACCAAAACATGGCAAGTTTGTGAAGAAATTATGAAAAAAATAAACAATTTTCAAATAGTCGTACATAGGGGGATTTGATAGAATGCAAGTAACGAGAGGGGAAGTAACCAACTCGAAAGAAAAAGGAGGTATTTCACAATGAAGATGTGGAAAAGATTAGTAAGTGCAGGCTTAGTAGCAGCTATGTCAGGTGCAATGCTTGCAGGATGCGGAAACACAGCAGGTAACGGCGATGCAAACAATGGCAGCGCAGGGGATGAGAAACCGGCAGCAGCTTCTACAGGGGACGTAAAAGTAGAAGATACTGGTTTCAAAGCAGACAAAACTTATAAGATCGGTTACAACTATTATGGACCAGGTTCTTATGCATTAACAACTCTGGCAAACAATCAGGACTATGTAGTTAAATGCTTCGGAAGCGAGACACAGTCTACATCTGATGACTTCCAGGTAGATAAGATCGTACAGGACGTTGAGAATATGATCTCTGCAGGATGTGACGGATTAGTAATCTGGCTTCCGGCTGACAACTTATACAAAACAGTTATCGACATGTGCGAGAAAGCAAAAGTTCCTTATGTATTCTCAGACAAAGTTCCGTCTGATCCGGACGTTATCGCAGCATTACAGAACAGCGAGTACTTCGCAGGTGCTGTAGGACCGGCAAATGCTGAGTATGGTTCCTTAATCGCTGACTATGCATTAGAGAAGGGCTACAAATCTTGTATCATCTCCACAGGTGCACAGGGTGACCCGACAGATACACCACGTATCGAAGCTTTTACATCTGAATTCGAAAAAGGTGGTGGAAAGATCGAGCAGGTTGTTTACACAGACTCCCAGGATAACATCCAGCCATACACAGAGAACGCTTTAGTAGCATATCCGGATGTTGATTTCGTATATGGTACAGGTTCTGATTACGGTATCGGTGCAGCAGATGCAATCGCTAACCAGGGAATTGATGCAAAAGTTCTGACATCCGGACTTGACTCTGCAGTACTTGAGTACCTTTGCGATGACAGCAATGCTGTTGAATTCGTAAACGGTGACTACTGGATCGCCGGTACTATGGCTACTGTAGCTCTGATGAACTACTTAGACGGAACTCCATTAAAAGATGCTGATGGCAAGATGGTATTCGTAGACAACATTATGCCGTTCCAGATCACACCGGATACATACGATGAGTTCAAGACAACATTCATTGATAACCCATGCTATTCCGCAGCTGAGATCCAGGCTATGGATGGAAAATACAATCCGGATTTCAACTATGATGCATTTATGAAAGTTATCAGTGATTATTCATTAGACGAGAGAGCAGCAGCTGCTGCTAAATAATTCAGTTTGCAGAAAGGGGTAGGCATTTATGTCCAAAGAAAAAACTTTAAGTGTCGATCCGAAAAAGAAACGTCTGCAAACCCAGATTTTGGTTATTGCGATTGTCGTCGCAGCATTTGTAGTCTGCCACTTTATTACAGGTGGCAGATTACTTGCTCCGAATAATCTGCGTACAATTCTGACACAGGTTACATATCCAATGATCGTTGCACTGGGAATGATGTTTATTTTTACGGGCGGTATGATCGATTTATCTATAGGAGCACAGGCTATTTTAGCAGGTAACGTGGCAGCAGTACTGGTAGAAGATTTCGGACTTGGTTATGCAGGTCTGATCATCGGAGCAATCGTTGCCATGATCATTTGCGAATTACTGAGTGCATCCTGTTCCGTATTCTTGGGAATTCCGTCCTGGGTAGCAGGACTTGGTGCGGCATTGGTATTTGAGGCAATTGCAACCATTTATGTCGGCAACCGTGCAAAAACAGCCGGAGCAGCCGTTGTATATCTGAAACATTGTCAGGCACTGGGAAAATTCCCGACAATCTTTATTATCGCGATTGCGGTATTCGTAGTCGCATGGTTTATCTTTAACCGCACAAAACTTGGTTTTAACCTCCGTGCCATCGGTGGTGGCGGAGAAGTCGCAGAAGCAATGGGTATCAACAGAGTAAAAACTATCATGCTTTCTGCCGCAGTTGGAGCAGTTATCATCTCCATCGGCGTAATCACACAGCTTTCCTATACCGGACGTTTTACCACATCCGCAGGTATGGGATCCTTAAGTGGTATCTTCAAATCACTGGCTGTTATCCTGATCGCAGGTTCTTTCTCCCGTATCTATAATGATGCCGTAGGATGTGTGATCGGAGCATTTATTGTAGCTGGATTGTTTAATGTATTGACATTGATGGGTGTTCCGTCAGGTACAGGCCAGGACGTATGTCTGGGTATGGTAGTACTTGTATGTGGTATCCTCTCATCTTTGGGATATAAGGGGGTTATGAAGTAATGGCAGAAGAGATGTTACGAATCGAAGGTGTCAGCAAAAGCTTTGGACCGACCTTAGCAAACAAAGATATCAACCTGGTTCTGGAAAAAGGTGTTCTCCTTGGTCTTGCAGGTGAGAACGGATCCGGAAAATCCACACTGGCTTCCATGGTATGTGGAATGCAGAGTAAGGATTCAGGTAAATTTTATAAAAATGGTGAAGAATATGATCCACACTCTCCGAGTGATGCGGCAGCACATGGCATTGCCATGGTCGTACAGGAACTTGGAGTAGTAGGAAATCTGCCGGGAATCGTAAATATGTTCCTTGGCAAGATGGATAAATATAAAAAAGGGCCTGCAGTAGATCTGGCAGCTATGAACAGAGATGCTGAGGCAGTGTTTGAAAAATGGCATCTGCCGAAAGTTCCGCTGGATGTACCAGCCGGCACACTTTCTATCGAGCAGAGAAAAATCATGGAGCTGGCAAGAGCCCTGATCACAGATCCGGATTTCCTGGTTCTGGATGAAATTTCCCAGGCGTTATCCCAGGATAACCGCCAGGTACTGTATAAATTTATCGAGCAGTTCAAATCCCAGGGAAGAACCATTCTGATGGTTACCCATGACCTGGAGGAAATGGTAGAAATCTGCGATCAGATCGCAGTCCTTCGAGATGGTGTCATTGTAGAGTGCAAAGATGCCAAAGAGTTTACCATGGATGAACTGAAACGTCAGATGATCGGTCGTGAGGTATCCGGTGACTATTACCGTGATGACCAGAAAGAGCAGTATGAGAATGAAGTGGTACTGGAAGTCAGAGATCTGACAATTGAAGGAAAATGCGAGCATATTTCCTTTGATGTACATAAAGGAGAAATCCTTGGTGTCTGCGGACTTTCTGATGCAGGTATCCATGAACTTGGAAGTGCTATTTATGGTCTGGAACATCATGATGGAACCGTACGGGTCAAAGCATCCGATACGTTATTAAAACATCCGGATGATCTGGTAAAGACAAAAGGTGCATACCTTTCCAAAGACCGTGATGCAAATGGTCTGATGCTGGATGCGGGAATCGGTGCAAATCTGATCATTCCGTCTCTGGTAGAATTGTCAGGACCGGTGGGATTCTTAAGTCCAAAGAAAACACGAGCACTGGCAGAAAAAGCTTCTCAGGCATTCGAGATCAAATCTTCCGGTTTGAATCACATCGTACGTCGTCTGAGCGGTGGTAATAAACAGAAAGTAAACTTAAGCCGCTGGCTGGTCAAAGATCTGGATTATATCATCCTTGACTGTCCGACCCGTGGTGTAGATATCGGTGTCAAAGCTTATATCTACAGTGTATTAAAGAAAGCAAAAGCAGAAGGAAAGGCAATCATCATGATTTCCGATGAGCTTCAGGAAGCAATGGGTATGTCTGACCGGATTATGGTTATGAAAGATCATAAATTCGCTGCAATGCTTTCCAGAAACTGTGATTTCACAGAAGAAAAAATGATGGAGGTAATGCTGTAATGAAAACTAAAAAAATGCGTTTTGATATTAACACATGGCTTCCGATTATCATTTTCGTACTGATTCTGGTTATTTTCAGTGTTGTAACTGGCGGAGCATTGCTGAATTCAAGAAATATTCTGAATATCTTTAACCAGTCTGTAGCAACGATCCTTGCAGGTCTCGGAATGTTATTTGTAGCAGCTATGGGTAGTACTGATATCAGTACCGGTGTAGTTGTAGCCCTGGCAGGATGTTTCGGATTAATGGGTGCACAGGCATCCGGAAACTCTCTGGTATTTATCATCATCTCTATCCTGATCGGTATCGGATCCGGTCTCTTGCTTGGATATGTAAATGCAAAGAGAAAAGTAAATTCCTTTATGGCATCCCTGGCTTTGATGATGGCTTGGCGTGCAATCGTAAACCTTGTTCTGAGTAACAAAGCATACTATCTGCCGGATAATCTGTATGTACTGGACAGACCGGTAGTCAAAGGAATTATTCTGGTAGCAATCGTACTTGTAATCATCTACATCTGGAAATTTACCAGATTCGGTAATTATGTCAGAGGTATTGGTGAAAACGAAGTTGCTATGAAATATGCCGGTGTCAACGTAGACAGAGTAAAAATCCTGGCATTTGTAATGTCTGGTCTTCTGGCAGCAGTTGCCGGTATCTTTACCGTCGTTCGACTTGGTGGAACAAACAACACCATGGGATCCGGTTTTGAAATGAAAGTTATGATGGCGCTGTTCATCGCAGGTATCCCGGTACAGGGTGGTGAAGGTTCCAAAGTATACAAATTATTATTCGGTGCTCCGACCATCATCATGCTGGAGAATGGATTAGTTCTCTGTGGACTGGATGCAGGAGTGACACAGCTGGTTCGTGGTCTGGTACTGCTTGGAGCGGTTTGTCTGACAAGTCAGCTTGCCAAGAGAATGGCTTATGTAGGTCAGGAAGGTGCTCATAATCAGAAAGAGAACGCAGCGGAGACAGCTGTAGAAAATGGAGGAAAATAAATCATGAAAAACGGAAAATTACAGGTAGGTATCATCGGTTGTGGTGGTATCGCTAATCAGAAACATTTACCGGCTCTGAAAAATCAGGCAGACAAAGCAGATATGGTTGCTTTCTGTGATATCTTAATTGACAGAGCAGAGAAAGCTGCTGCTGAGTATGGTGTAGAAGGTGCAAAAGTATACGAGGATTACCATGAATTATTAGCTGATCCGGAGATCGATGTAGTACATGTACTGACACCAAACGTAGCTCACTGCCCGATCACATGCGACGCATTTGCAGCAGGCAAACATGTAATGTGTGAGAAACCAATGGCACACAACACAGAGTCCGCTCAGAAAATGATGGATGCATGGAAAAAATCCGGCAAGAAATTCACAATCGGATATCAGAACCGTTTCCGTGTTGATACACAGACATTACACAAAGCTTGCGAAGCTGGTGAATTTGGTGATATCTACTTTGCAAAAGCACATGCAATCCGTAGAAGAGCCGTTCCGACATGGGGTGTTTTCCCGGATAAATCCAAACAGGGCGGCGGTCCTCTGATCGATATCGGAACACATGCATTAGACATCACATTATGGTGCATGAACAACTACAAACCGGTATCCGTTATGGGTTCTGTATTTGAAAAACTCGGACATTCCGAGCTTGCTACACAGGGTAACATGTTCGGTGCATGGGATCCTGAGACATACGAAGTAGAAGATTCCGCATTTGGATTCATCAAATTCGAGAACGGTGCAACCATTTTCCTTGAGTCTTCCTGGGCAATCAATATGAAAGATTCCAGAGAAGCAGCTTGTACACTCTGCGGTACAAAAGCAGGTGCTGAGATTGTTGGAGCTATGTCCGGCGGCGGAGCAAGCAGCGGACGTGAGTATGATCTGATTGTAAACGGAACCTATCACGGACAGCTCGTTGAGCAGAAACTTTCCGAGGGCGGTACAATCGCATTCTTCGAGGGCGGATCTTCTGAGCCGAAAGATCTTGAGTGCGAGCAGTGGTTAAACTGCATTATCAACGATACAGAGCCAGTTGTAAAACCGGAGCAGGCATTCGTTGTAACACAGATTCTGGATGCTATCTATGAGTCTGCACGTACAGGTAAAGAAGTACTTCTGAATCAGTAAGATCAGAAAAATTGGTTACAGCTGTGGATATGCCGGGAGACCAGGCATGTCCACGGCTCCCTTTCATAAATAAAAATACGAGGAGAAAATGCAATGAAATTAGGATTTGTAAGTGCTATTTTAGATCAGAGCAACTACGAAGAAATGATGGATATCGCATCCGACCTTGGTTTTGAGTGTGTGGAAGTCGCATGCTGGCCACAGGGAAAAGCAGAGCGTCGTTACGCTGGTGTTAGCCATATCGATGCAGAGCGTGTGCTGGAAGATGAGGCATATGCAAAACATATTTTAGATTATGCAGCAGAAAAGAACGTAGAGATTTCTTCTCTTGCTTATTATCCGAATACTTTGGACCCGGATCTGGAGAAACGTCAGGCAGCCGTTGACCATCTGATGGCTCTGATTAAAGCAAGTGCAAAACTTGGCATCAACATGGTTACAAGTTTTATTGGTCGTGACCAGTCCAAGACAGTAGAAGAGAACCTTGAAATTGTAAAAGAGGTATGGCCTCCAATCATCAAACTGGCAGAGGAGCAGGGGGTAAAAGTGGCAATCGAGAACTGCCCGATGCTCTTTGGTGCAGATCAGTGGCCAGGCGGACAGAACCTGATGACCACACCGGCAAACTGGAAGAAAGTATTTGAGATTCTTCCGAGTGATAATTTTGGTATCAACTACGATCCTTCCCATTTTGTATGGCAGATGATCGATTACATCAAACCAATCTATGAGTTTAAGGATAAAATCTTCCATGTTCATTACAAAGATATCAAAGTATATCCGGACAAACTGCAGGAAGTTGGAATCATGGGTTATCCGCTTGATTTCATGTCTCCGAAGCTTCCGGGATACGGTGATGTGGACTGGGGCAAATATGTATCTGCTTTAACAGACATCGGATACGATGGATACACCTGTATCGAAGTCGAAGATAAGTTCTTCGAAGGAAGTCAGAAAAAAGTATTAGACAGCTTAAAACTCAGCAAACGTTACATGACACAGTTTGTTATCTAATAATTATAAAAGCAAATGGAGGAAGCGAGTATGAATCTTAGATTTGGTATTATCGGATATGGTTTTATGGGACATGAGCATATGACGTTATTATCCGATTTTGATGGCATTGATGTAATCGCTATCTGTGACCGTGAAGCTGACCAGATGAACGATGCACCGGAAGGAGTTGCAAAATACACGGATGCAGCAGATCTTCTGGCAAGAGATGATATCGATGTTGTTATTATTTCTGCAAACAATAACCAGCATCTGAAACTGGTAAAAATGGCAGCAGCCGCAAAGAAAAACATTATCTGTGAGAAACCGGTAGCACTGTCCATTCCGGATCTGGAAGAGATGGAGAAAGCCGTTGCAGAGAATGGTGTGAAATTTACGGTACATCAGCAGAGAAGATTTGACCCGGATTACCGTACAATGAAAAACGTATTTGATTCTGACGAACTGGGTGACATCTACACCGTTCAGACCGGTCTGTACGGATATAACGGAAATATGCATGACTGGCATATTTACCCGGAACAGGGCGGCGGTATGATGTATGACTGGGGCGTACATCTGATTGATCAGATGCTTTACATGATCCCGGGCAAGATCACATCCGTATTTGCAGATGTGAGAAACGTCATCAATGAGCAGGTAGATGATTACTTCAAAGTATTACTGATGTTTGAAAACGGTATTACCGCAGAAGTAGAACTTGGTACTTACTTCCTGAAGGATGAAGACAAATGGTTCGAGCGTCACTGGTTCATGGGTGGCAATAAAGGATCCGCTTATGTGGACGGTTTCCATCCGGAAGGAAAAATCGTACATACCGCACATCTGCTTCAGAATGCAGGCCATGGCCGTACAATGACAGCAGCCGGCCCGACAAGATCTTTTGGTCCGCCAAGTGAGGGGCTGATCCTGAGCAAAGATATCGAGATCGCTCAGACAACACATCGTATGTATTTTGAAAACTATGTCAAAGCATACCGTGGAGAAGAAGATTTCCTGGTTAAGATTCCGGAAGTAAAACGTGTATTAAAAGTTATGGATGCAGCAAGACTGTCCGCAAAGACAAGAAAATCTGTAGATTTTGAGGCATAAGTAAACCTGAAGAGACAGGTGCTTTGTGCGTACCTGTCTTTTTTGTACTCAAAAACAGGTAAAAATACGGGTTTTTCGCCGTTTTTTGGTAAAAAAGGAGATGTAAAAAACATGGATTTCGTGGCATATAATGAGATTCTGATCTGTGAAAAACCGATCAGAAATGAGATAGTAGCAGGCAAAAAAATCGGATACACATTTGAAATTCGTTATCCATCCTATCGGGGATGTTATCTGAGCTGTATCGAAGATCTGAAGTTTGAGATAGACGGACAGGAGATTGCAAAAGAAAAGATTGCTTTCAGTCTGAACGGAAAGGAATTTACAATTTCAGACCTTCCGGAACTGAATCATGAGTACTGGTATGTAATGAAACCGGCGACCATCCGGGTGCAGCAGATCGGTGGAATTGCACCGGGAGATCATACACTTCGTGTATACATGAAACACAGAGTGCCATATACCGGATATTTTGGACAGTATCTGACACTGATCAGTGACCGCACAGAGACACTGGCAGCTGAGCAGTAATACAGATATGTGACATTTCGAAAGAATTTCTGCCCAATATACAGATAATGTATGGAGACAGAAATTCCCAGGAAGATTTAGAGGAAAGATAGGAGAGTAACGATATGAATACAGATATTAAAATAGGTGTATCCCTGTATAGCCTGTCCACGGAATTCATTCACGGAACACTGGACCTGGAAGGCTGTCTGAAGGCAGTACATGATATGGGATATAAAGGAATCGAACTGGTTGCGGCACAGATGGTTCCGGATTATCCATTCCCATCCGATGAATGGTTATATAATCTGCGTGGACTGCTGGAAAAATACGAGCTGGAACCGGTATGCTGGTCCGCTTATATCGATATGGGCACAAGAAGTGACCGTGATATGAATGAGGAAGAAATTATCCAGTGTACATTAAATGATCTCGTTTATGCCAAAAAGGCAGGATTTCCAATGGTTCGTACCCAGCATGCTATTTCACCGAAGATTTTCCGTAAAATGATCCCGTACTGCAAAGAACTGGATATGAAACTGACCATCGAAATGCACTGGCCGCATCATCCGGATGTACCGGTATGGAAAGAGTATTTTGAGATTATGAAAGGCGAAGGAAAAGGATATCTCGGTTTTGTACCGGATTTCTCCATTTTCCAGGAAATGCCCCATGAACTTTATCTGCGTCAGGCCGTTGAATTTGGCTGTCGTCCGGAGAAACTGGATGAGATCGTGAAAATTCATGCTGCCGGCGGAGATATGGACAGAATCAACAACGGCGATTATACAGAGATCGAGAAACATTATGCGGAGGAAATGTTTGGTAAATTCAATCATCCGGCAAAAGTGGAGCAGTTAAAAGATGTCATGGACTGCATTTTTTACATTCATGGCAAATTCTATTATCTGGATAACGATGAACATGATCCATGCATTCCGTATGAGACACTGATTCATGCACTGGTAGAAAATGGGTACAAAGGTTGCATTGCCAGTGAATTTGAAGGACATCATTTTTACTCTGATGTCAGCTGCGTGGAACAGCTGGGACATTTTGTGGCAATGGTAAATCATATGCTGGAGCAGGAAGCATAAGAACTGATCGTTGAAAGAAGCAAATTTATATAAAAAGGAGGACATATAATCATGAGTATTGAGAAAGGAACTCCGAGAAGAGGTATCTGCTTATACAGCTATCATAACCTTCTTGGAAAAACAATGACACTGGATGATGCTTTCGAGGAAATGGCTGATACAGGAGCAACCTGTTTCGAATTTCTGACAAGTTATATTCCGAATTATCCGAATCCGTCACCGGAATGGGTAGATCATTACTGGAGACTGTGCGAGAAATACAATATGCAGCCGTCCGAACTGGGACACTGGGCTGAGAATCATCTGCATCGTGGAAAAGGAATGTCTGATGATGAAGTAGTAGAAGAGTTAAAACAGGATTTCCGTCTGGCTCATCTGCTTGGATTTAAAGCACTTCGTACTAAAATCACATGTACAAATGAAATCTGTGATCCGGAACCGGGCTGGCAGAATTACATTGAAAAAGCACTTCCATATGCAGAAAAATATGATGTTCGTATGCAGAATGAAGTACATCTTCCGACCACACTTCATACACCGCATATCCGCGATGAATATCTTGATTTTATCCATCGTACAAAAACATCTCATTTTGGCTTTAATATCGACTTTGGTACTTTCCAGTACAAAGCAGCCAAAGGAATGGAAGATATGGCATGGTTAAATTTTGATGACATTACCAAACCGGAAGAAATCGTTGATTTCCTTCCATACAGCTATGTATGCCATGCAAAATTCACTTACATGAACGAGAACTTTGAGGAAGAGACCATTCCGTATCCGGAAGTCATCAAACTGATGGTAGATAACGGATGGAGTGGAGATCTGCTTTCTGAGTATGAAGGCGGTATCCGTTTCCATGCAGAAGAAGGTCCGGACAAATTCGCTCAGGCAATGGTAGAGATTCCGGAACAGGTTCGTCGTCACCAGATCATGCTTCGCAACATTCTGGGATACTAAGAGAAGGAGGATAAGATTATGGTAGAATTTCAGCCAATTCAGCAGCGTGGTTTTCACAATACATATGATGAGAACGGAGAAATCGATGGATTCGAGTTCAAATTCGTTCCGAAATATTATAAAGGATACTGGTTTACACAGTGCCGTTTTGGTAATGTGGTTGTAGACGGTGAAGTATTTGACCGTGATGATCTGATCCTTGTATATGACGGTATTGAGTACAGCAGAGAAGAAATGTTTGATCTGCACAAATACTGGCAGTTCCGTACACCATTAACATATCGTATCAAAAAGAAAGGCGGACTTTCCATCGGATATCATGATGTGAGCCTGCAGTTCGGCTGGGTATTAAATTACAATGGTGCCTTAGAGAAAGAATTTGACGGAAGCGGTATGGGAAATATGGCTCATATGTTTGGCGTTGATAACGAAAGAAGAATGCTTCTGTGTAAGTAAAATATCTGTGAAAAACAGAGAAAAAAATAAAACAGACGGGGATATCAGCTGCAAAGCGGACATTCCTGTCTGTTTTGGGTTCCCGGTATAGATATACGATATGTATGCTGAGGTATCAGGTACAGTGTTTTTTTAAAAATTCAGTATGAACTGGAAAAAAGATTCTGAGTTTACATATATACCAGTTACATCAGTAGAAAAGGACAGAGATAGAAGAATGAGAGCAGCATATTTTACAGATTTTATCGATTCGTTGGAAATGGAACAGAAACGTTTGGAAAAAGTAAAGAAGGCATCCGGGACGGATCATCTGGTGGCGGTCATGAGCGGAACTTATCTGCAAAATGGTCAGCCGGCCAGAGAAAACATGGCATCCAGAATGGAAAAAGCCAGACAAGTCGGTGTGGAGCAGACACTGGAATTGCCGTTATATACCTGCCTGTCCAGTGTCGGAATCTATGGATACAGTGCATCCAATCTGCTTACCAATGCAGAGGATATTGACCTGCTTGTGCTGGAGACAATCGATGCATCTTATGAACAGCTGCTGGAAATCACTTATCTGCTGATACGAAACGAAAAGGATTTTCAGAAACAGCTTACAGCGTATAAAAAAAGCGGTATGACATTTTATCAGGCTCAGGCAAAAGCGATTGGAGACAGAGTGGAGGGCGGAGAACAGATCATGCTGCATCCGAGAAATGTACTGGCAGTGGAATGCATCAAGTCACTGAAATATATGTACAGCAGCGTAAAGACTGTCTGTATCCCGGAGATATCTGAATTTTGGAAAGAACAGGGTTGGGACGAAGAATGGACAGAAAAATTGCGGGAGCGGATCATGCAGCCGGAACAGGTGCTTTCTGACACTTATGGTGGCTATGAACGCAGAAGCCAGACAATGCTGGCAAAGCGTGAGGAATATGCTGATTTTGATCAGTTTGCAGCTTTAATTGCAGCGGAAACACATGAACTGGTGGAAATCCGGAAATATTTTCTGCGTCTGATTTTAAAAATCCGGAAACTGGATGTCATTCACTGGCAGCTGAGAGATTTTTCCGCAGGTGCGCAGTGGACGAAATTGAAATAATAAAGTAAAATAACAGGAGAAGAATGAAGATGAAACGTACAAATAAAGAAGTAGTAGAATATTTTTATGAGCGTGTATTTAATGCAGGAGATTTTTCTGAACTGGATGATCTGATGTGGGATGATTACAAACAGCACTCCCCGGAAGTTGCAGATGGTAAGGAAGGATTCATTGAATTTTTCAAGGAATTCCTTCAGGGACATCCGAAGACAACAACGATCCAGTGTCTGGAAGACGGAGATCTGGTATGTATGTTCTTCAAATGTGAGATGGACGGTGGTGTCGTTGTCAAAGTATTTGATCTGTATCGTCTGAGAGACGGAAAACTGGCAGAACACTGGGATTGCACCATGCGTGTGGACAACATGGAATGCAATAATCCAAACGGACAGTTTTAAATTCCTGTTTAGGTAAGTTTGGTGGCTAAACGGGAGGTAGCGAAGACGAAATCGGAGAATCTTTCCTCAAACGCTAAACGTTCACTACCCTCACTTCGCAAGGTTTCATCGCGCTCACTCCCGCTCTCCTATAGAAGCTGGTCGGCTCCCGTTCGCGCAAAACCTTGTGAAGATCGGTCGTTCACTTAATCGCTTATTGAGGAAAGATTCTCCGATTTCGTCATTCCAGTTACGGAATTAAGCCACCAAACTTGCCTGGCACACTGTGCCACGCGAGTATTCACACAGCGAAGAAATCACTGTTACGACTCGCGCATACCCAAGCAAATCAAATAATTTGCAGCATTACAAATGCTCACAAGTAATAAACATACAAGAAAAGATGAACAGTCTTATCATGATGGAGTGAAACTCCTTCCGTCAGACGATTCATCTTTTTTATTATGTATATCTGCGCGTGCGACACAGTGTTCGTAAACTTTCAGGCACGCGTAGTCTAACGGTGCCACGGTGTAAATGCGAAAAAGCTGGAATCAGAAATCGTCCGTGCCTGCATGGATTTCTGGTTTCAGCTTTTTCGCTTTCACCTAAACAGGAATTTACTCACCGATATGAAGGTATGGTTTCTTCAGCTCAGCCAGATTTTCTGTGCGTTTCTGAGTCATGGCACCATGTGCAATCTCATTTCTGTGCTCTAATTTGCCACCGTAGTTCATTCTGGAACGAAGCTGTTCTTCTTCGGAAAATGTATAGGTTGCTTTACCGTCTACCATCTCGATTTTTCCGTTGATACCGCAGATGGCACATTCTACCAGGTCAGTACCAGGTGTCACGCGAACCATGCTCTGGTGACAGACCGGACATGCATAATTGTCAGCACCACGCCATTTTGTACGCTCTTCATCTGTCTGAGCAGCCAGTGCATCGATAATATTCTGAGCCATCTTGTCCATACGCTCCATCTGAGCCGGAACGCCAAGAACGTGATCCACAGCCATTGCACCATAGTATACATGAGTATCAATGACATCGACACCTGCAGACATCATGGATTCATACATGATCGGAATGGTCATGATGGTCCAGTTCTCTGTCATAGCACCGCCAACGCCAACCAGTGCGCCTACACGCGGTTTGAATACACGTTCGTCCGGAAGCAGTTCATTGCCCTGAGCGATACGCTCTTTTTTTGCCTCTGTCAGGAATGCCAGATCGTGGGATGGACCGAAACGGTCGCAGAATGTCTTGAAGGTACCACTTGGAGATGTCTCGTATACCGGGGAACCAATGATGACAGCGTCTGCATCATAGTAAGCATCCTCTACAAGATGGAAATCATCTTTGAATACACAGGCACCGTTTGTTCTGCCTGACATGATTCCTACGACACATCCGCAGCAACCGATACATGGTTTGATCTCAAGGTCATCCGGTCTCATAAATTTGATCTCATGACCGGCTTCTTCACATTTTTTCAACACTTCTTTTAACATTACGTCAGTGTTGGACATCTTACGTCCAAAAGAGAGTGCAAGTACTTTTGCCATTGTAAAAATCCTCCTGAATGATGGATGAATGCTCAGAAGTTTATAAGATATATCTGTAAAAATCTGAGTGTACATCCTGATAAAATCTGTAAGTTTCTGTTCATTTCTGTATCCTTATGATACATGGAAATTACAAAGAAAGATATGGATAATTGAAATCAAGGATATGGACAAAACGAATGTAAAATGTGATCAGCATCGTGTTTTTGCAATGAGGTTATTGACGGAAGTCCCCAAAAGGAGAAGCGTGGATAAAATGTATAACGTCAAAATATAACTGACATATTTTGATGCTTTTTAGAGTAAATCACAGAATTGATAAAAATAGGTCAGAATCCGTTATGAAAAAGGCATGGCCTGTTATTTTTTGTACACTTCTTTCATGACATAATAAATACAACAGAAAGCAACACAGTAAAGGCTTAAAACATTATGGTAAATGGAAGGAGAAATGAAAAATGGCAACAGCAAAAGCAATACCATTGAGACTGAATTTTGTGGATGTAGTATGTGATGATTCTCTGAAACATCTGTATGTAAACGGAAAAAAAGCAGGCTGTCAGTTTGATGTGAGACTCAGCTATTACAGAGGACATTTCCTCTCAGTTATTGACAGACTGGAAGTTGAAATTGACGGAGAAAAGATCTCGCAGGAAGCAATCAGTTTCTGCCTGAGAGACGAAGAGTACGGCATTGCACAGCTTCACGATCTGGTTTCTGTATTCTGGCCGATTGCAGAACCGGCTACGATCAAAGTGTTGAAAAAGGGCGGATTTACGGCAGGTGAGCATGATATCAATTTTATTCTGTATTTCAGAAGTCCATATATGATAGTTGGCCCGGATTTGTATATGCCAATCGACAGCTGCGGAAGAAAAGTACTGACATTAGCTGAAATTTAGGAGGAGAACAAGATGAGCAAGATAAAATTAGGTGTTACATTATATTCGTTTTCCACAGAGTACTGCAAAGGAATCATGACGTTGGAAGACTGCATTCGTACGGCGAAAGAACTTGGCGCAGAGGGATTCGAAATTGTTGCAACCCAGATGATACCATCTTATCCGTTTATCAGTGATAAGTTTCTGGGAGAATTTCAGGCAATCTGCAGAGCTTATGATATGGAAGCGATCTGTTATGGAGCCAACATGGACTGCGGACTTCGTGGAGATCGCAGACTGAACGATGATGAAATGCTGGATATGGCGATCAGAGATCTGAAAAATGCACATAAAATGGGATGTAAAGTAATTCGCGAGCAGTTCCTGATCGGACCGGAAAACCTGGTGCGGCTGGCACCTTATGCGGAGGAATACGACATCAAGGTCGGCATCGAGATTCATAATCCGGATTCTCCAATTACGCCTGCAATTCAGGAATTTCGTCAGGCCATCAGCGAAAGCGGTTCAAAATACATTGGTTTCGTACCGGATTTTGGATGTTTCGCTACCAAGCCGAACAAACCAAACTGGGATCAGGCCCTGGCAAAAGGTGCAGATGTCAAATTGTTGGAGATGGCACGGGATATGAAATATGAAGAAGTACCTTATGAGAAAGCAATAGAGCAGCTGAAGGCAGCCGGTGGAAAAGAAGCAGAGTTGTATTGTATGCAGGATATGTACAACTTTATGAAATTCCAGAAAGATATCAGCAAAGAGTTACAGGGGCTTCGTGAAATTCTGCCCTATTGTTTCCATATGCATGGCAAATATCATTATGTATATGAAAATCTGGAAGAATCAGCGATTCCATATGGAGACATTCTGGATGTAGTGAAAAATTCAGATTATGATGGTTATATTGTTTCTGAATATGAGGAGTATAATTCAGATCATTCCATTGAGATGCTGCGTCGCCATCTGAAAATGATGAAAAATTTAATAAAATAAACAAATGGTTTCATTCAGAACAGAAATATGTCAGCAAAATCATTTGTCAGATGCACAATCGCCCCGATCGCAGAAACGGTCCGGGCGATTTGCTTATATGCCAGAAATTTTGTCACAGAAGTGCAGATATGGTACAATAAAAACATGAGTGAGATGATCGGAACAATGTCCGGAAAAATCAGGGGGGAACGGGAAAAGTGACAGAATTAAAATATATGTATTCTATGATGCAGGTTCGAATTGACAGATCCGGAGAATGTGCATATTGTGATGAAATTCAGATACTGTTGGTTCTGGATGGAAAAATGACGATGAACCTGAATGGGAAAAGAATGGAATTATTGTCGGATGATCTGGTTTTTTTGAATATTGGTGACAGATATTCTTTTTCCTGCAGCAAAAATATCTTTTTTGTCAGTGTTACCTATCCAGGGGAACAGCTGGCAGAGTGTGCGGAAGAGCAGCTGGTACTGGTTTCGGACCCGATGTCTCAGGAACCGGAAAGATGTAATGAAATCAAAAGTATGCTGCAGTCTATGCTGACGAATTACTGGAAACTGGAACAGAAGATGGAGCGGGCCTCAATTTTGCTGACAGAAATAAAAGCACAGTATTATCAGTTACTGGAATTTTTGATGCAGCACTACAGATGCAGTGATCTGTCTGGCAGAGCAAATTCGCAGAATGAGGATGTACGGATGCATCAGATCAGTCTGTATGTGCATCATAATTATGCAAAAGCGGTCAGTCTGAAGGAACTGGCCGGACAGCTGTATCTGTCAGAGGGATATCTGTCACGGTATGTGAGACAGAAATTTGGAATGAAATTTTCGGATTATGTGAAGAAAATCCGTCTGTCACATGCGAGGGAAGATTTACAGCATACAGAAAACAGCATTACGCAGATTATCTATGAAAGCGGTTTCTCCAGCCCGGGATTTTTCTACCGGGAATTTAAAAAGAAATATGGAATGTCACCGATGGAATATCGGGAACAGCGTGTGTCTGCTGCAGGGACAGAAGATAACAGGCAGGAAAAGGCAGCGCGTCTGGAGCAATATATCAGACCGTCTGTGAGGGAGCAGAACAGATCCGACCACACATCCAGAAGCATATATGTTTTTGTGGAGCAGCTACAGAAAAATAGCAGACAGACGCAGACGATGATCAATATAGGTCGTGCAGCAGATCTGCTTGACCGTGAGATGCAGGAGCATTTGCGTATTTTACAGAGAAAATGTCAGTTTGATTATGTCCGTATCTGGGATATTTTTTCCAGAGACCTGATGATTGATATTGCGCATGTGCAGGGAGCGTATAATTTCCGTAAACTGGATCAGGTGCTGGATCTGATACTGGAATTACATATGATTCCGTTTCTTGATCTGGATAAAAAAGAACAACGTGTTAATGCTGATGTCAATGATACAATGATATATGAAAAAGGAACGGTTATGTTTGACAGTCTGGGGGCGTGGCAGAGACTGTGGTCATCTGTGCTGACACACTGGCTGGAACGTTATGGAAGAGAATGTCTGGAAAAATGGAAAGTGGAAGTGTGGTATGGTGGTTATCAGATTAGTGGATGTTCCGTACAGGAGAGCTTTTTTCAGATTTTTGCTGAGACCGGAAGACTGATGAAGGAAAAAATACCGGGCATGCAATTGGGAGGTCCCGGGATATTTCCGGGATGTATGTCAGACCAGACGGAAAATCACTTTTTCCGGCAATGGGCGGCACAGGATATGATCCAGCCTGATTTTATATCAATGATGGAATATGATTATGTGGTGAATGAACCTGAAAATCGTCCAGCGGATGGAACCGGAATGGAACGGATGGAAGAACAGAACGGATTCCGTCAGAAAAGCACCAATCCTTCTGTACTTTCGGACCGGATAAAACGTCTGAGAGATTGGATGCAACAGTCTGGATTTGAACAGGCAGAAATCTGCATCAGCGAATGGAATAAGACCGTATCAGACCGGTGCAGTCTGTCAGATTCCTGCTATCAGGGAGCCTATGTACTGAAAAATCTGTGTGATATTCGAGGTATGGTTGATGTGATCGGATATCAGAGTGGAACTGATATGATGTCGGAATTTTATGATTCTAATGCATTTTTATTTGGCGGAAAAGGCATTCTGACCAGAGATAAAATTATGAAACCGGCCGGAGTGGCTTTCCAGTTTATGAAAGAATTGTATGAGACTGCTGATCTTGGAAATGAGCATGGAATGATTACAACGGATGGAAAGGGAAACTGGGCAATCGCATGTCACAATATGAGACCACTGAGTCAGTTTTATTACTATTCAGCTGAAAATCAGATAAATAAGGAAACGGTCAGAAAATGTTTTGCTGATCAGAACAGGAAACAGTTGCAGATCTGTCTGGAAGGTGTACAGGATGCGACCTGTCAGATCCGGATCTTGCGGGTGAATGATAAATCCGGAAGTATCATGCAATTGTGGGAGCAACTGGATTTTGCAAAAAATCTGTCAAATGAGGATATGGAATATCTGCAACGATGCTGTCAGCCCAAGGTGGAACGTTTTCATCAGAATACAGAGAAAAATGGTCTGCAGTTTACGCTGGAACTGGAACCAAATGAAATTGCACTGATACAGATCAGGAGTATGTTGACGCACAGACAGGCTCTATGATATGATAGCACAAGATTAGAAAATATGTTCGATAGTGAGACAGGCATGCGAAAAAGAATCTGTTATGCGTTGCATGACGCGCATTTGACAGCAAAATGTTATGGCATTTTTGCATTACAGAAAAAGATGTGCGTGTCTGAAAGTCAGGTGGGAGGCAGCATGGACAAATATGATTTGCTGAATGCACAGCAGCAGGAAGCGGTTTTTCAGACGGAAGGACCGGTGCTGGTACTGGCGGGAGCCGGTTCCGGCAAGACAAGGGTTCTGACGCACAGAACGGCTTATCTGATAGAAGAAAAAGGTGTGAATCCATATCATATTATGGCAATTACATTTACGAATAAAGCAGCAGCGGAGATGCGGGAACGAATTGATGATCTGGTGGGATTTGGCTCGGAGAGTATCTGGGTGTCCACATTTCATTCCAGTTGTGTGCGGATCCTGCGCAGATACATTGATCGTCTGGGATATGACAACCGTTTTACGATTTATGATGCAGATGATCAGAAAACGGTGATGAAAGAGGTATGCAAGCGTCTGCAGATTGATACGAAGAAGACGAAAGAGCGGGCACTTTTAAATGTGATTTCATCGGCAAAAAATGAGCTGATTTCGCCGGAAGAATTTACTCTGCGGGCAGCAGGTGATTATGCCAAGCAGAAACAGGCACAGGTATACCGGGAATATCAGCAGACGCTGAAGAAAAATAATGCCCTTGATTTTGATGATCTGATCATGAAATGCGTGGAATTATTTAAAAATGATCCGGAAGTACTGGATTCTTATCAGGAGCGTCTGCGTTATATTATGGTGGATGAGTATCAGGATACGAATACGGCTCAGTTTGAGCTGGTGCGCTTACTTGCATCCAAATACCGCAACCTCTGTGTGGTGGGTGACGATGATCAGTCTATTTATAAATTCCGGGGAGCTAACATTCATAATATTTTAAATTTTGAGCAGTATTTCCCGGATGCGAAAGTCATCAAACTGGAGGAAAATTACCGTTCCACCCAGAATATTCTGGATGCAGCCAATGCCGTGATCAGAAATAATGTGGGAAGAAAAGCAAAAGCGCTCTGGACCCAGCAGGATGCCGGTGACAAAATCGAATGTAAAGATTTTGATACCGCTTATGATGAGGCGGAATATATCGCTCACAGCATCAATTCCTTTGTGCGGAAGGGTGTTTTTTCCTATGGAGACAGTGCAGTTCTGTATCGTACCAATGCACAGTCCCGACTTCTGGAGGAGCGTTTTGTACGGGAAAATATTCCCTACAAGATTGTCGGTGGTGTCAACTTCTATGCCCGAAAGGAAATCAAAGACCTGCTCAGTTATCTGAAAACCATTGATAATGCGCAGGATGATCTGGCGGTAAAACGAATCATTAATGTGCCAAAGCGTGGCATTGGCGCAACGACAATTACAAAAGTACAGGATTATGCAGATGAAAACGGTATGAGCTTTTATGCGGCATTAAAACAGGCGGAGGATATTCCGAAACTGAGCAAAGCAACGGCGGCAAAGATCCGACCATTTGTAACATTTATTCAGACACTGCGCAGCAAACTTCCATATATCAGCCTGGAGCAGCTGATGGATGAAATTATAGAAGATACCGGTTATGTGGCAGAACTGGATGCGGAGGGCACGGATGAGGCCAGAGCCCGTATCGAGAATATTGATGAGTTGATCAGTAAGATTGTTGCCTATGAGGAAAATGAAGAGCATCCGATGCTGAGTGGATTTCTGGAAGAAGTGGCACTGATCGCGGATATTGATAATCTGGAAGAAGGCAGTGATTATGTGGTATTGATGACACTGCACAGTGCAAAAGGTCTGGAATTCCCGAATGTCTATCTGGCTGGGATGGAGGATGGACTGTTCCCGAGCTATATGACGATCACATCTGACGATCCGACGGAAGTGGAAGAGGAGCGCCGTCTGTGTTATGTGGGAATCACAAGAGCCAGAGAACATCTGACACTGACAAGTGCCCGGGTGCGTATGACCAGGGGAGAGACGCAGTATCATAAAGTGTCCCGTTTTGTAAAGGAGATACCCAAGAGTCTGCTTCAGGGACAGGTGCGTGAGGATCGTCCACGGAAGGAAGAACCGATCAAGGATCTCGGTGCCGTGAAGCAGAATTTTGCCAGAAAACCGTATGGCAGCACTGCAGGTACATCAAAACCGGCGGGAGGAATGTCTTATTTTCAGTCTTACGGTCTGGGACAGAAAAAACCGCAGCAGTTTGGCGGAGGAACAAACCTCGGCAAACTGGCCTATGCAGAAGGTGACCGGGTGCGTCATGGAAAATTTGGTGAGGGCATTGTCAGACAGATTGTATCCGGTGGCAGAGACTATGAAGTTACCGTAGATTTTGATGATTTTGGTACCAAGAAAATGTTCGCATCGTTTGCAAAATTGCAGAAGGTATGATATACTTTACTATAACAATGAGCGGTATGAAGTGAGACAAAATTATGGTAATATATGACATATTGTACAGGTGAAACGGTCGATAATTACATACTGCGAGAGGGAAGCATCATATATGTATTAGAAGGAGTGAATGACATGAATAATGATTTAATCAGTATTGCAAAATTAAACGAGTTATTTTCCAAGAAGATCGACGAGGAAAGAAAGACAAAATTACTTTGGATTCTTGCCATCGTTGGAGCAGTTGCAGCTGTAGTTGTAGCAGCACATTATATTTACAAGTTCTTTGCTCCTGATTACATGGATGATTTTGAAGATGAATTTGAAGACGAGTTCGAAGATGACTTCTTCGATGATGAGGATGATGAATACGAAGAGGAAGACTAAGACTAAGCATTGATGCTGATTGGTACATAGAATGGGAGATACCCCCCCGCTTCTGCAGGCGGTGAGCAGCAAACCCTGTAATCTTTGTATCGACATGTAATTCGTATTGGAACGCCCACTCACAGATGCGAGTGGGCGTTTTTTAGATGATGAATTTATTGATAACATATTGGCAGATAATGTGATTGGTGCTTGCATGAAAGTGTATTTTCTATTATAAATTTTATATAGAAGTTGCTTTGAGATAGAACTCTAATTTGATAATAAATAGACGAAAACGAGTGAGGAAAAAAGATTGAAAAAAGGACAGATGTGCGAAGGCATTGTAGAAAAAGTGAAATTTCCAAATAAAGGAATTGTAAAAGTAGAAGACAGTGAAGTGACGGTAAAAAACACGCTTCCGGGACAGAACGTTTCGTTTGTGATCAACAAGAAGCGAAAAGGAAAGGCAGAAGGTCGTCTGCTGGAAATATTGAAAAAATCTGAACTGGAGCAGGAACAGGCAAACTGCCCACATTACGGAGTCTGTGGGGGATGTAATTATCAGACATTGCCTTATGAAGAACAGTTGAAATTAAAAGCCGGACAGGTACTGGAATTGATGAAAGTGGTGGTGCCGAATGCCGAAGATATTTTTGAAGGAGTCCGTAAAAGTCCGCGTCAGTTCGGCTATCGTAACAAAATGGAATATACTTTTGGAGATGAAGTCAAAGATGGTCCGCTGGCACTTGGTATGCATAAGCGCGGCAGTTTTTATGATATTGTGACGGTAGATGGATGCAAGATCGTGGATGATGATTACCGTAAGATTCTGGCTGTGACTGTGGAATACTTCAGAGAGCGGGAGATTCCGTTTTACCATCGCATGCGTCATGAAGGCTATCTGCGTCATCTGCTTGTGCGAAAGGCAGTAAAGACAGAAGAGATTCTGATTGATCTGATTACGACGACACAGGAAATCAGCACAGGAGAGAGCGGTATAGAAGAAAATATATTGTTGAATGGATGGAAAGAGCAGCTTCTGAGCCTGGAACTGGATGGCAGTATTGCCGGCATTCTGCATACAAAAAATGACAGTGTGGCTGATGCGGTAAAAAACGAAGGAACGGAAATTTTATATGGTCAGGATTATTTTTATGAGGAATTACTGGGGCTGAAGTTCCGGATTTCTCCGTTCTCCTTTTTCCAGACCAACTCTCTGGGTGCAGAGGTGTTGTATCAGACTGCCCGTGAATATATCGGGGACAGCCTGGATGAAAAAGCAGACAAGATTGTATACGATCTGTACAGCGGAACCGGAACGATTGCACAGATTCTGGCTCCGGCAGCAAAACATGTGATCGGCGTGGAAATTGTAGAAGAAGCAGTGGAAGCGGCGAAAGAAAATGCACAGTTAAATCAGCTGGATAACTGCGATTTTATCGCCGGGGATGTATTGAAAGTGCTGGATTCCATCGAGGAAAAACCGGACTTTATAGTTCTGGATCCACCTCGTGAGGGAATTCATCCGAAAGCTCTGGAAAAAATTATCCGATATGGCGTAGATCGTATGATCTACATTTCCTGTAAACCGACCAGCCTGCAGCGGGATCTCGAGATTTTGCAGGCACAGGGATATCAGGTAGAGCGGATTTGCTGTGTGGATATGTTCCCTGGAACGGTGCATGTCGAGACGATATGTTCAATACATCGGAAAAATTCCTAGAAATCCTTTGTTTTCGGCACTTTGCGAGACATGTGGAGTTTTCCAGAACAAGGAAAAATGGGCGAAAAAAGCAGGTTGTAGATAGCATTGAGGTATCTGTTATTCTCCATATGGTGTAGGTGAACACATCAAAAAAGTGTAATATTTTTATCTAAATTTTTCAAAAAATGCTTATATTTAGAACTTTTTCTGAATATAGGCATTCTTTTTTTTGCTCAAAAGAAAGGAGAAAACTACGGTATGAAAAAAACTGATGAGATGTGTTCATTACATGGTAACTATCCGGGTGTAGATGTTATACAAGTCAAATTGGAGGATTTACATGAATTTAAAAATCATCCGTTTAAAGTTGAAAAAGATCAGGCATTATTTGAATTAAGGCAAAGCATTGAATCGGAAGGCATTTTGGTTCCTCTATTGGTAAGAAAAAGTTGTGACGGAGCCGGATATGAAATTGTTTCCGGGCATAGAAGAAAAGAAGCTGCATTATGGGTTGGTTTGGAGCGTGTACCAGTTATTGTAAAGGAGTTATCTGATGATCAGGCAATCATTGCGATGGTAGATAGTAATTTGCATAGAGAAAAAATTTTACCTAGTGAAAAGGCGTTTGCCTATAAAATGCGGCTGGAAGCAATGAAACACCAGGGAAAAGAAATAACTTTGGACCAGATTGGACCGAAGCCAGAAGAAAATGGTCTGCAGATCTATCCATTAAAAGTTGAACAGGGACAATTCGGGGAGATGATTATTGCTCCAACTGAAAAGAAAATTTTAAGTAGAAGTAATGAAATGCTTGCCCGAATGGTGGGAGAAAGTGCAACGCAAATTAAACGATATATCCGGCTGACGTATCTGATTCCTAAATTATTGGAGATCCGGTTCATTGGAACCGTCCGTAGAAGATATCCGAATCACAGACCGTATGGAACAGGTGGGGATGATCCTTGGAATCCCATTGACAGATCATGTGATCGTTGGACGTGGGATGGAATATTATTCATTCCGGGAAAAGGAAATCCTGAAAATGAAAGAACCGGTATATGCACAGAATTTGGATGCAATCAACCTTCAGACCGATGCACCCAGAAAATCCGGGAATGCCAACTATGATCCAAAGAAAAAAATGGATGAGTTGATGGCATCCCTGGAAGAAGGAATGAAAGAAATGTTTTCTTCTGAGAAGTATACACAGTATTTGAAGACCATGGCAAAATTCCATACATACAGCCTGAATAATACTATTCTGATTTCTATGCAGCGACCGGATGCTACACTTGTAACTGGATATGAACGCTGGAAGTCTATGGGGCGGCAGGTGAAAAAAGGAGAGAAGGCGATCCGGATCATTGCGCCTGCCCCGGTAAAAGAGAAACGACAGCAGAAAAAACTGGATGAGGAAAACAAACCGGTTCTGGATGAAAATGGTGATCCGGAAATAGAAGAGGTAGAGGCCACTGTTCAGAAATATAAAGTGACGAATGTGTTCGATATTTCCCAGACGGAAGGAGATCCCATTGAAACATTGGATGCGGCAGAACTGACCGCCGGTGTGGAAAACTATGCAGAGTTTTTGCAGGCGGTTGAAAAGGTTGCGCCGGTTCCAATCCGTTTTGATGAATTAACAGGTCAGACAAAAGGATATTTCCATACAGTCAAGCAGGAGATCGTCATTCAGAAGGGGATGGCAGAGAGCCAGACGTTAAAAACTGCAATCCATGAGACCGCACATTCGCTGTTACATAATAAAGAAAAAATGGCAGAACAGGAAGACCTGAAAAACCGTCAGACCAAAGAGGTGGAGGCGGAAAGTGTGGCTTTTGTGGTGTGCAGTGCATTTGGCCTGGATACTTCAGAATATTCTTTCCCATACATTGCCGGATGGAGCAGTGGAAAAGAAATGACAGAATTGAAAGCATCCATGGATGTGATCCGCAAGACCAGCAGTAATCTGATCAAGTCCATAGAAAAAGAAGTACAGCATTTATTGACGGAAAAAGAAAAGCAGAAATTTCTGGATGCGCATGCGAACGATACGATTTCCTTTTATGTGGCAGATGATATGGATTACCCGATTTCAGGGGATTTTTGGGAATACCAAACCTTAGAAGAAGCATGGGATTTTTACCAGAAGCATCTGGGAGACGCAGTGCATGGATTAAGAGGAATTGGATTCCAAATACAGGATGGCAGCGATTACATTGGCATGGAGCCCTTGATCAAGGATGGTATGGTGCAGATAGATGAAATTAATCATAAACCTTATTACAGAGATCACCCATTGGTGCAGAAAGCAATTTCAGACCTGCAGGATTTGATGAGAATGAATCAGAACCGTACCAAGCCAGATCAACCACTGGAGAAAGCAGAAAAACAGATCAAATCGAAAGGAAGGGCGCAGGTACTATGAGTCAGTTTGCAGTATACCGGGTAAAAGACCAGACAAAAGCTCCATGGCAGCTATCTTATTTTGAGGTGCTGGAACAAAAAAATCCTATCAGGGAACAAGATTACCAACAGATCTATCTTAAGCATGCCAAAGAGTGGAAGAATGCGATGGAGATCTGGAAACATCTGCAAGATACCGTAAAGATAAGTGACGTACTGACCATAAACCAAAACGGAGAAGTTTCTGCCTATTATATGGATGCGGATGGTCCACATAAAATATCCGGATTTTTCAATCTTGTATCAGATGGAGCTGTGATAGCTGCAGATACAAAAGATTATCAGATTGAAGGCTATGAGGGAAGCTGGATGGTAACGGATTTTCTCATTATGGACGGGAAACAGTTTTATCTCATGGAACACCAGAAATTCCATGATCAGGCAAATAAAGTTATTTTGGATAGTTATGGAAAGCTAGTCACAGAGACAGGAAAAGCAGGTTTTGATGAGATTGCAAAGCAGAAGATCCGCGATTATGAGAAAGCGGAAGAAGATCAGGAACCGGTGAAAGAGAATCATCAGGAGAGGATTGAACACTATCAGAAAATACTTCTGCAGAAGAAAAATGCAAGGACTTCTGGTGGAATGAGTGTACCTGATAATGACCAGGAAGCCTCTGAGCCTAAAAAAGAGATACTTGGAAAGAAAAAATCCATTGTTGGAAGATTACGTCGGCATCAGGCAGAAATAGCAGCAAAAGAAGGAAAGCCGGTATCAAAATATTTGGAAATGCAGTTAGAGCGAGAGAAAAAGAAGTAAACTGAGTAGTGATGGAGCACTTGGAAGGCATTTTAAAAATGCTTTCTGGGTGCTATTTTTGTTGATTTAGAGTAAGGATAATGGGAGATTGAGTGTGGTAGATGCAGATTTTGCAGTTGTTGCTAAATAAAACCGTAAATAATTACAGGATATGGTGGGGTTTTTATACCCCATGTTTTGATGTAAATTATAATTATCAAAAAGAAAACGATTAATCAGAAGAGATGGAGGATTAAAACTATGATGAATGATTATGGATGTGGAAAAGGCGGACTGGATAATAGTGGATATAAAGAAATTAGACCGATATATGGTAATAAATGATGCTACATGAGAAAGAACAATGCACTGCTATGTTTTCAGAAATCGTGTAGAATCTACTTGTTGCGTAATAGTTGATGCAGACAAGAATAGATCTGAAAACATAAAATATTAACAATTACTGTTATTGAAAATAGTGAAATTATTATGTATAATGATGTAGAAAACAAAGAGACAAAACACTGAAAAATACGGTGGAAATCTAGTAACAAAAATAAATCAACAGGAAAAGGAGAAAATGACTATGAAAAAATATGAATGTGGACCATGTGGTTATATTTATGATCCGGCAGTAGGAGATCCAGACGGAGGTATTGCTCCAGGAACTGCATTTGAGGATATTCCAGATGACTGGGTATGTCCACTCTGTGGATTGGGAAAAGATGTTTTTGTTCCTGTAGAAGACTAAGCAGATAATGCTAATATGAAACTGATAGACACAAATAATTCCAAGAGAATATATAAAAGAAATGGAGACCAGATTATGACTTACGATTTAAATATTACCTTTGATGATAATTTAATTACAGGAAATAAAACTATCGATACCCAGCATAAAGAATTGATTGACCGTATCCAAAACTTTTTAACTGCCTGTCAAAATGGCGACAGCAAGGTAAAAGCAATCAAAATGCTGGATTATCTGGATGAGTATACTGACTTTCATTTCAAAGAAGAGGAAAAGCTTCAGGAAAACGTTGGTTATCCAGGGCGTGAAACGCATCACGAAAAACATGAAGAGTTTAAAAAGACAATTCAGGTACTGTATGAATACCTTAATGATTATGAAGGACCAACGGATCAGTTCAGTGAACTTGTACAGAAAAATGTGATTGACTGGTTGTTTGGACACATTAAAACAAATGACCGCTCTGTAGCGGAATTTATTTTTATAAGAGAAAATCCTGACCGGTTATAAAATAAATCAGTAAATGCGTTTTATCAGAATTTAGACAAAGTGGTGAATGTTCTTATGATGAATAAACTTTGAGAATACTGTGTCGACACTAAGAAAGTCACAAATGAACAGGAAACCTATTTATTTCACAGTATTACTATGAAATGATAGTTTCCCATTGTTACCTTATGTTGTGGATAACATATACACATATTTCCAAAAAAAAATTCAGGTAAAAATTTGCCAATATATGTACAGGTGTATTACTCATTTGTAGATGGAATTCATATTGGTGAGTTTGTGGATTCATTAGAAAAATATTTTGCAAATCTTTAACAACCAAATTCAAGTTTGGCTGACTCACAACAATTTAATATCAAACTAATACAAGCACTTTAGCCAATAAGGTTAAGGTGCTTTTTTTGCGCCTTGAAAGGAGGTAGTAACAGCTAAACACATCGGGAAAAGCCCGATTTAATCATTACAACAGGCATTGGATTTGGTGAAAGTTTAGTAATGCTGATAATTACAGCTTTCCTTGCAATCATCATTATTATCTGTGGATTCTTTATCATCTACACAGTGTATTTCAGGTTCTTAAAGATTCTGATTATTGTGCCGCTCGGTGCGATTGCCTGTTCCACGATGGCAGGAAACAGAATGGTCAGTCATACAATGGCTACCTACTGCAAATATTTTCTTTCGTGTGTGTTTGAGGCAGTAACGATGGCACTTGCGATTGTGGTATGTAATGCATTTATCAATGCAGGACTTCCGGCATTTACAGGAAGTTATCTGTGATATAGGATGCTTCGTCAGATGCCAGGAACACAAATGCATTGGCAATATCCTCCGGCTGACCCAGGCGGCGCAGGGGGATCTGTTTGATGAGCGGATCAATTACTTCCTTGGGAACAGCTTCTTCATCAATTGCACCAGTTGCCTGGGCGATTGCGTTTCCCTCAGCGTCAATAAAATATGTGGTAGGCAGTGAATAAACACCGTAGATTGCAGCGGCATCCTGATCTGTATCGTAAAATACCGGGAAAGAATAGCCCTGTTCTACGATGAAAGCTGATGCAGTTTCTATAGTCTCTCTGGAACCATCGGTCATATTGATGATGAGAAACTGTACTTCTTCACCTATTTCCAGATACTTTTCATTAAAATCAGGCATTTCCATTTTACAGGGGCCGCACCAGCTTGCCCAGAAATTTAGAACAATCGATTTTCCAATAAAGTCTGAAAGATGAACTTCATTTCCGTCCAGATCGTAAACTGTAAAATCTGGTGCTAATATCTTTTCCGATTCACCCTCTTGTGTTGTTGGAAGAGAGGCTTCTGTGGATTCGGTTTTCTGCGGTGCTTGAGTGGCAAGCAGATCAGGCGCCAGCTTCTGTCCAAGCTGTTTATATAGAATTCCTGCGCCGCCTAAAATGAGAACAAATACAAGAATAAGAATCATTATTATTTTCTTTTTATTCATAAACCCTCCTCAACTAAGCAGGCTGAGAAGCTGTCCCAGCGTTCCTGTTGCCATCAAAATACCCACCAATATCAGGAAACAGCCGCTGACAGTATTGATGATCCGGTAGTGTTTTTTGATCCAGTTGAAGGCTGACTTCAGATAGTCAATCAGAACAGCACTGAGAAGAAATGGAATTCCAAGTCCCAGCGAATAGCAAAGCAGCATCAGCATACCTTCGATTGCATGATTCTGCTGAGAGGCAAGCATCAAGGCAGAACCGAGGAATGCGCCCACGCAAGGTGTCCAGCCCAAGGAAAATATCATGCCAAAGAGCATAGCGGGGAAGAACCCCATCTCACGGCTGTTTACTGTTTTACTGCCGCCTCTGAACAAATTCATTTTGAAAACGCCAAGAAAATTGAGGCCAAAAAGAATTACAATCAATCCGGAAATTAAATTCACTGCGCCTTTGTATTCTCGAAGGATACTGCCAATGGTGCCAGCCAATGCGCCCATTGCTACAAAGACTACAGTAAATCCACTAACAAATCCCAATGCTCCAGATAAGGTCTTTTTTGTACTGCGTTCTCCACCACCTGCAAAATAGGAGATATAGATGGGTAGCATGGGAAGCAGGCAAGGTGATATGAAGGTGATAATGCCCTCCAGGAAAGCTACTGCGTATTGCATGAGCCGCTGCACCCCTTTCCGAAAATACCGGAAAACAGCCAGCCGATAAAGCCCATATAGGCCATCGTGATGAACGGGTTAGAAGTCAGCGGACAAGCTCCGGTAGAGCATCCCACAAGGTAGTAATATGCAAGGCCAACCAATGCGCCGCCTACGATAAAAAGAACTGGCTTCAGCCATTTTTTAATTTTTTCTTTCATCTCACATTCCTCCTGCTAAATATTCCTCTGCATAGTGAACAGCAGTTGCCCCATCGGCTACAGCAGTCACGACCTGCCGTAATGCCTTTGTGCGGACATCCCCAACGGCGAATACACCGGGGATGTTGGTGCAGGTACTCTCATCTGCGATAATGTATCCAGCCGGATCAATCGTAATCTGATCTTTCACCAATTCGGTGGAAGGTTTTCTTCCGATGCTGACAAACACACCGTCGCAAGCAAGCGTGCTTTCCTCTCCGGTTTTCACATTCCGAGTCCGGATACCGGTCAGCTTTTCGTTATGGAGCAGTGTGACGATCTCACTGTCCCAGAGGAATTCTACATTTTCCGTTTTCATCAAAGGCTCATGGTAGATCTTTGTTGCTTTTAAGGTATCTCTCCGGTGAACGACGATGACTTTTTTGCAGATACGGGAGAGGATAAGGGCATCCGCCGCAGCGGTATTGCCACCTCCTGCGATGACAACCGTTTTGTTCCGATAGAACATTCCGTCACAGGCTGCGCAGTAGTGGACACCTTTGCCGATTAACTCCTGTTCATCATCAACACCCAGCTCTCTGGGGCCAGCTCCGGTAGCGAGCACAATGGTCTTTGCGTACATAGGGCCTTCACTGGTCACAGCTTTCTTTACAGAACCTGACAGTTCCAGAGACAGCACTTCAGTCAGCTTGGTTTCTACACCAAACCGCTCCGTTCCTCGCTTCATTTTTTCTCCCAGGGAGAAACCGTCGATGCCATCCTCGAAGCCGGGATAGTTGTCGATTTGTTCGGTCAGAGCCATCTGCCCGCCGGCAGACAGCTTTTCTAAAACCACAGTGTCCATTCCGGCTCTTGCAGCATAAAGGGCTGCGGTATAGCCGCCGGGACCGCCACCTACAACGATCATGTCATAGATATGCTGCGCATTATTTACTTCCTGAGTCCGGTGCTGTAAGGTTTCCTCAATAAAAGCCACCAGCTGCGTTCTGGATTCCGGAGCGACGATAGAGCCAAGAGCCTGTCCGTTGTGATAGATCAGTAGAGTAGGGACAACTTCAATAGCCTCGGCCTCAGCCAATTCCGGCTCATCATCAATGTTGACAGCAGTGAATACCAGCGTATCCTTATATTCCTCAGCAACGCTTTCCAATGCTGGAGCCAGACGGCGGCAATATACGCACCAAGGGGCTGAAAACTCCACCAGAACAGTCTTTCCGCTATGCACCATTTCTTCAAATTGATTTCTATTGATATTGATAACTGCCATATTGCCAGCTCCTTTCTTTTGTTTGATTATAGTATAGCCAATCTAAAATAATATTTCGGTGATAATATCACATAAAATAGTGCGACATTGCTGCCGCACTAAACTTTTTTGTTATGCTGACTGGGCACAGACACTTATATATCTATGTGAAATGACATTTACGATAGCAATGACTGTTATATTAAGTGTAGATGGTATGGCAAGAAGTTAATTTAATGTGGTATGGTGATGTAATCACGGAAAACAAATGAAATAAAGACTAAAATAAAGCTACAAAAAGAAAAAGATAAGGAGGACTATAGAATGTCTGCTATTAATATCAATAAAAATAATTTTCAGAACGAAGTACTGAATTCCGATAAACCCGTTCTTTTAGATTTTTGGGCATCTTGGTGTGCGCCTTGCCGCATGGTAGTACCTATTGTAGAGGAGATTGCAAGTGAGCGTAGAGATATTAAAGTTGGAAAGATTAATGTAGATGAAGAGCCTGAACTGGCAAATAAGTTCAGTATTATGAGCATTCCGACTTTAGTGGTTATGAAGAATGGGAAGATTGTACAGCAGGTTTCAGGGGCGAGACCTAAGAATGCGATTTTAGAAATGCTTTAGGGAGGTGTGCTAATGGGATTTTTTGATCTCTTTAAACAGTCGAATATTAATCAAGGCATAGAAGAATATAAAAGGACTGATGATGCAGTTCTGCTGGATGTACGTACACCGCAGGAATATCAGGAAGGACATATACCAGAAAGTAAAAATGTGCCGTTGCAGCAACTTGACAATATTGCTTCTGTAGCGAAGAATAAGGATATCCCACTGTTTGTATACTGTTATTCCGGTTCACGAAGCCGCCAGGCAACTGGGATACTGCAACGAATGGGATATTCTAAAGTAAATAATATCGGTGGCATTGCAGCTTACTCAGGAAAGGTGGAAAAATAAGATGAAGGTAATAATTGTAGGAGGTGTAGCCGGAGGAGCTACAGCCGCAGCAAGAATACGCAGACTGAATGAACATGCTGAAATTACTGTGTTTGAAAGATCCGGATACATATCCTATGCAAATTGTGGACTTCCATATTATATTGGAGACGTGATCACAGACCCGGAAGAACTTACACTACAGACACCAGAGAGTTTTTTTAAACGCTTCCGTATTAACATGAAAATTCATCATGAAGTTATCTCCATACATCCGGAACGTAAAACGGTTTCAGTGAAAAATTTAGAGAATGGTGAGATATTTGAAGAAAAATATGATAAGCTGATCCTCTCTCCAGGTGCAAAGCCAACACAGCCGAGACTTCCAGGAGTAGGTATTGATAAACTTTTTACACTTCGTACTGTAGAAGACACTTTTCGGATAAAGGAATATATAAATAAGAATCATCCAAAATCGGCTGTATTGGCAGGTGGCGGTTTTATTGGTCTGGAACTGGCAGAAAATTTGAGGGAGCTTGGCATGGATGTTACGATTGTCCAGCGGCCTAAGCAGCTGATGAACCCTTTTGACCCGGATATGGCATCCATGATTCATAATGAAATGAGAAAGCATGGGATAAAACTGGTACTGGGCTATACAGTAGAAGGATTTAAAGAAAAAGACAACGGAGTGGAGGTCCTGTTGAAAGATAATCCATCCCTTCAGGCTGATATGGTAGTTCTGGCAATCGGAGTCACACCAGACACAGTATTAGCAAAAGAAGCCGGTCTGGAACTTGGCATCAAGGAAAGTATTGTAGTGAATGACAGAATGGAAACCTCTGTACCGGATATTTATGCTGCAGGTGATGC
>OLNI01000044.1_pt1 | contig 120748 bp, 139 predicted proteins | sample 1672921 | NCBI WGS metagenome assembly OLNI01 (sample SAMEA3136737, study PRJEB25190) | human gut metagenome | biome: human gut; feature: human-associated habitat; material: faeces | place: Austria | collected 2013 | reverse complement strand
TCGATCCGCAGAAGATCGGTGATGTTGTTGGTCAGAGAGGAAAGACCATCAATGCCATCATCGAGCAGACTGGTGTTAAGATCGACATTACAGATGACGGTTCCGTATCTATCTGTGGTACAGACGCAGACATGATGAACCGTGCAGCAGAGCTGATCCGCATCATCGTAACAGATTTCGAGGCAGGTCAGGTTCTTACAGGTAAAGTCGTAAGCATTAAAGAGTTTGGTGCATTCATCGAGTTCGCTCCGGGCAAAGAGGGAATGGTTCATATTTCCAAGATTTCCAAAGAGCGTATCAACCGTGTAGAAGACGTTCTGACACTTGGCGACAAGGTTACCGTTGTTTGCCTTGGAAAAGACAAGATGGGAAGAATCAGCTTCAGCATGAAAGATGTAAAATAATAAATGATGAAATAAAAACCGGTGGGCAGATGCCTGCCGGTTTTGTTTTGGCTAAAATTGGAAATTTCGTTAAAATTTTCCCGGACAAAAGCACTTTCTGCCAGGCAGAATATATTACTATATGGAAAGAATCTTAAAATATATTCATGCGTCTGCTGCATACAGACAGGGGATTTTCGGACAGGGTATTCTTGTAGCGGTGCTGGATACGGGAATTTCTCCCCATACCGATCTGCAGGGGAGAATTGCCGGATTTCGGGATTATATCAGACAGCGTCCGCAGCCTTATGATGATAACGGACATGGAACGCATATCAGCGGAATCATAGGAGCCGGTGGGAAAGGAGCCATTCATGGAGTTGCACCGGGGTGCTATTTGTGGAGCTGTAAGGTTTTGGATAAAAACGGAAACGGAAAAATTCAGGATACCTGTCAGGCAGTAGAGGATATTGTTGCATACAATCAGAGACATACGCAGAAAATACGAATTATGAATATCTCTGTTGGTATGTTGGAACGGGTACAGCCGGAATTGCAGAAGCGTCTGTTGCAATGTGTAGAACGTGCCTGGGATCAGGGGATTGTGGTACTGGCAGCCGCAGGCAACAATGGGCCGGGAGAACATACGGTGACCAGTCCCGGGATCTCAAAGAAAATTATTACGGTGGGAAGCTTGGATAGCTGCAGTGAAACCAGGCGGGAACTGAGCCTGTATTCCGGGCGGGGGCCGACAGCGTCCTGTGTGGTAAAACCGGAGATCGTGATGCCGGGAACGGATATTATCAGTTGTGGCACGCGTCAGGGAAGTTATGTGAAAAAGAGTGGAACTTCCATGGCGGTGCCAATTGTATCTGGTATCATTGCGTTACTTTTGAGCAAAGATCCTTCTCTGACACCAAATGAGGTAAAATTACAGTTGTATCGCAGCGCGGACCGTACCGGGATGGATCGCCGGATAAAATGCTGGGGAACCATTGATCTTCGAAAATTACTATCTGTATATTAAATATAGATCGCAAAGGAACTGGGGGCATGAGTAAGTGGTAAAGGCGGATGGTGAATGTTCGTTTTGTGCGCTAGAAATATTGATGAGAGCAGTAATTCTTAGCAACGGAAGGTTCTCCATTTGAGCTGTGGTTACTATTGTTCAGGAAGAACCGGGATACAATCTGTACCCATGCATCTTTCAAAGTAAGTAACGGAATACTATTGGCAGCAAGAATGTTAACAGATCCCACATTTTCGCTGTTTAGTGTATACACAGCTTTGCCGATCACGTCACCCTTTTGAATTGGAGCTTCCACACGATCCGGGAGCTCTAATTTTTTCTCCAATTCTCCACTGGTATTTTGGGTGTCAAGATAATGGAAAGCGGATTCATATTGCAGTGAAAGCTGTGACTGACTGCCTCTGGAAACCAAAATGTCCGGTAAGACATCCTGATTTTCATCTGTATACACGCGGCAGTTGGCAAATCCCCAGTCGAACATGGATTTCACATCTGCAATGCGTTCTTTGCTGCTTGCGGCGCCCATAACGACTGCAATCAGACTGAGCGAATCTTTCGTTGCGGTTGCGGAGAGACAGAAACCGGCTTTGGAGGTAAAACCGGTTTTCAGTCCGGTGGCATAAGGATACTGCTTGATCAGATGGTTCGTATTGCTGAGGGTAAAGGCAGAATCGCCCCGGGCAGTATGGTGAATGATATCTTCCTGCCAGATTTTGGTATAATCAAAAATTGTCGGATGATTAACCGTAAGTTCCCGTGACATCAGGGCGATGTCATTGGCGCAGGAATAATGATTGTCTGCATCGAGTCCGCAGCAGTTTACAAAATTTGTATGTGTCATGCCAAGGGAGGCAGCAGTTTCATTCATTTTCTGAACAAAGGCATCTTCACTTCCGCTGATCAGTTCTGCCATGGCAACACAGGCATCATTGGCACTGGCAACGGTGATACATTTGATTAGAGTTTCCACCGTCTGGGTTTCGTTTGGCTCTAAGTACACCTGAGAACCGCCCATGCCGGCAGCATGTTCTGAAATCGTTACCGTGTCTTCCAGATGAATCTGTCCGGCTTCCAGTGCCTGAAAAATCAAAAGCAGTGTCATGATTTTGGTGACGCTTGCCAGCGGGCGTTCTTCGGTGGAATTTTTTTCATACAGGATCGTACCGGTGGCAGCATCCATTAAGAGGGCGCATGGCGCGGTAACGGAAGGGGCAGAGCCAGCAGTTTCTGTATCAGATGCAGAGATTTCTGTGGCATAAGTGGTGACAGGAAGGGTGCACAACAGCAGCAGGAGCGCGAGAAAAACAGAAAAGTGGCGTTTCAATCTTATTTTCATATAGAATCCCGGAATGTTTTTCTATATTTTTATGTGCCGGTGGGAAAAACTATGCGTTTGACAGGGAGAAAGTGGGAGAAGAAAGGGAAAAACCAGAGAAAGACCTTGAATTTTTGCGGGGATTCAGTACAATAGTGTAAGATTGGAGAAAATGTGTCTTATGGAATTAAAGGTAAAACTGGAAGTATTTGAGGGACCGTTGGATCTGCTGCTTCATTTACTGGATAAAAACAAGGTGAGTATTTATGATATTCCGATCGTGGAGATTACGAACCAATATCTGGATTATATCCGGGAGATGCAGCGTCAGGATCTGAACATTATGAGTGAATTTCTGGTTATGGCGGCAACGCTTCTGGAGATCAAGTCCAAATGGCTTCTGCCCAAGGAAGAGTCTGAGGAGGAAGAAGAAATCGATCCCCGTGCGGAACTGATGGAGCAGCTGCTGCAGTACAAGCTGTTTAAATATATGTCACAGGAATTAAAAGACCGGCAGATTGATGCGGGACGCCGTCTGTTCAAAAATCCATCAATTCCGGAGGAAGTGCGCTCTTATGAAGAACCGCTGGATCTGGATGAATTGACGAAAGGGTACGATCTGAAGAAGCTGCATGCGATTTTTGAATCAGTCATGAAAAAACAGACTGATAAAATGGATCCGATCCGTTCCAGATTTGGAAAAATCGAACGGGAGGAAGTGTCACTGGATGAAAAAATGATCTATCTGGAAACTTACTGCATGGAACATGAACGTTTTTCTTTCCGGGATCTGCTGGAGCGGCAGGGAAGTAAGGTGGAGATCATTGTAACCTTCCTTGGTATTCTGGAACTGATGAAAACCGGGCGGATACAGATCGAACAGGAACATTTATTTGACGAAATCTATATTACCGTATGCCCGAAAACGGAATTGGAGATACAGGAGTAAAGAAACATGAAAATTGAAGAATACGAAGCAGCGGCAGAAGCGATTCTGTTTGCAATGGGAGATTCGGTAGAACTGAAAAAACTGGCGTTTGCGCTGCAGGTCGGAGAGCGGGAGGCAGAACTGATCGTGCGGAATCTGGCAGACCGCTATCAGGCATCCAACTGTGGACTGCAGATCCTGGAACTGGATGGCGCGTATCAGATCTGTACAAAACCGTCCCAGTATGAATATCTGATCCGGATCGCAAAGCAGCCACGCAAACAGGTGCTGACGGATGTATTATTGGAAACGTTATCGATTGTTGCGTATAAGCAGCCGGTAACAAAAGTAGAGATTGAAAAAATCCGCGGGGTATCCTGTGAACATGCCATTAATAAACTTCTGGATTATGGACTCATTCAGGAGGCAGGACGTCTGGATGCACCGGGACGACCGATCTTGTTTGGAACCACGGAAGAGTTTTTACGCTGTTTTGATGTGCAGTCTGTGGAAGAATTACCGGACATGAATCCGGATAAGATCGAGGAATTGAAGCAGGAAGCTGAGGAAGAAGTGCAGCTTCAGTTGAAAGTGTAATTAACAGAACGAAACAAAATAAAACAGAATAAAAAAGTTCACAAAATTAAGTGGCAAAATTATACGAATTCGATTAAAAACATTGTTAATTAATTGACTATTATAAACAAGTGCTAATATCCTTTGTGATGATTTGTACAAAATACACAAAAATAGGTTGTAAAAATAGGTTAAAGTGACTAACCGGAAACCTGATAACCCATTTATCAGTATTGAAATAAATACAATCCTATATTAATATACGACACATGGGCGTTGCGAAACGGATGAAAATATGTAAAAAATATACAAAAAGCAGTTCTGGAATTTACATAAAATCATCGTGATGCAACCGACTTTACAGTGGTAAAGGTTTAGGAGGATAGGATATGAGCAGATTATCAGTAGTATCAGCTGACAAAGTAAATTCTACGACGGAACAGCTTATGAAAGAATTTACACAGCGAATTGTGGCAAATCCACCGGGAGTCTGTCCGGTAGATATGCAGCTGGCATTCTTAAAAGTATGTCATGCACAGACATGTGGAAAATGTGTTCCATGTCGCATCGGTCTGGGACAGTTAGAAGATCTTCTGGAGAAGGTTCTGGATAATGAAGCGACCATGGACACCTTGAAATTGATTGAGCAGACAGCAGAAAATATTAAAAACTCTGCTGATTGTGCCATTGGTTTTGAATCCGCGCGTATGGTGCTGGCAGGTCTGGAAGGTTTCAAAGAAGATTATATTTCCCATATTACAGAACACAGATGTCTGGGATCATTCGAGCAACCGATTCCTTGCGTAACACTCTGTCCGGCACATGTAGACATCCCGGGATATATCGCACTGGCAGGAGAGGGACGTTGTGAGGATGCGGTTCGTCTGATCCGTAAGGACAACCCGTTCCCGACTGCATGTGCCCTGATCTGTGAGCATCCGTGTGAGGCAAGATGCCGCAGAAATATCATTGATGATTCCATCAATATCCGTGGTATCAAACGATATATCGTGGACAATGCACCGTCCAATCAGGTACCGGTTCCGGAATGTGCACCGTCAACAGGCAAAAATATTGCCATTATCGGCGGTGGTCCGAGTGGTCTGACAGCTGCTTATTTCTTGCAGTTAATGGGACATCATTGTACTGTATTTGAGGAGAAGCAGCACCTTGGCGGTATGCTTCGTTACGGTATTCCAAACTACCGTTTCCCACGTGAACGTCTGCAGGAGGATATTGATGCAATTCTTGCTACCGGTGTAGAAGTAAAAATGAATCAAAATATCGGTACAGAAGAAATGAAGGAGATTCATAAATTTTACGATGCAACTTATGTGGCAATTGGTGCACATACCGATAAAAAACTTGGTCTGGAAGGCGAGGACAGCAAAAATGTAATCTCTGCGGTTGATATGCTGCGTGAGATCGGCGATGGAAAATATCCGGATTACACCGGCAAACGTGTCGTTGTTGTCGGTGGCGGAAACGTGGCAATGGACTGTGCGAGAACTGCAATTCGTGCCAATGCAGAGACTGTAAGTATCGTATACCGCAGACGCCAGGAAGATATGACTGCACTTCCGGCAGAGGTAGAAGGTGCTGTGGCAGAGGGAATCGAGCTTGTTACCTTAAAAGCACCGCTTCGTGTAGAAGCCGATGCAGAAGGAAACGCATGTGCACTCTGGGTACAGCCGCAGATCATCGGACCGGTAAGAGGAGGCAGACCTTCCCCGCGTAAGGCAAACAAACCGGAAGAACGTATGGAATGTGATATCGTTCTGGTTGCCATCGGACAGGATATCGTATCTCAGCCGTTTGCTGATTTCGGTCTTGCTACCAACTGGGGACGCATCGTTGCCAATGAAGGTGGTGCTGCCAACATGGTTGGCGTATATGCAGGCGGTGACTGTGTATCCGGTCCATCCACAGTAATCAAAGCAATCGCAGCAGGTAAAGCCGCTGCAGCAAATATTGACGAATATCTTGGCTGTCATCATCCGATCAGTTGTGATGTTGCAATTCCTGAGCCGATGCTGAATGACAAAGTTCCTTGTGGACGTGTCAACCTTCAGGAAGTAGAGGCATGGGCAAGAAGAACAAACTTTGAAGCAATTGAACTTCCAATGAGCTGCGAAGAAGCAGAGCAGGAAGCAAGCCGTTGCTTACGATGCGATCATTATGGTTGCGCCACACTGAGAGGAGGCAGAGAGTTCGAATGGTAAATTTAACAATTAACAATAAAAAAGTTCAGGTGCCGGAGGGTACGACAATTCTGGCAGCTGCTGCTCAGGTGGGCATCAAGATTCCGACATTGTGTTACTTAAAAGAGATAAATGAGATCGCATCCTGCCGTATCTGTGTGGTAGAAATAGAGGGCAAAGAGACATTGGTAGCTTCCTGTAATACCGTAGTAGAAGAAGGAATGGTTGTCTATACAAACAGTTATAAAGCGCAGCATGCCCGCCGTATGAACGTTCAGTTTATTCTGTCTGAGCATGATGCACATTGTACTTCCTGTGTGAAAAGTGGAAATTGCAGTCTGCAGACGGTGGCAAATGAACTGAATATCGGGGAAGTTCCGTTTGAAGAACATTATGAAGTAAATGAATGGCCGCAGGATTTCCCACTGATCCGTAATGCAAGCAAGTGTATCAAATGTATGCGTTGTGTTCAGATCTGTGAGAAAGTACAGGGACTTGGAATCTGGGATATGATCAATACTGGAAAACGTACCAGCGTTGGCGTATCTGGCAGAAAGAAGATTACAGAATCCGACTGTGCAGTCTGTGGACAGTGTATCACCCACTGTCCGGTTGGTGCGCTGTATGAGCGTGATGATATTGATCCGTTCATGAATGCAGTTCATGATCCGGAGAAAATCGTGGTTGTTCAGATCGCACCTGCTGTCCGTGCAGCATGGGGTGAGGGCTTAGATCTTCCACGGGAGATGGCAACAGAGAAGAGACTGGCAGCAGCGGTGCGAGCCCTTGGTGTTGACTATGTATTTGATACCAACTTTTCTGCCGATCTGACCATTATGGAAGAAGGAAATGAGTTTTTGGAGCGTATGACACATGCAGATCAGTATTCATGGCCAATGTTTACGTCCTGCTGTCCGGGTTGGGTCCGCTTTGTAAAATCTCAGTATCCTGACATGACAAAAAATCTGTCTACCGCAAAATCTCCGCAGCAGATGTTTGGCGCTGTAGCAAAATCTTATTATGCACAGATCCTGGATGTAGATCCGTCCAGAATTTTCAGTGTTTCCATTATGCCTTGTGTGGCAAAAAAACATGAGTGTGAAATTCCGGGAATGGATGATGCGGGAGCAGGTCCGGATGTAGATCTGTCTCTGACAACCAGAGAGTTAGACCGTGTATTGAAGGCAGAACTTGTTTCTCCGGCATTCTTAGAGGAGGAAGAGTTTGACCAGCCGTTAGGCATTGGCTCCGGTGCAGGTGTCATCTTTGGCGCAACCGGCGGTGTTATGGAGGCAGCTTTAAGAACCGCATACTATGTATTAAATGGCAAAAATCCAGATCCTGAGATGTTCAAAATGGTACGTGGTATGGACGGTATCCGTGAAGCAGAGCTTGAGATCGCAGGCATCAAGATCAAAGCAGCTATTGTCAACGGACTTGGCAATACCAGAAAACTGATGGAGAAAATCCGTTCCGGTGAAGCGGAATACCATTTCGTGGAAGTGATGGCTTGTCCGGGCGGTTGCGTTGGCGGCGGTGGTCAGCCAATCACCGATGGCGTGGAGCTTGCAGATGTACGTAGAAGAAATCTGTATCATCTGGATAAGAAGAATCCGCTTCGTTTCTCTCATGAGAATCCGTCTGTGATCAAAGCGTATGAAGATTTCTTTGAGAAACCGTTATCTCATAAATCTCATGAACTGTTACATACGGATCATGAAGCATGGAAAATGCCGAATCAGAGATAATCAATAGGTTGTGGAATCACTGATAGCAGGAGTTAGCTTTTTAGCTGGCTCCTGTTTTGTTGTACAGGGAAAACACAATGTTATGGGAAAGAAAAGTCAGGTTATGCAGGCAGGGAGTACTTTTGTGTTTTATGTTCTGAATTAATGCAGAAATATGTAAACTTGTTTTACGTTCTGAATCAATGTGGAAATACGTAAAATAGTGAAAAACAGGAAAAGCAAAAGTATATGTATCAGAACTTTGAATGTAAATTTCATGGACGAATATTTTTGCGTATATTTTTGACCGCAATTTTTATATGTGCTATTTTCACAGAAAACGGCTATGCAGCGACCAGATTTCCAACAGAGGAGATCAGTCAGAATTTTGCAGATTTTCACAGGGAGGATCTGAATCTGTATGCCAAAAGTGCAGTATTGACCGATGCGGATACCGGGCGGATCTTGTACGGAAAAGATGCCGGCACGCCGATGGCAAATGCCAGTACAACGAAGATCATGACCTGTCTGCTGGCGATCGAGAGTGGGAAAATACAGGATACGGTGACATTTTCGAAACACGCCTGCAGCATGCCAAAAGTGCGGCTTGGTTGTCCAACGGGGACACAGTTTGTACTGGAAGATTTATTGTATTCCCTGATGCTGGAATCCCACAATGACACGGCAGCTGCCATTGCAGAACATGTGGCAGGAAGTGTGGAAGCTTTTGCAGATTTGATGAACGAACGGGCAGCAGAATTTGGATGCCAGAACACGCATTTTGTAACCCCGAACGGACTGGACCGTTCCGATAAAAAAGGTGAACATCAGACGACGGCATATGATCTCAGTCTGATCATGGCAGCCTGTATCCAAAATGATAAATTTCTGGAAATTACGGAAACTGCTTCAAAAACAATCAGCAGTATCGATGGAACATTTCAGGCAGCATTAAACAATCATAATGCGTTACTTTCTATGCTGGATGGAGTGATCTCTGGCAAAACCGGTTTTACGGCAAAAGCCGGTTATTGTTATGTGGGAGCATATCGTCAAAATGACCGTACTTACACCTTTGCTCTGTTGGCATGTGGGTGGCCAAATCACAAGAATTACAAATGGGAAGATTCGAAAGCACTGATTTCATACGGAAATGACCATTATGAAAACCGGACGATTTTAAAAGAGGAAGAACATCAGACCATAGACCTGAACCGGACTATGGTAAAGACATTCGGAAAAAACCATTATTATTTTACAAATACGCTGTCTGTGACAAAAGAAGCCTGTGCGTTTCAAATACTTGTCTCAGAAAATGATGAAATTACGATGAATCCCCAGGGACAAAAGGAACTTTCATTTCCGGTCACAGAAGGGGATGTGGTCGCAACAGAAGAAATTTTGTGGAATGGATTGCCGGTGCAGACCCGCAGGATTCTTGCGGATGAAACGCTTTTTGCATCAGATTATCCCTGGTGCCTGTGGGAGATTTTGCTAAAGTGGAAGTTCTAATTGTTTCCGGCGAAGAATTGAGGTATACTAGTAACTAAGCGTGATGCGGCAGAACGTTTGACACGCATTATAAAGAATACATGTTGTATTCTTGAAAAATGGAGAAGAGAAATGAATAATTCAAATGAATTGATTAACAGGATCAATGAAAAGTACAGCAGTATGAGTAAGGGACAGAAGTTACTGTCCACATACATTACCGATAACTATGACAAAGCTGTATTTCTGACAGCGGAAAAACTGGGGAAAGTTGTCGGTGTCAGTGAGTCTACCGTGGTGCGGTTTGCAACACATCTGGGATATCGCGGGTATCCGGAATTTCAGAAAGCACTGGAGGAACTGGTGCGGAACAAATTAAATTCCATTCAGCGTATGGAAGTCACATACGGAAGAATCAGCCAGTCAAAAATTCTTGAGACTGTATTACAATCAGATGCAGAGAAAATTAAAAGTACGTTAGATCAGATCGATCAGAATGCTTTTGAAGCGGCTCTGGATATCATTTTGAATGCAAAACATATTTATATTGTCGGAATCCGAAGCTGTGCATCTCTGGCAAGTTTTATGGCATTTTATTTCAATCTGATGTTTGACAATGTGCATCTGCTTCATACCAGCAGCTCCAGTGAGCTTTTTGAGCAGATGGTGCGCATCAGTGAGGAGGATGTGATCATCGGTATCAGTTTCCCGCGGTATTCCATGCGTACGTTAAAGGCTATGGAATTTGCCAACAACCGGAATGCAAAAGTGATCACCCTGACAGACAGCGTACATTCCCCGATGAATCTGTATTCCTCCTGCAATCTGATCGCAAAGAGTGATATGGCATCCATCGTGGATTCCCTGGTGGCTCCGTTGAGTGTGATCAATGCACTGGTCGTGGCTCTGTGCATGAGAAAGCAGAATGAAGTGGCAGAGACATTGGAAACACTGGAAGACATCTGGGACGAATATCAGGTCTATGAAAGTGATGAGATCAATTATATTGATGACCATATGAAGATGCGATACGGCAAAGTGGATCACGTAGACCGGGAGGATCCCGACAAAAAAGAATAACTGCTTTGCAGGATTTCAGATTCAGAAATTCAGACATTCTGCAAAATAAGAAAAATGAGTGAAAATCGGAGAAATTGAATGAGTAATGTGGCAGTAATCGGCGGCGGTGCAGCCGGAATGATGGCAGCGTGTACCGCAGCCGGAAACGGGCATCAGGTAACGCTGTATGAACAGAATGAAAAACTTGGCAAAAAGATTTATATTACAGGAAAGGGACGGTGTAATCTGACCAATGCCTGTGATACGGAAGATCTGTTTGCAGCGATCAGGAAAAATGAAAAATTTTTATACAGTGCAATCTATACCTTTGATAATCATGCAACAATGGATTATTTTGAACGTCTGGGACTGAAAATGAAGACTGAGCGCGGAAACCGTGTATTTCCGCAGTCGGATCATGCGTCTGATGTGATCCGTGTGCTGACAGAGGAATTGCGCAGAAAAAAAGTGCGCGTCTGCCTGAATACAAAGGTGCAGGAGATTTTAAGTGATGGCACAAAGGTGACGGGACTTCGATGGGATTGTCATGATACCCATCAGAAAAATCAGGTATCAGAGTACGATGCTGTGGTGGTTGCCTGTGGCGGCATGTCTTATCCGACGACAGGTTCGGATGGAAGTGGTTTTACCCTGTGTCAAAAACTGGGACATACTGTTACGGAATTACGTCCTTCCCTGATCGGAATGACAACTGCAGAAGAGTATATCCCGCAGTTGCAGGGATTGTCCTTGAAAAATGTGACACTCACGGTAAAATCCGGGAAAAAGACGTTATATTCTGAATTCGGAGAAATGCTTTTTACCCATCAGGGCATCAGCGGACCGTTAGTCCTGACAGCAAGCAGCTGCATCCCTGACAAATATATGAAGCAGGAGCTGGCATTTGAGATTGATCTGAAACCGGCGCTGGAGGAAGAACCGTTAGACAAACGCTTACAGCGTGATTTTGCAGAAAATGTGAATCGGCAGTTTAAGAATGCCCTGCATGGACTGGTTCCTGCAAAACTGATGCCGGTGTTGATCGGACTGTCCGGCATTGATCCGGAGAAAAAAGTGCATTCTGTCACCAGAGAAGAACGGCATCACCTCCTGACGCTGCTGAAGCATTTTCCGGGCACTATCACAGGTCTTGGAAAAATGGAAGAGGCGATTGTTACAAGAGGCGGCATTAAAGTCAAGGAAGTAAATCCGTCCACGATGGAGTCAAAGCTGGTACAGGGATTGTACCTGTGCGGCGAGATGCTGGATGTGGATGCGGTGACCGGCGGGTTTAATCTGCAGATCGCGTGGTCTACAGGCTATCTGGCAGGTATCAGCATTGAGTAGCATTTTGAAAGAATACGCTTGATCATGATATTTCTAAAATGAGTTAAGGGATAAGGAAAAGTAGTTTAAAGAATCCTATACAATTTACAAAGATTTGTGAATAAAAGAAAGATAAATAGAAACAAGAGAGGTTTGGAACATATGAGTTTTAACATTGCGATCGATGGACCGGCAGGCGCCGGCAAAAGTACCATTGCGAAAAAACTGGCAAAAAAAATATCCTTTATTTATGTAGATACCGGTGCCATGTACCGTGCCATGGGATATTATTTTTTACAGCATGGCATCAAGGCAGAGGAAGAAGAAAAAATAAAGGAAGTCTGTGACGATATTTCTGTTGCACTTGCCTATGAAAATGGTGTGCAGAAAGTGTTGTTAAACGGCGAAGATATTTCCGATAAAATCCGTCAGGAGGAAGTCGGCAATATGGCATCCGCTACCAGCGGTTACGGTTTTGTCCGTGCAAAACTGCTGAGTCTGCAGCAGGATATGGCAGCACAGCACAATGTCATTATGGATGGTAGAGATATCGGAACCTGTGTCCTTCCGAATGCTCAGTTAAAAATTTTCCTGACAGCAAGCGTAGAGGTACGTGCAAAACGCCGGTATGATGAGCTGGTGGCAAAAGGAGAACAGTGTGATCTGGCAGAGATTGAAAAAGATATCAGTGAGCGTGATTACCGTGACATGCACCGTGAGATCGCACCATTAAAAGCAGCAGAAGATGCGGTAATGCTGGATTCTTCTGATCTCAATATTGATGAAGTTGTGGAAGCGATTTATGAACAGGCAAAAAAGGCAGGACTGGACGCATGAAAGTAGAACTTGCAAAGATGGCAGGATTTTGTTTTGGCGTAAACCGGGCAGTGGATACCGTGTATGAGGAAGCCAAACAGTTTTCGCCGGTTTATACGTATGGACCAATCATTCACAATGAGACGGTGATCGATGATCTGGAGAAAAAAGGTGTGCAGGTCATTCATTCCCTGGAGGAAGCCAAAGAACTTACCGAGGGTACGATCGTGATCCGTTCCCATGGTGTCACCCGCCGGGAACAGGAAGAACTGACCGCGGATGGACTGCGCGTGGTGGATGCCACCTGTCCGTTTGTAAAAAAGATTCATAAGCTGGTACAGGAGTATTCGGAAAAAGGATATTATGTGGTGATCATCGGAAGCGGGGATCATCCGGAGGTGCAGGGAATCGTCGGATGGTCGGATGAAACACGTACTTCGGTGATCTCTACGGTCGATGAAGCACAGAATCTGGATCTGAAACCGTGGAAAAAGGTCTGTATTGTCGCACAAACAACATTTAATTACAATAAATTTCAAGAACTTATTGAAATTATTCAAAAAAAAGGGTATGATAGTGAGAGTACGGTGGACAAGGATAAAAAATTTGTTGTTCACAATACGATATGCAATGCCACCAAGGAACGTCAGGAAGCGGCAAGAGAACTTTCTGGCAGAGTGGATGCAATGTTAGTAATCGGAGGGACAAGCAGCTCCAATACAAGAAAGTTGTATGAAATCTGCTCTGAAAAATGTAGAAATACTTACTTTATACAAACGAAAGAAGATCTAGAGAATTCTGACTTTTCGCGTTTCGACTACGTAGGTATTACAGCAGGGGCTTCAACCCCAAATAATATTATTGAGGAGGTTCAAAAATATGTCAGAAATGAGTTTTGAACAAATGTTGGAAGAATCTTTAAAAACAATCAGAAATGGAGAGGTAGTCGAAGGCACTGTTATAGATGTGAAACCGGATGAAATTATCCTGAATATTGGCTATAAATCAGACGGAATTATTACCAGAAACGAATACACAAACGACAATAATGTAGACCTTACTACTGTTGTTTCCGTTGGCGATACCATGGAAGCAAAAGTTCTGAAAGTAAACGACGGTGAGGGACAGGTTCTCCTTACATACAAACGTCTTGCAGCTGAGAAAGGCAGCGAGCGTCTGAAAGAGGCTTTCGAGAACGGCGAAGTATTAACAGGTACAGTAAGCCAGGTATTAGACGGTGGTTTAAGTGTTGTTCTGGATGAGACAAGAATCTTCATTCCGGCAAGCCTTGTATCTGATACTTATGAGAGAGATCTTGGCAAATACAAAGATCAGGAGATTCAGTTCGTATTAACTGAGTTCAACCCGAGAAGAAGACGTATCATCGGTGACAGAAAACAGCTTCTGGTTGCTGAGAAAGAGCGTAAACAGAAAGAGTTATTAGAGAAGATCAACATTGGCGATGTTATCGAAGGAACTGTTAAAAACATCACAGACTTCGGTGCATTCATCGACCTTGGCGGAGCAGACGGACTTCTTCATATCTCTGAGATGTCCTGGGGCCGTGTAGACAACCCGAAAAAAATCTACAAAGTTGGCGATACTGTAAAAGTATTTATCAAAGATATCAAAGATACAAAGATCGCACTCAGCGTAAAATTCCCGGAGGAGAATCCTTGGAACAATGCTGCTGAAAAATATGCAGTTGGAAACGTTGTAACAGGTAAAGTTGCACGTATGACAGACTTCGGCGCATTCGTAGAGCTTGCACCGGGTGTTGACGCTTTACTTCATGTTTCCCAGATCTCCAGAGATCACGTTGAGAAACCAGCTGATGTATTAAGCATCGGACAGGAAATCGAAGCTAAGATCGTTGATTTCGACGAGGCAGACAGAAAGATCAGCCTGAGCATGAAAGCACTCGCTCAGAACACAGAGGCTGAGGCAGCTGAAGAAGAGTAAGAACTTCTTATTGAACATTAAATAACAGATTGAACAAACAGAAAGGGACCGTTGCGCTAAGTGATTAGTGCGCGGTTCCTTTTTTGTAAACTTTTAATAGAAAGAAAATCCCCGGTCCATGCACTGACATCCAACTGTTAGATTTTTTTGAACTAATTTTTGGAGACAATACAAATATCGGACAGGGGATTTTTTGACTTAAGCATTATTTACTTTTTGAAATACTATCTTTACCGGAAAGTATAGTTTGACAATAAAGATGTACGAAATCTTCTAAAGTTGAAAATTGTTCTGGCGGAAGTCGGTACCCTTTAGGAAAGGCATCATCTGTGCCCGGCAGTTCCAGATAGGTCGATTTGTCTGCCAGATCCTGCTTCAAGTAATGATCAGAAGATGCATATGGCAAAGTTAGATAATAACAGCTCTTTTCCAGATAACAGTTTTCCTTCGTGGCTTTTTGGCGATGATCCGGATCGATATAGGTGCCAAGACTTTTATGGATGATCGTATGTTCCTCTGGCAGATAATAATAGTTTTTATAATCCGGAAAATAATGCCGGAGTGCGCCGTGAAAGACCGGAAAGGACAGCAGTACTTTGTTCGGATGCATGACAAGGGTGGCATGTTCCTGTATACAATGAACTGTCTGCGGCAATAAAATATCTGGTATCAATGTGATATTGAAAAACAGATCGCCGGAAACAGATTGGATTTCCATATCAGAAAGTTGAAAATGCCCCTGTAAAAAATATGTATAGGATAATATTTCCAGAAGGTCATACATGCCAAAGACATCTTCTTTATTATGTAATAGCAGAAGTTGTAATGCTTCATCCTCAGGATCTTTGGCGTAAGATTTGTACAGTTTAATTAATTCTTTTCCGGTATACTGGTCTTCCCGGTTGATGCCAAGAAACAGTTCGATGGATTTTTGCTTATAACTGGTCAGTGGCAGTAGCTTCTTTAAATGCCGAATCTCCTGATAGAGATCTGTGTGGGAAAGTGCCTCCAACGGACTTGGAATCTGGAAGTGTTCGAACCGATGCCGGAGAAATGGAACATCAAAGGTGGTGCCGTTAAAAGTAATCAATTTGTCAAAGCCGCTGCATAAATCTGCAAATGTCTGAAGGATCAGAATTTCTTCCTCTTTATTTTCAGCGAAAAGGAGCCTTACCGCGATCTGATCGCCGGTTAGATAGGAACAACCGATGCAATAAATGTGATTTTTTTCGGCGGAGAGACCAGTGGTTTCGATGTCGACGAAAAGTGTATCTTCGGTCAGAGAAGAAACAGCGTAACAGTTTTTCTGAGTTAGTGCTTTGAAATGTAAAGTATCTTTCATAAATAATCCTTTGTTGACTGACGATTCTTGTATTTATTATAATTCACGTGGTATTTTTTTCAATACAAAACTTTTTTTTTGGTGAAATTAATACATTTTTAATCTTCTGTGCTATAATATTTAAGATATTTTGCAGGATATATTATATGATTTCCTGTAAGAAACTATATAGAGAAAGTGGGGCACAGGTTATGGGCTTATGTACTTTTAAGGGCGGTGTCCATCCATACGATGGAAAGGACTTGTCGAAAGATAAACCGATTCAGGAATATTTACCCAAGGGTGATCTGGTTTATCCGTTATCACAGCACATTGGTGCACCGGCAAAGCCAGTGGTTGCAGTAGGTGATGCTGTATTGAAGGGACAGATGATCGCTGAGGCAGGCGGTTTCGTATCTGCACCGATTTATGCAACAGTTTCCGGCACGGTTAAGGCAATTGAGCCACGTCGTGTTGCAGTAGGAGACATGGTGAACTCTATCGTGGTCGAGAATGACGGGGAGTTTAAATCTCTGGAGTTTACACCGGTAGACGATGTAGCGTCTCTGAGCAAAGAAGAGATCATCAAAAAGATCCAGAATGCCGGTATCGTAGGTATGGGTGGTGCGGGATTCCCGACACATGTAAAACTCTCACCGAAGGAGCCGGAAAAAATCGACTACATTATTGCAAACTGTGCAGAGTGTGAGCCGTATCTGACTTCCGATTACAGAAGAATGATCGAGGAGCCGGAGAAATTAATTGAGGGAATGAGAATCATTCTTTCTCTGTTTGATAATGCAAAAGGTATCTTCGGTATCGAGGATAACAAACCGGATTGTATTGCAAAACTGACAGAGCTGACAAAAAATGAGCCGAGAATGGAAGTCAAAGCATTAAAGACAAAATATCCGCAGGGTTCTGAGCGTCAGTTGATTTTCGCAACAACAGGCAGAGCTATCAACTCTACCATGCTTCCTGCAGATGCAGGCTGTATCGTAGATAACGTTGATACAATCGTTGCAATTTATCATGCAGTAAAACTTGGCAGACCGCTGATGCATCGTATCGTTACGATTACAGGTGATGCAATCGCTGATCCGAGAAACTTCTATGTCTGTATCGGAACAAACTATGCAGAGTTAGTAGAAGCAGCAGGCGGATTCAAGACTCAGCCGAAGAAGATCATCTCCGGTGGTCCTATGATGGGATTTGCAATGTTCGGACTTGACGTTCCGACAACCAAGACAACATCTGCTCTGTTATGTCTGACAGAGGATGCCGTTGAGGATGCAAGCCAGAATGCAACAGCATGTATTAACTGTGGTCGTTGTGTAGAAGCATGTCCATCCAGAATTGTTCCTTCCAGACTTGCTGATTTTGCAGAAAATCATCTGGAAGAGCCATTTGAACAGTGGCACGGCATGGAGTGTGTAGAATGTGGAAGCTGTAGCTTCACATGTCCTGCAAAGAGAAATCTTGCACAGTCGATTAAATCCATGAGAAAAACAATTCTTGCAAACAGACGGAAAAAATAAAAAACGTTAGAAAGAGGTGGATTATTGTGAGTGAGTTATACAATGTTACATCATCACCACATATAAGAGCCAAAGACAGTACACAGAGAATCATGCTGTATGTAATCATTGCATTACTTCCGGCTACTGTATTTGGTATTATCAATTTCGGACCGCGTGCACTGGCAGTTGTTGTTGTATCTATCGCAAGCTGTCTGGTATCCGAATACTTATATAACAAAATTGCACACAAGAAACAGACCGTAGGTGATTTAAGCTGTGTTGTTACCGGTTTACTTCTCGGTCTGAACCTGTCACATACTGTTCCGTTCTTCATTCCGATCATCGGTGGCGCATTCGCGATCGTTGTTGTAAAAATGGTTTTCGGCGGACTTGGACAGAACTTCATGAACCCGGCACTTGGTGCTAGATGCTTCCTGCTTCTTGCATTCACAGGTCCGATGACAAGCTTCACATTTGATGGTGTATCAAGCGCTACTCCACTGGCAGTTATCAAAGGTGGCGAGCTTTACAGTGATACAATGGCAATGTTTACCGGACGTATCGCAGGTACGATCGGTGAGACTTCCGTAATCGCTCTTCTGATCGGTGCAATCTTCCTGATCCTGATGGGCGTTATCGATCTGAGAATCCCGGGTACATATATTTTAACATTTGTAGTATTTATCGTACTGTTCGGCGGACACCTTACAAGTGGTGATCTTGGACAGTTCGTTGTTCAGGAAGTATGCGGTGGTGGTCTGATCCTCGGTGCATTCTTTATGGCAACAGATTATGTTACTTCTCCGATCACTCCGAAGGGAAAAATTATTTACGGTATCATCTGCGGATGTCTCCTTGGTATCTTCCGTATGTTTGGTGCATCAGCTGAGGGATGTTCTTACTCCATCATCTTTGCAAACATGCTGGTACCGCTGATCGAGAGATTTACAATCCCGAAACCATTTGGTAAAGGAGGGGAAAAATAATGAACGGAAAAATCATTAAAGACGCCCTGATCCTTTTCCTGATCACAGTTATCGCAGGTCTTGGTCTGGGTGCTGTATATGGCATTACAAAGGTCCCGATTGAAAAAGCAAATTATAACATTCAGCAGAATGCTTATCGTACTGTATTCCCGGATGCAGCTTCTTTCGAGGATATGGACGGATTTGATTCCGCAAAAGCAACAGAAGCAGCTGCCGCAGCAGGATACGCAGATGACACGATTGAAAACTGTGTTGTTGCTGTAGACGCAAGCGGTGCTGAACTTGGTTATGTTATTTCTGTAACAGATCCGAACAGTTATGGTGGAGACGTTACCTTATCTATCGGTGTTACCGATGATGGTACATTAAACGGATATTCCATCACAACCATCAATGATACTGCCGGACTTGGTATGAAAGCAAAAGAAGATTCTTTCTCTTCTCAGTTTGCAGGAAAACAGGTAGAATCATTTGAAGTTACAAAGACAGGTGCAACATCTGATAACCAGATCGATGCAATCAGTGGTGCTACAATCACATCAAGCGCTGTTACAAGTGCTGTAAATGCTGGACTGGCTTATTACAGAACACTTGCACAATAACAGGAGGGGAACTTTTAAATGAATAAGTGTATAGAACGTATTGTAAACGGTATCGTGAAAGAGAACCCTACCTTCGTTATGTTGATCGGTATGTGCCCGACCCTGGCTGTTACAACATCAGCTATTAACGGTATAGGTATGGGACTTTCCACGACACTCGTACTTGTATTTTCAAACCTTTTAATTTCACTGCTTCGTAAGATTATTCCGGACAGTGCACGTGTACCGGCATTCATCGTTGTCGTTGCATCTCTGGTAACTATTGTTCAGTTCTTACTGCAGGGTTATGTACCATCTCTGTATGCATCACTGGGTATCTATATCCCTCTGATCGTAGTAAACTGTATCATCCTTGGCCGTGCCGAGAGCTATGCTTCAAAGAATCCGGTTCTTCCGTCTATCTTTGATGGTATCGGTATGGGACTTGGATTTACTGTTGGTCTGACATGTATCGGTGCAGTTCGTGAGATTCTGGGATCCGGACAGATTTTTGGTTTCCAGCTTCTTCCGTTAGCTGATGCAGCTGCAGGAAAAGCAGGTTATACACCACTTACAATTTTCGTACTTGCTCCTGGTGCATTCTTCGTATTAGCTATGCTGATCGCAATCCAGAATGCTTACCGTGAAGCAAAACGTAAAAAAGGTATTGCAGTGAAAGAGAGAAGCGGATGCTTCGACGGAGACTGCGCAGCTTGTACAAGCGGAAGCTGTGAAGGTAAAGTGTTCACTGCAGGAACAGATGAGAAAGAATAAGGAGGAAAGGTTCAGATGAAAGAAGTATTACTTATCGCAATCGGCTCTGCCATTGTAAATAACGTTGTCCTGAGCCAGTTCCTTGGCTTATGTCCGTTTTTCGGTGTATCCAAAAAGGTAAATACTGCAGCCGGAATGGGTGCCGCAGTTATCTTCGTTATTACAATTGCATCCTTTATCACAAGCGTACTGGATAAAATTATCCTGCAGCAGTTTGATATCACATATTTAAGAACAATTGTATTTATTTTAGTTATCGCTGCATTGGTTCAGTTCGTAGAGATGTTTATGAAAAAATCAATGCCGCCACTGTACAACGCACTTGGTATTTTCTTACCTCTGATCACAACAAACTGTGCCGTTCTTGGTGTTGCCCTGAACAACGTACAGTATGGTTATGGTATTGGTGTAAGTACAATCAACGGTTTCGCAACAGCAGTTGGATTTACCATTTCAATTGTCATCATGGCTGGTATTCGTGAGAAAATCGAGTACAATGATATCCCGACACCTTTCAAAGGTTCCGCAATCGTGCTGGTAACAGCAGGTCTGATGTCAATTGCATTTATGGGATTTTCCGGTGTCATTTAGGAGGGTATACAGATGAGTGTTTCAGCAATTATTCTTGCCGCTGTTGTAGTCGGCGGAACAGGTATTGTCATTGGTATTATCCTTGGGATTGCCGGTGAGAAATTCAAAGTAGAAGTAGACCCGAAAGAGGAAGAAGTATTAGCAGCTCTTCCGGGAAATAACTGTGGTGGCTGTGGTTTCGCCGGATGTTCCGGTCTGGCTGCAGCAATCGCAAAAGGCGAAGCAGAAGTTGGCTCCTGTCCGGTCGGCGGTGCTGCAGTAGCAGCTAAGATCGGTGCAATCATGGGTCAGGAAGTTGGCGAAGCTGTTCGTGAAGTTGCATTTGTAAAATGTGCAGGAACATGTGACAATGCAAATACAGATTATGAGTACTATGGAGTAGAGGACTGCTCCATGATGGCTTTCGTACCAAACGGTGGTCCGAAAAAATGTAATTTTGGATGTCTTGGATTTGGTGAGTGTGTGAAAGCTTGTCCGTTTGATGCAATCCACATCAAAAACGGCGTTGCTGTAGTTGACAAAGAGCAGTGTAAAGCCTGTGGAAAATGTATCAAAGCTTGTCCGAAGAACTTAATCGAGCTTGTACCGTATGATGCAAAACATGCCGTACAGTGTAGTTCTCAGGATAAAGGTAAACAGGTTATGACTGCTTGTAAAGTTGGTTGTATCGGATGTAAAATGTGTGAGAGAGTCTGCGAGTCAGGCGCTGTTACTGTTGAGAACAATATCGCACATATTGATCAGACAAAATGTACCGGATGCGGCGCATGTGCTGAGAAGTGTCCGAAGAAGATCATCACAGGCAGAAAAGTTACTGCTTAATTGGATCAAACTTCATAATAGTAAAAATGCAAATGCTGCCCTGAGTTTTCAGGGCAGTATTTTTGTACGTTGATGATCTGATACAGATATTCTAAGGGATTTGTTAAATAGCAGATAAGCAACACATAAGGACTGGAAGATATGAGTATTGACAGAAAGAACTTTACCGATGTATCATAGAACACAAGAGTGTCAAAGCTGAAAAAGCACCTGAAAGTGGAACAACAATTGTTTTGCGAGGATATGACAAAAGGAGTGTACAAATGAACGTAAACGATTATTTCAAATATAAAAAGAGAGTAGTTGTCAAAATTGGATCGTCTTCTCTGCAGCATCCACAGACTGGAAGTATGAATCTGATGAAGATAGAAAAACTGGTGCGGGAACTCTGTGATCTGAGAAATCAGGGCATGGATGTCTGCCTGGTAAGTTCCGGAGCAATCGCGGTAGGACGTCAGGCAATCGGTTTGCAGAGCCGCCCGCAGGATATTTCTACCAAACAGGCATGTGCGGCAGTTGGACAGGCACGACTGATGATGACATATCAGAGAATGTTTGCAGAATATAATCAGACCGCAGGACAGATCCTGATGACAAAGGATACCATTCTGGAGGATGAGTCCCGTCAGAATGCGCACAATACCTTTGAGGAAATGTTCCGTTTAGGCATTATTCCGGTTGTCAATGAAAACGATACCGTATCTACTTACGAGATGCATTTTGGTGATAATGATACACTTTCTGCCATTGTATCATCTCTGGTTGGCGCAGATCTGCTGATCCTGTTGTCCGATATCGATGGATTGTATACCGATGATCCACGAAAAAATCCGGAAGCAACTTTAGTTGAATGCGTAGAAAAGATGAATGAGCATTATGATTCTATGGCAAAACAGTCTATCGGAAGCGATGTGGGAACCGGTGGAATGGCAACAAAGCTGACAGCAGCACGAATTGCGACGGCATCCGGCACTGATATGATTATTGCCAACGGTAAAGATGTGGGAATTATTCATCAGATTATCAGCGGAGATTTCAGAGGTACTTTATTCAGAGCGCAGAATGACGAAACCTTTGATATTCATACCTATTTATAGGAAAATTAGGAGATAAGGTGCTGTGTGAAGTCAGATTTCATGGAGCTGGAATAGTTGTTGCGAATTGGCATCTTATCAGTTTATTAACCAGAAAACTTATATTTATTACGATAGAAAAGGAGGAACATAACTATGTCTATGACAGATGAAAAAGTAAAAAGAATTAATGAATTATATCATAAAGCAAAAGCAGAAGGTTTGACAGAAGCTGAGAAAAAGGAGCAGGCCGTATTACGCGAGGAATATGTAGCTTCTTTCCGTAGAAATCTGCGCAGTCAGTTAGATCAGATCAATATCCAGAATGAAGATGGTTCAATTGAAAATCTGGGTGAGAAATACGGTAAGAAAGTCATTAAATAAGGATTTGGATGCGATAGTACAAATTAAGAAGAATATTTAGAGTTTTATCTCAGTCTGAGTTGAGACTCCCACTTCTGCAAGTGGTGAGTAGTAACAAGTATTTCTCAGTGGGAGTTCAATCTCCGACTGAGATAAATGCTCCGCGAGGGCGCACATTGTCTGGGAGACAATGGTTTTGCGCCGACCGGAACGGAGTGTAGAGTGCAGTGATTCTGAAAAGAAGATGTCAGCTTGCGCTGACCAGAATCACGCACCAAGTCTCACGTGCGTTCGACTTGAATTTTTGTATATTACCAGAAATAATCGAGAGATTCTGGAATTTCATGGATAAAATGATTCTGTACATGAATGTTATATAAAAAAGTATAAGTGTAACAAGAAAAGCTGTAACGAAGATATATGGACCTATAAAAGAGTATATATCTTCTGTTACAGCTTTTTCTGTATGGCAGACAGAATATCCGGTAGCGTAGTCCCTGCTGTTTTAATCGTATAAATTGGTTCATGAATGGTATTCAGATCATGCGCATCCGAACTGCACAGATGGTTACAATTTGCCAGATAAGGATATTGCTGTTGTAAGGATGCCCAGTCAGTTTCCTGCTTGATCTCTACACAGGAAAAACGGCTGTTTTCCGGGATAAATCCAAGGTTTCCAAGCAAACTGGTCGTTGGCTTATTGATATGTGCGGGAACCATAATGCCGTCATATTGGTTTACCAGATCATAAATGGCATCAAAGGGAAGATCTGTGGCAGAGATCAATAATCGCTGTTCTGTACAGCTGATCTGATCCTGTTTGTTATAAATCAACTGATCTCCAAAAAACATCGGTTTATTTGGAGTGTCTGGCAGATGGCCTGATACATATCGATCAAAATCCATTGCCGCATCCAACGATGCAAAATAACACAGGACATGAACTTCCTCAGCGGTAGTCAATTCCATCCCTGGCAGAAACAGAAGCCCATATTCCCGAGCAGCAATAGCGACAGCAGGGCAGTTTTTGCAGGAATTGTGGTCGGTCAGTGCAATCAGATCCAGTCCGATGATTTTTGCCATACCAGCGATATTTGCCGGTGTCATATCATTATCCCCACAGGGGGACAGACAGGAATGGAGATGCAGATCATAAGCCAGCGTTTTCATGCAGTTTTTTATAAACCTCCAGAGCAGTTGTAAAAATGGAGTCAGGCGTCCGAAGAACATTGATATTTTCGCTGACAGCTTTTAATTTCATGTTATCACCAACAGATACATTGTTGCATAAAATGACACAGGAAGCCTCCGCCAGAGCGGCAACCGCCAGTGTGTTCATATTGCTCATAACGGTGCACCAGGCAGAACCGGCTGGGGCATTTCCCATGGCGATACTCAGCAGATCGCAGCAGTATGGCTCTGTCAGTACGGCATCCGGATTTCCGAGATGTACAATTTCAAAGGGACATTGTTCTGTCAATTCTTTTACGGTCATGATTCTTCCTCCTCCTTTTTGCGGGAATGTTGTTCCCATTGTTCACGCATCAGATAGATGCAGTCTTCTGGTTTTGCGCAGTCTACGCCTTTTACAATATCCTCTGCCAGCGCTTTGCAGGTTGGAGAACCACAGGAGCCACAGTCCAGTCCCGGAAGTCCACTTAAAATCTGCTGGCTTTCCATAATCTTTTCCATACTTTCAAAAATATTGGCCCCCAGTGTATACACAGGTTCATAGCTGACTTTTTGTGTCCAGAGAAAATCTTCTGGACGAAATTCTGGCAGATCCGCACAGTGCATGCGCAACACTGGTTCATATTTGAATGCCTGTTTCACTTTTGCTTTGGCAATGTAAGGGTTTTCTACGGTCAATACACCGCCCACACAGCCGGCGCTGCATGCATTTAATTCTACAAACTGCAGTCCCGGGAGAAATTTTTCGTCTTCCAGATCTTCTAACACCCGAATGACATTTTCAATGCCATCGGCAGCCAGATAATGATCGGATATGATGCCGTAAGCTTCTCCGCCGCTGATCGCCCAACCCTTACCGATCCGACCGGACAGCGTGTGGGAAATCGGGTGCTGTTCGGCTTCTTTCATGTGGGAGAGCAGTACCGGATAAATATCCTTGATGGCAAGTACTGCGTCAATATTGCTTTTTCCCATTCCAAGAGGTTCGTGGATGAAGGTGATCTTGGAAGGACAGGGAGACAAAAAAACGATACCGATCTTATCTTCCGGTAAGCCAGTCTTTTCTACTGCACGTCGGCGCGCCAGAATCGCAGCTGCTTCCATGGGTGGAAGCAGTGGCAGCAGATGCGGGATCAATCCCGGAAAACGGACACGGATCAGTCGTTCAATGGTTGGACATGCGGTACTGATCAGCGGATGAAGTTCCGGATGCTCATTAATATAAGTTCGTGATAATTCCGAAACAATCTCTGCACCGGCACTGACTTCAAAAACATCATCAAAGCCCATCAGAGTCAGTGCAGTCAGAAGGATGTCGTTGTCGCGTACATTGTTAAACTGACTGTAAAGAGAGGGAGCCGGAAGTGCCACGGTATATTCAAAACGATCCAGATCGCTGAGAAAATCACGTCTGGTATGTTTTGCATGATGAGGACAATGCCGGATACATTCTCCGCAGTCAATACAAAATTCACTGATAATATGTGCTTTTCCATTTCGTACCCGGATCGCCTGCGTTGGACAGCGTTTCAGGCATGTGATACAACCGGTACATTTCTCATCTTCCAGATATACTGAATGAAAAAATTTATTCATGATATAATAACAATCCTTTTTCCTACAAACTTAATCAAATTAAGACGGTGAATTTTTACTTGATACTTCCGGTGCCTGAAAATAGACGGTCATGGTGACGGTGGTACCAACATTGATGACGGTATCAATCCGCATTTCATCCGAAGAACGCTTCATGTTCGGCAGTCCCATACCGGCACCAAAACCAAGATTTAACACGTCTTCATTTGCGGTAGAATAGCCTTCCTGCATGGCAAGCTCTACGTTCGGGATTCCCGGTCCTTCATCTTTTAATACCATAACGATCCGGTCTGGAAAAATATCCACATCAATGACACCACCGTTGGCATGGATGACCATATTGATCTCTCCTTCATACATGCAAATAGCGCAGCGCCGGATTACATCTGGATTCAAATTCATCATTTTTAATGTCTGTTTCAGGGAACTGCTGGCTTCCCCTGCCATGGTAAAATCTTCTCCGTCTACGGTATATTGATAATGGATACTAGGCATCATGGCGGCTTCCTCCCCGTAATCCAGCGTGATAGAGAATGCCGCAGGCATCGAACATGGTGTAGTCTGTGGAGAGAACCGTAATACCAAGCTCATCCGCTTTTTTCAACATTTCCTCCTGCGGTCGTTTGCCGCGCACAAAGACCAGACAGACGATATCCAGCATTTCAGCAGTACGGATCACCTGCAGATTGTTCAGTCCGGTAAGCAGCAGTGCATCTTTTTTGATAAAAGCCAGAACATCACTCATCATATCCGAACCGCATACCGTTTCGATCTTATGATCGGTCTGTACCGTCTGAGATAATGGGGTGGCATCCAGCAGAAAAATGATTTCTGAGATTGTCATAGTAGCCTCCAAAATTTAAAATTTGTATTTTTTTAAATGCACAATTTTTTGGGTTTAGTATAGCATGCAATTTGTGATATTTCAACAAAAAAGGCTTGTTATTTTTATAACATACTTGCAAGTGTATTGCAGATTAAACAATTTCTTTGAAAAAAGTATCAAAATTATACAAAACTAACCACAATTTTTTGTTGATTATTGTGAAATTGGATGATAGTATAAATGGCAGATGTATTGCAAAAAATACATTGGATATTAGGAGGGATAATTTTGAAAAAAACAAAATCCGTTCCGTTCAACGGAACACAGGAACAGGAAGCGATGCTGCGTGCAGTCATCGACGAACTGCGCAATGATCAGGGCTGTCTGATGCCGATCATGCAGAAAGCACAGGACATTTACGGCTATCTTCCATATGAGGTTCAGAAAATGATCTCAGATGAACTGGATGTGCCGATGGAAAAAATCTATGGAGTAGCAACATTTTACTCTCAGTTCAATTTATATCCGAAGGGACAGTACAAAATTTCGGTATGCCTTGGAACTGCCTGTTATGTAAAAGGCTCAGGTGATATTTACAACAAACTCATGGAGATTCTTGGAATCGCCGGCGGTGAGTGTACCGCAGACGGTAAGTTTTCTCTGGATGCCTGTCGTTGTATCGGTGCCTGTGGTCTTGCACCGGTTATGATGATCAATGATGATGTATATGGTCGTCTGACTCCGGATGAATTAGATGGCATTCTGGCGAAATATATGTAATGTTACCAGAAATATCATTAAACATTCTGGATATCTCAGAAAATTCCGTATCAGCGAAAGCGACAGAAATTAAAATTGTGATCTGTGTGAACACGCAGCAAAATCAGCTGATGGTTCAGATCACAGACAACGGAAAAGGAATGGATGCAGAGACATTGAATCGGGTGACGGATCCTTTTTATACCACAAGGACGACCCGAAAAGTAGGACTTGGTATTCCGTTTTTCAAGCAGGAAGCGGAGTGTACCGGCGGATCATTTTCCATTTCTTCTGTACCGGGAAAAGGTACACAGATCACGGCGGTCTTTTGTACCGACAGTATCGACTGTATGCCGCTTGGAAATCTCAATGAGACGGTTTATTCACTGATCGTGATGCATCCGGACATTGATTTTTACTATCAATATCAGGTAAACGGTGCAGAGTTTCATTTGGATACAAAAGAAATGCGGGAAATGCTTGGCAATGTGCCGTTTTCAACGCCGGAGGTATCATCTTTTCTCAGAGATTATCTGGAAGAAAATGAAGCGGATATTAATCGAATGCAGAATTACCCGGGGTAATTCGAAGGAGGGATCATATGAAATCATTAGAAGAATTGAAAGCAATTCGTGAAAGAATGCAGGGACAGATCGGAATGCGTTCAGAACATGCAAAAGACACCCGCGTGGTTGTCGGCATGGCAACCTGCGGCATTGCCAGCGGTGCGCGTCCGGTTTTAAATACACTTGTAAAAGAAGTAGAAGACAGAAATCTGGAGCATGTGATTGTCACCCAGACCGGCTGTATCGGTTTATGTCAGTATGAGCCGATCGTAGAAATCTATGAGCCGGGCAAAGAAAAAGTAACTTATGTGAAAGTAAATGAAGAAAAAGCAAAAGAAATTGTGGAGCAGCATCTAATCAGAGGTCAGGTGGTTGACAAATATTTACTTCACATGGATGAGAATATGTAATGGGGGGTGTAACTGAATGTATCGTTCACATGTATTAGTCTGTGGAGGAACCGGATGTACTTCTTCCGGAAGCGAGCAGATTATTCAGACTTTAAAAGATGAATTAAAGAAAAATAAATTACAAAATGAAGTAGCAGTTGTCAAAACCGGATGCCACGGTCTGTGTGCAGAAGGTCCGGTTATGATTGTTTATCCGGAAGCTGTATTTTATTCCAGAGTACGTCCGGAAGATGTGGAGGAGATCGTTTCTGAGCATCTGTTAAAAGGTCGTATCGTGGAGCGTCTTGTGTACCATGAGGCACAGACTCCGGAAGGAATCAAATCCTTAAATGAGACAACTTTTTATAAAAAACAGCACAGAATCGCACTGAGAAACTGTGGTGTCATCAATCCGGAAAGCATTGATGAGTATATCGGAACCGGCGGCTATGAGGCACTTGGAAAAGTACTGACAGAGATGACACCGGATGAGGTTATCCAGACCATTTTAGACAGTGGTTTAAGAGGTCGTGGTGGTGCCGGATTCCCGACCGGACTGAAGTGGAGATTTGCGTCAGGAAACCGTGGAAACGTACAGAAATACGTCTGTTGTAACGCCGATGAGGGCGATCCGGGTGCATTTATGGACCGTTCCGTTCTGGAAGGTGATCCACACGTTGTACTTGAGGCAATGGCAATTGCAGGTTACGCCATCGGTGCAGATCAAGGTTATATTTACGTACGTGCAGAGTACCCGATCGCAGTAGAACGTCTGCAGATCGCAATCAACCAGGCAAGAGAATATGGACTGCTTGGCAAAAATATTTTTGATACCGGATTTAACTTCGATATCGAGCTTCGTCTTGGTGCCGGCGCATTCGTCTGTGGTGAGGAGACCGCGTTGATGACATCCATCGAGGGAAACCGTGGTGAGCCGCGTCCGAGACCGCCATTTCCGGCCGTCAAAGGTCTGTTTCAGAAACCGACCATTTTAAATAACGTTGAGACCTGGGCAAATATCCCACAGATCATCCTGAACGGACCGGAATGGTTTGCTTCCATGGGTACGGAGAAATCCAAAGGAACCAAAGTATTTGCACTTGGAGGAAAAATTAACAATACCGGACTGGTTGAAATCCCGATGGGAACCACACTTCGTACTGTTATCGAAGACATCGGCGGCGGTATTCCAAATGGCAAGAAATTTAAAGCCGCTCAGACCGGTGGACCATCCGGCGGATGTATCCCGGCAGAGCATTTTGATATCCCGATCGATTACGACAACCTGATCAGCATCGGTTCCATGATGGGATCCGGCGGACTGATCGTTATGGACGAAGATACCTGTATGGTTGATATTGCAAAATTCTTCCTGCAGTTTACGGTAGATGAGTCCTGTGGTAAATGTACCCCATGTCGTGTCGGAACAAAACGTCTGTTAGAGTTATTGGAGAAGATTACAGACGGACGCGGAACTTTAGAGGATATCGACAAGATGGAAGAACTGTGCTATTACATCAAAGATAACGCACTCTGTGGCTTGGGACAGACAGCTCCGAACCCGGTTCTTTCCACACTTCGTTACTTCCGTGACGAATATATTGAGCATGTAGTAAACAAGAGATGTCCGGCTGGCGTATGTAAGAAACTTATTACATATAAGATTGATCCTGTGAAATGTAAAGGTTGTACATTATGTGCACGTAACTGTCCGGTTAATGCCATCGAAGGTCAGGTAAAAGTGGCACACAGCATTGACACAAGCAAATGTGTGAAATGTGGAACCTGTATCGATAAGTGTCGTTTTGGCGCTATTTATAAAGAGTAACGGAGGAATCAATCATGGAAAATATTACAATTAAAATAAACGGAAGAGAGGTATCCGCACCGCAGGGTTCCACGATTCTGGAGGCAGCACGCCTTGCACAGATTGAAATCCCAACGTTATGTTACCTCAAAGAGATTAATGAGATCGGCGCCTGTCGTATGTGTGTTGTTGAGGTGAAAGGTGCCCGCACTCTGGTGACCGCCTGTGTATATCCGATCAACGAAGGAATGGAAGTATGGACCAACACACCGAAGGTTATCGAGTCCAGAAGAAAAACTTTACAGCTTTTATTATCCAACCACGACCGCAAATGTTTGTCCTGTGTCCGCAGTGGAAACTGTGAACTTCAGACCTTATGCCGTGAATATAAAATAGATGATGAGGCTTACTATGATGGTGAACGCAATGGGTATGAGTTAGATACCAGTGCAGCTCATATGGTAAGAGATAACAACAAATGTATCCTTTGCAGACGATGCAGTGCTATCTGTGAAAAAGTACAGGGCGTAGGTGTGATCGGTGCAAATGAGCGTGGATTCAAGACATACATCGGAACTGCATTTGATATGGATCTGGCAGAAACAAGCTGCGTATCCTGTGGACAGTGTATCGCTGTATGTCCGACCGGAGCACTGTATGAGAAAGATAATACCGAAGAAGTATTTGCAGCAATCGCAGATCCGGAGAAGTATGTGGTTGTTCAGTGTGCACCTGCTGTTCGTGCAGGACTTGGCGAGGCCTTTGGCATGCCGATCGGCACAGATGTAGAGGGCAAGCTGGCAGCAGCATTGCGCAGACTTGGTTTTGATAAAGTATTTGACACCACATTCTCTGCAGACCTTACAATTATGGAAGAGGCCAACGAGTTCCTGGATCGTGTACAGAATGGCGGAGTGTTACCTCTGATCACATCCTGTTCCCCAGGATGGATCAAATACTGCGAGCACTATTTTCCGGAAATGACAGAGAATCTGTCTTCCTGTAAATCTCCGCAGCAGATGTTTGGTGCGATTGCAAAATCCTATTACGCAGAGAAAATGGGAATTCCGAAAGAAAAAATGGTGGTTGTCAGCGTTATGCCATGTACTGCAAAGAAATTTGAAATTGGCAGAGACGATGAGAACGGTGCAGGCGTTCCGGATGTGGATATTGCTATTACAACAAGAGAGCTTGGCCGCATGATCGAACGCGCAAGCATTCGTTTTGCAGATCTTCCGGATGAAGAATTTGATATGCCGCTTGGTCTTGGAACCGGTGCAGCAGTCATCTTCGGCGCAACCGGTGGTGTAATGGAAGCAGCACTTCGTACCGCAGTAGAGAAACTGACCGGTGAAGAACTTGCAAAACTTGAGTTCACTGATGTACGTGGTATCGAGGGCATCAAAGAGGCTACTTACAATGTAGCTGGTATGGATGTCAAAGTTGCTGTTGCATCCGGTCTGAAAAATGCAAAAGAATTATTAAATAAAGTCAAATCCGGAGAGGCTGAGTATCATTTTATTGAGATCATGGGATGCCCTGGAGGATGTGTCAATGGTGGTGGACAGCCGCAGCAGCCGGGATATGTTCGTAATACCGTAGATATCCGTGCAAAACGTGCAGAAGTGCTTTACAATCTTGACAAAAACAATAAGATCCGTAAATCACATGAGAATCCGGCAATCATTGAATTATATGATACCTATCTGGGTGAGCCGGGCAGTCACAAAGCACATGAACTGTTACATACCACTTATGTAAAACGTACAGTAAATAAATAGTTTTACATTTGATAAGTTACGTGAGCAGATTAAAAAATAGGAATATTTTTAAGAGGAGTCGTTGCATTTGTAACGGCTCCTTTTATCAGGTGAAAAAGATGAAAAGAATATTAAGAAAATATTCTGTATTCCTAAGAAAGAATTAAAACATGGAATATGGCATCTGTGGTAAAATGTTCAAAGGAATTGTTTAAGGAGTATTTTTTTTATGAATTTGTTTTCTGTTGCATTTAGTTTATTTGTAACTGTTTTATTTATACTGTATTACACCGTATTTCGGAAAAAACAATGGATTTGCCTGCTTTTATTCAGCATGGCATTTTATGCTTATTCAGGCATTTCGAATCTCATTTTTATTGCAATCACCGGATTCAGTGTGTTTGCGGGCGGCATATGGTTGATGCATTTTTCTGAAAAATATCAGGAGATCCGAAAAGATAAAAGCATAGACAGAGCCAGAAGAAAGGAAATAAAAGCAGCATTTGATCGAAAGCGCAAAATTATTCTCTGGACAATCATTGTGATTAATTTTGGAATGCTGGCAGTATTGAAATATCTGCATCCTCTGTTTGAAGGGTTTCTGATACCGCTTGGTATCTCTTTTTATATGTTTATTTCCATTGGTTATCTGGTGGATATTTATTTTGAAAAGTATGAAGCTGAAAAGAATCCGTTTCGTTTCCTGCTGTTTGTTTCGTTTTTTCCACAACTGATCCAGGGACCGATCAACAGATATGATCAGATGAAAGAGCAGCTGTATGGCAGACATACTCTGGATTGGTATCGCTGTAAGCGTGCATTGATATTGATTTTGTTTGGATTATTAAAAAAGTATGCGATCGCAAATCTGCTGGTTCATGAAATCGCAAATATTCTGGATGCGCCTACGGAGAAAACACCTGGTTCTGTCATCGTGTTTGCAATATTATTATATTCAGCCCAACAGTACGCAGATTTTTCCGGTGGAATCGATATCGTTATGGGTGTAGCAGAATTGTTTGGAATTGAAATGATGCCAAATTTCAGACAACCGTATTTTTCTGTTTCACTGGGGGATTTCTGGCGAAGATGGCATATTTCGCTTGGTGCATGGATGAGAGATTATGTATTTTATCCATTTGCGCTGACTGCTCCTATGCAGAAATTCGGAAAATGGGCGAAAAAGCATCTGAACGTTCATTTCGGCCGTGTACTTCCGGCATCCATTGCGAATATTCTGGTATTTTTCCTTGTAGGTATCTGGCATGGCGCCCAGTGGCACTTTATCTTCTGGGGTCTTTACAATGGTATTGTAATTGCAGTTTCAGATATCTGTGCACCTTTGTTTGCAAAAATGGCAGAAAGACTGCACATAAATGTAAAAAGCAGGGCATTTCATGTATTTCGGATTATCCGGACGTTTATCATAGTAAATATCGGATGGTATTTTGACCGAATTTACAATATCAAAGACTGTTTTATGTGCATGAAAAACACGATTATTCATTTTCGTATGGGACAGTTATACGAAATTTTGGAACCAACATTTAAAGAAGTGCCAAAGAAAGCGTATATTATGGCAGCGGCAGCGCTGCTCATTGTATTTGCTGACAGTGTTCTAAAAGAAAAAGGAAAGGATGCAATTACATTATTGGAAGAACGGCCTTTGGCACTTCGCTGGTTACTATATTTTGTGATAATTTTCCTTATTTTAGGATCGTTTAATTTTGCCGTTGGCGCAGGAGGTTTTATGTATGCGAATTATTAAGGGCATAAAAGTGGTTGGATTTGTTTTCCTGTTCATAGTGATAAATTTGCTGCTGAGTTATCTTCTTGTGAAAGCAAATGGTCCAAGTGAGGTCATGTGGAAGGACTTCCGCAAAACAGAAAAAATAGATACCGTATATTTAGGTTCTTCTTTTTCACAGATGACGTTCAATCCCTATATTATAGATGAAGCTACCGGGTGGAGTTCTTTTAATATGGGAACACCGGGGCAGCCGTTGGATCAGACCAAAGAGGCATTAACGGCAGCGATTCAGGAAAAAAAGATAAAGAGGGCTGTTCTTATATTTGGAATCCCGTCTCTGGAACTGATACAAAATGCAAATGCGAGAGCCACTTTTGCAAGGGCAAGAAAGTATGGATGTTCTCCTTTGGAAAAACTGCGGTTGGACTGGAGGTTTGTGACGGACAGTGAAAACTTTAATGCAGAAGCATCACTGACATATTTTTTTCCATGGACTTATAACAGTGTTGATTGGAAACGAAAGACGATTTCAGAAAATCTGAAAATCAAACGGGAAAGCAAAGATGCGAATGCAAGTTCGAAAAAAGTGGCAGGGTATATGGAGTATGTCGGAAAGGGATATGCATACGCAGGTGGTGTCTTTGATTATAATACAGCCGCTGTAAATAATACAAAAAAGGCTTATTCCGGAAAAAGCTCTGATAAGGCGTATGAAGAATTAGAGGAGATGTGTAAACTGTGCCAGGAAAATGGTGTAGACTTTATGGTTGTGAATACACCGAAAGCACCTTATGATATTGCAGCATATGGTGCGGAAGAGTATTTTGCGATCAACCAGAAAATCAGTGGGATATGCAGTAAGTACGGTGCCGATTATTATGATTTCAATTTGGTAAAACCGGAATTGTTTGCCATCTGTCCGGAGTATCTGTCAAATTTTGAACACCTAAATAAAACGGGGTCAGAAGTTTTTTGCAAGGCTTTTTCGAAATTTGTATTGAGCCGTGATGCAGGCGAGGATGTGTCACAATATTTTTATGATGAGGATGCCTATATGGAATCTGTCAAAGATATCGTTGCTGCTTACCTTCCGGGATATGACACTGCAAATACAAACAACCAAAATTAGATGTAAAGAGGAAACAAAATGACGAATGTATTAGAATGGCTGGAGCATATGGAAGCACAGTCCGGAGAAAAAATTGCAGTTGCAGATCCGAAAGAAGAATATTCCTTTACTCAGTTAAAAATGTATGCACAGAAGGGCGGAACTTATCTGAGAAAATGGATGACAGGGACTGCTCCGGTAGCAATTTATATGGAAAAAAGCTGTGTTACCTTAAGTATTATGTTTGGAGCGGTATATGCCGGCTGTCCATATTGCCTGTTAGATCTGCGCCAGCCGGAGGCGAGACTGCAGCAGATCATAACCGTGCTGCAGCCGGAAGTAATCGTTACAAAGGAAGAAAATCTGGAGAAAATGAAAAAGTGTCTGGATGCAATAGCCGGGGATGTTCCGAAAACGACAATTTTGCTGGCAGAGAAGTGTTTGGATGAAGCGACGATCGATCAGAGTCTTTTGAGACAGATTCGAACGGAACATACGGATCGAAAACCTTTGTATATTAATTTTACCAGTGGAAGTACTGGTTTGCCGAAAGGTGTTGCAGTAAGTCACAGAGCGGTGATGGATTTTATCCGGATCTATGCAGATACTTTTGCTGTCACGAAGGAAGACATTATAGGAAATCAGGCGCCGTTTGATTTTGATGTATCGGTAAAAGATATTTATACCGGTCTTTTGACTGGTGCGAAAGTACAGATCATTCCAAGAGAATATTTTAGTGATCCTACTACTTTGATGGATTATATGGCAGACAGCAAAATGACGGTGCTTACCTGGGCGGTCAGCGCCATGTGCTTTGTATCTGTCATGAATGGGTTTGATTATCGTACACCGGATACGGTTCGAAAAGTTCTTTTTAGCGGAGAAGTACTTCCAATAAAACATTACAGGGTATGGAAAAAATATCTGCCTCAGACGATGTTCGTAAATCTGTACGGACCAACGGAAGTTACCTGTAACTGCACGTATTATGTGCTTGATCCAAAATGCGAATATGAACTGACCGATGTGATTCCTATTGGAAAAGCTTTTCCAAATGAAACGATATTCCTTTTGGATGAGACGGATCAGCAAGTGACGGAAGCAGGAATAGCCGGAGAAATCTGTGTCAGCAGCTCAGAACTGGCGCTTGGCTATTATAATGCACCGGATAAAACGGCACAGGTCTTTGTGCAGAATCCATTGAATCATCGATACGATGAACGGATTTACAGAACCGGTGATCTGGCAAAATATGATGCACAGGGAAATCTTGTATATATTTCCAGAAAAGATTTCCAGATCAAACATCTGGGGCACAGAATTGAACTTGGAGAAATTGAGGTGGCAGCGAATGCCGTGGATGGAATCACCAGATCCTGCTGTATTTATGAGACAGAAAAGGAACGTTTGCTGCTTTTTTACACGGGGACATGCGAAAAAAGACAGCTGATAAAAACATTACGTGGCATACTGCCGCCTTATATGATACCAAATACGGCGCTGCAACTTACAGAGATGCCGATGACCAAGAACGGAAAGATTGACAGAAATCAATTAAGAAAGCTATACGAGGAGGGGTTACATGCAAGACATTTTAAAAAGTAATACACCTGCGTTTGTATTTGATACGGCAGTTTTACAAAAACGGGCTGCACAGATCAGAGAGATTGTCGGAGAAACAGTGTCACTTTGTTATTCCATGAAGGCAAATCCATTTTTAGTGACAACCATGTTAACGTGTGTGGATAAACTGGAAGTCTGCAGTCCGGGCGAACTTGCTATCTGTAAAAAACTGGGCGTAAATGGGTCCAGAATCATTTATTCCGGTGTCAATAAGGGGATTACGGATATCAGAGAAGCCTATGAGTACGGAGTAGGAATATTTACAGCGGAATCGATCCGTCATGCAGATCTGATCCAGCAAGTGTTTGAAGCAGCAGATTCAGATCAGAAAGCAGAAGTGATCCTTCGCCTGAATGCCGGTTCTCAGTTTGGAATGGCAAAAGAGGATCTATTTGATATATTGCAGCACAGGGAAACCAGATACAGAAGTTTAAATATTACAGGAATTCATTATTTTGTCGGGACACAACGGAAACGGGCGAAAAGAAAGATAAAAGAACTTCAGATGCTGTTGGAATTATTTGAGGAGATCCGAAACCTTTTCGGACTGGAATTAAAAAAACTGGAATATGGACCGGGGTTTGCAGTCCCTTATTTTGCAGATGATGATTTTTCGGATACTTTATTTCCTGTAAAAGAGTTGAAAGATACCTTAAAGGAAGTGGCACAAAAAGTAGAATTGACCATTGAGATGGGACGTTTTTTCACAGCGGAATGTGGAACGTATTATACAAACGTTGCAGATTTAAAAACAGTGGGAAACGCACATTATTGTATTGTGGATGGAGGAATGAACCATCTGACTTATTTGGGACAGATGATGGGCATGAAGACACCGATTATAAAACATTATAAAAATGCAATGGTGCAGGATGGTACAGTGGATAAGAAAACCTGGTGTCTCTGCGGAAGTCTGTGTACAACATCGGATATTCTCTGCAGAGAAGTGGAATTTGAACATCTGGAAATTGGCGATACGCTGGCTTTTGAAAATGTCGGAGCATATTCTGTGACAGAGGGGATTTATCTGTTCTTGAGTCGAACCATGCCAAAGGTTTATTTAAAAGATGAGAGTGGTTCCCTTACATTAGTAAGAGATGCGATAGAAACAAGTACTATAAATACAATGAATATATAAGAAAAGGAGATTTGTAACATGGAAGAATTATTGGAATTGTTAAAGGATATTAAAGAGGATGTAGATTTTGAAAATGAAAAGGCACTGGTGGATGATCATATTTTAGACTCTTTTGATATCCTGCAAATTATCAGTGACATTAGTGATGAGTTTGATATCGTGATACCGGCAGCGTATGTAAAACCGGAAAATTTCAACAGTGCAGAGGCACTTTGGAAGATGATTCAGGAGTTACAGGATTAATATCAGTGTAAACAGGCAAATGTAGAGAAAGGAATGTACGATCCAAAGGATGGTACGTTCCTTTTTGCTATAAAAAATAGTTTTTCTGATACTTCATTTGAAGGGGGATTAATGGTAAAATAAGATCAATAGAGGAGGATAGGGATATGAATGTGATTAATTTTCAGGATGCGAACTGCGCACATTGTTATAAATGTCTGAGAAACTGTGATGTCAAGGCGATTCGGATCAAAAACGGGCAGGCACAGATTGTCACGGATATGTGCATCTACTGTGGACACTGTATGGAAATCTGCCCGCAGGAGGCAAAAACTTTTGAGAGTGATCTTTCTTATGTAAAAAGTATGTTGCAAAAGAAAGAAAATGTGGTTGTTTCCCTGGATCCGTCTTATCAGGGACTGATGGATTATGAAGATCCGGGACAGATCGTGGATGCGCTGATGAAACTTGGCTTTTCCCAGGTGCGTGAGACGGCAGAGGGGGCTGCTATCATAACCCGTGAGTATGTGCGTCTGATGAAGGAAGGGCAGATGGACAATATCATTGTGACAAGCTGCCCGGCGATCGTTTATCTGGTGGAAAAACATTATCCGATGCTGATCCCGTATCTGGCACCGGTGGTTTCTCCGATGATCGCCCATGGTCGCTGGATCAAAGACCGCATGGGACAGCATACGAAAGTGGTTTTTATTGGACCTTGTGTGGCGAAAAAGATGGAGGCGGAAGCAGATGCCAGAACCCGTGGATGTGTGGATGCGGTCATTGAGTTTAATGAGTTACAAAGGTGGCTGGAGGAGGAAGGAATTGAACTAAAACATTGCCAGTCCCGTCCTTTTGCCAATCAGGATCCGATGGTCAATCAGCTCTATCCGATTACAAACGGCATCATCCGTGCGGTGGATGTCTGTGGCGCACCGGGGACTTATAAAAAATTGACGGTCAGCAGTATCAAGAGCTGCAGAGAGTTCCTGCACAGTATGAAACGTGGCTACATCAGTCACTGTTTTGTGGAATTAAATCTGTGTGCAGGTGGCTGCGTGAATGGACCAGGGGTAGACAAGCGGCGAGGATTCCGTTTTAAGGCGACGATGCGTATTGAAAATAATGCGCTGCTTGCAGCACCTCCGGCATATATTACTTTGCCGAAAGATGAACTGGAGCGGACTTATATACCGCGGCAGGTAGTGGATAAGATGCCGACGGAGGCTGAAATTCAGGCTATTTTAAAGACTATTGGAAAACGGAACAGTACGACAGAGTTTAACTGTGGCGCCTGTGGTTATATGACCTGTCGGGAAAAAGCCATTGCGATCTATCAGGGAAAAGCGGAAGCAGCCATGTGTCTGATCCGATCCTATGAAAATGCCCGTTCCCAGGCAAATGTCGTTATGGAGACAACACCGAACCTGATCTTTATTTTTGACAAAGAGATGCGGATCAAAGAATTTAACCGCAGGGCAGAAGAAGTGTTCCATACCACCCGTCAGGAAGCACTGAAAATGTATTTATACGAACTGATCGATACGGTGGATTTTGAGGAAGTATATCGTACCCATGAAAATAAACTGCGTGTAAAACGTAAATGGGATACGTATCATATGACCGTGTTGGAAACAATTGTATACATTCCTGCCTCCGACCGTGTACTGGCGATCATTGAGGATGTATCGGCAGAGGAAAAATGGGCAGAACAGATGCTGGAGCAGAAGCTCAATACGGTAAAAATGGCGCAGTCCGTTATTGAAAAACAGATGACGACGGCACAGGAGATTGCCGGTCTGCTTGGAGAAACGACAGCGGAAACGAAGGCAATTCTGACTAAGCTGCGTGATACGCTGCTGGAGAGCTAGAAAGGGGGCTGGAACATGAAACCGATTGCAATCGATATGGCATACAAAAGTCTGAACCACTACGGAGAAGAACTGTGTGGAGACAAAGTAGAGATTGTGGACAAAGAAGATTCCAGAATCCTGATTCTGGCTGACGGTATGGGAAGTGGTATCCGGGCAAATATTTTAGCAACTCTGACGTCGAAGATTATTGCAACTATGATGTACAATGATATGAGCATTGATGAGGTAGTTGCAACCATTGCGAAAACACTGCCGCTTTCTTCGGTGAATGGTGTGGCTTATTCGACATTCAGCATTATCCAGGTGTATTATACCGGAGAAATTTATGTGGTGGAGTATGATAATCCGGAGTGTATTCTGGTGCGACAGGGCAAGGTAAAAGCGCTGCCTTTTTCCTATCGAAAGATCGAAGGAAAGAAAATCCGGGAATGTCGTTTTCAGACGTTACCCGGAGATGCACTGGCGATCATGAGTGACGGATGTCTGTATTGTGGAACTGGAGATATCATGAATTACCGATGGGACTGGAATGCGCTGGCAGGGTGTTGTGAATCCAGCGCGGCAAAAACCAGGACAGCGGCGCAGTTAGCGGAACAGATGAACCGTGCCTGTGCGGATCTTTACGGTGGCGTATGCAGTGATGATACGACCATTGCTGTGGCACGGATCACGGAGGAGCAGATTGTGAATATCCTGACGGGACCACCATTGGAGAAAAAAGATGATGCCCGCATGGTACAGGATTTTATGAAGCAGGAAGGCATCAAGATCGTGTCTGGCGGTATCACAAGCCAGATTGTGGCAAGAGAGCTTGGTCGGCGTCTGATCACTTCTGTCGGTGTGCTTGATCCGGAAATTCCGCCAACAGCAAAAATCGAGGGTATCGATCTGGTAACGGAAGGTGTTCTTACCTTAAATAAAACAATCGAACTGCTGGAGCGCTATCAGCAGGATGATGTATCCGAAGAATTTTTTGATGAACTGAGCCGGGATAACGGTGCTACCCGTCTGGCATGCTATCTGATGGAAAACTGTACGACGGTAAATTTGTTTATCGGAAAAGCTATCAATAAAGATTATACAACAAAAGAATTGCCTTTTGAAATTTCGGTACGTCAGAATGTGATCAAGCGGCTGCAGGCGGTACTGGCAGCAATGCACAGATCCGTACATGTGTATTACTATTGAAAAAAGAAAGCAAGGTGTGTTATACTTATTCAGTTCACGGTGATGGAACATTTGTTCTTGCGTGAAAAATACGAATAGATAAGGAAAAATATATGCAAATAGAACATTTTATTAATCAGATCGACTTGACACTGGATCCGCCGTCAGAGGAGCCGTTGCGTCAGTATTATTTCATCGCAAAGGCACGTATGCTGGTGGCACAGATGGAGAAAGAAACAGGCAGAAAGATGACGTTCTGCGTCAATACATTCGGATGTCAGATGAACTTGAAATGAGAGATGTTCCAAACCCGCATAAATAAAGGATTTTTTAAGAAAGCCCAGTAACAGGATGATGCCTGAAACTGGGCTTTTGTTGTTTATTCCCGGTAGATGAAGCGGTGGGAGAGACCATTGGAAAAGACGATTTCTACCACGCGTCTGTCTTTGACAGAAATGTGATCCAGCACAAGGTTCATAAATTCTTTCAGTGATTCTTCTTCAACAGTGACAGCAAAATCACGATATTCAATATGTACTCCGGCATGGAGCTGATGCGCCAGAAGGAAAGCGGAAGCGGATTTCATAAAGCCGGAATCATTCACATGGGAAGCAATCTGAACTTCCGTCAGTTCTTTCAATTTATTTTCTGCTGCAACTCTGGCAGCATCAAATTTGTTTTTCTTTTCCAGATATTCTTTTTCACTCATAGCATCGTCCGAAAAATAGTAGGCATCTTCCAGACGTTCCTTGGCACGGTTGTATTTCTGAATCTGCTTTTTCAGGTTCTCAATCTCTGATGATGTGGCAGCAGTATCAGACTGCTTGACCGGATCGGTGCGCCACAGGGCACTTCCGGAAACAGATACTCCGGTAAGCAGTGCAAAAGTCTCATTTAATCCCTGTGATTCAATTCCGGCGATATTCGCAAAGATCGGATCAGACAGCAGCATGGATTCCAAGGCGGCAGGTGAATGAATTTTAAATCGTTCCTTGGTTGCGTACACCATGGCAGAGATGTAATTGATCACAAAGGGACCGATCTGTACTTCGCTGACATTCGGGGCAGGACAGTGTATCTTGCGAAATCTTGAAGTGCATCCGTACATAGACGGAGCAAAACCGTTCTTCCGGCGGCGATCCTTTTTCACGACCTGAAATCCAGAGCCACAGTCTGCGCATTGAATCAGTCCGGCGAACACGTTACAGTTCTTCATGATCGGATGCAGACCACCGGTGTTTCTTTTACTGGCATTATCATCCATGATCCGATTGACACGTTCCCACACTTTCGGATCAACCAGTGGCTCAAAGATACCTTCCTGATAAATCACCTCATCTTCCGGTTTTTTGCGTCCTCTGGCACTTTCACGATAATTGTACCGGTAGTCCCCTTTATTCATGGGATTCCGCAGAAAGTCACTGACCGTCTTGGAAGTCCATTCACCGCCGCGCTTCGTTGGAATATTGTGTGAATTATTATAATCACGGATTTTACTGGTTGATCGCACTTCCAGATACATTTCATACATACCGCGGGCATAGGGAGCTTCTATCTTGGAATGTACCGGTTGCTCTGCATCCGGATCCCAGTCCCAACCATAAGGAACTCTGGCACCGTTCCATTTGCCTTCGGTGGCACGTCCGATCATAATGTCTTTGACACGTTCACTGGTCAATTTACGCTCTAATTCTGCAAATACCAGGATAATCTTAAGGACGGCCTCACCGATAGCAGAGGATGTGTCAAACTGCTCATTTAAGGATATAAACGTCACACGGTTGTATTTGAAGTCATCGTACATGAGAGAGAAGTCCACCAGATTTCTGGAAATACGGTCAATTTTGTATACCAGAACGTGAGAGACCAGTCCGGCACGTACCTTATCCATCATGCGTTCATAGGCGGGACGCTTCGTATTCTTTCCGGAGCGGCCGGCATCTTCAAAGATTTCCACCTGCGACAGGTCAACATGTAAGATATGCTTGCAGTATGCTTTCAGTTCTTTCTTCTGGAACGGGAGAGAGTCTTTGTCTACCTGGTAGCCGGTCGACACACGTACATAGATCGCGATGATCCGGTTGTCTGCGGCAGTGTTTTTCATTGGATAAGCCATCATGCATCACCTTTCTTCTAAAAAATGAGTATAAAAATAACAGCCAGCGGGGAACGGGTGTTCCGCTTGCGAAGCTGTTCCGAAGATGATACAATATTTTTGCATATTTGGAGTATCATCTTCGGATATATTCCTGAACCGTCTCTGTTGCCGCAGGGGCGGTTTTTCAATTGACATTCAAAGCATATTTGCTATAATATATTTAACAGGAAAGCCGGGAGATAGATGAAGCCTATCCGCTCCGGTGCAAAGTTAATAGTTACTATTTAAGCAAGCTACCTACTCCGGCCAAGAGACAAGGTAGCTTGCTTATTTCTTATAATTCAGAATTGCCACAATGAGCATTGCCACGGTTAAAATCACCATGAATTCTTCATATGTAGACATAAGCGTCACCCTTTCTAACAGGATTAGAACGGATGACTGCATACCTTCCCAGCTCCCCTGGTAAATATATTATTCAGTTTTCAATGCCCCTGCCCACATGGAGCAGGGGATTTGTACTATATTTTTTATAAATATCTTTTTACTACTTCAGTTAATCTGTCTCTATACTGGTAAATATCATTGAGCGATTGTATATAAATACGATCAAATTTTTTGTTCTCATCTGGAATAAGAAGCTGCTTGTTTTTGGTATCAAGATTTAATCGGCAAATAGGTTTTCGGTTATTATTTGTATAGAGAATACCAAAATAACTTTCGGTATCGCGATATACAATATCTTCTACAGGAACGACACCTGCCAAAAGACCTCTTATAATATAAAAACCTTCAATCTCTTCTTCTGTAGTAACAATTTTTGAAACAGGAATCTCCTCTTCAACATTGACATTTTCTTCGGCATCTTCTTCAGAGTCTACAGAGAGGGCGGAAGAAATTTTACTATTTACAATTTCATTAACGAGAGCTGAAAAAGCGCGTTTTACCACAGGAGCAAATTTTTCTATCACGCGTTGATTTTTTTGTCCATCGTAGATATCTGTTAAGATAAAACGAACAAAATCATCTGAAGGAGATTCGAACTCTTTAAGAAGAACGCCCTTGATTAGACTACTATACTTCAATTCTTCAGCAGTGCTAAAAATTTTATCCTTATCAAAATTATCTTTGCAAAACTTTTTCAGTTCATTAATGGAAGAATCTTTTAATTGAAGCATGTTAATTTCTAAAAATGGCACTAAATCCATTTTATTAGACTCTTCTAAGTCGGTATAGAAACGATAAATGATACCATTTGTAAGTATTCCAAATTTTGCTGAAGAAGTACCAAAATATCTAAATAATTGTGATGAGTGTTTATCCAACTGATCTGAACAGCTTTTGCATTCAATTAATATTGTTGGTTGACCATCTTCAAGTATAGCGTAGTCTACCTTTTCACCTTTTTTGATTCCAACGTCAGCTATGTATTCCGGACAAAACTCGGAAGGATTAAATACATCATATCCAAGAAGTTGGAAAAGCGGAACAACAAGAGACATTTTAGTAGATTCTTCTGTTGAAATAGTATCTTTCAACATGGTTACTCTTTCTGAAAATTGTTTTAATGATTCAATAAATTCCATAGTAAACCTCACCTTCTCTATTTGTAAAAATATTTATTAAAACGCGAGTGCGTATTAATCATAAATTGTCATTAGTAGTCTATAAAGTATAAAAAAATTATGGTTTCTTAAATTTCATTATTGCTTCGTTGTATCCAGCAAGCCGTGCCACCTGATCGGCAGTCAGCCCTGGATTATCTGAAATAAGTTCATCCGGAATAAGAAGCTCCGCCGCAAAAGTGTTGGCTTCATTTTCAATTTTGTTCATGCTGAAAAATGTTTTATTCCGGATAAAGTAGCAATTTTGCTTTCTATGTAGAATGGCATGTCCTATTTCGTGCGCCATAACAAGCCGCATTTCGGATTCAGATAAATTCTGATTAATAAATATGTACCGATGATTTTTTAAGAACATATAGCATCCATCAAAATTTAATTCACAAATCTGATACATAATACCAAGTCGATCTGCCAGAATGAACGGATCGCTGGTACCAGTTTTCCTTTTATAGTAAGCAACGATCTTCTTTATATCATTCATCCAACTCACCTACTTTTTATATTTCTTTGGAGTGTATTTCTCCTTATTAATGATTTTTAAACGTTTCAGTGCAATTTCCAATTCGTCACGGAACAACTCAGCGGCTTCCGGAGTCAATTCTTCTCCGTTGTAGCTTGCTGGACCAGCTTCACCAGAAGTAAGTTTTGCCATGATGTTTTCAACATCTTTGGAAATGTCACGATTATCCTTTTCCGTCAGTCCGTTTTCATCAGTTCCAGTCATTAGATAATCAACAGATACTTTTAGATAATCAGCTATTAATGTTAAACGGTCTGATGGAAAAACGCCTTTTCTTAATTGGCCAATATATCCATTTGAAAAACCAAGATCACGCTCGAGTCGGGAAATTGGAATTTTACGTTCTTTGCATATTTTTTTAACCCTATCAACGCTATTCATAGAGTACCTCCTATAAATTTAGAGAAAAACCTAAAATTATTATTGACAAAATAGAGAATACCCTATATAATCTAAGCATGATTTAGAGAAAAGCCTAAACGTTTAAAGAATAATTCTCTAATGTTTCTGACAATTCACATTTTAGATTATTCTCTAATGTTTGTCAATGTTTTTCTCTAAATCTAATAAGAGAAAAGGAGGATGTAAATTTGCTTTACGAAAAGGTAAGTGATCTCTGCAGAAAAAATAATATAACAATTGCAAAACTGGAGCGAGAATGCGTGATTGGTAATGGAACAATTCGTGGTTGGAAAAATTCCAGTCCATCAGTAGAGAACCTTAAAAAAGTAGCAGATTATTTCGATATTACAGTAGATAAACTAATCAGTGAAATGTAGGTGATTAAATGCAGAAAAAAGAACTTATACACTTACATACAAAAACAACAGCAGAAGAACACGGTGTAGAAGGGAGGGTGGTGAGTGAATATTTACAGAACCATTTCAAATTTTGAAAAAAATAAAAGGAATGAAGCTAAGAAAGAACAAAAGAAATTTAAAAGAAACGTTCGTATAGATCCAGATTCACTTATTGCAAAAGAAATTATGTATCAGACGGCATTGATACATGAAATCTTGTATGAAGTTAGAACGCTTAAAGAAAAAATGAAAGAAGACAGTAATCTGACAGAACATCAGGAGGAAGCAAAACCCCTCTGATTAAAATCAAAGGGGTATGCTATAAAAATTTGATTATTTGTTTTCAAAAGCGAAAGGTGAATAATCGAAAGCCTCTTTTAACCTGTTAAATTCTATGTCTGACCATTGATGACTGTGATTGGTTCTGTAATTGGTAAGTGCTTCTTTCATGTACACTTCAAAAAGTTGAAAAATTTCTTTTGCTTCGATACTTTCTAATTCGTTGATTCGAGAGTAATAAAGTGATTCGGCAGCAGCAAATTTTGAAGCAGCAACATTTAAATAAAATAGTGCAGTAGAGTTATCTACAGAATCATCAAAAATAAAATCATGAGAATGTTTAGCATAGATCATGGCTCTCCTTAATAGAACTTTAAAATCTTCTATTAGGGATAATTGGTCTTCAATATTCATTGGAATACCTCCTTTCTTTGAAACTTGGCTCTGGCAGGAGCCTGTACATAGATTATAGGAGAACAAAACGAAAAAAGCAATTAAGACACTGGATTATTTATTTGCAACAGAGGAAGATCCAGCAGAGAAGGACACGGTGTAGAAGGGAGGGAGAAACTGGTGAAAGTAAAAATTGTAGAAGTGATTAGGACAGATAGTACAGAGGGGAGAGGAACACCAGAATGTCCAGTACACATTATGAGACGGTACTGGACTATGGATGGAGAATTGATTTCAGAAGAAGTTTACCGAGGTGATTGTGTAAAAACCAAACTTAAGAGTCCAATAGTTCCTGCGCATCCTCATAAGCCAGATCAGCATCAATAAACGTCAAAAAGGCATTGATGAATGTTTTCAGGTTACTAAGTGTATAGGAAGGATGCTTTTTAATGTAATGAGTTTCATCATTTCCGAGCCATGTAGAGGCTTTTGCAAGCGCAACAAGTCGTTCATCCTGAATGTAATTTTTTATGCAGTTCATTAACGGAGACTGGATTATTTTGTCTCTTTCGTTGGCTTGAGAGTTTTTATGAATAGCATAGTCTTTGATTAAAAATTCTAATGCTTTTCTATATCCCATGCCACAAATGGAAGTGAGACCGCTGCATTCCGCAATATAAGAATCTTTATAGATAGAAACAAAATCCGGAGAAAGTTCTTCAATTTTTGAAGAAAATTTGCAATCAACACTTTGGATTGGGGCACTGGAAGAAAATAAATATCCTTCTTCTGTTTCAGAATCAAAAACATGTTTTGAAATGAAACATTCTTTACAGTGACTGCAAAAGTTGAGCAAAAAGATTAAATTTTCATCTTCAAAATCATGCGCGATACATGATCCATAAAGAACATCCGGATGGACGGCTATTCCACAGCAGGGACAGAAAGAGGCGAGTTCAATATTTTCAGGTGATGTGGAATGATCATTTAAAGTATTAATTTCAATTTTTTCTTTCATAGTGATCCTTTCTAAAAATGAGTGAATTGCTACAAGGAAATTATAAAAGACATTTGATGAAAAAACAATGAAAAAAGTAATTAAAGCAGAAGGGAGGGAGAGTGATGGCAGATGCAAAACTTGAACAATTACAAAATCAAGAACCTATTGTTTTTCAGATAAACAAAATAATTCAGGACGAATACGAAAAGCTGAAAGCAATATCAAAAAATTATGCGGAGTTAAAGCGGAACTGTAAAAAAAGAAGCAATGAAATAGCGTATAGACATGCAGAAATTGGACGATGCGTGAAGAAAAAATTTGCGGATTGTTTGGAAAAAGATCTGGAGGAACTTAGATGTCCCTCTAAAGATACTTAAATATTTTCGATTTTTACAATGGCAGATACAAAAAAGACAATTGAAAAGGAGGCAAGAATAATGAAAAAGAAAATTATTGCACTTGCTATGGTTGCAAGTATGGCAATTGGAATGACAGGTTGCGCTTCATTTAAGAGAACAATGACAGATATCAAGAGTAACATTGCAGGTGGTCTCAATAGGACAATTACTGTATATACAGCAAATGGCGATGTGATTGCAACATATGAAGGGAAAATTGATATTGATACCAATGATGGTGGATATGTCAAATTTGATTATGATGGCAAGAGATATATTTACTACAACTGTTTCGTAGAAAGCATTGCGGATATTAATTAGGTGTGCGTATGGAGTAGATTAAGTAGCGGCAATAGCCGCTCCTGCGCTGGTAGTTCAGATGGTTAGAGCAACCGCCTCATAAGCGGTAAGTCGTGGGTTCGAGTCCCACCCGACGCATTTACATTAAAGGAAAGGAGAGACGGACATGGCAGAAGAAAGAAAAAAACGTATGGAAGAAGAACTGGCGAAACTTGGCATTTATACGGTAGATGATCTGAACGAAGCAATTAAAAAAGAGAAACCGTTAGATCTGTCGCTGATGCTTGGAAAACTGGATACTGTTCAGAATGCAGGATAAATGATCCCGTGCTGGTTCACTGTCCTGTAGTTGGGCATCAACCTAACTCACGATCCAATACAACACTTTGACATTAAAGACGGAATAATTCTCTTTTTTATTACAAACTTGTGGTGCTCCACTATAGGGCAGTGAAAGAAAGATACGGACATTTATGGGATGTAAAAAAGAAACAGACAAAATGAGGAAAGAGGTGAAATACAAGTGAAATCAATAATTGCAAAAGTGATGATTGCCTGTGGCGGTCTGATCACAGTCTTTGGAGGAATGGGATTAAATTCAGAAGGTGATGCAGGATTTATACTGGCATTCAAAATTACGGCTGTTGGTCTGATAATCGCCGGTGCAGGAATAATTTTGAACAAATTAAAAAGAGCATGCGACCCTGAGAAAGTACATGCTCCAAACCAATGACATAGGTAATAAAACCTATGTCTGGAGTATAGCAGACAAGGAATGAAAAGTAAATGAAAAAGTACAAATTTACAGGAGAAACAAAGACAATCTATTTACCATTTGGAACAGTTACGTTACACAGAATCAAAGCCGTTGTTGAGTTCGGACTTGTAAAAGTCGGTGATCTTGGCGGTTGGATTGAGAAAGAAGAAAATCTTTCACATGAAGAAAATGCTTGGGTTTGCGGTAATGCCGAGGTTTGCGGTAATGCCAAGGTTTACGGTAATGCCAAGGTTTGCGGTAATGCCAAGGTTTACGGTGATGCCGAGGTTTACGGTAATGCCGAGGTTCGCGGTAATGCCAAGGTTTACGGTGATGCCGAGGTTTACGGTGATGCCAAGGTTTACGGTGATGCCGAGGTTCGCGGTAATGCTTGGGTTTGCGGTAATGCTTGGGTTTGCGGTAATGCCAAGGTCTTTTCCACTGACCACGTTTTAGTGATTGGTGCTATTGGCAGTAGAAATGATTTTACTACATTCTTTAGGGATAAGGACAATGAAATTACTGTGAAATGTGGTTGTTTTCTTGGAAAAATTGATAAATTTCTCGAAAAGGTAACACAGACACATAAAGATACAAAACATGCACTTGTATACAGAGCGGCAGTTGAAGTTGCAAAATTGCAGATCGATCTCACGGAAAAAAGTACAAGGAGATGAAAAAGTAAATGGAAAAAGCAAAATTAAAATATATTGAAGAACAGTGTAACCAGATGCTTACCGGGTTATACAGACTGAGACACATTGATGAAGATAAAAGTCGCTTACAGCTTTGCACTATCATCATGGTTAAAAGCGGGATTGAGATCATTGCGGCAGCATTAAAACGACCTGTGAAAATTGTGAGCAAAGATCATGTGTATTTTAAAGAAGTAACCTGCAATGGAATACGTTTCAGTCAAATGGGATTTTATCCAAAAATACATAAATAACTGAATATTTTCCACCGTCCTGTAGTCGGACGCTTAACAGCAACTGCAGACTACTACGACATTATAAACAGATACGTTTTTTGAAATCCCTCATAAAAATAAACCTTAAAATATAACAAGCGTCCGATTACAGGGCGGTGGAAGTATGTGGTCCGGTCAGGAATATCCTGCCCGGACATTAAAAAACCTTTTTTCGGGACAAGCCGGGTAAAACCGGCATTCGTACCAGTATAAGTATATTAAAGTTAGGGAAATAGACATGTATAACCAGGAAAGATGGGTTTTTTTAAATTCAATAGAAACTGAATGTAAGTATGCCGGGAAGTATGGGGCAAAGGGTGAAAAGAGAGCCAAACGGAAAAAGCCAACACCGGAACAGGTGGCAAAACAGAACCAGATCAATAAGGAGAACCGGATCAGGAGACTCATCAAAGCGAATTTCTACCCATCTGATCTATGGGTAACGTTGAAATATCCAAAGGGAACCAGAAAACCATATGAAGAAGTCAGAAAAGACATGAACAGCTTCCTTGGAAAACTCCGGTATCGATACAGAAAGATTGGGAATGAGCTGAAATACATCTATCGGATAGAAATCGGGAAACGTGGAGGTATCCATGTACATATTCTGGTGAATCGAACATCTTGTTCGAAAGGAACTGATGTACTGATCACCGAGTGCTGGACGGAGGGATTTACACATTTCACACCGATCAGAGAAGCGGGCGGGTATAAAGATCTGGCAGAGTACATTGCAAAACCGGTTCCGGAAGAACAGAAAGAACATGAAGCTGCAGAACAGGTGAAGGCATATCATCCGTCCAGAAACCTGATCAGACCAAAACCGGAGAGAAAGACATTTTTCCGGTGGACGATGAGAAAGCTCCTGGAGGACGGACCGAAACCAACACCGGGGTTTTATATCGTGAAAGAATCTATCGTTTCCGGAAAAAATAAATTCACAGGAATGTCATACCTGCGTTATACAGAGCAGAGGATTAAAGAGGTGAAGCGAGAATGAATCTAAAAAATGCAAAGAGGTCAGAAGATACGGAGCAGATTGCAGTCGTCTATTGGGCGATTTATAACGCTGCACAATATCCGGAACTGAAATGGCTGCATCATGTTCCAAACGGTGGCAGGAGAAACAAGCAGGAAGCGGTGAAACTCAAGCAGATGGGAGTAAAAGCCGGTGTGTCTGATCTGTGCCTTCCGTATCCAAAAGGGAAGTATTGCGGTCTGTATATCGAGATGAAATACGGACAGGGACGGCATCAGGAATCACAGAAGGAATTTTTGAAGGATATGGCAGAAGCAGGACACTATGTTGCTACCTGCTATACAGCGGAGGATGCAATTCAGGTACTTACGGAATACTGTAGTCTGCCAAAGGCTACAGAACTGAAATTATCACCAATTGCAGAACCGGTGAAACTGATGCCATATCAGAAAATGAAAGAAGCGAATAACAGCATCTGGAAAGAGGGAACAGTCACACAACCTAAATGGAGGTAGTTATGGAATACAAAAACATGGAAGATCCTGAACAGAGACGTAAGGAGATGCATCGTTTCTATGATCTGTTCCTGCCAGCACAGAAAAAGTATGGACTGACAGCATCATGCAGGACATCATTATTCCACGATAGTTCTATCCGGATCTGGCAGGGCGAAGGAAAAGACAAGCAGTTGATTATAAAGGTGGAAAATGCCAGTGAAGCAAGGTGCTACGCTTTGGCAGCAGAAGACCTGCGACATTGGATGAGCAAAAAGAAAGAACAGAATATTAAGATGCTAAAGGTATGTTGATATAAAAATGAAAAAGGAGCAGATCATCATGAAGATTATTGCGGTAATGAACCAGAAAGGCGGAGTTGGAAAGACAATGACATCGGCAGCGATCGCTTATATTCTGGGAGAAGAAATGAAAAATAGAGTATTGATTGCTGATGCAGATCAACAAGGGAACGTGTCTATGTTGTATGGGGTGTATGATCCGGAGGGGTTAGGAATGCCGGAACTTCTGGAAGCACATCAGGCAGCAGGAGGGGCATACTCTACGAAAGAACTAATCCAACAGACAACATATTCCAACATTCAGATCATTCCAGCAAATGGGTATCTGATGCGTACTAATGCGGAACTGCTTCTGGTAGAACGGGAAGACCAGATTTTGCGATTTTCAGCGGCTATGAATGAGGTACGGACAGAATACGATTACTGTATCGTGGATTGCGGATTACTACTTGATATGACAGTGATGAACGTACTGGCGGCAGCAGATCTGGTAATTGTTCCGGCTAAGATCGGCGGGTTTGAAATCGGTGCGATCAATAACATGGTCGAGCAGCTGGAAACCTTCCGAGACTTCAATGAGGATATCCGGATGAAGGTACTGTTGACGATGAAACAGAAAAATAAAACTACGCTGCAGGTAGAAAGCTGGATGAGAGACAAGGAAAGTTATGAATGTTTTGAGACAGCAGTGCGCCGGTCTGTTGTGGCAGAAAAATCAACGATGGAGAGATTGCCATTGCCAGCGTTCTCACGAAAATGCGCAACTACAAAAGACTACCGGGCAGTGTGCCAGGAATTGATAAAAGAATTGTAAGAAAGACGAGGAAACAGAAATGAAAATCATATTAATTGCAGTATTGATAATTTTATTCATAGGGACCATTAAAGGTATTCCTGTTAATTTTTCAAAAAAAGTATTTGAGAGAAAGCAAAAAGAACGGATGAAAGAACTAGAAAGCCAGAGAGAGAATGCGAATGCATGGGCTATAGCTACGAGTGTTGGATTTGTCTTTTGGCTTATTCAAATGGTTGTGTACACAAAAATAGGGATGGAATTCAAAGAACATACGGATATCTTGATTTTATCCATTTTACAAATAGTGATGTGCATTTATGGCGTTTTGCGTTGCCCGGAGGAAACCAAAAAAATGTATCTTGGAATCGGTGTACAGTATAGGCGGTTTTGGCAGATATTAGAAACAGTTCTGAATATGGTTTATTATCCACTGGCAATTTACTGGATGATAAAGAGTTTTTAAGGAGATAGAAATGACACTTAAACCAAACGAAGCAAGATTTGAGATTAAAAGAGAAAATGGGAAAAAAAGTGGCAATCGTGCAGGATGGACTAACAGGGATGATGATTAAATTTATTTTAGAAGAAAAGGACGGAGATAAAAATGGCATGGAATGCAATGGATGCGTTGAACAGGAACACACAGGCAGCAGTCACTGACGAAAGACCAAAAGCCAGATTTCGGATTCGGGATATCAGTATCAAAAAGATGTATAGCAATGATGCAAATTTCTATAGTATGCAGGACATTGAACAGCTGGCACAGAAGATCTATGCAGTAGGTCTGCTGGAAAATCTTACAGTGGTACATGATCCATGCGATAGAGGAGAGTACCGGATCATTGCCGGGGAACGAAGATGGAGAGCATTGAACCTGCTTGTGGAGCGTGGATATAAGGAATTTGAGATTGCTTCGTGCCAGGTAAAGACACCAGCGGAAGAACATGAGGAAATGGTGCAGCTCATTGTGGCGAATGCATACAGAAATAAGACAGTTAAGGATATTCTGGAGGAAGAACAGAAACTGAAAGAGACGCTCCAGTACATGAAAAAGAATAAAATTCCTCTGCAGGGCTATCAACTTGATAGTGGCAGGCTTCGGGACGTTATTTCCGACATGCTGAACCTGCCAGCGACCAAGATTGCACAGATCGAAAGTATTAATAAGCGGTTACTTCCAGAGTTCACGGAAGAACTGAAAAACGGTGATCTCACATTTTCCGCTGCATATGAATTGAGCGGATTGCAGGAGGAAAGCCAGAAGGTGCTGTTGAACCAGTACAAAGAGAATGGGTTGACGTTCAAAGAAGTGAAAGAAATTAAACGGCAGCAGGAAGAAAAGGCAGCAGCGGAACAGATTACAGGGCAGATGACAATCAATGAGGTATGTGATTCAGCAGATGATACAATTCTGAAATCTGAGAAAACGATAGAACCTGCACAAGAAACAGAAAACGAAGAACAGGAAAAAACACCGGATGTCCAGGTACATATGAACAATATGGAGAAAACGAAGCCAGAAAAGCCTGTAGAAATTGAAAAACAGGGGAATGGTGTCGCGGATCAGCAGCAGAGAACCAGAAAAATTGACGAAAATAGGATAGAAAGTGTGGAAATCAGAGTGGGAACAGAAAAAAACGAAGCAAAAGAATATGCACAAAAATTCAGGGAACTGGCAGACATCATGGATGAAATTGGCAGATTAGATGAAAGTGAAAACCTTGAATCAGAAGATGCGATAGAAGAATATGAAAACCTGTTTAACAAATTTAGAGAAAAAGTGAACGAGATCAGAAAAGTGTGGCAGTTATAGAAAGGGACAAAATGAAACTGAGCAGAGAAGAAATAGCAAGGAGACAGGGCATGGAATATGCCCTGAAAATTGCAAAGGAAAAAGGTATTGAGGGACTTGAACAGGAAATAAAACGGAGAGGTCGCACAGTGGCACCGTGTCTGGTTCCTCAGAAAGAAATGGATGAGTTCACACTGAAAGTTAAACAGAATGCTACTGGAGTAGTGACAGCACTGTCAGAAATGGTGCTGAGGGACAAGTTCGGATTTGGAACAACACGGATGAATAGATTCCGGGATTATATCAATGATCTGGCAGACAGTATAGAAAAGGATTATCTGACCGTGGATGATGTGATCAGCACGATCAGAAAAGAGACTGGTATAGATCTGGAATTTTCAAGGAATGATTCGGACGTAATTGTAAAAGGTGGAAAAAATGTACAAGGACATGATATGGCTGGCAGAAATGGCAAAAGGGTTCCGCGAGGCGGCAAACGTTATTGATGAGATCATAGAGATAAAAATGACGATTAATGCCAACGGAAATGCCACAAAGAAAGATGTCCGCCGGTTGAGCGAACTGATGAAAAAATACGAAGAAATATTGACGCGGGAAAAGGAGTGGTAAGGATGAATAAGGTAGTATTAATGGGACGTACTACCAGAGATGTGGAAGTACGGTATTCTGGTGAGACTGCTGTGGCAAGAATGACGCTGGCAGTAGATAGACGAATCAAAAAAGAACCAGAGGGACAGCAGGCAGATTTCGTGTCTTGCGTAGCTTTTGGAAAGACAGCTGAATTTTTGAGTAAATATGGCATTAAGGGAACGAAGTTCGCCATATCTGGAAGAATCCAGACAGGAAGCTACACGAACCGCGATGGTGTGAAAGTATATACTACCGATGTTGTAATCGAAGAAGTGGAATTTGCAGAAAGTAAAGGGGCAGCAGAAAACCATAAGGCAGCAGAACCAAAACCTGTCAGCACGGATGAGAATGGATTTATGAATATACCGGACGGGATAGATGAAGAACTGCCTTTTTCATAAAAGCACAGAGAGGAGGGGATACAGTGTCATTGAAACAGGTTATTGATGAGATTGTAAAGAAGATCAGAAAAACAGAGCCAGAGAGACAATCAGAAGATCTGGAAAACGCGAAAGAACAGAGCGGGAAAACTGAACCGGATAGAAGCAGCACATCACCTGCGGTTGTGCAGGTGAAAAAACCAGATAGACAGGTTGTACCTACTGTAGCACAGCTCCAGAATAACAACTGGCGCAAAATGCATGGCATACCGATGAAAAGGGACAGAGCAAAAAACAAGATCAGAAAAATGACGATAGAAAAAATGTGTCAGATTCTGACACGAAGATATCCAACGTTTGCAGAAGAATTAGCACCGTTATACATGGAAATATGGATAGCACTAGAGAATGGCAAACAGGTGATAACGGTTGAAAAAGATAAAACAGGTCAATATGTTCGAATAGATACCTGTAATACATTTGATGCTGGTCTGGAAACAATGGTGTTTAGATGTGATCAGAACGGAGAAGAAAAAAACTGGGAAGAACTGGATGATATGCATTATGGAAATGTAACCGAGGCAACAGAGGGACATATAAGGATGTGGGAGAAGTGGACGTATAAAGGAGAAACAGGTGTCAAGGTTGTGATTGGATAAATCTTGGATGAATTAAGACAAGGTGGAAAGGAAAGTAGGGAATGAAAAATAATGATTTTATGAACAAACGTTTGACAAAGGATGCCGGGGAAGCGTTCTCACCGGCAAGATACAGCTTAAAAAGCAGAAATGATGCCATTATAAGCCCATACAAAACATACGAACTATTTTTTGAAATTACGTTCATGGTAATTCAGAAACTGGGAGCGTATGAGGATATTGGAACACCAGATGAATGCCTGGAAGCAATGCGAACAGCCAGAGCATGCAACACGCAGTGTCTGGACGACATAAAGAATCCTTTGGAGCCGTTAAAAGTCACCAGTGCATTAAAAAGCGAGCTGTTAAAATTGCAAATTAGACAAACAGAAAAACCGAAAAGCATTAGTCCGTTGGATTATACGATTATTGCAGCATTGATTAAAGTGTTGAAAAACAGATGGCATGATATCAATGAGGAACTCCCGGAACCAGGCGAATACGTTCTGGTATCGTTTGAAAATGAGGGGCTTACATTACCAGATATTGGTAGATATGAGACAGAAGATGATGAATCCGGAGCATTTTATCCGGAAGACCATGATTACAGCTATGCATCGTTTGGAGTATTTGTCAACGCATGGATGCCACTGCCAGAAATATACAGGAGAGAGGAATAGATGATGATTATCAAATCTGTAAAATTAGAGAACTGGGCGAAGGCTCAGAAACGTGTAACGATTGGAAGAATCCGAAAAGAGTTTAACGTCAGCGAAGAAGTGGCGCAGGATTATTACGATTATCTGAAAAGTGCTGGTATCGTTGGCAGAATGGGGTATGTGAATCATGAAAAAGACTGATGAACAGCTGAAACAGGAAGTAGCAGAGATACGGCGGTTTGTGGATGGGGATTCCAGAGATGTGGCGAGAAAAATAGAGGACTGGAACGGTCAGGCATCCTGTCCCAACTGCAAAGGACTGTTTGGTGATATTGCAACCATAAAACTTTTAAAGGTGTGGGATATGCCATATTGCAAATGGTGCGGACAGAAATTAGATTGGAGTGATGTGAAATGAACGAAAGATTTTTGATGAAAGCAAAACATATCGAAACAGGTAACTGGATAGAGGGATATTATTACAAAATGGCTGAAACAACATATTGTCCGATTGGAGATGTACCACCAGTTCCAATACATCACTACATACTGCATGAAACAATGACAGATTGGGGACTTCCTAACAGAATGTTGCAGTATGAAGTTGATCCAGATACACTTTGCCAGTGTACAGGTCTCAAGGACAAGAACAGCAAACAGATCTACGAGAATGACATCATGGAAGGATATATTGACGATCTATTTCCGGAAGATATATCACAATTTAAGGTGGTGTGGAATGGCAACGGATGGGTAACAGTGCAGGCTGGATGTATGGATAGAGAGTATATTAGTAGTTTCGAAACAGAAAACTTCGAAGTAGTAAGGAATGCTTTCGACAATATTTCTAATAGATCAACTAAACAGTTGAACAAAGAGTTGAACTATTGTGACATTACTTGATTACCTTGCATCCATGGGTGGCAATCCTGAATGGAGCCTGTCATATCTTAGATGGCAGCAGCTAAGAGGTGAAATACAGATAAGTGGCAGCAGGGCAGAGCTGCAAGAGAGTAAGGGAGGCGATGCCGTTGGAGAAGATGATTCTGGTTGAGTATGCGGATATGAAAGAAGAAATAAAAGATTTAAGAAAACGGATCCAGAAACTGGAATCCGAAATAGGAAGATTGGAAAACAGCATCGTAACCGATTCTGTAAGTTGCGGGAAGAAAGGAAAAAAGCCACTTGGTACTGTGAAGGTTAGTGGAGTACCAAATGGATTGATATCCAGAAAAAGAACCACACTGGCAGCAAGGCGGGTATTACTGGTGGAGCGTGAAGCAAAACTTCTGGAGCTGATGAGTGAAGCTGAGGAATACATAAACAGCATTGAAAAGAGTGAACTTCGGATGATGTTTGAATTTTACTACATAGATGATCTGACCTGGTATCAGGTAGCAATTCAAATGAACCGGGCATTTCCAAAGCGCAAGATTAAGTACACAGAGGATAATTGCCGGATGCGGCACAACCGGTTCTTGGATGAAATCGAAAAAGATTTGAAAAAATCATAAAATGTTCGGTCATGTTCGCAAAAAATATGTTTTAATATAAACTGACCAAAGTAAGAAAAAAACATTACTTTTCCCAAACCCCAAAAAGGCAGTCTAATACAGACTGTCTTTTTTATAAATTCTTCTGAAAACTATTGACATACGTACACGTATATAATATAGTATATTCAGGAGGTGAGATAAGGATGAGTAAGAAGCGGAAACGCAAAAAGAAAAAGAACCTGATAAAACTTGTGATTGAACTGCTAATAGCCTTAGGAACGTTCTTAGCAGGACTTGCAAGTTTTATACAGGCTCTCAAGTAAGGTAAGGGGCGAAAGCCCCGAACCTTTTATCAATTATAACTCATCTTGAAATATATGAAAAGTACAAAGTTTAATGTATTATTTGTAATTGCCGCATGGATTATTTTCATAGCTTCCGGAAGAGATATATATGCTTCTGTGATACTTATGTGTGCAGGTGCATATATGCTAGTGGACGTAATTGGAAGATTAATGAAAAGGAAGCGGTAAATCATGGAAGAAAAAAAGAAAAGACCACAGGATCGATGGGATGAAAAAGCTGGCATGATCTCAAAAACCTACAAGGTTAATAAGAAAGTGGCAGAGGAGTTCCAAGTAGCATGCAAGGAAAAAGGAATTGCAATGGGTGTTCAATTAACGAACATGATGAAAGAATTTATAGAAAATAATAAATAGCAGAATTTAGCATTGATTAGGCAGCAGGATTTACCTGCTGTCTTTTCTTTATGCAAAAAAACAGGAGCCGGAGGAGAGGAACATGGCAGAGAGCAGACTGATCACAATTTCACAAGCAGAAATAAGTCCGAATCCGGTTCAGGTAAATAAGAGTTATGTGATCCGAGTCACGATAGCGAATAGAGCATACGGACTGGATTATCCATATAACTACCCATATGATTACACACCAAAAAGAAAAGGAGATCAAAGTATGAGTGTAAAAACAGTACAGGCGGTCGTTAATGGTCAGTCAATTACCTTGACCTATAATTCGACCAGTGGCAAATGGGAAGCGACAGCAACCGCACCAGCTAAGTCCAGTTATACTCTGGACGGACATTATTATCCGGTAACGGTAAAAGCAACCGATGAAGCGGGGAATACCACCACAAAGAATGCAACAGACAGTACACTTGGCAGCAGCTTACAGTTAAAGGTTAAAGAGAAAGTTGCACCAGTGATCACAATCACATCACCGACAGCAGGACAGTATCTGGCTAACAGTACACCGGCTATTACATGGAAGATCACAGATGATGATTCTGGAGTAAACCCGTCAACTATTGCGCTGAAAGTAGACAATGTTGCGGTGGACGCGTCCAAGATCACAAAGACAGCAGTTACAGGCGGATATACATGTAGCTATACTCCGGCAACTGCACTGACAGATGGAGAACACACCATCATTGCAACTGCAAGTGATTACGATGGAAATGCAGCAATACAGAAATCTGTAACATTCACAGTAGATACTATCCCGCCGACATTATCCATTTCCGCACCGGTAGCAGGACTTGTGACAAACAAATCTACAGTAACTGTAACAGGTACTACAGACGATGCTACAAGCAAACAGGTAACAGTAACTGTCAATGGTACAACTGTAACAGTCACATCAGACGGCTCATTCAGCAAGGATGTAACACTGACAGAGGGCAGCAATACTATTACGATCATTGCAAAGGACAAAGCTGGAAAGACAACAACTGTAACCAGAACCGTAACTCTGGATACAAAGGCTCCGGTTATCAAGTCTGTAACAATGACACCGAACCCGGTAGATGCAGGAAAGACCTACATCATTGCTGTAGAGGTCAGCGACTAAATGATCACACAGGTATGGGGCATGCTTGGAGACAGCAGGATTGTCTTCGATAAAACAGATGGAAACATCTGGAAAGCAACCGTCCCATTTATGGAGAGTGGCGAGTATATCGTCGCTCTCTACGCTGTGGATGAAGCTGGTAATCAGGCATACATGGCAACAATCCTGTACACGGTTGATCTGGAAAAACTCCGGTATGAAATAAAAATGCTGGACTATTCAGCACAGGGAAGCATGAGAGATTTTAAGGTTATACTGGAAAAACTGGAGGGGAGCGTGACATCTGTTGGCAATACTGAGAATGTATCAGGGTGAGAAAAGAAAACTGTATCTGTCCGTAAAATCCGAGGATAATCTGCCCTTTGAAATTACCAGTGCTAGGTATGAAGTCTGGAATTGTGATACTAATGAAAAAGAAGCAGAGGGAACATGTGAAATAGATGATCATGTTCTGCCTTGTACTATGCAGGCATCTACTACCGGACTGCATGAGATTCGTTTTTACTTTCAGATTGCAGGAGAAGAAATCATCCGGACGATACATGTGGCGGTGGGAAAGACATGACACAGAAAGAATTGACAGCATGGATCCGTGAATTGATACAGGAGAATAAACTGTACCATTTCTATAAAAGCAAGGAGTGGCTGGAACTTCGACAGCAGGTGGTTCGCGAAGCACACAATGAATGTGTGAAATGCAAACAGAAAGGAATCATCAGACCAGTGGACGAAGTTCATCATGTTCAATACGTCCGGTCACATCCGGAGCTGGCACTGAGCAGGACATACGTCTATCACGGAGTAGAACAACCGAACCTGTTGCCACTGTGCCACCGTTGCCATGATGAGATACACGGCAGATTTGGAAACAGAAAGAAAAAACAGGTGAATGAGGAACGGTGGTAAGCCCCCCCGTCCCCCCTATACCCCTGAATTTGGGGAAGGGCTTACAACGGAAGAAGGGCACGACTAAACCGGGCGCACTCGCGCGTGATAAAAAAATAAAAAAAGTTGGAGGAGAAAATCTTGAAAAAAACCAGAGCACCGACTGAGAAGAAAAAGACAACGCGAGCACCGTCAAAGCCGAAAATAAAGGAATCTCTGATCAAACAGTTGGAAGCAAAAAATGCAAATGTTGCTCATTTTCAGGATCTGATTTATGACTATCTCCAGCTGTATGACACGAAAAAAATGCTGCAAAAAGATATCAAAACACGTGGAGTTTCGTACAAAACACTGTCAGCATCGGGTGTTTCTATCATGAAACAGAACCAATCCATTAAAGATCTGGTTGCGGTAGAGAAGCAGATGCTGTCAATCCTGAAAGAAATGGGACTGACCACGGATGCACCAACCGGAGAAGATGTGATGAACGATGATCTGTAAGGAAATAGATGAATACATTGCATACGTCAGAAGTGGAAAATACCGTGTCTGCGAAGAACAGATTTTGCTGTGTGATTTTGTCGAAAAAGTATTCCGGGAAGAAGATATCTATGTAGATGAGGAACAGCTGCAAAGATATCTTGGCATGCAAAAGTATTTCCCGTACAAATTAGTATTATGGGAAAAATTTTGCTTTGCGTTGCACAACTGCACCTACAGATCGGACGGAGAACTGCGTTTCCCAAATTTGTTTATTTTAGTTGGACGTGGTGCGGGAAAAAACGGGTACCTTGCGTTTGAAAATTTTTGTCTGCTGACTCCGGTAAACGGTGTCATGCATTATGACATTGACATGTTTGCGACATCAGAAAAACAGGCAAAAGCTACATTCAAGGATATTTACGAGATTCTGGAATCAAATAGTTTGTATTTCAAAAATTATTTTAAATGGAATCTGGAGGAAATTACAAATCTGAGAACCAGATCGGTGCTCAGATATCATACAAAAGCACCGGGGACAAAAGACGGAGGTCGACCGGGAAAAGTGGATTTTGACGAATATCACGCATATCCGGATTACAAACTGATTGACGTAGCGACTACCGGACTGGGCAAGATAGCACATCCGCGAAAAACGATTATCACAACAAATGGAGATGTCAGAGACGGTCCTCTGGATAAAAAGCTGGCAGACATGATAGATATTTTGCATGGACGTCTGACTGATAACGGTGAAATCCCATTTATTTGCAGGTTGGGAGAAAATGCAGAGGAAGAAGTAAAAGATGAAAAAAACTGGTATATGGCAAATCCGTCGTTGCAGTATTTTCCGACATTGTTGCATGAAATGCAACGTGAATATGAAGATTATAAGCGCGATCCGGCGAATAATTCTGCATTTCTGACAAAACGGATGAACAGACCCAAAGGAGAAACAGAATATTGCGTAACTGACTGGGAAAATTTGGTTGCTGCCACACATGAGATTGATGAGGATGCGCTGCGTGGTCACAGTTGCGTTGGCGGAATTGACTTTGCAAAGATCAATGACTTTGTAGTAGCAGGAATCCTTTTTAAGGAAGGCGAAAAACGATTCTGGATCTACCATGTGTGGGTATGTAAGAAATCAAGGGATCTGCCGAGCATCAAATATCCGTTGAAACAGGCGGAGGAAGATGGTGTACTGACAATGGTCAAAGAAACGGAGATAGATCCGCGTCTGATTACCGGATGGTTTGCAGAGCAGGGAAGAAAATACGCTATCGAAGCGATTGCAGTGGATAACTTCCGTTATGGATTTTTGGCAGATGCATTAAAAGATATCGGGTTTTCACCGGAAAATGGAAAAGTCAAACTGGTTCGCCCTTCTGATCTGATGAAAGCAGCAGTCACAATTGGCTATGTATTTTCACGTCAGCTAATCGCATGGGGGAAAAGTACGATCATGCGATGGTTCACATGGAATGTAAAAGCCAGATTGGATTCAAAAGGAAATATAAACTATGAAAAAATAGAACCGAAAAGTAGAAAAACAGACGGTTTTATGGCATTTGCAGCAGCCATGACGCAGGAAGACAAGATAAAAGTGCGTGTAAAGATTGGTGGAAGATTAAGAACTATCTGCTGATCAGAAGGGGGAATGTGAATTGAAAGTATTTGATTTCCTGGGAAAATTCTTAGGAAAAGTAAAAATCGGATCTTCGGAAACGATAGCCATTGAAGTACCGGAACAGATTTATTTCCGGGAGGCTGCCATTTATACGGCGGCATCATTGATTGCCAATGCGATTAGCCTGAGTGAGTTCCGGGTGTTTTCTAATAACCGTCCGGTAATCAATGAGGATTATTTTACATTAAATGTGGCACCAAACAAAAATGAGAACAGCACACTGTTCTGGCACCGTGTGATCAACAAAATGATTCGAAATCCGGAAGGCGCACTGGTCGTGGAAATCAATGGAGAACTGCATTGCGCAGAGAGCTTTCACATCCGACAGGAACGTCCAATTCTTGGAAACTTGTATGACGGGGTGGTACTCGATGGCGGTTTCCAGATGGATCGTATTTTCCGGGCGGAAGAAGTGTATCTGTTTAAAATGGAAGACGAGAATATCTGCAGTGTAATCAATGGATTATATGCGGAGTATGGGAAGCTTCTTGAAACTGCGGCGCGGGCATTTAGAGACACGAACGGGCGAAAGTTTAAATTAAAAATATCAGGAGCAAAAAGCGGTGATACAGAATTTGCGGACGAATATCAGGAAATGATTGCTGATAATATCAAAGCGTACATGCAAAACGAGTATGCGACTTATGTTGAATATGACGGTGAGGAACTGAAAGAGGAATCCGGAAACAAATCTGCAAAGGACAGTTCAGATCTGATCAAACTCCGGGAAGATATTTTTAATATTGTCGGACAGGCATTCAAAATCCCGCAATCATTGATGACAGGGCAGGTTACAAATGTGAAAGACATCGGGGATGTATTCCTGACGTTTGCTGTGGATCCATTCGCAGATGCGATCACGGCGGTACTGAATAAGCGTGCCACAAAAGAAGAATACCTACAGGGAAATTATTATCAGTGCTATACCGGTAAGGTAAAACACCGTGATCTGTTCGATATGGCGACCAGCAGTGACAAATTGATCGCGTCCGGAGTGATGTGCGTGGATGAGGTACGTGAGGAAAACGGATTAATGCCATTAAACGAAACATGGAGCCGACAGCATTGGATGACAAATAACTACAGCCGGGTGGAAGATCAGGCAAAACCGGCAGAAGGAGGGACTGAGTAATGGGAAAACTCCCAAAACTGTACTACATGTTCAACACACAGGGGAATGTGCACAACATCTACCTGTATGATGACATTGAGGAAAAAGGCGACTGGAACTGGGAAACATGGACCAGAGATGACTCAGAAACCAGTGCAAAGCATTTCCAGGAAGAACTGGCGCAGATTCCGGAAACGGATGAAATTTGTCTGTACATCAATTCTAACGGCGGCAGCGTCAAGGAAGGCACCGCGATCTACAACCAGTTGAAACGGCATGGAGCACACAAGACAGGCTATGTGGACGGTGTAGCACACAGCATCGCATTTGTGATCCTACAGGCTTGTGATAAGCGTGTCATGGGCGAGGGAACCAGTGCACTGATTCATGAAATGTGGGTATGCACGGCAGGAAATGCCGCAGAGCTTCGTGCAGAAGCGGACAAGCTGGATGAAATGATGAAATCATCACGTGCATTGTTTATGCAGCGCGCGAAAAATATCACAGAGGATGAACTGAAACAGATGATGGAAAAAGAAACCATCCTGACACCGGATAAGGCACTGGAATATGGTTTCATTGATGAAATTGCCGGTCGTGAAGCAGATGATCCGCTAATCGTACCGGATGAACCGTTGCAGAACATCCGGAAGATGAGAGAAAAGTTCCAGAAAGATGATTTTTCCGACACATTAAAAGAATTTGAGGAACTGGTCGGAGAAAACCAAAAAGATGATCCAGAAGATGCGTCCATGATGGATGCATTTTTTAATATTTTTTCATAAAGCAGGAGGACAAAAATGTTAGGAAATCCAAACAGAACAAGACAGAAAGAAGCAATTGTGGCATTACAGGCGGCTATGAAGTCCGGAGATGAAAATGCCGTAAAACAGGCATGGGAGCAGTTTCATGAGTCCGTAGTGGAATCCGTCAAAGCGGATTACGAAATGGCAGCAGGCGACAGGGCAGCACTGGCACAGCGAGGCTACCGTCAGCTGACAGGGGCAGAGACAGAGTTCTACCAGAAGATGATCACAGCGGGAAAAGCAGCAGATCCAAGACAGGAGTTCACTTCACTCCTCAGCACAGAAGGGGCAATGCCGGAAACCATCATTGAAGATGTGTTCCGCGAACTGACACAGGAACATGCACTCCTGAGCAAGATCAACTTCCAGGACGTGAAATACCTCACCAGATGGATTCTGAACGATCATACCAAACAGACTGCAGTGTGGGGACCAATCAACGGGGAAATCACCAAGAAACTGGAATCCAGCTTCCGTGAAGTATCACTGACACTTTATAAACTGACCGCCTACACCGTGATTCCAAAGGATATGTTAGATCTGGGACCGGCATTCCTGGATAACTATATCCGCACCATCCTGAAAGAATCCATTGCGATCTCTCTGGAGAAAGCAATCGTTGACGGTAATGGGTTGAACTGCCCGATTGGTCTTGACCGAAACATCGGAAAATCAACAAGCATGAATCCAAGCTCCGGATATGCAAAGAAAACAGCAGTAAAACTGAAAAGTTTTGAGCCGAAAGAGTATGGCAATGTAATCTCTCAGCTGGTAGAGACAGAAAATGGCGGTATGCGTAACTTTACATCTGTGACACTGATCTGCAACATGAAAGATTATTTACAGAAAGTTATGCCGGCAACTACTGTACTGAATGCAGCAGGTACTTACACAAAAGATATCTTCCCGTTTCCAACGGATCCGGTAATCAGTAATGAAGTAGAAACCGGTGAAGCTATCCTGTGTCTGCCAGAGGAATATTTCCTTGGGCTTGGAACCAATAAAGACGGTGTCATTGAGTATGACGATTCTTATAAATTCCTTGAAGACCAGAGAACATACAAGATCAAACTGCATGGAACCGGTAAAGCGTGGGACAACACAGTTGCGGTGCTTCTGGATATTTCTGAACTTGATCCGGCTTATATCACAGTCAGAAACGAGACCGTCACAGCTTAAGGGGTAGGAAATGACAAACTCAGATCTTGAATACAATGTGCGGAATATCTGCAAGATCACATGGAACGACGAAGATACGGATGAACGTATTGCTTCCATCACGGAAGATGCCATTGTGCACATGCATGACCTGCTTGGAATGTCCGGGGAACCGTCCCCGGATGCATTCCTGAGACCGGGAACGGCAAAAATGCTATTTGAAAATTATTGCTTATATTGCTGGAATGACGTGCCGGATGAGTTTGAGAAGAACTATCTGAGCGACATTCTTAAGGTCAGAAGAAGGAATGAGGTGGCAGCAAATGAACAGAAAAAAAGCGAAGTATCACGACGGATATGTCGGGATCTACCAGCGAAAAAAAGAGACACTGACCAGAAATACAAACGTTCAGAGTTTGGATGATCTGGATTTCCTGATCAGACTGGCATATGGGGAAACATCCAGACGGCAGCAGGATCAGGAATTTGCAGATCAGAACAGTTTCAGTCTGTCACTCAAGATCAGGACACAGAGACCACGGACGGAGAAAGGATTACACAGTGGATGCTTCGCTGTGATCGGGAAAACACTCTATTCTGTGGAATATATTGACCGGAATGAGACGGAATACTATATGTATCTGGAAAAGATCAGGGAATTGGAGGAATAGATGTCATTCAATGAAAAAATCCGTGGAAAACTGGAAGAAATAGATCCAATGGTGTTCTACGGACGTGCTGGCAAGCTGGATGAGACAGTGCTGTGGAACTATATCGTATTTTTCCGTGACAAGCGTACCAGTTCAGAGAACAGAACGAGCCACACAGTGACATTCCATGTGGCAGTCGTACGGGAGAATGAGATTCCGGAAGGACTGGAAGAAACGGTGATTGAAAAGGTGCTGGAATTACCGGGGGTAAAACTGGGAGATGAGAGCACTTACGCATATACGATCAAACCGGGAACAGGTGCGGCAGTGGAAGTGCTGGATATTCCATTCACGAAAGTACGGAAGGGACGCTGAAATGTGGAAGATCGATGCGACAGAGATTGATGAACTGGCAAACCGTATCGCACAGACAGGGGAACAGGCAGAAAAGATCATAAATGATGTGCTGCATAATTACGCAGGACAGGAGATCATTGCCCATATTACGCCGTTAATACCGGAATCGGGGCGCACCTGGAAGGGAAAAAAGAAACCGGCAAAGGTGTCGCAGCCATTCCGTGAGGAACAGGGAAACCTGTATGTCGTGGTCAAAACCAAAACACCGTATAATTATCTGTATTTCCCGGATGATGGCGAAAATACATACCGACACAACGGTGATCAGGAATTTATGCGCAGGGGCGCGGAAGTAGCAACAGAAAACATTATTGACCAGTGCGTAACGGCTCTGGTAGAAAAAATAGGAGGATGAGAAAGTGGCAACATCAGCAGTATTTTCAGAATATGAACTGAGAAAAATGGCAATTAAATTTGCAAGTGAGGAAACCGCTACAGAAGCAAGCTGTGTAGGATCCTGTAGCGAGGAAATGGATGTCCGGAAGGTCGTAAAAAAATGCCGTGGAATTGAAGTAAAGACACGCGTAAAGGGATCAGGAACAGGAAAGCTGTCAATTTCCATGCATGTACCGAAAGATACTTATGACGGCATGTTTGGCATGAGAGTAGAGGGACTGATTGACGGGGTACGTGCTTACGGACAGTCCAGTACACATCCGGAGTTCTGTATTACACAGGAAGTATATGACGAGGATGGAAACAAGAAATATAAGGCATATCCGCGGTGCATCATGGAATCCGGTGTGAGCCGTTCCATTGAAAACGGATCAGAGGAAGTCAAAGAAGTAGACCTTGAGATTTCCGTTATGCCGGATGATTATGGTCAGGGAATGTACGAAGCACTGGATTCTGAACTGAAGGAAGACACCGTAAAACAGAACTGGATGTCAAAATTTGATCCGGACACAATGTACACCTCATTATCACACGCATAACTGATAAAACAGGCCACTGGCCGGATATGGCCGGTGGTTTTTCTATGGGAAATTTCATAAAATACTTGACATTTGTCATGACATAAGTTATAATAAAGACAGTTAAGGAAGTACTTAACGAGTAAGGTGGCAGGTGCCGGAAAGGAGAAAACATGGAAGAGGAAATGAACTTAGGTGAACAGCTCAGAGAGCTTGCAGAAGAAAACCAGACAAGAAAAATTCTTGAAATCTTAAATGAAAGTAAAGATCTTGCAGATGCAAAGGAAAAAGTAAAAGCCCTGCTTAATAAATAAGCAAGGCTCACAACACAACAGCAGGCGGTACTTGCCACCGCCTGTACCCAAATAAAAAATAACACAGTTTGGGGAAAATGGCAAGAGTCAAGAGGTGAGAACCATAGAAGAAAAAAAGAAAATGGGAAGACCAACAGACGCTCCCAAAAGCTACAGAGAAAGCTTCCGGCTTTCCGAAGAGGATATGAATAAGATACGATTCTGCATGGAAAAAGCAGGAATAAGCAAGACGGATGTCATCCGCGCCGGAATAGATGCAGTCTATGAAAAAATGAACTTATAGTTTGAGAACCTTGTAAGTTCGTAAAACAAAAATATTTAATACCACTGGTCAGAAATGATTGGTGGTATTTTTATACCCATTTTTAAGAAAGGAAGAGAACAATGAAGGTAAAAACATTGAAAAAATTTATTGATCAGAAAGAAAAAGTCATCCGACAGCCGGGAGAAGTATTTGAATGCACACAGGAACGGTACGATGAGATCATGGCAAAAAACAGACTGATTGAACCGCTGAAAGAGGTGGAAGAACCAGAGGAAGAGCCAGAGAAAGCAGAAGCATCGGAGAATGTACCGGATACCACAAAGAAAACAACAAGAAAGAAAACAGCAAAATAAGATTACACTTCCGGGATGCCCCCCGGATTTTTTTAGGAGAACAGATATGAATGATAGAGCTACATTTCAAACTTTAGAATTGAATGACGGTCAGGAAATCAAAATGTGCCTGACATTTGGCCGTTTATTAAAGCTTCGGGAAAAATGCCCGGAAACATATAAAAAATACAATAAGCTGGCAATGGATGGAGTACAAGAGGAAGTAGACTTTCCAGTATTTCTGTATACGGGTTATCTGTGCGCCAATATTGAGACAGTGGAAAACTGCATGTCGGAAGCAGAATTTTTTGACAAACTTCCGGAGAATCATGCGACAGTAATCGGGACAGTTATGAAACTCCGGTACGGAGAGAGCAAAAAAAAACCGGATTCAAACGGGGCTTCCTAAAACGGAAACCAAAAAACCGGGTTCAAATGCCAAAATTCAAGCTGGAAGATATTGAGGACTATTACACGTACTATGTAGTGCTGATCGGGGTTTCAGAAGATCTGTTCTGGAATAGCGACATATCATCCGTTGGAATGGTGGCAGAAAATAAGACTGCTTATGAGAACTGGTTGGCAGCAGTCCGCGAAAAATAACCGGAAGGAGGGGGAAAAGTGGCAAGTAAGAAAAATGAAGCAAAAGTAAAATTTTCGATGGAGACAGCGGAAGCCAGAGAGCAGACAAAGAAAGCTGCAAATGAGATTAAGATGCTGCGTTCTGAATTACGGTTAAGCGCGGAAGAAATGAAAACAAACGGCACTTCTCTGGAAGGATTGCAGAAGCAGTACCGCCTTCTGGAAGATGAAACGAAGCAGTATGAGACGAAGCTGGATGCAATCAACACACAGATTGAAAAAGCAACAGAAATCTATGGCGAAAATTCGGATGAAGTAGCACGGTTAAAACTGAATTACAACAATACGGCAACCACGCTGGAAAAGGTAAAACAGCAGATGTCGGCAACAGAGAAAGCCATGGATGAACAGCGGGCATCCATGCAGCAGGTTGATGATGCTGTGGAAGATACCAGAAACAGCTATGAAAAGCTGGAAGATACAGTGCAGGGACAACGAGACAAAATGGAACGTCTACAGTCAGAATATAAAAATACTGCGCTGGAAATGGGAAGCACATCGGATGAAGCCAAAGATCTGAAAGAACAGATAAAAGCATTATCCAGTGAAATCCATGAGAATGAAAGCAAAATGAACCAGTTGGAGCAGGAAGCAAAGGAAGCCAGCGGTGAGATGGAAGATCTGACCGAAGCAACAAAGGATGCAGAGGAAGGGTTTACGGTAATGAAAGGTGCTATGGGCACATTCCTTGGAAATGCCATGACCAAAATGGTTGATATGGCAAAGGAAGGTGTAACGAGCATCTACAATCTGGCGGATGAGACCAGAGAGTACCGCGGCGAAATGAACAAACTGTCATCGGCGGCAACCAGTAACGGCTATACGACTGAATATGCAAAGCAGAAATACATGGATTTGTATTCTGTGCTGGCAGATGAAACAGCTTCCAATACGACCGTCAGCAATTTCATGGCAATGCAAATGAGTCAGGAGAACCTGAACACGGTATTACATGCGGCAACCGGAATTTGGGCGAAGTATGGTGATTCCATCCCACTTGACGGTCTGGCAGAATCCATCAATGAAACGGCGAATGTTGGAACTGTCACGGGTAACCTTGCAGATGCCTTAAACTGGGCGGGCATCAATGAGGACGATTTCAATTCCAAACTGTCCCTGTGCGGAGATACACAGGAGCGTCAGTCGCTGATTGTGAATACACTGGAACAGGCATATGGCACACTTGCGGATTCGTATCAGGATAACAACAAAAACGTCATGCAGGCGAATCGCACGATTGCAGAGTACAATGATACAATGGCTGATCTTGGCGCAGAAATCGAACCGGTAACCACAGCAATCAAAAAAGGCTTCACAGAAGTGATAAAAGCCGGAATTGAGATGGTAGATGCTGATACAGATAAGGCGGCAGAGAAGATTGGTGATGCGTTTGAGTGGATCGCTGAGAATATGGATGATGTCGTCCGAATTGCAAAAGGCGGAGCAGTGGTGATCGGAGCAATGTTTACAGTAAACAAAGCTTCACAGTTCATTTCTTCAATCAGAAATATAACGTCAGTAATGGGATTGTTTAAAGTTGCAACGACAGGGGCGGCAGCGGCTACAACAGCGCAGACGGCAGCACAGGAAGGGCTAAATCTTGCGATGCTGGCAAGTCCGGCGGGAATCCTGACAGCGGCGCTTGGAGCGACAGCACTGGCAGTGTATGCGGTTGTGGAAGCTCACAAGAAGCAGGAAGAAGAACTGCAAAAAGAAATGGAACAGACCTATGGATTGACGGATGCAGAGAAAGAACTGGCAAATGCTATTAATGAAAGAGCCGACAGTTTGGAATCTGCAAAAGTCGCCCGTGAAGAAAATGCTACCGGGATTCAGCAGGAATTTTTGTATTATGAAAAACTTTCTGCTGAATTACAAGAAAATGTAGATAAAAATGGAAAAATCAAAGAAGGATACGAAGATCGTGCAGAAGTAATCACTGGCATTCTGTCGAGCGCATTGGGTGAGGAGATCACAATCACAGACGGAGTAATTGATAATTACAAAGAATTATCAAATTCCGTTGATGACCTAATCGAGAAGAAAAAGGCAGAAGCTACTCTGAGCGCATATGACAGTTCCTATCAAGATGCGATAAAAGGTCAGGCAGATGCCTTCAATGAATTAGCAAAAGCAAAAGAAACACTTGCAAAAAAGAATCAGACTGCAAGTGAAACGGAAAAAGCGCATGCGGATGCATTGGAAGCATTGAATGATGCAATCAGGACGGGAAAACCTCAGGACGCGATCATCAGACTGGCAGAAGCAGAACATGAAACAAAACTGGCAGCGGAAGAAGCAGCAAAATCACAGAAAAAGGCAGCAGACAGTGTTGAGGAAGCGGAACAGACATGGATTGATTATAATTCAACGATCAAAAATTATGAGGGATTGTCCGAAGCGATTGTGTCTGGCGATAATGCTAAAATTGAGGACGCAATGGAGAAGCTTACGACCTCATTCATTACAGCGGAAAATGGAACCCGTGAAAGCCTTGAACGTCAGGTTACAAATTACCAGGAACAGGCAGACCAGTTGAAAGCTGCGATTGAAAACAATACACCGGGTGTTACGCAGGAAATGCTAGATCAGGCGAATAGCATGGTGGAAGCTGCGAAGGCAGAACTTGCAAAACTGCCACCGGAAGCACAGGCACTTGGAATGCAGTCAGGAGCCTCCGCAGCAACAGGAGTTGCAAGCAAAAAAGGAGAAATGGAAACTGCAGCACGCGGGGTAAAAGCGGCTGAAATTCTTGGATTACAAAGCGGTAATACCTCAACAGTTGGCGCGAAAGATGGAAGTAATTTCGTAGGTGGATTACGGAGTGTTGACACATGGACGCCGGCATCGCAGAAAGCTATGGATGCAAAATCTGGTCTTGAATCAGTAGATGCCAGCGGATCAGGTTACAATTTTGCAGCAGGATTTGCAAATGGTATCAGTTCCTATCCGATTGGAACTTCTGCGAAAAACTTTGCTTTAGGTGCTCTGGCGGCAACAAATAGAACGCTTGGAATTAATTCACCGGCAAAAGAAACATATAAAACGGGTATTTTCTATGGTCAAGGATTTGAAAATGCAGTTATTGACTACATGCCAAAAGTTCAAAAGACATGCGAAATTGCGGCACAAAGTTATCTGGAGCCGTTCAAAGAAATTTCTGGCACAGAGATTTCTATAGGAATGACAGAACATCTAAATCGGCAGCTAGAGATCAGCACGAATAGCAGATTGAGTCAAGACTTCTCAAACGTGCTTGAACCAATCCAGAATAGTAACCAAAATTTGGCAGACAAGATTGCAGCAGCATTAAAGAATCAGAATATGACCATGGTGCTGGATAGCCGTGAGATCGGACGGATCAGGAGGTAGATGATGAAACTGTATTACGAAAATTCAAGAGGTGCCATCATTAATCTTATGAAATTTCCAGTTGTCGCGCAGAATCCGGAAGTATTGGCAGAACGATCCTGGGGATATGAAACAGAGACAAAACAGGACGGAACCAAAAACATAAAACAGTTCTATAAGGACGTGGAAACAAAAAAACTACAACTTTCTATCATGGCAGACAGCAAAGAAGAATATAGCAATCTCATGAATGACATGAGTGAGATTTTCGATTATGATGTACGAAATCGTCAGCCGGGAAAAATCTGGTGGAACGATTGTTACAAAGAGGTATACGTGACAGCTACAGATTTTTCCGAATATGAGGAAGACTTCGAAGCCATTGAAAACGAGATTACAATCTCATGCACACAGCCATGGTGGATAAAAGAGAATCAGGTGGAAGGTTATCCTAACAAACAGGAATCCCATGGCAAAAATTTAGACTACCCTCATGACTATCCTTATGATTACTACAATGGAGCAGAAAACATCCGTATTCGGAATGACAGCATCGCAGACTGTCATTTTCAACTGACAATTTACGGACCATGCAGAAATCCACGTCTGACGATTGGGACACATGTATACGGTCTTACTTGCGTGTTAGAAGCTGGCGAATACGTGCGGATCAGATCACGGGAAAAGAAAGTTTACAAGGTCAAAAACAGCGGTGAACGGGAATCAATGTATCAGTTCCAGGACGGTGAATACTATCTTTTTGAAAAGCTGCATCCGGGGAATTACCGAATAGCGTGGGACGGTTTGTTTGGATTCGAGATGATTGCATATGAGGAGAGGAGTGAGCCACGATGGATTTAATTTATACAGACAAGAATGGCATTGATAAAGATATAATGCCAACGTATGAGCTGGATGTGGCTTTTGGCAGGGATGAAAATGACTTCCTCTGCACGATAGCAATCGAAGATCATTGCTGTGCTCCACAGGATCGGATCTACATGAAAGATTCTGTTTCCGGAAAAAACAAGTGGACGGATATTGGCGGGATTATTGATCAGATAAAACTGAACACGGAATCCGGAGACGTGATGTACTCCGGAAGGACATGGCATGGGATTTTGGAAGGAAAAGTGTTATGCCCGGATGCCGGGCAGGATTATCTGGTACTGTCTGGAGAAGCAAACACTGTGCTAAGTGGACTCATCACAAGGATGGGACTTGGAACTCTGTTTGAAGCAGAAGACACAGATTCCAAGATCACTATAAAATCTTACCAGATGGATAGATACATCGGAGGATATACAGGCATCAGAAAGATGCTGAAAGCAGTAAAGGCAAAGCTGAAAATGATATATAAATCTGGAAAAGTACAGATTTCTGCAATACCGTTAGTGGATTACAGCCAGGATAAAGAATGGGATTCTACACAGATCAGTGCGCAGATAAGTAAAAATGATTTTCCAACCAATCATGTAATATGTCTCGGAAAAGGCGAATTGAAAGACAGAAAAGTAATTCATCTGTACATGGATGCAAAAGGAAAAGTGTCAAAAACACAGACGTATTTTGGCATTCGGGAAGTAACAGAGATTTATGATAATGCTAATACGGAATCGGAGGATGAACTAGAACAGAAAGGGCGGGAGATGCTGGAGGACGCATATGCAGCAGCCAATGCCATAGATGTGAAGTTTAAAAACAATGAGGATTATGACATCGGCGATTACGTTGGAACCAGAGAATACTACACCGGTATTCAGATCAGGGAAGAAATTACAAAGAAAATTGTAAAAGTAAAAAGCAACGGCATTAGTATAGAATGCCAGATAGGAGAGTGAAAAATGGGAGCATATATAGTCACAGGATTAAGAGGAAAAGAACATGTAACGTCAGCAGACGCGGGAGCATTAAACGCAGGAATCTTCGGAACTGGCAGATACGTGATGAATACAGCTGAGCAGTTTGCAGCAGAAATCGTGTCAAATAACATTGTGAGAATCAAATCAGGCGATTTGGTTAACCAGGGGCGTCATATTCGAATTGAAGTAAACGATTATGAAGATATGACGATTGAAAATGGAGCACAGTCTGTGAAAAGAAATGATCTGATTGTGATGCGTTACAAAAAAGATACAAGCACAACAATTGAATTAGAATCGGCAGAACTTGTTGTGATCAAAGGAACCGCCGGGGCAACTGCAACAGATCCGACTTACACATCTGGAGATATCCTCGCAGGCGCAACACAGGATGATTTTCCGTTGTATCGTGTGTCATTAAATGGTCTGAATATCGAAAAAGTTACTCCATTATTCAGTACGGTACCGAACTTAAATGAATTAAACACGAATATGGTAAAACTTGCTACAAATACAATGCGTAAAGGAAATAATTGGAGTAAATCTGGTGGTGGATTATATTATAATAATCATCCTGTGGATACAATTTTACCAAGTGACGCAATCATAATTTCGGCTTTAATTATCGAATGGTCTGGTTTATCTGCTCCAATTGACATTTGTTTTTCTGAAACAACAAGAGAAGTCCAATTTACGAGTGAATCATATATGCCGTTAGTAAATTCAAACAGTTATGTTAAATACAGAATCGCTTATATTTAATAATTATAATTTATTTGCATACATAAGCAAATGTGAAGCTTACACCAGAAGCATTTGTCAGGTATTCGGGCAAATCTATGAGTGAATGAGCTGCTTACGGGAGGTGAGCAGCAGTAGCTCTGTCCGGTAACTTAGAGTCGACACTTCGGTGCCGACTTTTTTCGTGCCAATTCTGGAAAAGAGGTGAAGAAAATGGAAGCAGTAATTGCAGCGGCAATCACAGGAGCATTCTCAGTACTGGGAATCGTAATCTCAAATGCAAAAAGCAATCAAAAAATGGAAAGTAAGATCGAACAGCAATTAAATACAGCTCAGGCTGTCACAGACTGCAAGATCGAAGAACTGACAAGAGAAGTACGAGAACATAATAATTTTGCAAAACGTGTCCCCGTATTGGAAGAACAGGTGAAAGTAGCCAATCATCGAATTGCAGATTTAGAAAATCAAAAATAAATGCATATAAAAGAAAGGACAGAATGAGTATGAGTAAAAAATGGTGGAAATGTGCGGCTATCCGTGCAGTAAAGACTGCAGCACAGACAGCAGTGGCAATGCTTCCAGTGGCAGCGGCAATCAATCAGGTAGACTGGAAAATGGTGATCGGGACAGCAGCATTAGCATTTGTAGCTTCCATGCTGACCTCTCTGGCAGGTATTCCGGAAGCGAAAGATTGCGAGGAGGATGAGGAGTAATGGCATATACAGTGAAAGAAATGTGGGCTTCCAGCACCAATTACGGAAGCCAGAGATCGACAGGTGACATCAAGTACATAGTAATTCACTATACCGGTAATGACGGTGATACCGCTGTAAATAACGGAAAATACTTCCAGGGGGCGAACAGAAAAGCATCTGCTCATTATTTCGTGGATGACAGCACTGTAGTTCATTCCGTTCCAGACAATAGAATCGCATGGTCCGTTGGCGGCAGCAAATACAACAACAACGGTGGACGTTTGTATGGAGTGGCTAAAAATGCCAATACATTAAACATTGAGCTGTGTGACGATTACAGAAATGGATCCGTAAAAGCAACAGATGCCACCATCAACAACGCATTGACTCTTACACGGGAATTAATGAAAAAATATAATGTCCCGATAGGCAATGTAATCAGACACTATGATGTCAATGGAAAAAGCTGCCCTGCTTACTGGGTAAATGATTCATTATGGGAAAGTGAGTTCCATAACAGACTTACACAGGCATCTCATCCAGATGGACTGTCTGATACAAAAGATGCAGACGGTAACTGGTATTACTACAAAAATGACAAAGTTGATACTGGCGTTACCACTGTTGCACAGAATAAAAACGGATGGTGGTATGTAAAGAATGGAAAGGTTGACTTCTCTGCAAACACGGTAGCAAAGAACAACAATGGCTGGTGGCATATCGTAAACGGCAAAGTTGACTTCAATTCAAACACGATCGCCAAAAACGAAAACGGTTGGTGGAAGATTACGAACGGAAAAGTTGATTTCAACTATAACGGTCTGGCAAAGAACCAGAATGGCTGGTGGTATCTGAAGGACGGAAAAGTTGACTTTGATTATACCGGTCTGGCGAAAAACAACAATGGTATTTGGTATGTCCGTAATGGTAAGGTGGATTTTGACTATTTCGGAAACGCAAGCTGTAAGATTTCCAAAGGAAAGTTGGTAATCTGATCGGTCAATAATAATCATTGAAAAAAATCTGTATATCGGCTATAATGTAGAATCGAACACATGGACGAAAGGAAGTAGGAATGGATAAAAATATTGATTTTTCAAATCAGATGGAATTAGAACACATTTTAGGCGATATAGATTTAAATGAAGATGCACCGGTGGAAGAACCGGCAAGACAGTATTATTTTATTGCAAAGGCACGGAAATATATCACAGAAATTTCCGCGAAGTTAGGCAGACCACTTTTCTCTCATGTCGAAACCTTTGGTTGTCAGATGAATGCCCGAGATTCCGAAAAATTATGTGGTATCTTAAATGCCATCGGCTATCAGGAGTCCGAGTCCGAGGATGCAGATTTTGTTATTTACAATACATGTACCGTCCGTGAAAATGCAAACAATAAAGTATACGGACGTCTTGGCTACCTGCACGGATATAAGAAGAAAAATCCACATATGATGATCGCACTCTGCGGCTGTATGATGCAGGAAGAAAAAGTAGTAGAAAAGATCAAACAGAGCTACCGTTTTGTAGACCTGATTTTTGGCACACATAATATTTTCAAATTTGCGGAACTTCTGGTGCATTCCATCGAGAATAAAAAGATGGTGGTGGATGTATGGGAAAATACAGACCAGATCGTAGAGCAGCTTCCAAACGAACGTAAATTCCGTTTCAAGAGCGGTGTCAATATCATGTTTGGCTGCAACAATTTCTGTAGTTATTGTATCGTTCCATATGTAAGAGGACGGGAGCGAAGCAGAGAGCCGCGGGAGATCATCCGTGAGATTGAGAACTTTGTGGCAGATGGTGTTGTGGAAGTTATGCTTCTGGGACAGAACGTGAATTCCTATGGAAAGAACCTGGATCAGCCGATCACTTTTGCACAGCTTTTGGAGCAAATCGAGCAGATCGAAGGACTGGAGCGTATCCGTTTCATGACTTCTCATCCGAAGGATCTTTCCGATGAACTGATCGAAGTAATGGCAAAATCAAAGAAAATCTGCAGACATCTGCATTTACCATTGCAGTCCGGCAGCAGTCGTCTGTTAAAAATTATGAACCGTCATTATGACAAGGAGCAGTATCTGACGCTGGTGGATAAAATACGTGCAGCAATTCCGGATATTGCACTGACCACAGATATCATTGTCGGATTCCCGGGTGAGACCGAGGAAGATTTTGAGGAGACTATGGATGTAGTGCGCAAAGTGCGTTACGACAGCGCATTTACGTTCATTTATTCCAAACGTACCGGTACACCGGCAGCAAAAATGGAAGATCAGGTGCCGGAAGACGTGGTAAAAGCACGTTTTGACCGTCTGTTAAAAGAAGTACAGGAGATTGCAGCAGAAAAATCTGCACGCCTGACCGGTCAGGTGCAGGATGTACTGGTAGAGAGTGTCAACCATCAGGATGACAGTCTGCTCACTGGACGACTTGGCAACAACAGTGTGGTACATTTCCCTGGAGGAAAGGAACTGATCGGACAGATCATTCCGGTGCGTCTGGATGAATGTAAAGGTTTCTATTATATTGGAAGCAGGGCATAAGCATGGACAAAAAAGTCGGTAAAAAAGAGATTTTATTACTGGTCATTATCTTTGTGGCAGCGGTGATCGGGTATTTTGTGTTTCAGAAAATGCAAAGTACACCCGGCGGACAGGTCAAAGTAACGGTAGACGGAAGCGTGTACGGCACTTATGACCTGCATACGACAGGAGAAAAAGCGCAGAAAATCGAGATAAAAAACGCAGAAGGAATGGTGACAAATACCCTTGTGATCGAAAATGGAAAAGCAGATATGATCTCTGCGGATTGTCCGGACAAACTCTGTGTAAATCAGCATGCAATTTCTTCCAACGGGGAGACCATCGTGTGCCTGCCAAATAAAGTCGTGGTGGAAGTGGAAGACGGGGAAGAAGCCCAGTTTGATACCCAGACAAAATAGTAGAACAAGAGAACGAAGAAAAAAGAAGCATTTCAGAAAATAGATTCATTATGAGAAGTACGGAATAAAGAAGCGTGCTGGAAAATGATTCGAAAATGAAATGTTTCTAAAATGGAGTTTTTAATGTATTCATATATAAAAGGAACGTTAGAGGAAGTCAGTGAAGATTTGATCGTTGTGGAAAATAACGGCATTGGCTACAATATCCGTATTTCTGCCCGCATGCTGGATGCACTTCCGGCACGGGGAGAACAGGTCAAGATTTATACCTATCTGTATGTAAAAGAAGATGCCTTTTCCTTGTTTGGCTTTCCAAGCAGAGATGAGCTGGAAATGTTTAAATTACTGATCAATGTCAGCGGGATCGGACCAAAAGGCGGACTGGCAGTCTTATCTGTATTGTCTGCCAATGATCTGCGTTTTGCCATTGTGGCAGAAGACGCCAAGACTATTTCTAAGGCACCGGGCATCGGAAGCAAGACTGCAAAGCGTCTGATCATTGAACTGAAGGATAAAATTGATCTGGAAGTTGCCATCGAGACCGGATTTGAGGAAATGGAGACACCGGCAGCAGGTGGAAACAGTAACAACCGCATCCGTAAGGAGGCATCGGAAGCACTTGTGGCACTGGGATACAGCGCAACAGAGGCATCCAAGGTGCTTTCCGGTATCGAGATTACAGAGGATGATGATGTGGAAAGTGTACTGAAGGCAGCTTTAAAAAATATGGCGCTGTTTTAATCGGTTCTGTTTAATCTGAACGAAATTGTATATCAGATGGGAGATGACTCCCACCTCTATAGGTGGTGAGAAACAAGCTAGTATCAGTGGTGGGAGCCAATCCCCCATCTGATATAGCCTCCGGCAGGATTACAGAGGTGCGCAGTTGAAGTATGTCATGCAATTGCATGACGCGCACCTCGCAACAAGAATGCCGGAGCATTCTTGAATAAGTTTCAAATATATTTGACTAAGAATCGTACAAGAAAGTATAGTTTTATAGAATAAAAAACAGTGGATATAAAATAATGTAGTGTATTGAAGCGAGGAAATTCATGGAAAAACGAGTGATTTCTACCCAGATTCAGGAAGAAGATCTGCAGACCGAAACCAGTCTGCGACCAATGTCTCTGGAGGAATATATCGGACAGGAAAAAATAAAAGGCACCCTGCGTGTCTATATCGAGGCGGCACGGCAGAGGCAGGAACCGTTAGATCATGTGTTGTTTTACGGACCGCCTGGACTTGGAAAGACAACACTTTCCGGTATCATTGCCAATGAGATGGGCGTACATATGAAGATCACTTCCGGACCGGCGATCGCAAAACCGGGAGAAATGGCATCGATTTTAAGTAATTTGCAGGAAAATGACATTTTATTTGTAGATGAGATCCATCGTCTGAACCGTCAGGTGGAAGAAGTGCTGTATCCGGCGATGGAAGATTATGCCATTGATATCATGATCGGAAAAGGGGCATCCGCCCGTTCCATCCGACTGGATCTGCCGAAGTTTACATTGGTGGGAGCAACTACCCGTGCAGGACTGTTATCAGCACCGTTGAGAGACCGTTTTGGGGTAATCCAGCATCTGGAATTTTATACGCCACAGGAATTGCAGACGATTATTGAACAATCGGCAAAAAAACTTGGTGTGGAGATCGAGCCAGAGGGTGCCGCAGAGCTGGCAAAACGTTCCAGAGGAACGCCACGTCTGGCAAACCGCCTGTTAAAACGTGTCCGTGATTTCGCACAGGTAAAATACGATGGGGTGATCACAGAAGAAGTAGCTTCTTTTGCCCTAGATCTGCTGGAAGTAGATCGCTGTGGTCTAGATAAGAATGACCGTTTGATTCTGTTAACCATTATTCAGAAGTTTGGTGGAGGACCAGTGGGACTTGAAACACTGGCGGCAGCGGTTGGAGAAGATTCCGGTACGATCGAAGATGTATACGAACCGTATCTGGTAAAAAATGGATTTTTAAACCGTACGCCAAAAGGACGTGTGGCGACCGCACTGGCAATCGAGCATTTTAAAGGAAACTAATACTGACTGTGAGTTAAAACAGAGGGAAAGAAACATGACAAAAAAATCAATGGTACAGGTGGCAATTGGTGGAAAAGTATTGACAATGGGCGGTGCGGATGATGAGACACACATCCAGCGTATCGCGTCCTGTGTCAACCATGTACTTCAGGAGTTTGAAGATAAGGATGAATACCGCTGTCTGCCGGCAGATCTGAAACCTGTACTAATTCATATTAATATTGCAGAAGAACTGATCAAAGCACAGGATCAGATTCAGCAGTTAGAGGAAGATCTGCGTCTGAAAGAGAACGAACTGGCAGAACTGCGGCAGGAACTGGCAGAGACAGAAGTAAGACTTGAGAGACTGGAAGGACATCAGGAATGAGAAAACATGAATTATTATCCCCGGCGGGATCGCTGGAGATATGCAAAGCAGTGTTGAATGCCGGAGCGGATGCAGTTTATCTGGGCGGTGACAAATTCGGTGCCCGGGCATTTGCTAAAAATTTCACACAGAATGATATTCAGGAAGCTTTGGATTTTGCACATATGCGCGGAAAAAAAATATTTCTGACGGTCAATACACTGTTAAAAAATAAAGAAATTGAAACGGAGCTGTTTTCTTATCTGAAGCCGTTGTATGAGCATGGATTAGATGCAGTCATTGTGCAGGATTACGGTGTGTTTCAGTTTGTTCATAGAAACTTTCCGGAACTTGCACTACATGCAAGCACACAGATGTCAGTATCTAATGTGTCCGGGGCAAAGTTTCTGGTGGAACACGGCGCAGAGCGTATTGTAACTGCCCGTGAATTATCCCGGTCAGAGATTCGTCGAATCTATGATGAGACCGGAGTGGAGATTGAAAGTTTTATCCATGGTGCACTTTGTTACTGTTATTCCGGTCAGTGCCTGATGAGCAGTATGCTTGGCGGACGAAGCGGAAACCGCGGACGCTGCGCACAGCCTTGCCGTCTGGCCTATCAGGTAACCGATGAGCGTGGCAATTTGTTACATAAGAAAGAGAAATATCCGTTAAGTCCAAAAGACCTGTGTACGATCTCACAGCTTCCACAGTTATGTGAGAGCGGTATTTATTCCTTTAAGATAGAGGGACGTATGAAAAAGCTGGAATATGCGGCAGGTGTTACTTCTATTTACCGGAAATATCTGGACTTGTATGAATCATGTCCGGAACATTACCGGGTTGAGGATGCAGATATGGAGCGTCTGCTGGCATTTGGTAATCGAAATGGTTTTACGGCGGGTTACTATGATATGAGAAACGGTCGTTCCATGATGACACTGACAGATTCTTCCCACAGCAGCAACGAAGCGAAAGCGGCTTATCAGGCAACGGAAGAGACAAAAGTTCCGGTAGAATTAAAAGCTGTATTTCATGCCGGGGAACCAATGCAGTTAGAGGCAGCATTATCCGTGAACGACACAGAGGCAGAATCCCACAGTGATAAAAAAGTCTGTGTGACCGGTGAAATCCCGGGAACGGCACAGAATCGCCCACTGTCAAAGGATGAATTAAGAAAGAGACTTTCCAAAACAGGAGATACACCATTTTACGTACAGCATCTGGAAATCGATCTGGAGGATGGATTGTTTGTACCGGTGGGACAGATCAATGAGCTTCGCAGAAATGCGCTGGAACAGTTACAGGAAGCGGTACTTGGCAGCTGGCGAAGAAATGAAGTGGTGACACTGAAAAAGAGATCAACTGACGGAATGAGAATGAAGCAGAATGGAGCAATTGGCAGCGGTGATAAGCCAATGTTAAATGTATGGCTGACCGGTTCTGCTTTGCAGCATCTGGGAGCAGTTCTGGAAAATCAGACAATTGATATGGTTACGCTGGAAGGTTTTGCAAATCTGGAAGCAGCAGTAAAAGAGATCCATGCTGCCGGAAAACAGGCAGGTTATGCGTTCCCTTATGTGTTGCGGGAAAATTCGGAAGGATTATTGCGAAAACAGGGATCTGTGTTAAAACAGTTTGACCGCATCTGGGTACGAAGTTACGACGGCATAGGTTTTGCTAAGGAAGAGTTATATCTTCCGGCAGAAAAGCTTGCATTAGATGCAGGACTGTATGTATTTTCCAATGAGGCAGCCGCAGATTTTATGGCAGATGGATTCGCTGGTTATACTGCATCCATGGAGCTGAACCGGAAAGAACTGGCTCATATGGAGAATAAACAGGCAGAGTTAATGCTTTATGGTTATGCACCGTTGATGATTTCGGCACAGTGTGTATACAAAAATTATGCGTCCTGTATCCGGGAGCAGAAAAAAGAATCTGGAAAGCAGTCGCAGCGGTTATATTTGAACGATCGTTATCAGAAGCAGTTTGAAGTGCAGCGGGACTGTACCCATTGCTACAATGTAATCTACAACAGCCAGCCAACGTATCTTTTACATCATGCGGATGAAATTAGCGGTTTGGATTTTGGCGCACATCGCATTGTTTTTCGCAATGAGTCAGCAAAGCAGATGCATGGGATTTTACAGCAATATGAAGATGCTTTCCGGTCAGGCAGGAAGATTCAGCCGCCGAAGGAAGGAACTTACACCAACGGTCATTTCCGCCGTGGCGTGGATTAGAAGAGAAGTTAAGGAGCAGATATGATACATTTGATCACAGAATTGTCCAAATATGTGATGATCATTCTTTTTGCAATCTATACCTGGTACAGTTATGTGGTACTGGTAATAAAAAATGAGGAACGGCAGAAACGGATGTACAAAGCGCAGACAACCTGCATGTTTTTGATCCATCTGGATGCCTTTATGGTATTGTTTGCGGTGACAAAGGATTTTAAAATACTGATCTTTTATGGTGCACAGGTGCTGTTTGTGCTGTTTTTATTCCTGATCTACCGGATCATATACAAGCGGGCAGCGCGTCTGGTTGTCAATCACATGTGCATGTTGTTACTAGTAGGATTTATTATCCTGACCAGACTCAATTTTGAAAATGCCATCCGTCAGTTTGAGATTGCAGTGGTGGCGGCGGTGGTATCAGCGTTTGTTCCGATTTTGGTAAGAAAATTAAAATTTTTACGAAAATTTACCTGGTTTTACTGTGCGGTCGGCGTAGTAGCACTTGGTATCGTTCTGGTGCTTGGAAAAATGAGCGGTGGTGCACATCTTTCTTTCACGGTAGCTGGTATTACGTTGCAACCGTCAGAATTTGTAAAAATTATATTTGTATTTTTCGTGGCATGTATGCTTTATGAAGCAACAGATTTTCGACAGGTGTGTATTACGACCGTTGCGGCAGCTGTCCATGTGGGAATCCTGGTACTGTCAACCGACCTAGGAGCGGCACTGATCTTTTTCCTGACCTATGTGGTAATGCTGTATGTGGCAACCCGGAAACCGGTTTACTTTTTTGGTGGACTGGGCGTAGGATGTCTGGCAGCACTGGCAGGTTCTAAGCTGTTTTCTCATGTACGGGTGCGAATCGAAGCATGGAAAGATCCTTTTGCCTCCATTCATGGCGGCGGATGGCAGGTGGCACAGGCATTGTTTGCCATTGGAACCGGCGGATGGTTTGGTATGGGACTGTATCAGGGAATGCCGGATAAGATTCCACTTGGATCATCAGATTTCGTGTTTGCGTCCATTTCTGAGGAACTGGGCGGTGCCTTTGCCGTGTGTATCGTGCTTGTTTGTTTTAGCTGCTTTTTGATGTTTTTGAATATTGCGATGCAGATCCGGGATCAGTTTTATAAGCTGATCGCACTGGGACTTGGCTGTGTGTACGGCGTGCAAGTGTTTTTGAACGTGGGCGGTGTCATCAAATTTATCCCGTCTACCGGTCTGACACTTCCGCTGGTCAGCTACGGAGGAAGTTCCATATTATGTACGATCATTATGTTTGCAATTATTCAGGGACTGTATATTATGAGACAGGATGAAGAAGGAGAATCGAATGAGCAGAAGAGTCGAGGACGAAAACAAAAGAGGGACTACAGCAAGAAGAAAGTCAACGGCGTCCGGTCACAGCAAAAGCCAAAGATCAAATCGGGTCAGACAGGGTATCGAGGTCATGAATCTGGATCAGGCAGACCGCGAGGCGGCGCGTCCTCACAGTTCGATGAGGACGAGATCGAGGAAATCTGGTAAAACTGGCAGAAATCTGGAATTTCTGATCATTACCTATCTGTTTCTGACAATTTTTATCGGTATGATCGGATATTTTGTTTATTTCCAGCTGGTAAAAAGTGAGAGTATCATCAACAGCTCTTATAATTCCCGTCTGGATCTGTATGCAGAGCATGTGGTACGCGGAGATATTACGGCAGCAGATGGCACGGTACTTGCGAAAACGACTGTAAATGATGATGGCAGCGAGACCAGAGAATATCCATATGGAAGGATGTTCGCCCATGTGGTCGGTTATATGAATAATGGAAAAGGCGGTCTGGAGTCACAGTACAATTTCAACCTGCTTCGTTCCCATTCCTTTTTCCTGACACAGATTATCAATGATCTGAAAAATGAGAAAAATACCGGAGATACACTGGTGACAACACTGGATTATGATGTTCAGAAGACGGCATATGATGTTTTGGGTGACCGGGACGGAGCTGTGGTTGTCATGGAGCCAAAGACAGGTAAAATCCTTGCCATGGTGTCAAAACCGGACTATGATCCGAACACGCTGGCAGATAAATGGGATGATATTGTGTCGGATAACAGTAGCAGTGTGTTGTTAAACCGTGTAACTTCCGGTCTGTATCCGCCGGGATCGACCTTTAAGATATTTACAACATTGGAATACGTGCATGAGAATCCAAACTATCAGGATTACAGTTTCAACTGTGAGGGAGAATTGAACGTGGATGGCAATGAAATTCACTGTTATCACAAATCCGTTCATGGTCAGGAGAACTTGAAGGATTCCTTTGCAAATTCCTGTAATACGTCCTTTTCCAATATTGGACTGTCTTTGAATATTACAAAGTTTCAGGAATTGTGTAATGACATGCTTTTTAATCAGAAATTGCCGGGTACGCTTTCAGGAAGCAAGAGTAGCTTTACTCTGTCAAAGGATGCGGATAAAGGCAAGATTATGCAGACTTCCATCGGTCAGGGTGATACGCTGGTATCTCCACTTCATATGGTATTTGTAGCATCTGCCATTGCCAACAATGGAGTTGCCATGGAGCCTTATGTTGTGGATTATGTGGAAAATGACGGTGGTGTGCATGTGAAAAACTACAAAGAAAAAGAGTATGGTCAGCTGCTCTCTGAATCGGATGCAGCGCTTTTACAGGACTATATGCGCGGTGTTGTGGAAAATGGAACCGGAAAGGCGTTAAATGGTCAGAGTTACACTGCCTATGGCAAAACCGGATCAGCAGAGTACAACAGTGCCGGTGACAGTCATGGATGGTTTGTTGGTTATGGAACAAAAGAAGGCTATAATGACATTGCCATTGCGGTAATTGTAGAGGATGGCGGTTCCGGAAGCCAGTCTGCCGTACCGGTGACAAAACAGATTTTTGACGTATATTTCAATAAATAAAAATGGGCGAGGTATTGCAAGTTAACTCCAAAAGGCGTATACTTAAAATCAGATTTGAGACCGCATCGGGAGGGCTTGCAATGATTGAAGCAACCAGCTGTGGCGGTGTGGTTATATTCCGTGGAAAGATTCTGTTGCTGTATAAAAATTATCGTAACAAATATGAAGGCTGGGTTTTGCCAAAGGGAACGGTAGAAGCCGGTGAGGAGTATAAGGATACTGCTGCAAGAGAAGTGAGAGAGGAGACTGGCGTAGATGCCTCTATCATAAAATATGTTGGAAAGAGCCAGTATACATTTACAGTTCCCGAAGATACTGTAGAAAAACAGGTACACTGGTACCTGATGATGGCTGACAGTTATTACAGTAAACCGCAGCGCGAAGAGTATTTTGTGGATTCCGGTTACTACAAATACCACGAGGCTTATCATCTGTTAAAATTTGCAAATGAGAAACAGATTCTGGAAAAAGCATACAATGAATATCTTGATTTGAAACGGAGTAATCTGTGGGGAACCAAGAAGTATTTCTAGAACCCGGAAGAGACAGAATTAGTAAAACGATCTTTACAAATGAGATGGTTTTATTAATTCTGTTTGCATATTAGCGAAAATATCAGACGAAAATAAAAATGAGGGATCTGATTTATGTTTTGGTACAAACACTTATATTTGGACAGGAAGTGTATGCGCCATACCAATCGGTTAAAATATAAGATTGAGCATGGAGCAGCGCATAAGGGGGTATATCTCATTCATCTTCCAGATCGTGCAGGTGCCGTTCTGGAGCTGATACCAAGTATTCTGTTACGGCAGAGCCGGTATCCACGGGAGCAGTTGTGCATTATAGGCATGGCAGGTGACCGGGCGGGTGCCTTAGAGCTGATCCGGCAGATCGTGGATGAAGTATATCGGGAGCAACACAATTTTGATATTGCGTCCTATCTGCAGATCGACCGGAAAAATACTTCGGATGAGGGGACCGGCCTATGATGATTTTTTTACTTATATTGAAAATAATCGGTATCATACTGTGTGTGATATTGGGAGTTCTGGCAGTGATCCTGTTTGTCCCAGTTTTTTACGAGGCAGATGCCAATATCGATGAGATGGATTATAAAGTCCGGATCCACTGGTTGGCAAAGCTGATTCGCTTTGAGTTTCGGTGGAAAGAAAAGGCACATGCAGTGCTGAAGATCCTCTGGTTTGTGATAGATTTTACCGATCCGGAGGCAGTAGCCGCCAGAAAAGCAAAGAAAGAGGAAAAAGCCCGCAAAAAGCTGTTAAAGCAGCAGAAGAAAGAAGCAAAAGAGCGGGAAAAACAGACGCGTCAGAGACAGAAAGAGGCACAGCAGGAACAGGCAGACCGTGAAGCACGGGCACAGCAGAGAGAGGCATTTCGAAAACAGCAGGAAGAAGCTGGCAGCAGGGAAAATCAGTCTGAGAAGACGTTAGCTGAGGATGCCAGTGGAAATGATACGAAAACAGAAAAAATAGCAGACGTGGATGCCGGCAGGATTGAAGTGGAAACGAAAAATGTGGAAGCTATAAATGCAGATGAGAGTTTCCATAAAGAAACGTCTGTGGCACAGGATAAAGAGACTTATGAAAAAGCAGAACAGACGAAACCAGAGAATAATGTCCGGCAAGAGTCTGTTGAATCAGAAAAAGCAGAAGCGAATGAATCGAGAACATCTATTCTGGAAAAATTAAAATCCGCTCATGGAACAGCAGGATCCATTTTGGATAAAGTAAAAACGGTGTTGGCAGTTATCCGTTATTTGCGGGAACAGGAACTGATCTCAGCGGTTTGGGTAAAATTACAGGTGTTTTTGCTGCATATCCGTCCGCGAAAGCTAAGTGGTCATCTGAAGTTCGGATTATCGAATCCGGCAGACACTGGTCAGGTCCTTGGTGTGATTGCGATGGTTCCGTTGTTCTATCAGACAGAACTTCAAATCGAACCGGATTTTGAAGCAGAAGATAATTATATTCAGGGACAGGTATATGTGAAAGGGCATATTTGCTGTATCCATCTGGTGATCCTGATCATTCGGTTATTGCGGGATGAAAAGATCCGAACATTGATTCGTAGGATAAGAGAGAAAAATTAACAGGAGGTATTGGAAAATGGCAGAGAATAATAAAAATACATTTCAGACAACCGTAGAATCTCTGATGAAAGGAATGGATGGATTTGTATCATCTAAAACTGTAGTCGGGGAACCACTTCAGATGGGTGAGACCATCATCCTTCCACTGGTTGACGTATCCTTTGGTATGGGCGCCGGTGCATTTTGTGGGGAAAAGAAGAAAAACAGCGGTGGCGGTATCGGTGGAAAAATGTCTCCAAGCTCCGTACTTGTACTCCAGAACGGAAGCACCCGTCTGATCAGCGTAAAAAATCAGGATGGTATTTCCAAGCTGTTGGACATGATACCGGATTTTGTTGACAAATTTATGAAGAAGATGGATGAGAAAAAGAATCCGGAAGAGGCGGAAGCCAGAAAAGAGGCAAAAAAAGAAGCTGCTGAAGAGATGAAAGACATGCTCAATCTCAGTGAAGAATAGAACCTTCCCTGAGATTAAGCAGAGTCATAAAATCCCCCGCATTGTCATAAGATAGTGCAGGGGACTTTTTTATGTGTAACAGAACGACCAAACAACTGGCAGGTTTTATCCTGTTCTGGATTGGGATCGGCATGATCGTGATGCTGTTTATGCCAAATGATTTTGTTGGAATTTTAATTGCCAGTGGATTTATGCTGCTTGGCTATACATTATATTGTAAATCGTGAGAAATGCGTAAGTTATATGAATTGAGAAATCTGCTTTTCTTTCTAGTGCTCCAAGTGAAATAGGAATAAGGTGAATTGCATAAACAGAGCGAGAAAGAATAGTGGTTAGTTTGTCTGATAAACGCAAAAATGACTGGCAGATTTCTGCCAGTCACTTCAATGTTTTTTCTTATGCTCTTTCAACTTTGTTGGATCTCAGACAAGAAGCACAAACGTATAATGATTTATGAGAACCATTAACATTACATTTAACTTTCTTGATGTTTGATTTCCACATTCTATTAGATCTTCTATGAGAATGACTCACATTGTTTCCGAAATGAGCGCCTTTTCCACAAACACTGCACTTTGCCATGATTGCACCTCCTTGCGTTTACTAAGTTCGTATGTTCTGCGAACTCACAACAAATGTATTCTATCAGATGAATCCCGATAATGCAACAATTATTTTGAAAAAAATGAAAAAAATTCCGAAAACTTGATATATTTTTGATTTCACTATTCCTTTTTTATGAAAAAATGGGTATAATAAGGCATATATGAAAATATGGGTAAGACTGCATTTTGAAAGTAAGGGTATATTTTATGTATTCTGATGCAGAAACATTGCCTGAAAATAAGAAGCGTGGAGGAGCAAGTATGAGAGGTCAGTTTGAAAATTCTCTTGGAACGGTTAGTATAGATTCGGAAGTAGTAGCAACTTATGCCGGTTCTGTGGCCGTAGAATGTTTTGGTATTGTAGGAATGGCAGCTGTCAATATGAAAGATGGTCTTGTAAAATTGTTAAAAAAGGATTATCTTCATCATGGTATCTCTGTAAAGATTGAAGAGAATAACCGGATCACATTAGATTTCCATGTGATCGTATCATACGGTGTAAGTATTTCCACCGTATCAGATAATCTGATTTCCACAGTAAAATATAAAGTGGAAGAATTCACCGGCATGAAGATCGAGAAGATCAATATCTTCGTAGAAGGTGTCAGAGTCATTGATTAAGGAGGAATTGAGTGTGGATATACAGACAATAGATGCAGCGCTTCTGTCAAAAATGTTTTTAGCGGGAGCGAAGAATCTGGAAGCAAAGAAAGAGTGGATCAACGAGCTGAACGTGTTCCCGGTTCCGGATGGTGATACCGGTACAAATATGAGCATGACGATCATTTCCGCAGCTAAGGAAGTTGCTGCTGTGGAAAAACCGGTAATGAAAGATCTTGCAAAAGCAATTTCATCCGGTTCCCTGCGTGGAGCACGAGGAAACTCAGGTGTTATCCTGTCCCAGTTGTTCCGTGGATTTACAAAGACCATCAAGCATTATGATAAGATCGACAAAATCGTTCTTTGTGAGTCTTTCCAGAAAGCATGTGAGACTGCATACAAGGCAGTTATGAAACCAAAGGAAGGAACAATCCTTACCGTTGCCAAAGGTGCAGCTGAGAAGGCACTGGAGCTTTCCTGTGATGACAATTACAACATGGAGCAGTACATTGCCGCTATTATCGCAGAGGCAGAGCGTGTACTTGCCCTGACTCCGGAGATGCTTCCGGTATTAAAACAGGCAGGTGTTGTGGATTCTGGCGGACAGGGACTGGTAGAAGTTCTGAAAGGTGCACAGGATGCATTTCTTGGCAAAGAGATTGATTATACCATCGAAGCTGCTCCGGCATCTTCCGGTGTGGTTAAAATCTCCGCACAGACAGAAGCAGAGATTAAATTCGGTTACTGTACCGAGTTTATCATTGTATTAAATAAACCGCTGACCGAGGCAGAAGAGGACGAGTACCGTGCATTCTTACAGTCCATGGGTGATTCCATTGTACTGGTGGCAGACGAGGAGATCGTTAAAACACACGTACATACCAATGATCCGGGACTGGTATTACAGAAAGCACTGACTTTTGGTTCCTTAAGCCGTATCAAGATCGACAACATGCGCGAAGAACATCAGGAAAAACTGATCAAAGACGCAGAGAAACTTGCAAAAGAGCAGGAAAAAGAAGCAGAAGAGAAAGCAAAAGCAGCCGCAGGTCCGAAAAAAGACATGGGATTTATTGCAGTTTCCATCGGTGAGGGTGTCAACGAAGTATTTAACGGACTTGGCGTGGACTATCTGATCGAAGGTGGACAGACTATGAACCCAAGTACAGAGGATATGTTAAATGCCATTGATCATGTCAATGCAGATCATATCTTCATCTTTCCGAACAATAAAAATATCGTGCTGGCAGCAAATCAGGCAGCATCTCTGGTAGAGGATAAAGATATTATTGTCATCCCGACAAAGACCATCCCGCAGGGTATTTCCGCAATGATCAACTTCATTCCGGAGCAGTCCCCGGAGGAAAATAAAGACAACATGCTGGAAGCAATCGCAGCTGTAAAAACCGGACAGGTTACTTACGCAGTCCGCGATACCATCATTGATGACAAAGAGATCAAAGAGGGCGACTACATGGGAATCGGTGATTCCTCCATCCTTTCTGTCGGTGCAGACCGTGAGGATGTTACCAAAGATATGGTAGCCCAGATGATCGATGAGGAGTCTTCCTTCATCTGCATTTATTATGGAGAGGAAGTACTTCCGGAAGCTGTCAATGCATTACAGAAATACTTTGAGGAGACTTATCCGGATTGCGAAGTAGAAGTACAGTTCGGTGGTCAGCCGATCTACTATTATGTTATTTCTGTAGAGTAAGGAGTTCGTATGAATCTTAATTCCCCTGTTCGTGAAATCAAAGGGATCGGGGCGAAAACAGAACAGTTATTTCAACAGTTAGGAGTATACACCATTGGTGATATACTCCTATATTTTCCCCGTGATTATGAAAAATATCCGGATCTGTGTGACGTAGATCAGGTGGTGGAGGGCAGAAAAAATGCTTTGTATGTGTGTGTGAAAAAGACACCCACCGTCAATACCCATTCCCGCCAGCAGGTGGCTTTGCTGGATCTGAAAGGCGAGAATCGGACCCTGCGTCTGATCTGGTTTCGCAGTCCTTATATCCGATCACTGATCCGTCCCGGCGGATGGTACGTTTTTTATGGAAAAGTCAACCAGAAAGATGATCGGCTTACCATGGAGCAGCCCCAGATGTTCAGTTTGGGACAGTATGAGGCGTTGCAAAAGACATTGCAGCCACACTATAGTTTGACCAAAGGTGTCACTAATAATTTAATTGTAAAAACAGTGCATGCAGCCATGGAAGAGATTCCCTTGGAAATGGAATATTTACCAGAGGATATCCGCATCCGCAATCATCTAAGCGAGTACAACTTTGCCTTAAAAAACATGCATTTTCCGGAAAACGAAGAAAACTGTATCATTGCCAGAAACCGTTTTGTGTTTGATGAGTTTTTCTTCTTTTTGCTCAGTATGCAGTTGTCAAAAGAGAATACCCAGAAGCTGAAAAATGAGTTTACTTTCGCAGAGGATTCCTTTGTGGAAGATCTGATGAACGGTCTGCCTTATGAGCTGACCGGCGCACAGAAGCGTGCAGTAGCACAGATTCGCTCTGACTTGCGGGAACCGTGTATCATGCAGCGATTAGTACAGGGCGATGTTGGCTCCGGTAAGACCATCGTCGCTTTTCTGGCAATGCTGGAAGTGGCGCACAATGGTTATCAAGCGGCGATTATGGCGCCTACGGAAGTATTGGCGCAGCAGCATTATGAAAAACTGACACAGTTTCTGGAAGTGAACGGCATTGATATCCCGGTTGTGTTATTGACTGGTTCCATGGGCGTGAAAGCCCGCCGCGCAGCGTATGCAGTATTAGAGTCGGATCAGCCGGCTTTGGTCGTGGGAACTCACGCGTTGATTCAGGAAAAAGTACAGTATCGGAATCTGGCACTGGTTATTACCGATGAGCAGCACCGTTTCGGTGTAAAGCAGAGAGAGACTTTTTCTTTAAAAGGTTCGCATCCGCATATTCTAGTTATGAGCGCGACGCCGATTCCACGAACATTGGCTATTATTTTATATGGTGATCTGGATATTTCCGTGATCGATGAAGTTCCGGCGAAGCGGCTGCCGATCAAAAACTGTGTGGTGAATACGTCCTATCGCAAGACAGCATATAAATTTATGGAAAAAGAGATCCGTGCCGGACATCAGGTGTATGTCATTTGTCCGCTGGTAGAAGAAAGTGAACTGGCAGAAGGCGAAAACGTGCTGGATTATGCGGCGCAGCTTCAGCAGATTTTTCCATCCGATATCAAAGTTGGTATGCTGCACGGAAAAATGAAACCGGATGAGAAAAATGCTGTCATGCAGGAATTTCAGGAAAACAAAATCCAGATTCTGGTATCCACAACGGTAGTGGAAGTTGGCGTGGATGTGCCAAATGCTACCGTTATGATGATTGAAAATGCAGAACGGTTTGGCTTGGCTCAGCTTCATCAGCTGCGCGGTCGTGTCGGTCGTGGTGATGCGCAGTCATATTGTATTTTGATGCAAGGCAAAGAGCAGCAGACAAAAAACAAACGTCTGGAGATCTTGAATAAATCAAATGACGGTTTCTTTATCGCCGGTGAAGATCTGAAACTGCGTGGACCGGGTGATTTCTTTGGTATTCGCCAGAGTGGAGATTATCAGTTCCAATTAGCAGATGTATTTCAGGATGCAGACGTGCTGAGTAAGGCATCTTACGAGGTATCGGTGTTGATGAAGGAAGATCCACATCTGGAGAAGGAAGAACATCAGAGACTGCTGGTACGGTTGCGGCAGTATGCCGGAGATCAGTTTTCTTTGTTAAATTTGTAAAAAACGCAAATGGTTAAAAAAATGACGATCCAAATGATGTTTTGTATTATGGAATTGCATTCTGTAAGGAAAATGTAAAGCAGTTATAGAAAAAGGTATGTGAAAAAAGCCGGTGGGAGCAGGTGCGCTTCCATCGGCTTTTTTTGTCTTAATGTGTTTTTCGGTTAATATATTCTGTCTTATACTTAGAATAAATAATTTTCTGACTACTATACAGTCCATAATATCCGGACAACATATAACTCAGCGCGATCGCAATCAGAAAATACGGCATTCCCTCAAATCCAAACAGCTCAAAACAGATCAGCAGGGAAGTGATGGGACTGTTGGTAACTCCACAGAATACCGCGCCCATGCCAACAGCGGCACACAGCGGAATGGAACATCCCGTAACGGTTGCAAAAAAGGTTCCGAAGGTTGCTCCGATAAAGAGAGTAGGGACGATCTCACCGCCTTTGTAACCGGCGCCGAGCGTGGCACCAGTAAAGAGCATTTTCAATAGGAAAGCCAGTGGAAAGACCGGTTTTCCTTCCATGCAGCTGGCAATAATGCTCATACCGGTGCCGTTATAGGTCTGATCACCCACCAACAGCGTCAGTGCAATGACGATGCATCCGCCAATAATTACCCGCAGATATGGATTTTTAAAAAATCGTTTATACAGACGTTCTGCATTGTGCAGGATCGTACAAAATAAGATGCTGACCACCGCGCATAACACAGCAAATACACCGATGATCAGAGCGGTTTTCGGTGCAAATGCCGGAATAGAACTGATCGGAAAGATTTCCGGTGTAATGCCACAGACGGCTGCCACACCGTGAGCGGTCAGTGATGCGATGACACATGGCAGCAGTGCGGAATAATGCATAATGCCGACACTGACCACTTCCATGGAAAAGATCGCAGCAGCCAGCGGTGTGCCAAACAATGCGGAGAAAGCAGCACTCATACCACACATGATCATAATGTGCTGGTCTTTTTCATCAAAGTGAAAAAGTTTTCCAAGGGAATTTCCAATACTTCCGCCAAGCTGCAGGGCAGCACCCTCACGACCGGCGGAACCGCCGAATAAATGTGTCAGCAGGGTGGCAATAAAGATTAACGGTGCCATGCGCAGTGGGATATTTTCGTTGGAGTGGATGGCGGACAGTACCAGATTGGTTCCCGTGTCCTTTTCGTCATGTAACAGCTGGTACAATCCCACGATGGCGGCACCTGCTCCCGGCAGCAGAAAGATCAGCCATGGATGCTGTAATCTTGTGCGTGTGACAAATTGCATTCCATAGTAAAAAGCAGTTCCGACAAATCCCAGTATAATTCCGCTCAGAACTGCAAAGATGACGTCACGGAGTGATGTGACCAGATGCGAACCGCCTCTTTTTAGTACATTTCTATATGATTCAAACATAACTTTATCTCCCGTTATAAAAACTTGCTGTTTCTTATTTTTTCCTTATTTGCCTGAAAAATCTGCTTGGAAAAATGTTACATGTAAATAGTTGTTTTTCCCGAACAGAAAGCACATTTTCTTATTTCCTTGACATTGCAAGAAAATCTAAAATGTTTTATACTTTATTATTATAGAGAAATCGGGAAAAAAAGCAATGAAAAACAAATTCCCGGGAAGCAGGTTGTACGAATGAAAAGAAAATTGCAGGATATCATACAGGAAAAATTTACATATGAGGATACACACCTGCTGTTGCCGGATATGGATCTGAATTTTACAGCGATTGAGAGTGAACCCTTTGAGGGAACGTTTTCTTTTCACAGCAGTAATGAACATCCGATCCGCGGAATTGTCAGTTGCGAGCACCCATGTGTCACCTGTCTGGATACCGAATTTAACGGGACAGATATCCAGATCCGGTTCCGGTATGCCGACAGTCAGCAGACGGAAGGAATGACAGATCAGGGTGTGTTTGTGATCACCAGCAATGTGGGTGAGTATCTGCTGCCATTTCGGGCAAATGTTACCCGCCGTTATCTGATGTCTTCCATTGGAAAAATTAAGACACTGAATGATTTTACGAATCTGTGCAAACTGAGCTGGAAAGAAGCGCTGCAGATTTTTAAATCCCAGTATTTTTGCAATATTTTACATCATGACAGCGGATTCCAGAAGCTGCTTTACCGTGGCTTGACAGAGCATGCCTGCGGTGCCGCACAGATGGAGGAGTTTCTGATCGGGTGTGGAAAAAAGGAGCGGAATCATCTGATCATCAGCCGTCCGGAACGCGGCTATAAAGTGTCGAAGGGTTCGATTTTGCCACAGTCAGATCTGCTGGATGTGGAAAAAAGCACCTGGGGTTATATCCATGTGGAGATCTCCTGTGATGCGCCGTTTGTCCGGTTGGAGAAGAAACAGCTGCGTTATTATGATTTTGTCGGAAAACATGCGGAAGTTCAGTATCACATTATGCCGGGATTGCTTCATGGGGGCAAAAATTATGCGAAGATCCGGATTCAGACACCATTCCAGACAGAGACGATTAAAATTACAGTTACCGTATTAAAGGAACGTTCTGTGAAGAAGTCTGCCCATTGGGAAAATCGCTACATTCACAGTCAGATGGAGAAATATTATCTGGATTACCGCAGGGAGGAGATGACAAAGGAACTTTGGATGCAGGAGATGGAAGTGCTGCTAAAACGTGCCATCAGTCTGGATCCAGAAAACGAATGGCTTCCTTTGTATCGTATTTTTGTTCTCCTGACCGGAGGGGACAAACTGGGGGCAGAAGCAATTTCGGAAAAACTGCCGAAAAATATTCAGAATCAGCGGACACCGTTAGGAGCATTTTATCTGTATCTGACCACCATTGGGGAGACACCGGCTTACAGCCGGGAAGTGACCAGAAGGGTGAAAGAGATTTATCTGAAATATCCGTCACATCCGGTACTGGTGTGGGTGTTATTGCACATTGATGAAGTGCTGCTTCGCAATCCGGAGCGAAAATATCAATGGATTCGCAAATATATGTTAAAAGGAAATATCAGTCCGATTTTTTATGAGGAAGCAACCTGCCTGCTGGAAAATCATCCGGAAATGCTGCATGAGGTGGATGTATTTGAACGAAGACTGCTGATCTGGATGATGAAGCACAATCGGTTGTCACCGCGTATCATTGACCGCTTGGTTCCTATGGCACAGTTGCAGAAGACCTTCGATCCGGTTTATTTTCGCGTATTATGCCGCTGTTACCGTCAGGGTTCGGAGACAACGGTGATCAAAAATATCTGTATCTATCTGATCAAATGCAATCGGTATGGTACGGTTTATTTCCCATGGTTTCAGCGGGGTATCAGCCGTCATTTGAAGATTGCGGGACTGTATGAGGCATATATGCTTTCCTGGACGAAGGCAAACGGCGCACTGCCGGAGGAGATTTTGCACTATTTTGTCAGAAGTAAAGCACTTCCGGCGAAACGGCGGGCAATGCTTTATGCTTATGTGGTGCGCAATAAAGAACGGATCGGTAAGATCTGGCAGTCATATCAGCCGGTGATCCGGGAATTTGCCTCTCAGGAATTGAAAAAAGAACATATGAGCGAAGATCTGGCTGTAATTTATGAAGATATGAAACAACAGCTGACAGATGGTGCATGGAAGTACATGCGTAAATCCGCGGATGATGCATATCGGATCCGGGTGCCGAATCCGGACATGACAGAACTTTGGGCGCTTCAGGCGGATTCCGACCAGATACAGAAAGTGGCATTGTATGAACGGAGTGCCTATGTTTACTTGCATTCGAAACCGTTTGCTATTTTGTATGCGGATCAGGCAGGAAATGTGTATACTGCCGGAAAACAGTTTCATTTGAAAAAAATGCTCTCCGGAGCGCATGTTTATCAGAAAGATCAGATAGAATCGGAGCAGCACCCGGACAATTCAGAGATTTCAAATGATGTGGATCTGGCAGAACAGATCAAAACATTTGATGCGCCGATGACAGTGATGCAGCGGAGAATTACTGCTGCCAGAGAAGAAGGCATGGACACAGCAGATGCAGAAGAAAAGCTGCTGGTTTATATGCTGTTTACCGGAAATTTCCTGCCGGGACACGAACAGTTGTTTGAACGCATCGTTGCACGAAAAGGAGAGCCATTGCTTTTGCAGGCATATATGACATGGTTTTCTTATCAGTATCTGTTGGGAACGGCAGAACTTCCGGCACAGGTACAAAAATGTTTGCTGGAAGAATTTTCGGCAGGAAGAATGCATCAGCGCTGCTGCCAGGCGGCATTTTTAAAACGGTGTGTGAAAACTGTAACAGACGACAAGGAAGAAGAAATGCGTCATACAGAAGAAGTGCTGGCAACAAAACTGCTGGAGCATTTTCTGTTAAAAGGCATTTATTTTCCGTTTTATCAGGAGCTTCCGGCCAAATTGCAGCGAAAGTATCTGCTGTTTGGTGAAAATGTGATTTCCTGTGTGGCACAGCCGGAGCAGGTGCTGCATGTGATGATTTACAATGAAAGGCATGAAAAAGTACAGTCCGTTGGAATGCAGGAAATATTACCGGGATTGTATACCTGTGTGCTGCATACCTTTTTTGAAAAGGAAATGCAGTATGAGGCAGTGACAGGAAGTGGAGAGGTGCTGGAGAGCGGCACGCTGGAAGCAAAACCGGGATCCGAATATGAAGAGACACGATATGGTCGGCTTGCAGCATGGATGGAGAAGAAAGACAGGCAGTCTGCTTATGAATATGCAGAACTGACCGATCTGGCAGATGCTTTGTTTCTGCCGATAGAGGAGTAAGAGCAGTGGATCAGAAAAAAGAGTTCTATGTAGGAATTGATATTGGAAGAGACAGGGCGATGATTAGTCTGTACCGGGAGGAACAGAAAGAACCGGAGACGATATCGACGGTCAGAGGAATGGAAAAATTTGGGATTCCTCTGGTAATGTTTCTGGAAAAAAAGGGAACAACGTATTATGGGGATGAGGCTCTGAAACGAAAGGAACAGCCGAACGGAGATTTTTTTGAAGATATTTACGAAGGCGCATTGCAGGAGCAGACGGAAGAGACCACATTGTATCATGGATTGTTTGTGCAGTTTGTACGGCGTCTGATCCGGTTGAAAGAGCGCTATGGTCTGAAGGGAGATCCGACTTGTGTGGCAATCACAGTTCCGGTATTGTCACAGCAGGCGATTGCGTTGCTTCAATACGTACGTCAGGAGCTGGATTTCTCAGAAAAAGAACTGATCTTTATGGATTATGCGGAAAGTTTCTTTTTACATACGTATCATCAGGAAGCGGTGTTGTGGCAGCATGATGTGGCAATGTTCTATTTTCAGGGGGCAGAACTGAGTTTTTATCTGCTGCATAGAAAAAGCGGTTTGAAAGTACAGTTTGTGACGGCAGAGCAGAAACACTGGCAGGTGCCGGAATCAATCTGCACGCATGCGGAGCTGATGGATGAATATTTTTCCAATGTTGTACGGGAATCTTTTGCAAAACATGCGATTTCCACGGTATATTTTGTGGGAGATGGATTTGATGGTAACTGGTTACGGGAATCCCTGCGGGTGATGGGAACGAACAAACGGGGATTTTTAGGGAAAAATCTGCTGACCAGAGGTGCGGCATATGGTGCATGGCGCTACAGTAAGCCGGAAACATGGGGATTTTTCTTTAACTGTGAATACAAAATGCAGGGGGAACTGGATCTTCGGATTGAAAGTCAGGGAGCGGACGGTTTTATCCGTCTGATCGAAGCCGGACAGAACTGGTTTTGCCAGACACCGTCTTTTAAATTACTTTACGGCGGTACTCCGGAAATTGTGTTAAAAATCAGTCGGATCGGTGCCGCAAACAGTCAGGTGCTGCATCTGGAGCTTACAGATCTTCCGGATCGGCCGGAAGCAGCTTTGCGGTTTCGCATTCAGGCAATTCCGAAAAACGGAACAGAAGTGACATTGCGGCTTTCCGATGATGGATTTGGTGAATTTTTCAAAAGCTCCGGTAAAATCTGGGAGTTTCCGGTAGCCTTGGATATGGAAGGTGGCAGCACGATGGAAAAAGCACGGTATGGTCAAAAAAAAGGAGGCAGATAATATGGGAACATTGAAACTGTGCAGGGACAGACAGGCGCAGAATCCGTTCTTTCTTGAGGGATTGTCTGTTTCTGTGTATACCTTAGAGGAACTTTGCTATGCGATAGAATCGAATCTGTTTTTGCTGGATGAAAAATGGATCGGCACATCCCTGTTTCAGTGGTTGGAAAAAGAACTGGGAGAGGCAGATCTGACAGCTCATTTAAAAAACAGCTATCGAAAATCTAAGGATGTTTATGAATGTGCGGAACTGATTTTGTCTGCGTCCGGTTTTTACACCGTGGAGAGATTGCGCCAGATTGATGAGATGCTGACGCGGATGCGGGGGAAAAGTCCGATGGAGCGCCGCAAAATGAAAGCGGATTATTTCCTGTCTGAGAAAAAATACCGCCATGCGGCATATGGTTATCTGGAATTGCTGCAGCAGGAAAATCTGATCTATCTGACAGAGGAGCTGCAGGGGGGAATCCTGCACAATCTGGGCGTGGCATATGCGCGTCTGTTTTTGTTTCAGGAAGCGGCAGAAATGTTTGCAGCAGCTTATCAGAAAAACAGATCAGAGAAGAGCCGGTATTGTTATCTGTATGCTATGAATTATGTGCCGGAGGATGAGGTGCTTGGTAATCTGGAACCGGAGATTCATTTTGGTACGATGAAAGAGGCATTTTCCCGTTTTACGGAAGTATCGGATCAGGAGCAGTATTATCAGGAACGGAAAAAACTGTCAGATGCATCCAATTCCTTCAACTGGAGAGGCAGAGAGGAAGACCTGCGCAGACAGTGGATTGCCGATTATAATCAAATGAATTGCTGAAAATCCTTTACAAATGGGTACCCGGGCGGTATAATGTCGGGCGGATGGTATTCCGAAAGGAAACGATACCTTGTATTTATTATTTTGAAACGGAGCTTGTATTGCTGTTCGCAAACAAGACTCACTGTCCCACCATTAGGAAATGGAGGGATGCTTATGAATATTGGATTTATTGGCGCAGGAAAAGTCGGTTTTTCACTTGGAAAATATCTAACCGAGCGCAACGTAAGGGTGAGTGGTTATTATAGTCGTAATCCACAGTCATCCAGAGAAGCAGCAGATTTTACAAATACCAGACAGTATCTGAATTTGAGACATCTGGTAGAGGACAGTGATGTCCTTTTTGTGGCAATTCCGGATTCGGCGATTGCTCAAATGTGGGAACAATTGAAAATGCTTCCGATTCAGAATAAGATTATAAGTCATTTCAGTGGCGCGTTAAGCTCCGCTGTCTTTTCGGATATTGAGCGTTATCACGCTTATGGATATTCTATCCATCCGTTATTCGCCATCAATGATAAGTATGAATCCTATAAGGTGATTTCCCAGGCGTTTTTTACGATTGAGGGAGATCCGAAGTATCTGAACTGGTTTTTACGGCTTTTTGAGAGTTTTGGAAATCCGGTGGAGGTTATTTCAAAAGAGGATAAGGTACGTTATCATGCGGCAGCAGCTATGGCCAGCAATTTATATGTTGGACTGGCAAATATGTGTGAGCAAATGCTGCGGGACTGCGGTTTTTCCGTTGCAAATGCACATCGCGCATTGTCACCGCTGATGATTGGAAATACGGAGAATATCATCCAGTACGGTCCGGTCGGGGCACTTACAGGTCCGATCGAGCGAAATGACCTGACGACGGTGATGGATCATTTGGAGAGCTTGTCAGAGCAGGAACAGAAGGTTTATAAAATTCTGTCCGGCGAAGTGATCAACGTTGCAAAAATGAAACATCCCGAGCGGGATTATTCTGAAATGGAAAGGATGCTCAATTCATGAAAACCACAGTTTCTACATTAAAGAAGCAAAAAGAGAATGGTGAGAAGATTACAATGCTCACCTGTTATGATTATTCCATGGCTAAGCTCATGGATGAAGCCGGCATTGAAATCTTGCTGATCGGAGATTCCCTTGGCAATACAATGCTTGGCTATGAAAATACATTGCCTGTTACGATGGAAGATATGATCGCACACACCGCAGCAGTCAGCAGAGGAGCAAAAAATGCCTTTGTTCTGGCAGATATGCCGTTTATGTCTTATCAGACCTCTGTTTATGATGCAGTTTTAAATGCAGGACGTCTGATGAAAGAGGGACATGCACATGGCGTAAAACTGGAAGGCGGTGCAAGAGTGTGCCCGCAGATCGAGGCAATCGTAGCAGCAGATATTCCGGTATGTGCACATATCGGACTGACACCTCAGTCCATTAATGCCTTTGGTGGATTTAAGGTACAGGGCAAAAGTGAAGAAGCAGCCCGCCAGCTGGTAGAGGATGCGAAAAAGGTTGAGGCAGCAGGTGCCTCTCTACTTGTTATGGAGTGTGTTCCGGCAAAACTTGCCGAAGTGATCACAAAGACAGTTTCTATTCCGACCATCGGAATCGGAGCAGGAGCAGGTTGTGACGGACAGGTTCTAGTAAATCAGGATATGCTTGGTATGTTTTCTGATTTTACACCGAAGTTTGTGAAACGTTTCGCAAATGTGGGTGAGATCATGAAACAGGCGTTTGCAGATTATTCCGCAGAGGTAAAAGCGGGTACCTTCCCGGCACCGGAACATACATACGCGATTTCAGACGAAGTTATTGAAAAACTGTATTAAGAAATGAAATTGACTAACAGTGTTAGTTGATTTTGAAAGTTAATATAAGTAGTGTTCACCTTTCATTTTACACAAAAGTATAGCGTTTTATACAAATGTATAGAGGAGAACAGAACAAAACAAAAATAAAAATCGAAAAACAAGTATAGAGGAGAATAGAAAAATGCAGGTTGTATCAACAGTAAAAGAAGTAAGAGATATTGTAGCAGGATGGAGAAAAGAAGGAAAGACAGTCGGATTTGTACCAACCATGGGTTATCTTCATGAGGGACACGGCAGTCTGATCAGCAAAGCCGTAGAGCAGAATGACAAAGCAGTTGTCAGCATTTTTGTCAATCCGATGCAGTTCGGACCGACAGAGGATCTGGAGAGTTATCCGAGAGATCTGGAAAAAGACAGCAAATTCTGTGAGAGCCTTGGCGCTGACCTGATCTTCCATCCGGAACCGGAAGAAATGTATCACGATGGATTCAGTTCTTTTGTGGACATGACGGTTCTGACAGAGGAACTTTGCGGACTGAGCCGTCCGGTTCATTTCCGTGGTGTTTGTACTGTTGTCAGCAAATTATTCAATATCGTTCAGCCGGATCGTGCATATTTTGGACAGAAAGATGCACAGCAGCTGGCAGTCATCAAACATATGGTAGATGACCTGAATATGAATGTGGAAGTAATCGGCTGCCCGATCATCCGTGAGGAAGACGGACTGGCAAAGAGCTCCAGAAATACCTATCTGTCTGCAGAAGAACGAAAAGCAGCACTTATTTTGAGCAAAACCATTTTTATGGGCCAGAAAATGGTTGAAGAAGGGGAGACAGATGCGGTAAAATTAGTAGAAGCAATGAAAAAGAACATTGAGACAGAGCCGCTAGCAAAAATTGATTATGTCAAAGCGGTAGACGGTCTGACAATGCAGCAGGTAACAGAACTGAAGAGTCCGGCACTGGTTGCTATGGCAGTGTATATTGGAAAAACAAGATTAATTGATAACTTCATGATCTAATCAAATTTGTAAAAGTAGAGAGGAAAAAGTTTTTATGACCCTTCAGATGTTAAAAGGAAAAATTCACCGTGCAACTGTGGTACAGGCTGCACTTGATTATGTAGGAAGTATCACCGTTGATGAGGATCTTCTGGATGCTGCAGGTATTCTTGAATATGAGAAAGTTCAGATCGTTAATGTCAATAATGGCGCACGTTTTGAGACATATACGATTGCCGGAGAGCGTGGAAGCGGAATGATCTGCTTAAACGGCGCAGCAGCACGCTGTGCTTCCGTCAAGGATAAAGTCATCATTATGTCTTATGCGGATATGACGCCGGAGGAAGCAAAAACACATAAACCATCAGTTGTTTTTGTGGACGAGATCAATCGAATTGACCGGGTGACTAACTATGAGAAACACGGTCAGTTATTCGATAAAGCAAGACTGGATGAGGAGTAAAAAGAAATCATGTTAAAAGGAAAAACCGTTGTACTGGGTGTGACAGGAAGTATTGCAGCTTATAAAATTGCATCACTGGCAAGTATGCTGATCAAACAGCATGCAGATGTGCACGTGATCATGACACAGAATGCGACAAATTTTATCCATCCGACCGCATTTGAAACATTGACAAGACACAAATGTCTGGTGGATACATTTGACCGGAATTTTCAGTTTGATGTTCAGCATGTAAGTCTGGCACAGCAGGCGGATGTGATGATGATCGCACCGGCTTCTGCAAATGTGATTGGAAAGCTGGCGCATGGAATCGCAGACGATATGTTGACGACCACTGCGATGGCATGCAAAGCGCCGATGCTGATCGTGCCGACGATGAATACAAATATGTATGAGAATCCGATTTTGCAGGACAATTTAAAAGTACTGGCTTCCTATGGAAAGGAAATCATTGAACCAGCCAGCGGTATGCTTGCCTGCAGAGATGTGGGAAAAGGAAAGATGCCGGAGCCGGAAGTACTGTTCCAGCATATCCTGCGTGTGATCGCCTTTGAAAAAGATCTGGCAGGCAAAAAAGTACTGGTCACAGCAGGACCGACACAAGAAGCCATTGATCCGGTGCGTTATATCACCAATCATTCCACAGGAAAAATGGGATATGCCATTGCGGAAAATGCGATGCTGCGTGGTGCGGATGTAACACTGGTAACAGGACCTTGTGCCATGGAGCCGCCGATGTTTGCCAAAGTAAAACCGGTGATTTCCGCACAGGATATGTATGAAGCTGTGACAGAAGAATATGAGCAGACGGATATCGTCATCATGACGGCTGCAGTGGCGGATTATCGTCCGGCACAGGTCAGCACGGAGAAAGTCAAGAAAAAAGAGGACGATATGTCGATTCCGCTGACACGCACGAAAGATATTCTGGCAACCCTTGGTGCTTCTAAGACACATCAGTTCTTATGCGGTTTTTCCATGGAGACACAGAACATGCTGGAAAACTCCAGAACCAAGATTGCAAAGAAAAATCTGGATATGATCGTAGCCAATAACCTGAAAGTGGCAGGTGCCGGATTCGGTACTGATACGAATGTGATCACACTGATCGCTAATGATATGGAAAAAGAGCTGCCGCTGATGAGCAAAAAAGAGGCTGCAGGTTGTATTCTGGATACCATTCTTGAGAGAATGTAGTGTTACAGGTCATTTTGCGAATGGCGCGTGAGAATTGCAATCATATAGTAAAAAAGAGAATTTGAAAAAGAGAGAATAAGAAATTGACCGATCCGGAAAATGCATTTTTGATATTTTTTATCATTGATGTGTTTTCCGGATATTTTTTACTTGAAATATACCCTAAGGGGGTATATAATAAGCCCGTATTGATCAGAAGGATTGAAATAATGAAAAAAGGAAGTGGATAGATTCGATGGAAAAAGAGAAAACTACTCCGGTACAGGAAGAATCCTGCTGCTGTTGTCATAAGAAAAAAGAACGTGACGCGAAAGAGTATAAGGATCTGATGAACCGACTCAGCCGTATTGAAGGTCAGGTGCGTGGCGTGAAAGGTATGTTGGAAAAAGATGCCTACTGTGTGGATATTTTGACACAGGTGGCAGCGATTAACGCGGCGTTGAACAGTTTTAATAAAGTACTGCTGGCAAATCATATCAAAACCTGCGTGGTGGAAAATGTGCGAAATGGTGATGACAGTGTCATTGATGAGCTGGTTACAACCATGCAGAAGCTGATGAAATAAAGGATTCTGCTGTATATGTAATTGAGCAGAACCGCATAGATAAAGTTTAGGTTGTGTATTTGTATGACTTGATGTGATTCTGATGAAAGCAAATGGATAAAATCGGCATAAGCAGAGAAAATAAATGAGGTGAATATTTTTATGGATAAATTTTCAGTAACAGGCATGAGCTGTGCGGCCTGCAGTGCTCATGTGGAAAAAGCGGTGGCGAAGGTACCCGGTGTAACTTCCGTTACCGTCAGTCTGCTGACCAATTCCATGAATGTGGAAGGTACGGCAGCACCGTCAGATATTATTCAGGCGGTTACCCAGGCGGGGTATGGCGCTTCTTTGCAGGGGGGAGAGCAGAATACATCCGCACCGGCATTTGATGAGGAGGCATTAAAGGATCATGAGACACCAAAATTGCGGAAACGTCTGATCGCTTCTGTTGTGATCCTGATTCCGTTAATGTATGTTTCCATGGGACATATGATGTGGAATTGGCCGCTTCCGTCCTTTATGGCGGGAAATCATGTGGCCATGGGATTGTATCAGATGCTTCTGACCATTCTGGTTATGATCATTAACCAGAAGTTTTTTATCAGTGGATTTACAAGTCTGCTGCATAAGTCTCCAAACATGGATACGCTGGTAGCGCTTGGCTCCGGTGCATCTTTTGCATACAGTACTTACGCATTATTTGCCATGACCGGCGCACAGATGCGGATGGATATGGATGCTGTAATGCAGTACATGGATGAGTTTTATTTTGAGTCCGCAGCGATGATCCTGACATTGATCACAGTCGGAAAAATGCTGGAGGCTTATTCCAAAGGAAAAACAACGAATGCATTAAAGAGCCTGATGCAGCTTGCTCCAAAAAAAGCAACGATTCTGCGGGACGGCGAGGAAGTTCCTGTTCCGGTAGAACAGGTACAGATCGGAGATATTTTTGTTGTTCGTCCGGGCGAGAGCGTTCCGGTGGACGGTGTGATCATTGAGGGAAACAGTGCGTTAAATGAATCTGCTCTGACCGGCGAAAGTATCCCGGTGGACAAGGCAGAGGGTGACAGCGTATCTGCAGCTACTTTAAATCAGTCTGGATTCTTAAAATGCCGGGCAACACGAGTTGGAAACGATACAACACTTTCCCAGATCATTCAGATGGTCAGCGATGCGGCTGCAACAAAAGCACCAATCGCAAAAGTTGCAGATAAAGTATCCGGTGTTTTTGTGCCGGCAGTTATTTCTATCGCAATAGTGACAATTATTGTATGGCTTTTAGTTGGTCAGGATTTCGGTTTTGCGCTGGCAAGAGGAATTTCCGTACTGGTGATCAGCTGCCCGTGTGCATTAGGTCTTGCGACACCGGTTGCCATCATGGTTGGAAACGGCGTTGGTGCGAAAAATGGTGTGTTATTTAAGACAGCAGTATCTCTGGAAGAGACCGGAAAAGTCGATATTGTAGCATTGGATAAGACCGGTACGATTACACAGGGTGAACCGAAAGTAACAGATATGATACCGGGTGAGGGTATCACAAAAGACACATTAATGCAGACCGCATTAGCATTGGAGTTAAAGAGTGAGCATCCGCTGGCAAAAGCCATTGTGGCTTACGGCGAGGAACAGCAGATTACCGTTTCTGCCGCTGATGATTTTCAGGCAATGCCGGGAAATGGTCTGTCAGGAATTGTTTCTGGTGCGCGTGTGTTTGGCGGAAATCTGAAATTTATTTCCGGAAAAACAACCGTTTCCGAGCAGATGCAGCGTCAGGCAGAAGAACTTGCAAAACAGGGAAAAACACCGCTGTTTTTTGCAACAGAAGAGAAACTTTTTGGTATTATTGCGGTAGCGGATGTTATCAAAGAAGACAGTCCGCAGGCAATTTCCCAGCTTCAGAATATGGGAATTGAGGTTGTTATGCTGACTGGCGATAATGAGCGTACTGCGGAAGCAATTGGTGCGCAGGCAGGTGTAGATCAGGTTATTGCAGGTGTCCTGCCAGATGGTAAGGAACGTGTGATCCGTGAATTGCAGCAACGTGGAAAAGTTGCCATGGTCGGTGATGGAATCAATGATGCTCCGGCATTAACCCGTGCGGATATGGGAATTGCCATTGGAGCAGGTGCAGATGTGGCACTGGATGCGGCAGATGTGGTTCTGGTAAAGAGCAGTCTTTCCGATGTGCCAGCTGCCATCCGTCTGAGTCGTGCAGTACTTCGAAATATTCATGAAAATCTGTTCTGGGCGTTTATTTATAACGTAATAGGTATTCCGATTGCCGCCGGAGTGTGGTATCATTGGTTTGGACTGAAATTAAACCCGATGTTCGGAGCGGCAGCGATGAGTCTGTCCAGCTTCTGCGTGGTAACAAATGCGCTGCGTCTGAATTTTGTAAAGGTTTACAGTACAAAGAGAGATAAAAAGAAAAATCATAAAAAGAATCAGAATCAGCAGGATGTACAGATCGTAGTAGATACAGATGTAATGGCTGAAAAACAGGAGGAGAATGATATGGAGAAAGTAATCGAAATCAAAGGTATGATGTGCGGACACTGCGAGGCACATGTAAAGAAAGCGTTAGAGGCATTAGAGGGTGTTGCATCCGCAGAGGCAAGCCATGAGAAAGGAACTGCTGTTGTTCAGTTATCCGGTTCCGTTGATGATGCTGTACTGAAAAAAGCAGTAGAAGAGGAAGGTTACGAGGTAACTGGAATACGCTAGGATATTATTTTGCATCAGATGAAAGAGGAACCAAATTGCTATGAATGATGAGGGGCAAAAATTCTGGTTAAATATTTCTGAATCTGATATAATGCCTAACGCAATGAAAAGGCATTTTGGAATAAAAATTATATGAATGAGAATGTCACTTTGGGTATTCCATATGCGATTGTATATGTGAGTATGCAAAGTGGCATTCTTTGGGTTAAAAAAAGGCAGGTAAGTTATGGCAAAAATCAAGCATTTAATATTTGACATGGGAAATGTACTCATGCGTTATGATCCGGAAGTTCCATTGCGGGAATACGTTTCTTCAGAGGAAGCAAGAGACCTGATCCGGAAAGAACTGTTTCAGGGACCGGAATGGGTAGAACGGGACAGAGGAACGATTTCGATTGAAGAAATGTATGAAAGCGTGGCAAAAAGAATCCCGGAGCAATATCATGAAGAATTGAAGAAATGTGTGTATGGTTGGGATATCTGTATGGAACCACTGGAGAAATCGGTAAAATTGTGTGAGGATGCGCGAAAATGGGGTTACCAGACGTATGTGCTTTCCAATGCAGCAGCAGATGAGTTTTATCAGTATTTCCCGAAATTTTCTCCGTTAGAAGCATTTGACGGCGTCATGGTATCTTCTGAGGTGCATCTGATCAAACCGGACGTACGGATTTATGAATGTCTGTTAGAAAAATATCAGTTAAAACCAGAAGAATGTCTGTTTTTCGATGATCGGAAGGATAACGTGGAAGGTGCCCGAGAAGCTGGTATGCAGGCGATGGTGTTTACAGAAGATTATGAGAGTCTGCGAACATTTTTAAAGGAACAAGCCGGAATAATGGACGGTGAGATGAATGTGGATTCTTCAAATAACGAAAAGGAAAAAGAAATAAAAATAACGGAGAATACAAAAATTACAGAAGCAGGTGCTACATCTGCAACATCCGAAAAGAAAAAGGATTTATTACATAAAGTGACAAAAACAATGCGTGCAGTATTGATTCCGCTGATCGTGGCAGCAACCGTCCTTACTTCGGCGTGTTCCCTGTCTCCGGCGCCGGAACCGCGTACCACACAGGAGGAAAATGGCGGTCAGGCAGTCACAGAACAGCAGGGTCAGTCTGCAGATAGCAGTACTGCATCACAGAGCAGCGAAAGTATATCACTGGACAGTATTCCGGCATATTCCGGTCAGTCTTATGTAACGATCAATAATAATGTACCTGATTTTACAGATGCTGATATGCAGACAACATCTTATGAGGATTATTCAGAGCTGGACAGTCTTGGCAGATGTGGCGTGGCAAATGCAATCGTCGGAATTGATCTGATGCCGACAGAAGAACGTGGAGCTATTGGTCAGGTAAAACCAAGCGGCTGGCATACAATTAAGTATGAGGGTATTGATGGTAACTATTTATATAATCGCTGTCATCTGATCGGATATCAGCTCAGCGGTGAAAACGCCAACGAGAAGAATCTGATCACAGGAACACGTTATCTGAACGTGACAGGAATGTTGCCTTTTGAGGATGAAGTAGCAGATTATGTAAAACAGAACAATGCGCATGTGCGTTATCGTGTAACTCCGATTTTTGAAGGGGACAATCTGGTAGCATCCGGTGTGCAGATGGAAGCAAAATCTGTGGAAGATAACGGAGCAGGTGTCTGCTATAATGTCTATGTCTACAATGTGCAGCCGGGAGTTGTCATTGATTATGCTACCGGAGACAGCAGGAAGGCAACCGATGAGGAGGCAGCGGCACAGTCCGCATCTACATCCACAGCCACATCTACACCGTCTGGTCAGCAGTCTCAGGCAACGGAAAAGACATATGTGTTAAATACGAATACAATGAAATATCATACGCCGGATTGTTCCAGTGTAGCGGATATCAAGGAAAATAATCGGCAGGAATTTACCGGAACCGCGGCAGAACTTCAGCAGCAGGGATATGAACCATGTGGCAGATGCCATCCGGAATAAAGAAAATAAAAAATGTATTATGTTAGATTGCAATAAAATACATAAGCATAGGATTTACATGCATTTATAGTAATTATGATTGCACAATATAATTTCAAAAATAAGCAGCAGGAAGGGAAAAAATATCCCTTCCTGTTTCTGTATCATCGCGTATTGCGATACTCCCTAGGGGTACATCCCATGATCGACTTAAATGTTTTCGTAAAATAGCTTGGACTGGAAAATCCACAACTATTGCAGATATCAATGATACTTTGTTCCCCGGAATCCAGCATGTGACAGGCTTTTTCAATCCGATAGTGGATCAGATACTGGATCGGTGATTGCCGGATGACGTTGCGGAAGGAACGCTGGACTTCCCGTTCGCAGATATTGGCAGTTTGTGCCAGCTGTTTCAGAGAAATTGATTCGGTATAATTATTTTGGATATACCGGATCATTTTTTTGATATGCTGCATTTCCTGAGAACTTTCGTTCTGACTGTGGGAAGCAAGCTCCGTCCGGTTTTGTGCCAGCAGAAGAAAAATCCGGGATAATTTTTCACGGATATAAAATTCATAGCCAAAGGGCTTTTCACGGGCAGATTCCGTAGCATCGGAAACCAGAGCAATGATTTCTTTTTCCCAGGGAACCGCAGGGGTCAGATGTATGTAGGGCAGGGAAATGCTGGATGTCGCAATGGGTGCCATATATTTTTGCCAGAAGACCGTATGTTTGGAACTATAGATCAGACGTCCATGAAAGACAAGGTCTTCTTTGTAAAAATCTTTTGTAGCCTTGGTCGTTTCCTGAGAATGTAACGTTCCGGTATTGATAAAAATAGCATCACCGGCGTGCAGTGTCAGGTGGTCGGTTCCGACCGATAGCGGACAGGAGCCGCTTCGGACAATGGATAATTCATATTCTTCGTGCCAGTGCCAGCGTATATCGTGGGTATTGGCATCGGTATAATAGGCGGCACAGGGAAATGTGGTATCACCGTGTGCACGGTTTTCCCAGAAATCGTCCTGAACCGAGATTGTTATAGTATTTTTCATAATTATCTCCATATCAATATAAAAAAGTCGCTTTTGTTATATTTTATGTCAGTTCTGTTATGGATGCAAGACTATATTTGCTATAGTATAGAGTGAGTTTTGAAAGAGATTTCATCAGAGAGATTTGAGGAGGAGTATCATATGACAAAAGACATGACTTCAGGTTCCACCCTGCGGCATATTATAAATTTTGCAGTTCCATTGTGTATGGGAATGTTGTTCCAGCAGCTGTACAGTATGGTAGATACCATGATTGTTGGAAAGGTGCTTGGTGTGCAGCCACTGGCAGGTGTCGGTGCCACGGGATCTTTGAACTTTATGATCATCTGGTTTTGCCTGGGTATCTGCAATGGTTTTTCCATTCCAATCGCACAGGCATTTGGTGCAAGCAAAGAAGTGGAATTGCGGCGCTATGTGGCAAACAGCACCTGGCTGTGTGTGTTTTTCAGCATTGTGATCACCTTTTTTGTATGTATTTTCACCAGAAATATGCTGGTGCTTTTGAAAACTCCGGAGGATATTTTTGAATATGCCTATATTTACATATTGATCATTTTCCTTGGAATTCCATGCACGTTTTTATATAATTTTCTGGCAGGTGTGGCGAGAGCACTGGGGGATTCCAAAACACCGCTGATGTTTTTGATCTTGTCTTCGGTTATGAACATTGCACTGGATTTTATTTTGATGATTCCGATTCCGCTTGGTGTGGCAGGAGCAGCGATTGCAACCGTGATTTCTCAGGGCGTATCCGGCGGTATCTGTCTGATCTATATGAAAAAGAAGTTTCCAATTCTAAAGGCAAGCCGTGATGAGTGGCGTATGCGTGGCAATTACATGAAACGGCTCTGTGCCATTGGTGTGCCGATGGGATTACAGTATTCCATTACAGCAATCGGCTCTCTGGTGATCACTGCCGCCGTTAATGTACTTGGTGCGACAGCGGTAGCAGGCGTAACAGCAGCGCAGAAGATTAACAACCTGATCACCTGTCCGTTGGAGTCATTGGGACAGACCATGGCACCATATACCGGACAGAACATTGGTGCAGGCAAAAAGGAACGTGTCAGTGATGGTGTAAAAAAAGCATCAATCTGTGGATTTGTATGGTCAGCGATCTGCATTCCAATCGTGTTATTATTTGGAAAACCGATGACATTGCTGTTTTTGAGTGAGCCAAATGCGGAAGTAGTGAACTATTCCTTCCTGTTTTTGCTGGTGTCTACCCTTGGCTATTGTCTGCTCACACTGGTTGGAACTGTGCGTTTTTCCATTCAGGGTATGGGATATTCCGGCTTTGCCATGACAGCAGGAGTGCTTGAGATGGCAGCAAGAACCATTGCGGGTGTTGTGCTGGCACCGTTGATGGGATATATGGGAATCTGCCTGTCAAATGTGCTGGCGTGGATTTTTGCGGATGCATTTTTGCTGCCGGCGTTCCGACATTGTATTAAAAAGTAGCGGTGCAAGAATAAAAACAGAAACGAAAAATATATGCGATGATACAAAGAAATGCATAAAAGCCTGTAATGATGTGAAAAACAGAATGATATGAAATGATGTCGTTCGTAAATTAAAAAAAGCCGAAACATAGGAAAAATCCTGTGCTTCGGCTTTTGCATTTTGGGTTGAAAGGATAATCGGTTGATTATGCTTCTTCCGGAATAAATTCGATATGATTTTCTGCCAGTTTGGAAATTCTTGCCAGTGAATATACATGAATTCCCTGCTCATTTAATTTGTCACGTCCCGGCTGGAAAGATTTCTCAATCAGGATACCAAGTCCGGCAACGGTAGCATGTGCTTTTCTTAAAAGACGGATCGCACCGGTTGCGGCTTCTCCGTTGGCAAGGAAGTCATCGATGATCAGAACGTGATCTGTCTCATCAATCTGTTCAGCAGAAAGTGTTAATTCATAGCTGGTTCCCTTGGTAAAAGAAGTTACCATTGTCTGATAAAGATTTTTGTTCAGTACTTTGGATGGCTGCTTTTTCAGGATCACCATTGGGATTCCCATTTCGATGGCTGTTGTAAGGGCAGGAGCAATACCTGAACTTTCAATGGTGACAACCTTTGTAATTCCCTGACCTGCAAAATGTGCGGCGAAATCTTTTCCGATCTCTTTCATCAGAAATGGATCAACCTTGTGATTGATAAAACTGTCCACCTTTAAAATATCTTCATTAACGGCAACGCCGTCTGTCTTAATCTTTTCTTCCAGTAACTGCATGATATTCCTCCACTATGTTTTCACCGGAACGTCCGGTCAATAATTTAAAGCTATTATAGCACATATTTTTTACATAAAAAAGACTCTCCATTACTTTTTTCTATGTTTTTAAAATTCTGTTATTTTTTCTTTACAGAAATTTCACCTTGTGAAATAATAGCCGTATGAATATTACAATTTATACCGTAGGGAAAATCAAAGAAAAATTTTACCGTCAGGCGATTGAAGAATACGAAAAACGTCTGGGACGGTACTGCAAACTGAAAATCGTGGAAGTGTCGGATGAGAAGACACCGGATCATGCCAGCGATACAGAAACCAGACAGATTAAAGATAAGGAAGGAGAACGTCTGCTCCGTCAGATCAAGGACGGAACGTATCTGATCGCACTGGCAATTCAGGGGAAAAAGCTGGATTCGGTTGCTTTTTCTGAAAAAATCGCATCTTTGGGTTTGCATGGAACCAGTGATATCGGATTTGTGATCGGCGGATCTTTGGGGCTGTCGGATGCAGTGATCAATCGGGCAGATTATTTATTGAGCTTTTCGTACATGACATTTCCGCATCAGCTTATGCGTGTGATTTTGTTAGAGCAGGTGTATCGGGCATATCGGATCATGTCGAACGAGCCGTATCACAAATAGTAATCAGATCATAAGCAAAGGCTTGGAAAAATCACACAGTTTTTGAATTGTGCAGAAAATAACGCACACAGTTATCATAGCATATGATTTTGACCATATATTGAATTATGAAGAAAAAGAAAAAACATATGCTTGTAAAATCGGTGACGGATCGGTTAGAACTGCCAAAGGATATGATGTTTGGTGTGCCGATCCTGACCATTACCGGTCAGAACGACCTGACCGTGGAAAATTATAAAGGAATTTTGGAATACCGGGAAGATAAGATCCGGCTTTCTCTGAAACAGGGGCAGGTGGAGATCTGCGGAACGCATCTGAAAATTGAATACTATACCGGCGAGGACATGAAAATCAGCGGACAGATCGATAAACTGGAATATGGCAGATAGGGAGCGATGCGTCAGTGCTGAAATTTATCAAATTTTTTCGTGGCTATTTGTATGTGAGGCTGACCGGGTATTCGCCGGAACGCTTTTTTAACCTTTGTGGGAATGCAGGGATCATTCTGTGGAAACTTCACCGGGAGGAGACGGGGTATGTTTTCTGCATCAGTCTGCGGGCATTTCGCCGTCTGAAACCAATGCTGAGAAAAAGTGGGACACAGATCCGGATTTTAAAACGGGTGGGACTGCCATTTTTGTTGTTTCGCTACCGGAAGCATCGTTTTTTTGCGATTGGTATTCTGGCAGCGTTTTTGTTCCTGATGGTTATGTCACGCTTTGTCTGGTCGGTGGAAATATCCGGCAATCATCAGTATTCCACGCAGCTTCTGACAAAATTTCTGGCAGAGGAGCAGATCGGGTATGGCGTGCGAAAGCGTGAGATTGACTGTGAAAATGCAGAAGTACTGCTTCGAAATCATTTTCCGGATATTACCTGGGTGTCGGTGCGGCTTTCTGGAACAAAGCTGTATGTAGCGGTACAGGAGCGGCTTCCTGCAGGAAATGCAGAGGAGGAACCAGCACTTGTGGCATCGGATCTGGTAACAGAAGTGGCCGGAGAGGTGACTTCGGTACTGGTGCGCCGTGGAACGGCACTGGTGCAGGCAGGAGATGAAGTGGAAGCTGGAACGGTGGTCGTATCCGGCATGATCCCGATTCAGGATGACAGTGGGGAAACCGTTTCTTATGATCTGTGTGCGGCTGATGCGGATGTGACGATCCATACGATACTTCCCTATGAAGACCATTTTTCTGCAAAAAAGCAGGTGCGCGAGCAGATTGGAAAGGCGAAATATGGAATTGGAGTGCTGACAGGAGACGGTCAGCTGAATCTGTTCTGGCAGCAAAAGGCACAGACGGGATGTATCCGTATTTATCGGCAGATTTGTCTTGGCAGGGATTTTTATCTGCCATTTACCCTGGTGACGGAGCGTCTGTGGCAGTATGAAAACAACGAAACAGACCGCACAGAAGCAGAAATTAAGCGGATTGCACAGGAAAAACTGGATAATTATATCCAAAAATTAGAAAAAAATGCTATTCAAATATTGTCGAATAGTGTTATTATAGAAAAGAATGCCACAGAAGTATCTGTGCATGGGACTCTGGATGCGATGGTGACAGTGAGTCGCAGAACAGAGATTGAAAACACGAAGACACAGGAAGGAACTGACAAATATGGAATTGACACAACAGTTGTTGGACATTCCGATTGAACATATGTCAAATGTATTCGGAAAGTTTGATGCCTGGCTGAAACAGATTGAAAAATATCTGCAGGTCACAATGGTTGTTCGTGATGGAAGCCTGAAAATTATGGGTGAGGACAAAAACGTGGAAGCGGCGCAGAAAGTCCTTACGGAATTACTTGCCATGTCGCAGCGCGGCAATGACATTACCGAGCAGACCGTTACTTATGCATTGGAAATGTGCGGCTGCAGAAAGAATCCACTGCTGGAGGCAGACAGTGAAGTTATCTGTCATACTGTGCAGGGAAAACCGGTAAAACCAAAGACATTGGGACAAAAAGATTATGTAGATCAGATCCGTGATAAAATGATCGTATTCGGAATCGGACCGGCGGGAACCGGAAAGACCTATCTGGCAATGGCGATGGCGATCACCGCATTTAAAAATGAAGAAGTAAGCCGTATCATTCTGACACGCCCGGCAATCGAAGCCGGTGAAAAACTGGGCTTTCTTCCGGGAGATCTGCAAAGCAAGATCGATCCGTATTTAAGACCGTTATATGATGCGTTATATCAGATCATGGGTGCGGAGAGTTTTATCAAAAATCAGGAAAAAGGTCTGATCGAGGTGGCACCGCTTGCCTACATGCGTGGTCGTACACTGGATAATGCATTTATCATTCTGGATGAGGCTCAGAATACGACACCGGCACAGATGAAAATGTTTCTGACGCGTATCGGTTTTGGCTCAAAAGTGGTCGTAACCGGTGATGCATCTCAGAAGGATCTGGCACCGGGGGTGAAATCCGGTCTGGATGTTGCCATGAGAGTATTGAAAAATGTGGATGATATTGCATTTTGCAAGCTGACCAGTCAGGACGTTGTGCGTCATCCTCTGGTTCAGAAAATCGTAAAAGCGTACGATGAATATGAGAGTGCACAGCAGAGAAAAGAAAAGAATGCACGCCAGAATAAGAAAGAAAGCAGAGGACGACGCAATGACAATTAATATTATCTGTGAAACGGCGCCGGGTTTTTCTTTTCATTATAAAAAACTGGCGAAGGATGTGATCGTGCAGTCACTGGATACGGAAGGTTTTCCATATGAGGCGGAAGTAAATCTGACACTGGTGGATAAGGATCGGATTCATGAGATCAACCGCGAGATGAGACAGATTGACCGACCGACGGATGTGTTGTCTTTTCCGATGATCGAATATGCCGAGCCGGCAGATTTCGACGGAGTGGAACATCAGTTTGACGACTGCGTGAATCCGGACACAGAGGAAGTTCTGTTGGGAGATATTGTTATCTGTGTAGAGAGTGTCTATGAACAGGCGGAAGAATACGGTCACAGTGTAAAGCGGGAGTATGCATTCCTGATCACACACAGTATGCTGCACCTGATGGGGTATGACCACATGGTTCCGGAGGAGGCAGAAGTAATGGAGGAGCATCAGCGCAGGATTTTGGATGTGCTGAAAATCAAGAGATAAATAAGAAAGAGGAGCAGGATTATGAAGAAAGCATTTGTATGGGTAATGATGGGGATTCTGGCAGTGTCAATGCTGGCAGGCTGCGGAAAGAAAGAGACTGAGCCTGTGATCTCTCAGCCGGTGGAAGAATCTGTAGCTGAGCCGGAACCGGAACCGGAGGAGCCGAAAACTCCGGAAGGAATGGCACGCAGTTATCTGACCGGAGAATGGATCGATGAGAACATTGCAGCGCAGCGGCCGGTGGCAGTCATGCTTGGTAATACGAAGATCGCTACGCCACAATATGGCATTACAGATGCAGATGTGATCTATGAGTCTGCTGTAGAAGGTCAGGAGACACGTCTGATGGGCATTTTTCAGGATTATGCGAATCTGGAAAAAGTAATGTCCATTCGAAGCTGCCGTCATTATTATGTACACTGGGCACTGGAGTTTGATGCAATCTATGCCCATTATGGACAGGCAAAATATGCGGTAGAGCTGTTGTCACAGGATTATGTCAACAATCTGTCCGGTCTGGACGGAAGTCTGGAAGGAACGATGTACAAACGTGATTCCGGCAGAAAGGCACCGCACAATGCCTATACGACCGGAGAAGGCATTGTAGCCGGAATCCAGACCAAGGGATATGAGACAAAACATGCTTCTGATTATACCGGACATTATAAATTTAATGAAGATGACAGTACACAGATCGAGCTGACAAACGGACAGGATGCGGCAGTGATTGCACCGGGATATCTGGTAAATAAACCATGGTTTGTGTATGACAGTGAGACTGGTCTGTACAAACGTTTCCAGAACGGGGAAGCACAGACAGATGGCAATAACGGTGAACAGGTTGCTGTAAAAAATGTGATCATTCAGATCTGCGGCTGGAGTCGTATGAGCAATGATGACGAATATCTGGATATGGAGACTATGGCAGGCGGAAATGGTTATTATATTACAAATGGAAAAGCGATTCCGGTTACCTGGTCCAAAGATTCCCTTCAGGCTCCGACCAGATATTTTGATGCGGATGGAAATGAAATTACATTAAATCAGGGAAAAACATGGGTATGTGTGACAGAAGATACCTATGCAGATAAGATCGCTTTCTATGCAAGCGAAGAAGAGTATGCAGATCGATAAGCTACTTAAAAACCAATACTGCCCCTGGCAGGAGAAGAGGTTACTAAATGAGTAAGAAGAAAAATGATACAAGTTTTTTGGTGCAGGGATCGATCCTTGCCATAGCATCGCTGGTCAGCAGGGTAATCGGTCTGGTGTACCGTATTCCACTGACTGCGATCATCGGAGATCACGGAAATGATTATTACAGTTGTGCGTATGAGATCTACAGTCTGTTGCTGCTGATCTCATCCTATAGTCTGCCGATGGCGGTTTCCAAGATGGTTTCTGCACGTATTTCAAACGGTGAACGGCAGAATGCCTACCGTGTATTCAAGGGCGCCATGCTGTTTGCTGCTATTACAGGAACAATTGCCTGTGTGATCGTATTTTTCGGTGCGGAAGAACTGACACGGCTGTTTCAGACGCCGCTGGGTGTATATGCCCTGCAGGTACTGGCACCAACGCTGATCATCGTTGCGGTATTAGGTGTATTCCGTGGATTTTTCCAGGGAATGGGAACGATGATCCCAAGTGCTGTTTCACAGATTATTGAACAGATCGTGAATGCGGTTGTCAGTGTAGGTGCAGCGTATGTGCTGTTTGCTTACGGAAAAAGAATCGCAACGGTTCTTGGAAGTAAAGAACATTATGACGCGGCTTATGGTGCGGCCGGCGGAACACTGGGCACCAGTGCCGGCGCATTTTTCGGATTAGTATTTATCCTTTTTGTATTTTCTATGTTTATGCCAAAATACAAAAAAGCGATGAAGCGTGAGCGAAAGATCGGACACAAAGAGCCGGAATCTTACCGCAATATTTTCCGTATTCTGATCGGAACCATTGTACCGGTACTTTTAAGTACAACCATTTACAATCTGGTTTCCATCGTGGATCAGTGGCTGTTTAAAAACATTGCAACGATGCAGGGATATTCTGCAACGAATGTATCTGAATGGTGGGGTATTTTCTCCGGAAAATACCGTGTTCTGACCAATGTGCCGATTTCAATCTCTACGGCGTTGGCAGCTTCTTGTGTTCCGGCACTGGCAGCAGCTTTCGCTCAGAAAGATGATGCGCAGGTTCGCTCAAAAATCGGTATGTCCATGCGTTTTATCATGGTAGTTGCAATGCCGTGTACCGCAGGCATTATGGTGCTGGCAGATCCGATCATTCAGCTTTTGTTCCCGGGGTCAAGTGCTTTGGCAGGACATTTGCTGCAGGCAGGTGGAATCAGTGTTATTTTCTATTCTATTTCCACATTGTCTAATGCAGTATTACAGGGCATTGACCAGATGCATGTTCCGGTTCGTAATGCATCCATTGCACTGGTGCTTCATGCAGTTGTGATCGCTGTGGCAATGTTTGGCTTTGATCTGAAAATCTATGGTATCTGTATCGGAACCATTGCATTTTCACTGATCATGTGCATTTTGAATGGATTGTCGGTACGAAAACATTCTGGCTTTAAACCGAATGTAGCCAAGACTTTTGTAAAACCGGCGATTGCATCCGTGATCATGGGTGTTGTGGTATATGCAGCATATTTTGTGGTGCATAAAGCATTACACAGCAATGCAATCGGAGTGGTTGTGGCTGTTCTGGTTGGTATGATCGTATATGCGGCAGCATTGTTACTGATCAAGGGACTGACTGAAGAAGAACTGCATAGCTTCCCGAAGGGTGAGCTGATTATCTGGATTGCAAAGAAGTTCCATTTATTATAAAATAATTGGCAAGAATGATTTCATCTCAGCCTGAGTTGAGACTCCCACTTCTGCA